>Ga0265595_1000094_pt1 | contig 80347 bp, 98 predicted proteins | sample saktaG_15_FD_190148 | JGI IMG/M metagenome (GOLD analysis project Ga0265595, IMG submission 190148) | Saline water microbial communities from Sakinaw Lake, British Columbia, Canada - sak_2013_06_06_50m | ecosystem: Environmental > Aquatic > Non-marine Saline and Alkaline > Saline ... | reverse complement strand
TCAATCATTCTCAACTCTAGGAGCTAAAATAAACCCAATACCCATCTTATCCCCTGCAAAATCTAACCTTAAAGGGTAATCATCAGAAAATCTTATCCTTACATTATTAGCTAGTTTTCCAGCTTTGATAAACTTCATCAAATACTCTAAAGAATACTTCGATTTCCCAATTCCTTCAATCTTAGATTCATCCCCCGTAAATTCAGCTCTCGCTGAATTTAGCGCTCCAGAGCCTTCAACCATAAAAAACCCATCTCCTGCAACAAAGGAACACGAATCAGCAACAACACTGCAATCTTCAATGGCTTGCGCAAACTGCTCACAAGGCATTTCAACTTTACATGAAAAGTTCAATTCTGGCTCATCCTTATCATCCGATTCGATTTCAATTAGAGACATATGAAACACTCTTTTAACCTTATCAAAAATAGAAATCTTAAGCTTATTTTCTTCCTGCTCAAAAATAATACTAGAAGAAGTTGAAGCCCGTTTCAATATTCTTTTCAAATCGTCAAGGTTTACGCCCCAGATATCATTTCCAGTTTCATACTGTGAAAAGCTTTCTTTAGGAAGCTTGAAAACAACCATTGCAACATTTGCAGGGTCAACCGCAACAATGGACATCCCGTCTTCCATCAGCTTTATTCTAACTTCTGAAACAACCTCAGAAATAATTCCAAAAGCATCACCCAATATCTTAGGCTTGTCAAGTTTTACTATCATGTTTAAAGAAATAAGAGTGACTTTTTAAGGATTATTGTGTTTGAGTTGATAAATTAAAACCTAAATCCTAACACTCTAAAGATAAACTCTTCAATCTCTTTCATTTTATTTTTATTAAGAGAAACTTGTAAACCATAAGAAGTCGGCTTACTAACAATCCATCCATGATTAATTAAATCTTTTGCAATCTTCTTAATATCTTTTCCTAAATGAGATGGGAAACCTTTACTAAGTGTATCAAAATGTGTATGTTTTCCCCCAATAGTCTTTCTTCTTCTAAGATTATACAAGATAGTTGCAACGATCTCTTCCTCTTCCATCTAAACAAGTGTAAAAACTAATATTTAAATGTTTCTAATATTGAAATATAAAAACAAAGATAGAAACATTTATAAAGAAGCCTGTTTAACAATATTTATTAGTAATGAACAATACTAAACAATATTAAATGGAACAAACACAATCAACATTCATCGAAATATTTGGGAACAATCCAATAATGAAAGTCTTAGACTTCCTAATTACCTTCCAGCTCTTTGACTACCCCTTAACAGAAATAGCCAGAAACTCAGAAGTTAGCTATTCAACATTACAAACATTTTGGGAGAAACTAGAAAGAAACAATATTGTAATAAAAACTAGAAGGGTGGGAAAATCAGACCTATACAAGTTAAACACAAAAAACCCGGCGGTTCAACAGTTAATAAAGCTTGATTGGAATCTAACTTCTGGCGCAATTCAAAAACAACAAGAAGTTTCGACCTAAATATATTTTCTAACATTAAAACTTCTTATAAAGTTTCGTCCTAAAAACATAGTAAAAATATAAAAACCGTCCTTAAACTATACCTTTCACAACATAAATCATTTTAAATCACTCAAATCTTTAAGAAATATGAAATTCGCGCATTTAGCAGACTGCCATTTAGGAGGTTGGAGACAGGAAGAGCTACAGCAGTTAAATCTTCAAAGTTTCCAAAAAGCACTAGACATATGCATAAATGAAAATGTAGACTTTATCTTAATTTCTGGCGATTTATTTGATTCAGCCTACCCCCCCATTGAAATCTTAAAAGAAACATTTGCAGAATTCAAAAAAGTTCATGATTCAGGAATTCCAGTATTCATAATTGCCGGAAGCCATGATTTCTCAGCTTCAGGAAAAACATTTCTAGACGTCTTAGAAAAAGCAGGCTTCTGTAAAAACATTGAAAACTATTCAATAGACGAAGATAACAAAATAAAACTAAAACCTCATATCTATAATGGAATTGCGTTTTTCGGATATTCTGGAAAAAAATCTGGAATGGAGATTGAAGACTTAAGAAGAGTATATTTTGACTCTATACACCCCTTCACAATATTTATGGTTCATACAACAATTTCAGATGTTGTAGGTACAATACCCATGGACTCAATAGACAAATTGAAGCTACCATTAGCAGACTATTATGCCCTAGGTCACATTCACCAGGTCTTTGAAACAAGGTCTTCAAATTCTATCTTCGTTTATCCAGGTCCAATATTCCCAAATAACTTCCAAGAATTAGCGGACTTAAAATACGGAAGTTTTCAGTTGATAGAAAAAATAAATTCAGGACTAAAAACAAAAAATATCAAACTTCCAATAAAAGAAGTAGTCTATCTAGAGATAACATTAGATAACGGCTTAACAGCAACAGAAAAGATAATTAATGAACTAGACAAAAATAATCTTCACGACAAAATTCTCCTCCTAAAATTAAAAGGCACACTAATGCAAGGCAAATCAGGCGATATAAATTTTAACGAAATAGAGGAATTTGCAAAAAAGAAGGGCGTTTATTCTTTCTTAAGAAATATATCCTCCTTGAAAACAAATGAATCTGAGATAGATTTAGACCAATCAGATGACAATATGGATAACATTGAGGACACCATAATAAAAGAATATTCTGAAAAAAATCCAGCTGATTTAAACAAATTCCTGCAAAGCTTGATGAATTCACTTTCAATCGAAAAAAATGAAGATGAAAAATCGATCAATTTTGAATCAAGACTACTAGATGATATCAAAAAAATACTAAATTTAGAGTTTATATAATATGATAATAAAAAAATTAAAACTAAAGAACATAAGAAGCTACAAGGAGTTAGAACTGGAATTCCCCAAAGGTTCAATCCTCCTGTCAGGAGACATCGGTTCAGGAAAAACATCCATCCTTTTGGCACTTCAATTCGCACTGTTCGGACTACAACCCGGCCAAAAAGGAAATTCAATCCTAAGGCAAGGAGAAGAAGAAGCAAGTGTAATTTTAGAGGTAGAAATAGACAGTGATAATATAATCATAGAGCGCTCCTTAAAAAAAGCAAAGAATAACTCGATAACCCAAGAAACAAACATAATCACAATAAACAACCAAAGATTTGAACTTTCTACATCCGAGATGAAAAATAGAGTAATTACCCTTTTAAACTACCCAAAAGAATTCGCAAAAAAATCAAACCTATTATACAAGTTCACAGTCTACACCCCTCAAGAAGAAATGAAGGCAATCATCAATGAAAGACCTGAAATAAGGTTAGATACTTTGAGGCATATATTTGGGATTGATAGATACAAAAGAATAAAAGAAAATTCACAGATATTCATGCAAAAAGTAAAAGAAACAATAAGAATCAAGGAAGCAGAAACTTCTGAATTAAATCTTTTAAAACAAAGATTTCTTCAAGAACAAGAGAAAAAAATCCAGATTTCAAGAGAAGTTAATAATCTCTCAATAGAATGCAACAATTTTTCTAAAGAAAAGCAACAATCTATGAAAAACTTAGAATTACTCCAAAAAACAATTGATGAAAAAAGAGGCTTCGATACAGAATTAGGAAAAGCAAAAGTAGCTTTACTAGGAAAAAATGATCTTGAATCCAGATTTCAAAAAGAAATCTTTATCATGCAGAAACAAACATCCGAGAAAATTGATTTTTCACCAAACCAACTCCAAAATATAATGGATATAACTGAAAAACACAAGCAAAACCTTGAAGAACTAAATTCTAAATTCATCGCATTAAACTCAAGAATTTCAATACTTAACTCAAGAAAGGACGAAGCATTTTCAATGAAAGACCAGATACAAAGTCTGGATAACTGTCCCACCTGTTTTCAGACTGTTTCATTAGAACATAAACAAAAAATTGAAAAAAATGCTCAATTCAGCATAAATGAAATTGATATAGAACTTGAAAACAAGGTTGCAGGAAGAACCCAGCTTACTAAAGACATAGAGCAGATAAAACACCTCATCAAAGGTTATGAGAAAGACAAAGAGCAGCTATTGCAAGACAAAATCAAGTCAGAACATCAAAGGCAAATTGAAACAAAGATAAAGTCAGACGTCTTCATATTAGAAAGAGCATCAAATGAGATAAGAGAACTCCAAACAAAGATATCTGAGCTAGAATCAAGACTTATTAGCTATAAACAAGCAGAAGCAAACTTCGAAAGTTATAAGAAAGAATATGACACCATTGCACAAAAAGAAAAACAAAAAGAGATTATGTTAGCAGAGAAGAATAAAGAAATAGAGATTCTAAAAAAATACCTTCTTGAACTTCAGGAAGAAATTTTAAAGAAAGAGAAAGCAAAGTCCGAAGCAGACTATCTTCGTTCGCTTTTAGACTGGATGCAGGAAAAATTCCTCTTCATTATAACATTGACAGAAACAAAAGTCCTTTCAAAATTAAGAAGTGAATTCTCCAAAATCTTTTCAGAATGGTTCTCATCTCTTGTTTCAGAAGACCTTTCCGTAAGACTAGATGAAGACTTTACACCTATAATAAAAAATCAAGATTATGAAATTGACTATGAGTTCCTTTCAGGCGGAGAAAGAACCGCAGTTGCCCTAGCTTATAGACTAGCACTAAACCAAGTCCTTAACTCCCTTCTTTCACATATAAAGACAAAAGACTTAGTAATCTTAGACGAACCTACTGATGGTTTCTCAGAAGAGCAAATAACCAAAATGAGAGATATTTTTAGCCAACTACACGCAGAACAAACAATTCTAGTAAGCCACGAACAGAAGATTGAAGGCTTTGTTGACCATATTATAAGAATAAAGAAAGATGGAACTTCTGGGTTGGAGAGTGTAAGCTCATAAACGATATTTCTAAATTCGCCATAAAAACATTTATATACTTACACAGCTTACACATAATATACATAAGATGGTAAACCTGACACTTTCAATTCCAGAAGATCTAAAATCTGAAATGGAAAAATTCCCCGAAATAAACTGGAGCGAAGTAGCTAGAGCTGCAATAAGAAGAAAAGCACTTCTATTAAAAGAATTTGATAAACTGCTAAAAGAAAGCGAGTTTACCGAAGAAGACGCAGTTGAATTAGGAAGAAAAATAAATAAAAAAGCCTCAAAAAAGATACTCAATAAACTCAATTCAAAAAATGAAGCTAGTGGTTGATGCAAACATACTAATTGCAACATTAATAAGAGAAGGATTTACAAGAGAATTGATACTTAACGAAAGACTATCTCTTTATGTTCCTGAAACAATAATTACTGAATTTTTAGAGCATATTCAAGAGATCGAATCAAAAACCCGAGTAAGTTATAAAATATTAAAAGAGAAAGCAAAAGAAATATTGCACCTTGCGAATATAAAAATAATCAATGAAGAAGATATAATAAAAGAGATGTCCGAAGCATGTAAAATCTCTCCTGACCCTGACGATGCTATTTATTTCGCTCTGGCTATCAAACTTAATTGTCCAATATGGAGTAATGATAAAAAATTAAAACAACAAGACATAGTCAAGATTTATTCTACCCATGAACTTTTTGAATTGTTAGAGTCAATTCAATAAGTGCCCTACTTGCCTTAAGATAAACCAAAACTCCCTAATCTCAAACAAGTACAGTTATAGGATAACAACGCTTAAGGCTTTTGAAACAAAAAGCCTTAAAAACCCTATTTTTGTCATTTAAGTATGGAAGTAAAAATAATCAAGGAAGATAAGAATACCTTAGATGTAGAAATAAACAGCCTAACAATGGTAGAACTCTTAAGAGGTTATCTTAATCAAGAAGGGGCTAAAATGGCAGCTTGGAAAAGAGAACATCCATTCAAGAATCCAGTTCTTCATATAGAAGGCGACAATCCAAAAAAACTTCTTCAAAAAGCAATCGCTTCAGCAGAAAAAGATATAGATAAAATCGTTGACGATTTTAAGAAGTTGAAGTAATTCTAGTATAATAATCCTTAAAAACTTTAAATAACAAATCAGCCCATGGAGTATACAAAAGATATTAGTGAAACTGATTTTCCAGATATTTATGAACTTCCCTGGCCACCAAGACAAGTAACATTAATGAGGAGTTCAATAATGTATAGGGCATGGCATCCCCTTACTCGCCAAGAAATAGCAGATAGAACACGTAGAGCAAGGAGACTGCAATTTAATCACAATAATCCTTAAATTCTCTGAATATTTAAAACAATTATGAAAGAACTAATAAGACTGCTAAGACAAGAAGACATTATATACAGAGAACCAGTTAAACTTACATCAGGCCAACCTGCAGAATTTTATATTGATGTAAAAAAAGCATATGGAAACCCAGGAATAAAAAAGCTAATGGCTAAATTAATATCTATGCAAGTTTCTCCCCAAGCAACATGTCTTGCTTCTTCAGGATACGGAGGAATTCCTCTTGCATCTTCTGTTTCAGAGATTACAAGTCTTCCATTGATATTAGTAAGAGATACTCCAAAAAAACACGGAAAAGGCGGATTTATAGATGGCTATAATCCAAATCAAGAAGATAGAGTCTGTCTTATTGATGATGTTCTTACAACAGGTGGAAGCTTAATCAAATTAGAACAAAGGATATCTCAGCTTCATGCTAAAATCTTAGAAGCTTTGGTAGTTGTAAAAAGAGGAGAACCAAAACTTCCTTTTCCATTTAATTATTTAATAACTGCAGAGGATTTATTATGACAGAACAAAAAATATCAGCAGGAAGCTACGACCTAAACAAATTTCTCTATGGAGGTTATGAAACAGACATAATTACCACTCTCTACGGTCCAGGAGGAAGTGGAAAAACAAATTTTGCAGTATTAGTAGCCGTAAGTCAAGCTAAAAAAGGAAATAAAGTAATTTACATGGATACAGAAGGTGGTTTTTCAATTGAAAGAGTTAAACAGATTTTAGGGAATAAAGAAGAATTAGATAAAGTTCTACAAAATATAATTCTGCTAAAACCAACAACCTTTGAAGAGCAAGAATTAGATTTTGGAAAATTATTGAAAAATGTAAAGCAAGGAAACATCTCTTTAATAATAGTAGACTCAATTGCAATGCTATACCGTTTAGAGTTAGGAGATGCAATAAAATCAGGAGAAGATGAACAAATTAAACAAGTTAATAGAAATCTTGCAAACCAGCTTCGTCATTTAAATGAAATTGCAAGAAAACAAAATATTCCAGTAATTGTAACTAATCAAGTTTATGCTGAATTTATCTCACAAGAAGAATTAAAATTACTTAACAGAGAAAAGCAAGTTTCAATGGTTGGAGGTGACTTGCTAAAGTATTGGAGCAAATGTTTAATTGAAGTTCAAAATAATCACGGAAAAAGACGCCTCATCTTAAAAAAACATCGCTCTCTTCCTGAAAAATCTTTAGATTTTGAAATTATTAATGAGGGGATTAGGAAAAAGGGCTGGATTTAATCACATAGGAAGAAATTCTCCCAAAGCAGGATCATAATAATTATTCGCTCTCATTGCATAAATTCTTCTAGCTGCCTCTCTTGCTCTAGCATCAGATTCACGAATCAATACTGCTGCTTTTGCTCTCAATTGCCCATTTAATCTTCTTATCTCACTAGGACTCACAGCATCATGTAAGACAACAACATCTCCAAGATTATCTTCAGTCATATTAGGTAAACAGTAACAGACTATAAAAACATTATTATCCTAAACTATATATCCCAGAACATATTTGTTTTTAAGTACTATTTTTCTTTAATTTTCATGTATTTTGATGGACATGTTCATGACAGGGGAGGAAAAGAGGCCTATAAAGGCGAGGATGAAGTTCATATTCTAAGAGTTGCAGAAATAGCAGGTGTTGATGGAATTTTACCAATGCCAAATACAAATCCCCCAATCACAACAAGAGAACTTGTAGAAGAAAAATTAGAAAGGGCTGCAAAAGCTAATTCAAAAGTGTTTTATGGGCTCCATTTCGGTCTGACATCTGACCCAGCCCAATTAAAAGAATTTGTCAAAGTTTACAACGAAATTCCAGAAGTCGTTGGTGGAAAATTATATATGGGCCATTCTGTTGGAGACTTGGCAGTAACTCAAATTGATAAACAAAGGGTAGTTCTCAGAGTTCTTGCAGGTCAGTCATATAAAGGTGTAGTGACTATTCATGGAGGAAAAGAGTCTTTGTTAAGGCCAGAGCTATGGATTTCGAATAGTCCTATTTCTCACTGCCGGGCAAGACCACCCGAAGCAGAACTTGCATCTTATCATGATGCAATCCAACTAGCGATAGAAGAACATTTTGCAGGCTGGATACATTTTACACATGTTTCAATTCCAGAAGCAGTTGCTTATATTGATTCAATTAAAAGAAATCTTATTGGAACAGAGCATTGCTCCCTTAAGGGTGTTTCATGTGATGTAACTCCTCATCATCTCTGGGCAAATAGTGAAATGATGAATAGGTCAGGAGGAATTGAATTAAAAGTAAATCCACCATTAAGAGAGGAAGAACTGCAAAAACAAATGCCAGTAAGATTAAAAGAAGGGAAAATAGATTTCATCGCAACAGATAACGCACTCCATCATTATAAAGAAAAAACAGGGCAAATGTTAGATGCAAAAGGAAAACCTATTTTTATGTCTGGTCTTCCAGGGATTCATTTATGGCCAAGAATAGCTAAAAGACTGAGAACAGAAGGATTTTCAGAAGAGCAAATAAGCAGACTTACTTTTGACAATGCTGTTAGGATATTTGGACTAGAAAAGCTTGTAAAAAAATCAGACAATAAAGGAGACGTTAACCTTCACCCATATTCTTATGGTGAGGGCTTTTATTTATAATGAAACACATTAGACAAGCATTCGACGGCTTCTATGACTTAATCAAACCAGCAGTATTCTGGGCAACACAAAAAGACCCAGAAATAGCCCACGTTTTATTCATAGACTTCTGCCGATTCCTTCATGCAACAAAATTAGATAAATCAGTTTTAGACAATCCTTCAAATTCAAAAAAATCTTCAATGATACTATCTCCTGCTGCAGGTTTCAATAAAAATGGAGAAATCCCTCCAGAAGTTATAAAATATCTTGGATTTGATGAGAATAAAGTTGGGACAGTAACTGCGGATCAATGGAATGGAAATCCTAGACCAAGATGTAAACGATTTCCAAAGACTGAGACACTAGTAAACTGGTATGGTCTTCCGGGACTGGGGGTTGACCGAGTAGCAGATAGGATCTACCAGCAGGGTTCTCAAGATATCCCCTTAACAGTAAGCGTAATGGCAACTCCTGGAAAAACAGGACAAGAAGCGATTTGGGATATAGAAAAAACAATGCGTACTATCGCCGGTCTTCCAGTTATTAAAGGAGTAGAACTGAATATATCCTGCCCTAATACCTACACTAAAGGGCAGATTGATTCAAGGAAACATTACGAACAACAAGCAAAATCTATGATAGAAGTTGTTCATAGATTCTTATCACCCTATCAATCACTTGATTTGAAAGTTTCACCAGATTTAACGCCAGAAGGAGTATGCCAGACTATAGAAATAGCTCTTCCTTATGTAAAAAGAATTGTAACAGCAAACACAACAACGAAACACGACCCAAGATATATTCCAATATCTCCCGGAAAAGGAGGAGGATCAGGGGATGTAGTATACGACCCATCACTAAAAACCCAAAAAGCATTTTACCGAGAGATATCGGCAAGAAATCTTCCTCTTGAACTTGTATCATGCGGAGGAATAAACACCACAGCAAGGATAGAAGAAAGAAGAGCAGCAGGCGCAAAAGAAATTCAAGTCTATACTCCTTTCATCTTCAAAGGCCCCAGATTACTAAGAGGGTTCAGAGAGTATTTGAGCAGTTAATCTTAAGCTCTTAAAGCATCTCTTCTTCTATCTGCCTCATCTTGTCCAACAAATCTTCCACGAACACCTGAAAACATTCCAGGATGTTGTTTAATAAAAGTTCTCGTTTGTTCCGTAACGACTGGGTCTCTTCCATGTTCATCACATCCAATAATTTCATCCATCCCTTCTGTTACCCTGGGAGTTGCAGAATGTTCACCCTCTCTTAATCCATCACGATACCCCAAATCACTTTGTAAAGCATCTTGATAATTTTGGTCTGCCATATTATTCACCAACCTCCCCTCTTTTTATATTTTTCTTAACTTTCTTAACACTCTTCTTCCTAACTTTCTTCACTTTTACCTTAATATCTCCAACACCAACAATTCCACCAACCCCGCTACCAACCTCATCAGCACCACTCACACCGTTCAAAGCATCCAACTTCTTCTTCTCAAATTTCTCCTTAATCTTCTCCTTATTAGCTTCATACTCTTTTCTACTTGGGCATTCCGGATTAAAACAAAACTTCCAAGGCATTTTCCCTTTCCTCAAGGCCATTACCATTGGAAAACCGCACTCCTTACAAATTTCATTCGCCTCATTCCCTTCCTCATCTTTCTTTAAAGCCGGTTTCATCATCCCATTAGGAGGCAAAGAAAAAGTAGTTTTACATGTTGGATAAGCATCACATGAAACAAAATACCTCTTAAACTTTTTACCATACATTATTCTTAATTTTCCCTTTCCACAAACAGGACATAATGTCATTGTTGACTTCTCCCTATCTTTCTCATACGCACTTTCATGTCCTTCTGCTAATCCTTCTCCAATCTTATCCATATTTTTTTCAATATCTTTCGCAATTATTGTAATTGATTTTTTTGCTTTTTCCAGAATCACTTTTTCTTTTTTGTCTAAATCTTTTTTAGAATCCTGGATACCTTCCATCTCTTTTTCAATCTCTCTTGTTAATTCTTCATCTAAAATAATTGGAGAATATTTTTCCAAAGTATCAACAATCTTAATTCCTAAAGGAGACGCCTCAAGAGACTTTTCATTAATATACCCTCTTGAATAAAGAGTTTCAACAATATTTGTTCTTGTAGAATTATGAACCAAAATATTTCCTTCAATTGTAAAATTAGGAGATTCTTTACTGACCGATAAATCATAAACATAGCCATCATAAGGGATCTTTTCTATTTTCTTTATTGGAACTGCATAGATCTCCTTGTCTATTTTGCCATAGATTAACTTAGTGCAATAATCAAAATATGCCTTATCAAATTCTTTTAATGAATAAATATATCTGTTTGCTTGGCTAAATCTTTTTTTATTAATCTTTTTATCTCTAAATAATCTAGTTAAAGCATAAAGAACCTCATATCTAGATAGTCCTAGTTGAGATATTATTTCTTCTATTTTTGAGTTATTTTTACTTAATAATAGATAAATACTTGCGCAGTTTCTTAATATCTTATAATTCTTAGAATCACATTCTAATCCTTTAAATAATATATCTTCTTTATAGGTGTCAAATCCAACATTAATTGCAAATTTTTCTATCTTATCTCTCCCACTTATTAATATTGTCCAGCAATCAAACTTCTTTCCATTACAAGAAGATATATTTTTATGGAAATTATTATTTATATCTATTCTGTTTAATAATTCTGAAATCCATTCAATTAGGTCCTTTCTTGCAAGAGTAATCTTAACCCTTGGAGTATTAAATGAATTACAAGTTATGCCTTTTATTTTTGTTCTTCCAAGAGGTCTAAGATGCGCATTTCCATCAGCATCAAAAAACCCTCTTAAGAAATCTCCAATAAACTGATTAGGTATGTTAAATGGTTTTTTCCCCTCTATTTCAGGAAAGACCCTTATCAAACCTGATGCAATGGCACAATTACAATTAACTTTATATTTTCCATTAAGATTGTAGCAATAGGGCTCATTTCCAAAAACCTCCTTAATATTCCTTTTAAGTAAATCTAATGCTTTCTTCTCAGTTGTTGTAAAATAGAACTGATGAGAGCCATTATACTTTGGATTAGAATAACTTCCATCTCCATAATAATATCCAAGAATCCATGCCAAGGAATTAGACCATTTTATTGGAAATGAATTGATATTTATCCCGCCTTTACTTCCACCAAATTTATGTACAAGATTGTTTTTTTTAATAATATAATCTTTTGGAAAATCCTGTTTAGTTAGAATAATCCCTTCCTCCCGTTTTTCTTTTAAAACACTAACCAAAACATCATCAATACCAAGTTCTCCTGCTTTAATCATCTCCATCTTATTATCCCTTAAAGCATAGGTTAGATGATCAGAAGTTAATTTAAAGTTTGAATTTCCAGTTTCTATAGACAACATTTGTTCGTTCTTACTGATTTTTCTTCTTGATATCAAAGTTGAATAAGTAATTACTGGGATATTTTCTTTAGTCAAAGAAACAACATTTCCATTTATCTGACCAATCTCAACGTCGTTTTCTTTAGTTTTTTTAACTGCCTGTTTAAATAACTCCTCTATTTGTAAAAAACTTCCATTGAAAAATACTTTTGTATCTCCAGAAAGACATTTAGTTCCAAGATTTCTCTTCTCCAATTCTCTTACTAAAGAAGCAGCAGTATACCTTTTGGGTGGCTTAGTCATTTTCTCTTCAATCCTTATTTCTTTAACATCAACATCCCCATTTATTGTTGGAATTTTAACTTCCTTCAATTTAGTAGGATAAACATCCATCCAGTTTTTCTCTTTTACAACCATTCCTTTTGTATTGAAAATCAGCCCTTCAACATCAACATCTAGCCTCTTATTTTCAACTAAAGCATCATTACAAAAACAAGAAATAAACCTTTTAACAATTAAATTATATAACTTACCTTCCTGATCTGTCATTTTCTTGAACTCGCCAGTAGGATAAATAGCCGGATGAGCCGGATCTTTCTTAGCACCTTTAGTTGGTGTTTTATTTGTAACATATTTAACTAATTGAGTATGCTTCACTAACCTCTTTAAGATTTTATCATAACCGATAGCTTCAGGATATTCTTGACTAGAAGTTCTAGGATAAGATATAACTCCATCCAAATATAATTTTTGAGCAAGCCTCATTGACTGAGCTGGAGTTAGTCCTAAAAACTTATACGCTTCCGTTTGTAATGTTGTCAAATCAAACGGGATAGGCGCCTTGACCTTTTCGTCCTTAATCTCCGTTTTTGCAAAACCTTTTTTACCCTTTAAATGTTTAAATCTTGATAACTCACTTTCCTTGGTCAAATCTTTGGGATACTGGACCTCTACTTTTTGATTTTTGATATCCTGAACCTGCAAAAAAACCTGCCAATACGGTTCAGGCTTAAATTTCATAATCTCTTTTTCTTTATTAACAACAATCTTTAATGCAGGGCCTTGAACTCGCCCGATAGATAAAATCCTAAACTTCCCAGTTTTAGATAAAGCCTTCATTAAACCTCGAGATAAATTAATACCATAAAACCAGTCCAAATAATGTCTAGTCTCCCCAGCAAACGCACTCCCCCATTCGATTTCAGGCAAAAGATTTTCATAACTACTCTCCAGTTCATCTTTCGTCAAAGAAGAAAACTTCATTCTCTTTGCATCTTTATCTTTTCCTTTTCCGGCAATAAATCTTACAACATTCCATCCAATTACCTCCCCCTCAACATCAAAATCAGTCGCAATTACAAATTCATCCGCTTCTTTCGCCAGTTTCTTTAAAACATTAAAATAATTCTTAGTAAATGCGCTTCCTTTTCTATTATAAGCTGGTTGCCATTCCACATCAAAGTTAGGAAAACCCCCGCGAGCCTCTTTTTGCTGTATACCGAATAAATGTCCAACAGCACATCCGACTAATATTCTCTTTCCATTTTTCTCAAATTCATAATAACTTACTTTATTATTATCAGTATGTTTATCGTCAGTTCCATTAGATAATGCAGCAGCTATCTTAGCAGCAGCCTGTGGTTTTTCCGTTATAATCAAAGTCGTTTTCATTGAATTTTCAGTTTTAGCCATGATTATCCAAGCAAGAAGGGGTTTTTATAATTTAGCTAATTAAGATTTTATATTTTTCATTTTTCCAGATAAGTTTAGATACAAAACAGCAAGGATTGCCCCAAAAGTATTAAAGACCATATCCCACATAGTGTTTTCATATCCTCCAACTCCTGTTTGTGGGACTGTCAAGACTGCTATGAACTCTATTATCTCGTTTAGTGCGCCTATTCCCATCCCAATAAAAATTATAAATATTGAAAGTGCAAGTTTGCTTTTGATTTTTAGATTTTGCTTCAAGATCTCAAATGATAAAAGTGTTGCAATTCCAAATCCAAAAAAATGAACTAACTGATCAAATCTCAAAAATCTAGGAATTATTTGGTATGAATAAAGAACAGCATTGTTTATAATAAAAAACCCTCCAGACATATGAAGGATTGCCCATATAGTCATACCCACTAAGACCATCTTAGAAAAATTATATTTTAAATGAAGGAGAGATATTAAAATTAAAAAGAAGATTATCACAACTATATAAATCACAAATTCATAATTCTGTTTTCTGAGATAAAAAAAACTAAATAATAACAAGTTTAGAATATTTATTGCTAAGATTATCCAATGGAATTTTGTTGGCTTCATCACAAATCCCTAGCAAAGATAGTTCTCCTTCCATTTTCCTTTGCTCTTGCTTCTGCTTTCTTAATCATCTCTTCAACCTTCTTCTCTAATTCTGTAGAAACCTCATCTGAAACATTTAATTCAGTGAACTTTTTTACGTTGTTTTTTACAACTAGCGCCATTAGTCCTCCTTAAATCTCTTATTAAATAGATTAAATAAAGTACAAGAATTATCAAAATAATCCCATAGAAAATATATCTCTCAAATTCTTCCGCAACCGAGTAACTCTGTCCAAATAGATAACCCGCGCCCACAAAAACAAACGTCCACAAAAAGGAGCTTAAAAAAGAAGCAAAAACAAATTTGATTGTTCTTATCTTATGTGCCCCAAATATAAAAGGAGCTGCGGACCTTGTCAACGGATTAAATTTGGAAAATAGAAGAGATTTATGAGTATGATTACAAAATAACTCCCCACTTTTATCAATATATTCCCTTTTTATTAGGAAATATCGCCCATACTTATGCAAGAAATCCTTACCACAATACTTACCAAAATAAAAGCCCGTTATATCTCCCAAAAACGATGCAAAAAAAACAATTAGAAAAACAATATAAATATCTAATTTTGTAATCTTAGCAACAAATCCTGCAAAAAAAACAAGCCACGAACCCGGGATTAAAACGCCAATAAACAAAGCCCCTTCTACAAAAAGCAATAAAAAAAGAAGAGGATACCCAAATGCAAGTATAAACCCTAATCTCAATGAAAGAAGCTGTTCTAATATCATTATTTATCTGTTGTCACCTACATTATCCTATGATAACATGTTTTTTAAGGGTTGTGAATTTGAGTTTTTTGATTTTTACTCCGGCCTCATCAATGGAAAGAACACACATTCACGAATCGGCTTATCCATTAAATAGCTGAAAAATCTAACCGAAACACCAAAACCGCAAGCAGGAGGCATCGCATATTTTAATGCTTCAATAAAACTATTATCATGTTCCATACTCTCTGAATCTCCCGCATCTTTCTTTTTTTGCTGTTCCTTAAATCTCTGTTCCTGATCGAGAGGATCGTTTAGTTCTGAATATCCGTTTCCCAACTCTGTTCCAGCAATAATAACTTGAAATTGCTCAACTTTTCTTGGATCCTCTCTACTTCTCTTTGCTAGGGGAGACACGTCAACAGGCTGATTTACTAAAAAACCAGGCCCAGTTAGCTTCTTTCTGCAATATTTCCACAAAACATCCACCAATCTCCATTTATCAACAGAATCTTCATAATCCACTTTTAATTTTTCAAGCGTTTTCTTAATCTTTTCAACAGAATCTTCATAAATCTCAATTCCAGTTTCTTTTTTAATTAAAGCTTCATAGTCATACAACTCCCATTTCTTTCCCAAATCAACCTCATATCCATGAGTTTTAAACTTTAAAGTTCCCAAGACTTCCTTTGTAACTTGTTTATACATCTCCTCTACCAATTTCATCCCGTCCTTGTAATCCGCATAACCCCAATAAAATTCCATTTGAGTATAATCCTGCAAATGCTCCATGTCCATCCCCTCATTTCTAAATTGTCTTCCAATTTCAAATGTTTTTTCATAGCCAGCAACCAATAATTTCTTTTGCCACAATTCCCCCATTGAAATTCTTAAATAAACATCTAAATTCAAAGCATTATGGTGTGTTGAAAAAGGAGTCGCACTTGCACCTCCAGCAGAGGTCTCTAAAACAGGGGTTTCCACTTCTAAAAATCCCCGATCAAGCAAAAAAGTCCTCATTGTTTGCCAAAATTTTGACTGTTTGATAAACATGTTTTTCACATCTTCATTCATTATGATATCCAAATATCTTTTTCTTAATCTCTCTTCATCATCTTGAATTCCGTGGAATTTTTCAGGTAAAGGCAATATAGATTTCGTAAGCAATTCGATTTTATCAACCATGATTGACAATTCTCCTCTTTTAGTCTTGAAGATATTTCCAGAAACGCCAACTATATCTCCCGAATCAAGATATTTTGAAAAGAACTCCATTTCTTTTGTGGGCGTTTTTCCATCCTGTAAAACAATCTGGATAAAACCACTTAAATCCTGCAACTTAGCAAACGCAAGCTTCCCCATGTTTCTTATTGTCATCAATCTCCCAGCAACGACAACCTTTGCATTTTTACCCTTTCCAAATTTTTCCTCTTTTAACCCCTTAAATTCTTCCTGCAATTCTGCAGCATTATTTTTCTTATCAAATTTGTAAGTATAGGGATTGATTCCTGCCTTTCTTAACTCCTCTATCTTTCTCATCCTTTCTCTTGTTATTTCATCTCCCCTAGCCATTTTTAACTCCTTGAAAAATGGCTAATGAAAATCTTTGATTTACTTTTGCCATTATTCATTAAGAAGATGATGGTATAAAAATGTTTTGAGTTAGAATTAATTGATTTTATCAAGGCATAAATTAATCTCTTCTCTTTTGATAAATAGCTTGCCAGAGCATATAATAATATTAGTAATTCTTTTATCGTTTTTAATATCCTCGGGTAAGTAGTTCCTAGAATATACTGGAAGACGGATATCTCTACGACATTTATTCAAACAATCCTCAGAGATACGATACACATTCTCAACACCTCCATACTCTTTGAATAATGCTTCTCCATCTAAAGCACCAAGACCATTTACATAATCCAGCTTTACTTCCTCAATCTCACATTGTTTTAGACATTTAGTAAGATTAACTATAAACAAATCATATGCTTTTAGATATCTATTTTCACTATAATAGTTATATGAAAAATAACCAAGAATTAGGAGAAAAACAACACCAAAGAAGATTAAAACAATAACTAACCACTTACTTGTTTTTTTTACTTCAACCTCCTCCATAACCCATCAAACAAAAAAAGAGTATAAAAATGTTTTGAGAAGATTTTCAAAACCTCAGAATCTTAAAACTATCAGAATCCCCAGTCCACTTTTTCTCTTCAACTACAACATTCTTAATCTGTGAGTGCTCAGGCCCCTTCTTGAGTATCTGAATCATCCTTTCAATCGCAGTGTGATCACCTTCCAAAAAAACTTCAACATTACCATTAGTCATATTTCTTACATGACCCTTTAATTTCAGAAAATCCGCATTTTGCTTGCAAAAACTTCTAAAAAACACCCCTTGGATGGTTCCCTGAACAATTGCTCTTACCGCTTTCTTTACCATAATTTTGTCAGGTTTGGTGGCTTTTTATATCTTTGTCTGATATTTCCCAACTTTTAAGGAGTTATATGCCAAAAGTTTTCTCAAATTCCCTCACCTGGCTATATTTTAGGCAAAAATCTATCCCTTTCTTAGTGATTTTTATCATCATTTTCTTCTCTTGTGTCTTTTCAATTAACCCATTTTCAATTAATTCATTAAGATATAATTGCATTTGCTTGTGAGAGAGATTAGCCTTATACATCAAATGAGTAGGCTTAATCTTACCATTCTTGTTTTTGATAATATCAAGCATATCAAAAATAATTTCGGTTCTATTTCTTTTTCTTTCCATTTTGTATCTTCTCTTCTGGATAGTACAATATCCTTATTATAAGGAAAAGCATCAATGCATAACTTATTAATTGAATGCCTTGGGCAATAACATAAGTTGAAGAGATCTCAGATAAAATAAAAATTCCCTGACTTATTGCGAGAAGGATAAAAGAAGCCAGAAGTATGACTGTATTCTTGGCTTTATTCTTCTTGTAAATTTGATGATAATTGAGGATTATTAATATAAGAAGAACAAGGGCGGTTATATGGAAGACATAATATGTAATCTGGCTAAAAAGGGCTGAGATTAAAATTAAGTAAACGGCTAGGAAAACATCCGGTTTTTTCTGGTTATTCATGCTTAACAAATATAACATATATAACCCTGCAAGAGTGAGAAATTTATTTAAGAATAATCCGATATAGTAAAACCAGTTTACAGACCTCAAAAGAGTATAGGTAATCAACACTCCGGCTATATTTTTGGTAAATACAATGTTATAATAAAGAACTATTTTAGTAAGTATTGTTGAAATTTCCCCAAATGCAATCAGCAAAAAACCCAGCCCTAAGTAGAGCGAACTCTTGTTCTTACTTGTTTTATAGCTTCTAAATGCGAGCACAAAAAACAAAAAGAGGATTAAGAAACTAAAAACTTCAATTAGGACATCTGCACTAAAGAACCAGTCAGGAGTAAAGAGGATTTTCATACCATTATAATGTTGCCTCTTTATTTAAAAGTTTTGTGAATGTCTGCTCTGGGCTCCTTTTCTTGTACTCTCTTTCACAATCGACTTATAAGACAAATACTTCCAATAAATATCTAAATCCAGGAGGCAAAATGATTCAAAAAATTCCAAGAGAAATTAGAAAAGAGTTTTCAATTTTAAGGAACATGGGCTTAAGAGAAGATGAGATAGACTACCTTATGCACCTTAAGATTAAGAACAACGCAAGGCATAAGTGGAGGCATTAGGTCCGATCAATCTCATTATTAATGAGCACTAAAACCTGGGACGCAAACAGTACCTTCGGTCCTACTGAAACCTTTTCAATATTTTTAACAAACTTTTCCTTACCCGGAAATCCGTCCTGGTCTCCCAAAACAAAGACCTCGTCTCCTTTTAATTTTAAATCTCTTATATCTTTCCCTCTTTCATGCAAAACAAAGACATTTTTCCCATCTTTATCTAATTCCTTAACGAGTGCCTCAAATGATTTTTTTTCAACAGAACAACCTGGAAAAACTTCGACAATCCTTCCTGATTCCTTAGGACACTTGTAAAGCATTCTTTTGATTAAGCCAGCAACATCCTTCTTAGATATCGGCATTTCTTTATTTGATTCAAGGATCAGATGCATAGGCGGATTCGGAGGCCCATCAAAGATCAAGTGAATTTTCACATCATCCCTCATGTTATTTGAAACAAAAAGACCAGCAATCAAAACATTACACACAATATCCATTCTTCCAGCCTTCATTAAATCATCTTTAATGAAGTTTCCTGCTGTCACAGCATTTCTCGAATAATAAATAAATTCTCTTACCATCAATTAACATTAATCAAGAGAAGTTTATAAGTTTAAGCAGAAGCACCAGTATGAGCCACATAAGGCTTGCCCCTGGTCCCAAATCTGGCAACAAATTTTTCATGACCAGAAGGTAATCTTCCAATCCCCGTATAATCTGCTCTTTGTTTTATGAATGCCTCATGTTGTGCTTCGCAGGTAGAACCACAATAAATATCACTTAAAATAGGAATACCACAGCAAAGACATCTGCCTTCATCATCAGCGTCTCTATCCTGATGAGGCAATCCGTCTGGAACATTACTAGCTATTGACATGTTAATTCAAACGATTTACCCTTTAAAAGTATTTCGATTATTAATTAGAATCTAATTTTGCCCCAGAAATCCATCGCTTCGTCAAGCTCAGTAGTTCTTCCTTTAACTCCAAGGACCTTATCAACTGCCTGCCTCATAGCCATTGCTCCGGCCAAGGTTCCCTTTGGATGCCCATGAATTCCACCACCAGCCTGAATCACAATATCATTTCCAAAATGTTTCATTAAATAAGAAACATGTCCCGGGTAAATTCCTCCGGAACAAACAGCCATTACTGGTTTTTTATTAAACCAATTTTCTTTTAATCTATTATGCGTCTTCTTAACAACCTGTAATTCAATCTTTTCCTTAATCTCTTCAACTTCTTTCCATCCTCCGAGCATTTTTCCAATTCCAGTTCCAATGTGCAAAGTATCTACACCACATAATCTTGCAAACTCAGCAATAACAGCCATACTAATTCCATGCTTTGGATTTTCAGTAAATGCTCCATGCATAGCCCTATGTGCATGAATTGCTAGTTTTGTATTTTTCCTTAATGTTTGTAATGATGCAAAACCCGCTGTAATAATATCATGCATAACAAACTTTCCTCCGAGTTCTTTAACTAAGTCAGCTCTCTTTAACATATCTTCTGTTTCTGCAGTAACATTAATTAAATACGCTTTTTTCTCACCTGTTTCTTCTTCAGCCTTGTCGCACATTTCTAAGGTTAATGCAGCTCTCTTGTCAAACTCATTAAATTTCTGACTAGAAAGATTTTCATCATCTTTAACAACATCACAACCCCCAAGCCAAGCTTCATAAGCAACTCGCGCATGATCTTTTGTTTTCAATCCTAATTTAGGTTTAACAATTGTTCCAACCAAGGGTCTATTTTTAATCTTTAACATTTCCCGTATACCTTTTATTCCAAATCGAGGTCCTGGAAAGCTTTTAATTAAATCCTTAGGAAAATCAATATCCTCTAACCTTAATCCTTTAACGGCTTTCATTCCAAAGACATTTCCAGCAATACTCGAGAGAATATTCGGAGCATTATCTCCTTCAAATAATCCTTGGGGGTAAGCAATCTTCACTTTATCTTTAGAAATAGAAAAGACCTTTGCAGCTAATTTATTTACATATGCTTTATTCGAAGATACCTTTGTCCAAGTACCTACACTGCTCTCCAGAGCAACAGTATTTGCAGCTTCCTTGACAGAAGTCTTGTTTGGAGTTACTCTGAATAAACATATTAAATCATTTCTAGTAGGTTTGTAACCCAAATGAACAAAATCTAATTTTTTCACCATGCTATTTTATTTTATCAAAATGATTTAATTTACAATTCATTTCAATATTATTAATTTTGTGGATTGTTGCCTCTTTAAACTTTTTTAAATCTTTAACATCTTCAGAAATTGTGGATAATTTATGCATCTGCCACCCGAAAGCATAACTTGCTGCAAATATTGGATAGTATTCGATTAGTAAAGGACTATTGATTATTCCAGCTATCTTTAAAATTGCCCATAGAACAATGCTTGCCAGTGCAATCCATGCTAAAACATCCCAAAAATTATATTTCACCATCTTTATCGTAAGTAGCTCTCTGGGTTTTTATAGTTTTGCTCAAAATCCGCTAGTTTGATGGTAATGTCTTACTACTACCTCCCCCCGAACATGGAGAGCTAATCGTAACGCGCCAGTACTTGCAATACGGACATTTGCAGCATCAGCACCCCTCACTTCGAATGAAGGAGTTGGAAAGTAGGGATCACTAAAACCAAGATAATGATAGTCCAAATTCAATGGTTCAGCAGAAGATTCTCTAATCGCTCTCAATTGCAGTCTAGAACCCTTATCCATACCAGCATGTCTCTGCGTTGCCATGAAAACTATAAAAAATTAGATTTTTTAAACTTTACCTTTTAACTGTTTTGAGTTCATCCAAGTTCTTTGATTTCATCAATCTCAACAACAATAGCCCCTTTCGTAGGAAACCCTTTATTCTCAGGAAGGGTTTTTACAAAATCAAACCATTTTCCATAATTATAATAATCCGCCTTGCCGTCAATCCTCCAGCCATTTTCACCTTCCCAAAAGATCAAAGATATAAACGGATTTTTTACAATATTCTCAACAGTACTATGCATAAAATTATCTGTAATTATAATCCTACCTTCGGCAACCTTAGTAAACATGACAGCAATATTATGGGGTTTGTTATAATTATTAATAGTCGCAACTGCAACAGTAGCTTTCTCTAATTTAGCTTTAATATCATCAATTTTCATATCTTCTCCAAAACCCAACCATCTTTAGTATCCTTAACATTCCAGCCCATCTCTTTCAATTTATCCCTCAACTCATCTGACTTCTTCCAATCTTTACCTTGCCTTGCCTTTTCTCTTTCATCCGCAATCTTCTTAATTTCGCTTGGAATTTTAGTTTCATCTTTCTTCAACAAATCCAATGCGAAAACTTTATCCATTTCTTTTATTGTTGCAAATTTTCCTTTGGCATTTTCATCTCTTAACAGCTTCCATAAAACTGCTAGAGCTTGAGGCATGTTTATATCATCATTTATCGCCTTTTCAAATTCTTTCAAATATTCTTTATTTGTTTTCCCATTATCTTCCAGTCCGGATGTGATGTTTTTTATTCTTTCATAGGCATTACCCGCAGATTTTAATGTATCCAAAGAAAACTCCAAAGGTTTTCTATAATGGGTATTCAAGACCAAGTACCTATAATGCATCGGCTTAAATCCCAATTCTTCTAACTCTGAGATAGTATATAGCCCTCCTTTGGACTTAGAAACTTTCTCTCCATGAAGTGTTAAAAAGTCTCCATGCAGCCAGTAGTTTACAAATTTCTTCCCAGTTGCAGCCTCGGATTGAGCAATCTCATTTGTATGATGAACTGGGATATGATCAATTCCCCCTGTGTGAATATCAAAAGTTTCTCCAAGATACTTCATAGACATTGCAGAACATTCAATATGCCAACCGGGAAAACCAACTCCCCAAGGCGAATTCCATTCTTGTTGTCTTTTATCTTCAGGCGAAGAAAATTTCCACAATGCAAAATCAGTTTTACTTTTCTTATCTCCAAAGTCAATCCTCTTTCCTGATTCTAATCCTTCAACGTTTAATTTAGCTAACTGCCCATAATCTTTTAATTTGGAAGTATCAAAATAAATCCCATCACTTGTTTTATAAGTAAATCCTTTTTTCTCTAATCTTTCAATTAGTACAATTTGTTCTTTAATATGCTCTGTTGCCTTACACCATAAAGAAGGCTCTTGAATATTTAATTTCTTAAAATCTTCTCTGAAAATCTTCAAATAATAATTAGCAATGTCCTCTGCTTTTTTCCCTTCTTTAGCAGCAGCTTTTTCCATTTTATCCTCCCCTTCATCCGCATCACTAGTCAAATGCCCTACATCTGTTACATTCATAACTTGCTTAACTTCAAGCCCATTAAACTCAAGAACTCTTCTTAAGATATCAGAAAAGATGTAAGTCCTTAAATTCCCAATATGCTGATACCAATAAACGGTAGGACCACAAGAATACATTCCAACTTTTCCAGCTATAATTGGCTTGAATGTTTCTTTCTTTCTTGTTAGTGTGTTGTATAGTTTTATCATTTTTACTTTAAGAATTTCACACTTTTAACCTTTTTCATAACCTCATCAAAATCAATAATCGCGGCTTTTCCGTCTTTTGCGGAACCCGTTGCAACTATTACTGTTTTTCCAAAATTTTTTACACCTTGATATTCATGCATATGTCCGCAAACAAACAATGCCGGTTGTTTCTTTCTAATAAATTCAGTATAGCCTTCAAACCCTACTAGCTTGCCATTCATGGGATTCTTTCCCTTATATTTGACTTTATCAAAATATCCGGCAGGAGGATAATGAGCAAACAATATGTCTACTTCATTTTTATTGTACCTATTTAACTGCTCCTTTTGCTTTTTATTTTTCTTTATATATTTAGCTCGCTCTTCATCACTCAAAACCCCTTTTTGAGTGTAAGCTTTAGCTGTAACACTCCCCCCAAAAAAGAGGATATTCAGCCCATTAATTTTTTTAAAACTACGATTTATTGGCTGGACATTTTTTGTCCTTTTCATTAAGGTAGGATATCGATCCAATTCCAAACCAGCCGTTCTTTCCCATTTAGAACCAGTCACAAAATCCCAGTTCCCATTAATAACAAAAACTTTCTTATTCAATTTCCTTCCCAACTTGTTTAACTCACCTATTGTTCTCTTACCGCTATTATAATCTTCAAGAACTAGCTTATTCGCCTTCTTTTCACCAACAATATTCCACCACTTCTGATGAAAATACTTAAAGATATATTTTAGAAGTTCGTCACTTCCTCCAAGATCTCCAGTACATAAAATAAGATCAGGATCTTCCTTTAATATCCTTTTCTTCAATTTCCCAGGAAACTTCCCATGAAAATCCCCCATAGCTAAAATCTTCATAAATCACTAAATAAAACACGCTTAATAAATTTTCTTAATATGGTCTAGCCGATAGCCCCAGAGGAGTTTACCTAGCTACTGGTCTTTTTTTAGAAAGATATTTCTTTGTTATTTCCGAAAGCTCTCCTTTATCAGTTATCGGCTTTGCTCCTACTTGAGTTATTGGAAAATTTCTATGGGGCACTTCAATTACATATTCAAATGAGGGCATCCTCCCTTCCTCTACAGGTCTTATCTCATCTCTAGGAAAGGCATACCATTGTCCTTCAATCTTTTTCTTCCTCCAAAAGTCTTCTTCATCGCTCATCTTAGAATAAATAAAGAGACATATTTAAGGCTTTCTCATTAATCCTTCCTAAACCTTAGTAAATATTATAATTATTCTAATTTATCGCAATCTTCTTCAAAATTGCAGGACTGGCATTTTGCAAAAGTTGAAGGAAACTTTGCCTTTCCATTCTCAAGAACTTCATTAACTTCTTTTATTAATTCAATAACTTTATTTTTTTCTTTTTCTGTAATCTCCATCTCATGCTTTATATTTCCTGATTCCAATATCCCTTTTTTAATAGGTTTACTATACTCTTCTTCCAACAACATCGCATAAGCAGTCAACTGAACCTCATCCGAAGGCCATATCTTATCACTCGCCCTTGTCTTCAATTCAAAAGGGATTACCTCATCATTTTCCTTATTAATCATTAATCTGTCAATTCTCCCTTTCAATCCAAGCTTCTCTGACAGAACCTTGTATTCAGACAGGTATTTAGGGGATAAATTCTCCCATAATTCTTTACCAACAAACCCTTTTTGTATCGTATTCATGATAGAATCAACTCTCAAGTTAATCTCATTATTCATTTGTGCTCCAATTTTATCCTTTAATTCATCCATATTTATTTTAAATGCATAAATCATCCTTTCGTTTTTAGCCAGAACATGTCTAATCAACTCCTTAAGATATTCCTCATAAAATTCAGTCACAGAACTCTTAGTAAATAAATGGTTTATTTTTTCCAGATTTTCAATTAATCTTTTCTCATTATTTCCAAATTCTTCTAGCACTTTATGTCTTATTGAACCCTCAACCATTGCCTTATTCAATGGCTCTCTCAATCCCTTAACTTTTACAAGATAAAATTTCCTCGGGCAATAAAGATATGACGAGAGGTCTGTTACGTTTAGTAGATTATTCATTACAACAATAAAGACCGCTTGTTTAAGTAGTTTTTGGGATATTGCTCCAGACCCATTATTAGTGCAGTTGATAAAGAGAAAAATATTAATACTCAAGCGAGTAAATACTACTATGAAATCCAAAATAAGATCTTTAAGTAGGAATGAGCAACGAACAATTATTTTTTTTGAAATAGATAATCAAATTATAAAAATCCTTGAAAAAACATTTAATCAATTAAAGCCCAATTTCGAATTGTCAAATTATAAGAAAAGATATGGGGGGAAGATTATTAGCAATTCTTGGGAATTAACTAAAAAAGAGGAGGACTTTAATTTTACACTTGCTGCGAAAAAGGATTTTGTTAAATTAAAACTAAAAGGAAATTCGGATTTCATAAACAATTTTTTGAAAATTCTAGAGGGAGATACAGAGTTTTCTGAACTCTTGCCTAAAGTAAAAGCAAAACTTCAAAGAAGGAAATTTAAATTTAGCTGAAGCAACAAATTTCCCCTAAATCTCAAACCCCTTCTTCTCAGGACTTCTTTTCTTCCCCTGACTTTTCCCCTTAGCCCTAAATGCTTCTTTAATAGTATAATTAATTGGATTCTTAACACCCTGAGCATCAACGGGAAAACCGAGGTCTTTGTAAATCGGCTTGTCATAATTCTGAGGCATTCTCTTGTTTTTCAATGCCCAAATAATCTGTGATTGAACATAGCCGGTCTTTAAGGGATTGTAATTCTTTTTATTCCATTCATAAACTTTCTCTTCAATATAATCCTGCGGAAACTCCAAAGATGTTAAGAACGGAAGCAGAATTCCCAATGCCCTTTTCCTTCCATCCGACTTCATTCCTTTCAGAATCTTTTTAATTACATCCGGAAACATTGACTCTTCAATAGTCAACCCTTTCAAATCAACACTCTTTCCTTCATATTTTTTCTCTCTTTCTTTCGGAGCATTTTCTTTCCCCCAGTCCAGCGCTCTGAGAAGTAAATTCTCTGCCTCTCCAGGAATAGGATTAGGCATATAAGGGATAGGAGTTATCTTTAAAGGATCCGCATCTGTCGGTTTAAAATCTTCTATTTGGTTTTTATCCAAAACAACCGAAGCAAGAGCCGTCTTTTCATGAAGCGAATAAGGTGCCCTGAACAAATGTCTGGGAGCAACAAGAATAAGATCTACAGAATCTTGAGTAGACTTTATCGTATCTTCCACTTTAAACCTAGTTTCATCCTTTCTAATTTCTCCACCAAAAGAAGAAGAACTCGCCTCTATTCTCGCAGTGCTGATTTTACAATTCTCGCAAAAACTAACTTCCCTTTCATCTAAAAGTTCCATTTTGGTATTGCAGTTAGGACATAGCATTGCCGTCCTCTTTTTAATGAAACTTTCCATTTCAGACTTACATTTAATGTTAGGACATTTGTATTTCCAGGTCTTCTTTTTTATAGTTGGCTTCCCGCATCTTGGACATAGACTTTCTGAAACAAGCTCCCCCTTTTGTTTTAAAGTCTCTCTCCCGGTTAATTTCAAAATTTCTTCATTCATCGGCCCTCTAATCAAACTAAAAAGATAGCCTGCAATAAGTCTCGGCCATTCCGGAAATTTGTCTTTTGTAAGCTCTTCTCCAATCGTCTCAGGAAATGCCTTAAACGGAACCAGAATATGAAATCCTTTGGAACCAGAATATTTTATCCCATAATTTATTACCCCATGCCTTTCAAGCTCGCCTATCAGAAGCCTTGCTGCTATTTTTCCATAATCTAAGAAAGGAGAGTCAATATCAATTAAAAAATCCCAGCCAATCTTTATTTTATTATACTGTTCGGGGGTCATATCAGTATTAATATCTAGGGGATTGCCCCACAATTCTTCCGAGCAATGAAAAGAAGTAGCCCCCTTTTTAGCATAATTAAAGAGGTCATTTGGATAATCTAGCATATCTGGCCTTTTCCCAAAAAATTCCTTATTAAAGTTTGGAACCGTCTCTCTATGTTTGCAAAACTCAAAGATAGCTTCCTGCACATCTTTTCTCGCGTAATAAGATTTAGCAACTATCTGGACCTTTCTAAGCTCTTTTTCCTGCTTTTCTTCATCCCCCCTATCATCCCTATTTTCAAATGCCATATTTTTTAATAGAACTCTTCATTAATAAATTATATTGTTGTGGAGAAGCTAAATCCCGTGACAAGCCCTTAAATCCTGTTCAAAAATCATCAAATCTTCCGGAATACTTACTCCAGACAATGGCTCCCTTAAGCTGATGCCTTTATCCTTTTTCATTTTCCAAACCTCAGAATTGAACAACATCAACTTCTTAATTAAATCTTCATTTTTGCTTAAATCCTTCTCTTTAGTTTCAGGCCACCTACTATCAAGCAAATTCAATCCAAGGCTATTTCCAATTATAGTAGTAATTTGAGGTATAACCGGATAAATCAAATGCAAAAACCTCTCTAATAAGTAATAAAGTGTATACTTCGCAGAATTAGATTCCTTCTCCGAAAACTTTTTATCTTGATTATAGGCTCGATTCTTAACAAGTTCAATATAATTGGAAGCAAAGACATCCCATAAAAATTGTCTTAAATCCTGCGAAGGATGATTAAAATCATAAACATTATATTGTTCCTGAGTTTTACTAGTCAGCCCATTAATATAATCCACAAATATTTTATCAGTTTTTTGTAAATCTTTCTCATTAAATTTAGGCTTTTCAAATAACATTACAAATTTTGAAACATTCAACAGTTTATTCAAGGTTTTCTTTTCACCTGCAATCCGTTCTTTTGAACATATAAAATCTGTTTTAGACAAATCTCCTTCAGTAGCAGACCACAGCCTTAACGCCTCAGCACCAAAATCACGAAGTATTTCTTGAGGATCAATTACATTACCGAGGGACTTTGACATCTTTCTTCCGTTTCCATCTAGAATATGCTGATGAATCCAAACATCCTCAAAACAAGGTTTTTTTGTCTCTAAAAATCCACGCAATATTGTATAATAAAGCCATGTTCTTACTATCTCCTTTCCCTGAGGTCTTAGACTTGCAGGATACGCTCGTTTGAAAAATTCATCATCCTGTTTATACTTTAACATTACTAATTCAGAAATAGAAGAATCCATCCAAGTATCAAAAACTCTCGTTTCTCCAGCCCATTTTAAATCTTTAAATTCTTTATCCGAAAGCTTTCCAATTTTCTTCCTATTAGAATAAATTTCACAATCATTTCCCGGATGCTCTTTCCATGGCTGATAATACTTTCCAGGAGCCGCAAGTGCAGTCAGTTTCTTTCCATCTTTCTCTGTGTTCCATAATGGGATTGGAGTTGCATAATATCTTCTTCTTGAGATAGGCCAGTCAATTGCAACAGAATCAATCCAGTCATCGAGTATTTTTTTAGATTGTTCCGGATAAAAATTAATCTTTTTGATTATCTTTCTTAGATCATCTTTAAATTCCAACTGTTTCAAATAAAACTCAGGCATCTCAATAAACTCAACTTCCGCCTTACTTCTTTCTGAAATAGGAGTTCTATGCGTAATTTGCTCCTGTTTTACAAGCAACTTATTTTCTCTTAATTTTTCAATGATAGCTTCCCTTGCTTTTTTAACTTTTAATCCCTGTAAAAATCCGGCATTTTCATTCATTGTCCCATCCTTATTTATCGCGATTAAAGGATTTAATCCCTGTTCTCTAAAAAATTGAATATCGGACAAATCTCCAGCAGAGCACATCATTACCAATCCTGTTCCCTTATCAATCTGTGCAAGAGGATGAGCTTTAATTGGAATTTCTTTATTAAATAAAGGAGAAATAGCCGTCTTTCCTTCCAAATGCTTATATCTCTTATCTTCAGGATTAAAAATAACCATTCCGCATGTACAGATTAATTCAGGTCTAGTTGTTCCAATTATAACCTCTTCCCCAGTTTCTTTAATCTTCCATTTAATATCATTAAAAGTAGAAGAAATATCCTCATAATCAATCTCAGAATCAGAAATTGTAGTCTGCAATTTTGGATCCCAGTTATTTATTCTTGTATCCTCATAAACCAAACCTTTCTTATACAGTTCAATAAATGTTGATTGCGTCAATGCCCTGTATTCTGGAGAGTCAGTAAGATAAATTGCCCCAACATCACTGCCCTGTTTATATGATGAAAACGAAATTCCAAGTTTCGCAAAAGAATCTATGGATTCAACAGAAGTCTCTTTTAACAACTGCTCGCATAACTCAATAAATTTTTCCCTTCCAACTTCAAAAGGAGACGTCTTAAACTTCTTCTCAGCACCCATTTCAATTGGAAGCCCGTTTCTGTCAAGTCCTAATGGAAAAAGAACTTCAAAACCTTTCATTCTCTTATAACGAGCAAACATATCCATAAAACAGTAGGTTACAGCATGCCCCATATGAATTGGAGAATTAATGTATGGCGGAGGAGTATCTATTGAATAAATCTTCTTTTTAGTCCCAGCATCAAATTTAAACATCTCCGAATTTTTCCATATTTCTGTAATTTGCTTCTCAATTTCAGGACCCCAGTTCTTAATGTCCTTAAGTTTAGGCATATCCGACATTTCTTTAGTTTCCTTTTTTGTCATGATTGGATTAATAATAAGATGTTTAAAAGGTTTATGTGGGTCAAAATAGAAAGAATTTTATATAATCGGACTCTTAAAAATCAATGAATATAAAAGAGTATGAAGATTTTTATCATGTAGACATCTCCACTCAAATAGACAACAAATGGAAGAATGATACCGTCCTAGGTATCGTAAAAGGTGCAAGAAGATACTCAATTAAGATAAAAGGAAATGATAAAGAGATAATAAAAAGAAGGTTTATCTCCACAGAAAATTTAAATTCAGCAAGAATACACAACCGAAAGGTTATTGCTATTATTTATTCTTATCTTCTTTATACAGCCATTAATAACTTTAAAGAAGCAAAACCCCTTCTTTTATGCAGGGATGTAAGACCAGAAAAATTTGTTATAACCTACTTGCAAAGAATCAGCAATTTACTTGGAAACAAAGAAGCCTTAAATAGGACAATAAACTTTAGAAAAAGAAAAGACAGGCGGGATAAAAAGTTACCAAAATCTTTAGCAGGAAAATATGTAAGGAAGGTTTATCAAGGAAAAATCCCGGTAACTAATGTCTTAGATAACCAAGAAGTCAACGACCTAATAGACTTAATTAACAAATTATTATAACAAGTTTAAGTTAAGGATTGGGACAATAGATGTGTCCCCTCAGCTTAAGCAAGGTCTTATCGTATCAAAGTTTCCAGACCAGATCTTAAGTATCCTTAGAATATACAAGTTTATGACCTATTTATAATTTTCGGTTTAGTTTTTTAAACAAAATTCAACTTTCCGGGATGTATACTACAAAGGAAAGAAAACATACTTATGTTTAGGATAGAAAGATATTTAAAAAATTAAAGAGGTACAAATAAAAAACCCAACCCCTAAAAATCTTCTTTTAATAAAGCATAAAAACCCGGCTTACCTTTCCATATTATGAAAACACAAAAATCCAAACCCTCTAAGGAGAGTAAGCTAAAAATCCTCGCAGCAGGCGACATTCACGGAGATTTTGACATCGCTAAACTACTGGCAGCAAAAGCCAAATCAAACAAAGTAGACTTAGTAGTGCTGGCAGGAGATTTGCACGGAATGATCGAGGGAACAAGTGATATGATAATAGAACCATTTAAAAAAAATCATCAAAAAGTGGTCTTCGTTCCAGGAAACTGGGATTCAAGCCTAGAAGTAGATATGTTAAAAGAAATGCACAAAATAAAAAACATTGATGGATATTATGTTACCTACAATGGCGTTGACATTGTAGGGATTGGAAACCCGGATTTTAAGATGTCTTTTAATCAAAAAGAAGCAAGAAAAAAATTAAGTGAAAACTTTGACAGAATAAGAGCAAAAGGCGGGAAAAAAATTCTTGTTTCCCATCTTCATGCATCCGGAACTAATGCAGAATTTTCAGGATTCAAAGGCGAAAAAGTTTTAAGAGACGCAATTGAATATTTTCAGCCAGATGTTTTCATTTCAGCCCATATACACGAAGCCGAAGGAATAGAGGAAAAGATTGGGAAAACAAGAGTCATCAATGTCGGAAGAAGAGGAAAGATTATTGAAGTTTGAAAATAAGGGCATACCTATTTAAGATAACCTTCTTTCAATTAATCATCAAAAGAGGCAAAATGCAACTTGAATCAAAGAATACAGATAAAATACTTGGGAAAAAGAAGAAAAAAGAACTTCTTGAAAAAATAAAAAATGCAAGTGACGAAAGATACGTGACCGTCTGGAATCCTGAAGGACAGATAATCCAGCAAAAAAAACAGTCTAAAATCAAGTCAGGAAAAAAAGCAAAGCAGTCAGGAGCAAAGTTTGAATTAAAAACAAGAGAAGACCTGCAAAAAAAAGGATGGATAGTAGACAAATGGTCAAATAATTTTGACCTTGAAAAAGATAAGATAACTCCTGCAAAAAGAAAATTTAATCCCTTCTCAAAAGTTATGACTATTGGAACAGGATTTCCAGACTTCCTCTGTTTCCAAAAGATGAACGAATACTATAAGGTCATAGGTGTGGAATGCAAGGTAAACGGAACTCTAAGCAAAGAAGAAAAAGAAAAATGCGTAAGGTTATTAAACCAAGAGATATTTAGTCAGATATTAATTGCAAAAAAAAGCAATGAAAAAAAAGAGGTTGAGTATGACGACTTTAAAGAAAAATACTCAAAATTATTCAAATGAATGGCTCAGGACTACACCATATACACAAAAGAAAAAGAATGAATCAGAAGCTAAAGCCTTACCCAAATAAAAACCCTTGGATAAATTTTCTTGATAAGCTTCTTTTAATTGTTGCAATTGCCGGCCCGATAATGTCCACCCCCCAGATATTAAAAATATGGCTTGATAAAACCTCTTCAGGGATATCCGTGATAAGTTTCTCTCTTTTTGCAATCTTTGATATTCCTTGGATTATTTATGGGTTTATCCATAAGGAAAAGCCAATCTTAATAGCATACTTTCTTTGGTTTATTGCAAATCTTCTAATTGTGATTGGGGCATTCTTGTATCCCTAAACCAATAAAAATATAAATCTAAAACCCTCCAATTATTTATGAAAAAAGAGGCAATTTTATTGCTTTTATCATTTTTAATCGTTTTAATTAGTCTTGTATTTGTATCTTCATGTATTGATATCAATTCAGCTTCTTTAGAAGATTTGGACAAATTAACCGGGATTGGACCCGCCTACGCTCAAAGAATCATGGATTCAAGACCTTTTTCCTCCTTAGACGATTTGATAAGAGTAATTGGTATAGGGAATGTTACCTTGAGTAAGATAAAAGACCAAGGGCTAGCCTGTGTAGATCCAGAAGAGAGTTCAAACGATAACCAGGAAGACAACCAAGACAGTAGTAATACAAACCAGGAAGAAGAAAATAACGAAGACCTGCCAAGCAAGGCGGATGGAGAAAAAGAAACATCAGAAACAGACGCCCCAGTTAATAATAAAACCATTAATATTAACAGCAAGGAAACAGAGCATGAGATACCTAAAGTCCAGAAAGAGATCGTCAACCCAAATTCAGAACCAATCAGCCTAAACACTCCAATTTCTCTTTCTGGAAATTCAATCAACAACCAAGAACAAGTAGTTTATGAGTCAAAAAATGAATTAATTAGCCAGTATCTCCCCTATGCTTTTTGTATCTTCTTAATATTCATCATTATTGCGTTATTGTTGAGGAAATAAACACCCAACCTAAATAAATATCTTTATAAAACCCAGTAACTTCTTGTTAAAATGCCAGAAAAAATTCAAGCAATAATGATTGTCGAGATAGCAGGAAGGCCACCTGAACATATTAGAGACGCCCTTCAAAAACATCTTGCTGTTTTAAAAGGATATAAGGGAGTAAAATTAATCTCTGAAATTTATTCAGACCCAAAATATATAGAATCAAGCGACGATATGTATACTTGTTTTGCAGAACTTGAAATTCAGTGTGAGAGTCTTTTGAAACTTTTAGAAGTCGTCTTTGACTTTATGCCTTCATCAATTGAGGTAGTAGAACCAGCAGAACTTACATTAGATGTTTCAGAATCAACTTCTTTTATTAACACATTAGCAGGAAGACTTCATCAGTATGATGAAGTTGCAAAGATAGCCCAAATAAGAACACAACAGCTTGCACAACAGCTCCAATTAGTTCAACAGCAAATGCAAAAAGCAAGGGTAAGCCCTATAACCTCAGTGGACCAGCCAAAACAAGCGGAAACACATAAAAAGCCTGTAAAAAAGAAAGCTAAGAAAAAATAAATTTAACTCCTGCTTATCCCACCAGAAATTCTCTTTTGATATTCGTCTGTCTTAAGCTTAACCATTTCATTTGGCTTCTTAGGTACAGTCTTTTTGTACTTTCTATAGGCAAAATAACCTCCCACACCAAGCACAACAAGGATAAGCAACCCAATAATCCAGCTATAACTTCCTCCGCCGCTGCCTGGAGCTTCATAAACCTTACAAACCCCCAAACAACAGTACCCATCGGAAGCAAACATTGTGTCTCCGTCACAATATTCATTACTTAAGCATAAGAACCCTGAAGATTCTGAACAAGTATTATCATCAACACTAAAGGTTTCGACACTTTGATTTTCAGCCAGCACATAAATCTCAACAGGAATAGAGATACTCTTGCTTTCCTTATCGATTAAGTAGCTTATCAAAACCATATCCTTAAAATAACCCTCCCTTTCAGACGAAAAAATCAAACTTATATTACTTTCCTCTTTCGCCCCAAGAAAATCAAGATTAACAGTATCAAACAGAGAAAGATTTGAAACAGCACTAATACTTGTAATATTTTTCTCTGCAAAATTCATCAACCTCACGGTTTCCTCTTTATTCCCATTAACATTAAAATAAACATTTAGATATATTGGATCAGTTTTTAAATCATCATCTTCAACAGAAACATTTTGTGTAAAATTAGAAACATAAGAAGAAATAATTGGAATAGAAAATTGCGAATAAGAAGATATATTCAAATGGCTCAATCCGGGCAGTACATTAATCTCTACCTTTCTTACTTCTCCAGCATTTAAGATAAACTTATCCGCTGCATCATTATACTTATACTCGATGTTAATTTCAGAATTTCCTTTATTTTCTAAATTAATTTGCTTTATTCCAGAGCCGTATACAAAACCAGGTTTAATGCTTAATATTTTAGTCGTCATGTTTCCATCAAGAAATTTGTCCGCAACAGAAATATTTTCTTCAACACTCATCTCTTTTATCCCCCCATCATTATAAAGAATCTTATTTATCTTTAAAGTATAATTGCCCGCATTGTTCATATAAGCATAAAGATAATAACTTCCATTAGAATAAATCAAATTGTCCTCGACAAATATTTTTTTCCTTGCTTGATAAAATTCAACATCATCCAAAGAAATTGCAGTAGAAAAATCCCCCCTCATAATTGCAAATAAAGTTTCCCCAGGCTGAAACTCTTTATTCATCACAATTTCAGGTTTAGCGAATACAAACGAAACACAAAACAATAAAACTAATAGTATCACTTCTTTTTTCATAAAAAGATATAATGTCTATGATTAATAAATCTAATTATTTTAAAACAATCAGAGAATACCGCTTCTTGAATAAAAAATTCTTCTTACTTAGACATCTCTTTTAGCTTTTTAAACGTCTCATCCATCGCTCGGTCCTCTGGTCTTGGCATCTGCCTTCTTTGAGGAGGCATTATAGGCATCCTTCTCATTGGCATCGGTCTCCGCATCATAGGCATTCCCGCAGGAGGAAAACCCGGTCTAGGCCTATTATTGCTAGAGACTTCTCCTTTACTTTTATCTTTTTTGAACTTATTTTTTACCTTATGCCAGAATAGCTTTAATCTTTCCCTGTAGATATAAGCAAGAACAATTAATATAATTAAGATTAATATAATAAAAAACCACAGCCAGAAACTACTTCCACCCGTAGGTGTTGTCTTAGTCCTGCAACAAACATCTCCGGAGTTACAAGAATATCCAACTTCTTCCTGGGAATCAGTACATTGAGCCTTACACAAATAGCCAATACTCTCACATTCAGTTTCAGTCGGCTTATCTTCACAAGTTCCTAAACAACAAGCATCTTCATCACTTGCCCTTCTTTCATTTCCAGTGCAAACCTGGTCACTAGTACATACAACACCAGAATACTCTGAGCAAGTCTGTAAATTTTCATTTTGGCAGCATACACTACTTAAACCAGAACAGAAATAATTATTTAGCACCTCTCCTGAAGGGCATTCAGCAGTAGGAATACAAAAATAATTACCTTCTGAGCAAGTAGTAACTGATGTTCCTGTTGTTGCTCTTCCAGTTCTCCCTTCCAAGGCCCATAACATTATTGCAGTATCTCTTATTGAATTTCCCCAACACCCATTATTTCCCTGGCTAAACAAGGCCCAATCTCTAGCCTTTATGACATTATCAGAACTAGAATCACCCAGAGATAATAACGCAAGAGCAGTGTCATAATATTTATTGTAAGCACTAGAACTAGCTTCCCAGTAATTTCCAAGCTTTTGCTCCGCTATTAACTTGTTTCCATAGTCCTCATAACTTGTCACCATAAAAATAAATGCATCTGGAAGATATCTTGCATTTGTATCCGCAAGTGCAACCACATAAGGGATAAACTCTTCAACATTGTGCCTTGTCTTTAATAAGGCTAACGTTGCCCACGCAGTTGCTTCATAATCGCAACTAGAAGAAGTTGAAAAGCATTTAGACTTAACCTGCAACGAGATTGTTCCAAATGCAGGACTTGATTCAGTATCTTCTAAAACATAAATAGTAGGAGAATTTTGATTTTTGTATAACAAAGTTGAAATAAAGTTTTTATCACATTCAATTCTAAACTCCTTATTTAAACAAGAAGGAGAAACTTTTAACCAGAAATTTGCCTGTGCTCTTGTTAAACAAGTACCAGCGTTTGCACTTATTTTTTTATTTTCATTGACATTAACAGTATAATCATTTGAATCATAAGAAATATGACACTCAGAAGCTTCATTAGAATCTTGTTCCAAGTACCATACTAAATCAACAGGAGTTTTGTTTTGTGCTAAAAGCCAATTCTCAGCAGCATCCGTATTTTCGCCCATATGATTCAATGCTAAAATAGCAAGAGCAGTTTCTTTTATATTACATCCATTAGTTCCCCAGCAGTTTTCAGACCTTTTTTTATCTTTCAAAGCATTAACACACTCATCTAAAACAGAATTCTTTGGAGTTGCTAATATTGTCAAAGAAATTTCTTGCAAAGACAATGTGGAGCATTTTCCTGCGACCTTGTCTTCAAGACAAGTAAACGCTGTTTGTATCTTTGATTGATTCTGCTGTGTTGTAGTCGTTGAAGACGTTGTTATAGTATCGTTCCCGGTATCATTTGTCTGTGCAAATACAAAAGCCATACAAAATAAAACCAACAACACTACCACCAGTTTTTTCATATGTTTTTTATGTTTAAAAGGTATTTAAATATTTAGTCTAAATATTTAACAGATTAAAAAACAAGATTTAACACGCAAATATGTTTTGCTAGACTATCAAACCGAACATAGATATATTAAACTTACATAAAAGAATCATTAATCCTTTTCATTAAATGATTATTAATTTAAAATTTATTTAGATGATTATTAATTAAAAAGAATTATTTAGACTTAATTGTAACATCCATTACATCGCTTGCATAATTCTGATTATTGGCTTTTACTTCTACCTTGTATCTTAAAGTACATAAAGCACTTCCCAGGGGAACATTAAACTTAACAGGTCTTGAAACAAAGTCGCCCGAAGCAATCCCCATATCCTCCTCAGTCTTTCCAGTTACAATCCAACTTAAAGCTTCTTTCTCATTTACATCGCAATTACCTTTATCAGCTAAATAAACATCATACTCAAATTTAACAGTATTCGAAGAACCTTCCAACAAATTTTTAATTCCAATTCCAAAACCATCTACCTTTCCTTGCGTCAATTCAATCTGTCTTGAATCAGGATATAAAACTACTTTTTTATCTTCACCAAACATTGTAGCCATTTTATTCTTTAACTGATCATTAGTCATGTCCGCAATAGCAGTTGCCCCCGAAAAAATACTTTTAACCAAAACTAACCCAAGAATTAACATACTCATAGCAAGAACAACAATAACAATAGTTCCAATTGAAAGCTCAATAGCTCCAGATTTATTCATCTTCATCTTCTTTTCCTTTTTGGTTTAACTTGTGAAGGTTCAACATATTTTTTCCCAAACCAAAACTTCCATGTAGGCTTTATTCCCACAATAATCATTAAGGAGAAGAAACCCCATCTCCACTCAATAAGAAAAGCCATTATGTTTGTTGGCGAAACCCAATATGCAAGCAACCCCACCAACCATAATGAAAAAAAGAACACAGCCAATTTTATCAAGGGAATATCAGTCACACTTAACTCTTTTATTCTATTACACCACTTTTTCATATTTATACAATCAATCTGATATTTATAAATGTTTTGCGAAAGTGAAATATACTTTTTATAGGATTAAAAACAGCAAACCTTAAAAGGACATTTAACACATATTTTTTAGGGGTTCTCTTAGGAACTCTGAGCTCTATGGGGATCTTTTTAGCTCAATGGCGAAAAAAGAACATAACAGTAGCTCAGTGGGAGAGCGTCCGGCTGAAGACCGGTAGGTCGAGGGTTCGATTCCCTCTTGCCCCATTTCAAACTCTCAACAGTCGAGGGCGAATAATTTGCATTTTTAACTAATTTTATGATTTATGAAAATGTGAATTGTGAGTAGATTCCCTCTTGCCCCATACTTTGCTTATAATTATCAAAAAAATCCATTTAAGAATTAATATAAAAAACAATTAAAGAGATGATTAAGGATATTAGCCCTTACTTATTGCCTCGCTGACGAAACTTCATGACAAGGTCTGAAGTTGAGTTTTTTCTTTAATTTTAAATCTAAAAATAAGAAGAAAATAAGCAGGAAATAGGCCGCGTTCTGTCAAACTCTGCTCCCTCCCGGATTCCCTAACAGACAGTTTGTGCTAATATCAGACTAAGCCCGTGCAAAATTCGAAGCTTGGGTCTTGACAAATTCTTGCGAATTCACAAGAGACCAGTTCGAAAAACGGTTGCATCAGTCAGGTTGCTCGTTCCACCCGCACCTATAAATAAATGCGATTCGTCTCTATACCAGCCGTAGTGTTTATTGCTAAACACTTCAGTTGTCTCGGTTTTTACCCCGAGACAAAGCCACGCCTCACAACGCCCAATTTGCATTGGTAACTCCCTTTCGGGTCCTGTTAAAATTAATTAACAAGCGATGTGCGGACCTTCCTCAGCAATCAGAAATCATTTTACATTTCTTTGGCTTTTAACCAGATCGCCGAAATTAGCTATCCTGCTTATTTTTCTATAAACAAACAAGTTTGTTTACATATATACAGGTTTTAGTAGGTTTTTAAGGGTTTTTGTTCTACAAAATATGAAGAATGAATTAGTCTAAACAAAAATACTTGAGAATCTATGAACGCTAGTCATCCTTTAAAATATGCTCTGCAATCATATTATCTATATCTTCTTCATCAACAAGTCTAATGAACTCGACTAATCCTTCAGAAAGTTTATCTTTAACATATCTTATTCTATATTTTTCATATGCTTCATTTAGATTTTTTGCTTCAATCTCTGCGATAGGAAGGTGCTCAATTTCTCTGATTATTGAACCTACAAGTTTGAATCTTACCATATTGTATTGTTAATTTAATACTATAAAAATTCTACTATTCTTTATAATAAATAATTCTCGAAGCAATTATTGAGATGACGATGAGAGCCCAATAAACAAAATTATAATCTGCAAAGATAGGATTTCCATGATACTTATGGCCCATCAAGAGTATTCTTACAGGAACAAAAATCGCAAAAGCTATTGGAATTAAAAATTTCCATTTCATGTTATTTCTCCCCTCCTAAACAAGATAGTTTTTCTATCATAATATAACAAATTAAAATGGTTTTATAAATATCGATCATGATTCACAGTCCCAACTAAGTTTCATAAAATGAAAATTTTATAAAAAAATAATAGGAACAGCATAGAAAATCCCCATGAAGGAAAATAAAAAATGAAGCTATTAGTAGTTGCGGACTGAACATCTCGCGTGAGCTTGATGCTTACATCCCAACTCTATCAACGCAGTCTTCTTCTGCGGCCTTAATTGTCTCGTTTTGCGGATGACTTCGTGCTTAGATGCTTTCAGCACTTATCCATCGGAGCGTAGCTGCTCGGCCTGCTCATAACAACCGATACACCAGAGGCTCCAGACCTCCGTTCCTCTCGTACTAGAAGATCTTTCCACTCAGACAATAACACACCTAGTAGATATCATACAAACTGTCTCACGTACATAACCAAATATTTTCATAATTGTGTGGACTATACCTCCATCCTTTTATTCGTAATTTGCAATTGAAAATTATATTTAATTTGTTTTCAATAGCGAATCACTCACTTGCAAAAAGGAGATCGACGTCTTAGCTCTGACGCTTTTAATTATCAGAACTCCAGCAAGTTAATGCTAAGTCTCTACAGGGTTAAAGATTTACTTACAGTGTCAGATGTTATTGTTCTTTTCTTAGAGTAATTAATCTCTTTGAATTTATCAACAAGTTTACATGTTTCTAAAAAATCAGAATTATTTTGTAAATTATCCAAAATTCCTAATCCAAGTTCGACATGTTTCTTTTTTAATTTAACATATGGCTGTAAAAGCTTTAAAATTTTTAAAACTTCTTTTGAATCAACAATAGTATAATCACTCATTCCTGTCTTTCGATGACGAATATATCCTGCTCCAAATTGGTTTTTAAGCCATTCCAAAATTTCAGAATTATTAGATTTTTGATAAAAAGCTATTGAGCTTCTTATTCTAAATTTTCCTTTTTCTCGGATTATTTGAAAAAATATACTTCCATCTCCATCTAGAAATCCTGCGATATATGCAAGTATTGTTGGCTCCATAAATCTCAACTTCCCTCGGTATTGCCATGACTTGATTGTTTTTATTCCTTTGTTTTAATCAAAAAAGGACAACCAAATGTTAGGTTTCACCGATATGAGTCGATTATATTTTTCAAGGGATTACTCCCAAGCAACGCCGTGTACTTAAAAAATTTTACAATTTTTTTACTAAACTCTATATTTCTATGTTCACGAGAATCATAATGTTAGCTGTCATTTTTTGACGTTCTTAACCCAGCTAACGATCCCTTTTAATACGTGAACTCCGGCACCCTTGGATGCTTGTGCACATCCAGGATAGGAAGAGCCGACAGCGATGTACCAAACCGCCCCGTCAATGTGAACTATCAGGGGCGACAAGCCTGTTATCCTTGAGGTACCTTTTCTGTCATCAACAAGCCCCATTAAAAAGCTTTGTTGGTTCGTTAGGCCCGGCTTTCACCTCTGCATTTCTTGCTTTTCGAAATACAGTCAGACAAACTTTTGCCCTTACACTCTACTCCAGATTTCCGACCTGGATGAGTTTGTCTTTGGGCCCCACAGATATCTTTTCTGCGGGGTGCCGCCCCAGCCAAACTGCCCGCCTGCTGCTGTCCTAAAAAAGTTAGTGGTCCTATTAAAAATGGGTAGTGTTACACTTTTGCTCCGCATCAGCCGAAACTAATGCATCGACGCTCCTACCTACTCTAGGCACTCATAGTAAGATCACAACAACAGGTTGCAGTAAAGGTCTACAAGGTCTTCGCTTCCCACTAGGTGATACCGGCCCGTTCACCGGTCAGCGAGTTCGGAAGGTCTTGGTTAGGGACAGTGACAACCTCGTTAAGCCTTTCATGCACGTCGCCATTCAGACGACAAGGCATTACGCTCATCATGTTACTCTGAGATTTTTTCAATGATTATATCTCAATTCTTTATGTCGCCATAAAGTTCGGACTTTATCTTCTTACAACACTTTTTAGAAAAAAGTTTTCTAAGAGTTTCAAAAACTATTGTAAGTCTGACATTAAGTCTCTGAGGATTCTAGAATTATATTTTCTTCTGGATTAAACTCCAGATAAAATAAATCAAACCAATTATAACAATAGAGGAAACACCAAATACTATTGGATAAAACATCCATCCAGTAAAAGATTGTTGCCATCCAAGTCTATAACCTACAGTTATACCTAAAATTATAGATAATATAACTTTAAGCACATTGGGTTTAAAATTCATATCAAAGTTAACAAAATGAACTTTTTAAATTCTTTTATAACTTCAAACTAATTCTAGTCTTTCCTGCTGATTGTCCGCAATTTTAGATTTTCACTTACATAATTATAGTTCGCTTCGCTCAAAATTTATCTAATTTTTTTATCTAGTAATGCTAAATAAAACTGTTCAACATTTTACTAAATCCTTATTAGATTAAATTCCACGAAGTGCTAAATCATCTTAGATGTAAGTACTAAGATATTCTCGGATGTTCCAGCATATGGTCAGATTTTTTCTATCCGCGTGAGTGAATTGTAAAATTCACTTTTGCGCTTTTATGCTTAACTGAATTCGTTTCAACTATTTACGTACCTATCTATAAAACTTAGAGCATTTTAATTTAATAAATTGTAAGGCAGCGATTCCACCTTAAGAGCCTCATAGTTAGGCCCGCCGTTTGATGGGCTTTGTCTCTCTTGAAAGAAAGTTTCGGACACCACCACTGGGCAGACTTCACCAAGTATACACGTCCTTTCGGAATAGCACTTAGCTACGTTTTTGGTAAACAGTCGGGCCGTCCTTGTTACTGTGATCTACTTCCCCATACAATGAATCATACAAAGAAATAGACATCCCTTCTACCGAAGATACGGGACTATTTATGCCGAATTCCCTTAACCAATTTAACCTTTCATGTCTTAGCCTTCTCAGCTAGGGCACCAGTGCTAGTTCTGGGTACAGCTTAATGTTTTCTATTTTTCAAACTTTTCACTGGCTCCTGGAATCAGCAGATTCATGAAGATTCACAAACTTCTCATCATTACAATCCATTTGTTTCTCTTTCATTGTACCTCTCGGCACTCCACCTATCCGAAAGCGATTTAAAAACGTAACAAAAACAGTAAGTACAGGAATATTAACCTGTTGTCCGTCGTCATACGCAGTTAAGATATGACTTAGGTGCTGACTAACCCTTGGCTAATTGATAGTGCCAAGGAAACCTTACCCTTACGACATCTTCCGGTTCTCAGGAAGATCAGATCCTACTTGCGCTAGGATTATCATTACTATTCGCTCCATTCTTTCTTACGAAAAAACTTCTGCGCAAATAGTACGCCTATTTACTACAACATCCAACTGGATGTGTCCGAAGTATCGGTAATTTGCTTAGCCCCGTCCATTTTCCGGGCTCCTATCCTCAATGGGTGAGCTGTTACGCTTTCTTTAAATGATGGCGGCTTCTAGACCTACATCCCCAGTGTCTCAGGATAAGAACTCCGTTTTATTACACTTAGCAAATATTTTGGGACCTTAACTTCGGGCTCCTTTGTTCAGGTTTCGCGACAGTATCTTACACACTGCAGCTGCTTCTTGTACTACGTAGTCCACAGGTTCTGAGTTGGAAAAAATCCCGTAGTCTTTTGACTCTGCAGATTTTATCCGTACTTTACCCCGTAGACAAACTATACAAAACTATACCACGGCATATTTCAATAGGAACCAGCCATCGCCAGATTAGAGTGGCTTTTCACCCCTAATCCCAAATCATCCAAGTGCATGCACACAACAGCGGTTCGGGCTTCCATTTCTCTTTCGAAAAACTTCACCCTGTTCAGGATTAGATCATCTGGCTTCAGGTCTTAAATCAGTGACTAACGCATTTTCATACTCGCTTTCGCTACGGCTTCCTTTTTTAACCTCGCCACTAAAATAAACTCCCTAGCCCGTTCTTCAAAACGTACGCTACAACTCCTTAGAGCAGTAGCCGACTTGTAACTGTTAGATTTCAAGTCTTTTAACCCTCTTGTGAGAGTACTTTTCAGCTTTCCCTCGCGGTACTCGTACGCTATCGGACTTGAATTATATTTAGGGTTAGCTCTTAATTGAGCCATATTCAGACAACCAATCCAGGTTGCCCTACTCTTTAAAAAACAGACATATTGATTTAGTTTACAGGACTATCACCTTCTAAGGTATCTCTTTCCAGAGAACTTCAACTCATCAACTTAGCCCTTGTCTTTCACCACATCTTGCTTATTTTTCAATAAGAAATTCAGTTTGCCCTTCTCCCTTTTCGCTCGCTGCTATTCAGGGAATCATTATTTATTTTCTTTTCCTGCCGGTACTAAGATGTTTCAATTCCCGGCGTAGTCTTCCTTCTCAGGATAAACACGTTTCGCATTCGGAGATCCTGGGTTCAACAGTCGCATGCACCTCGCCCAGGCTTATCGCAGCTTGCCACGTCCTTCATCGATATTCAAGCCAAGCTATTCATCTAACAGTTTTGTAGGGAATCTTATCATTAATAAATTAATAATAAAATTCTTATCTTATCTTCCTTCTCACTTAATTATCACCATTATAGTAATACCTAAGTGGGAATTTTCTATGCTGTTCTCATTAAGCATGAAGCTTTCCAACATCCCTACACGAATTACTCATGCAGTTCATCTGCGTTTCAACATAGGTTGAATATGAAGAGGTTTCCCTCGGTGATTTGTGATTAATCCATAAGAAACTTATGGACCTGCCGGGAGTCGAACCCGGGTCTCCTCGGTGCAAACGAGGTATTATACCACTAGATTACAGGCCCAATATTTTATTGAGTCCGCATCAGTTTTTAAATGTTATGCTGTTCTCGCTGCCGTCGGAGATTCTCTATCTGCATTTTCTGATTCAACTGTTATTGTCTCTAAACCATAATGCCTTTGCAATGTACTTGCTACTTCTGCTCCCACATATCTTGCCGTAGGCCTCTTTGAAGCATCTGTTCCATCATGAGCTACAGCTACAGGTACTCCTCCTGATCGGGAGTAGATTGCATGTACTGGTTGCTTTTTTGTAGCCATTTTTCGTATTTTATATTTTTGATTATAATTGAAGCTAGAGGCCAGTAACAAATGCGTAACAAAATTTAGTAAATCTTTTTTGTAATATTTATAATTATAAAATAAAATTTATAGGAGGTGATCCATCTGCAGGTTCCCCTACAGATACCTTGTGACGACTTAACCTACCTTGTCATACAAAATTTCTTCCCATTCGAGCTTCAACTCTGCATAACTCGGTTGGTTTGACGGGCGGTGTGTGCAAGAAGCAGGGACTTTTTCACCGTTCTCTGCTAAAGAACGATTACTTCGAATTCCGGCGTCATGAGGGTGGGTTGCAACCCTCAATCTGGACTGAGATAGACGTTAGGGGATTAGCTTCTCTTTTCAGAGTTGCATCTCGCTGAATCTACCATTGCCGCGCGCGTGTAGCCCAGGGGGTTAGGGATGTACTCACCTAACATAGCTCGCACCTTCCTCCTTGTTACCAAGGCAGTCTGCATAATGTCCTCCTTTCAGTAGTAATTATGCACACGGGTCTCGCCTGTTACCTGATTTAACAGGTCATTTCACAACACAGGCTGATGTTGGCCATGCATCTCCGCTCAGCGTGTCAGGTAAGCCCTTTAGACTGACCTTCATTCTGCTGTCGCTCCTGGTGAGGTTCACGGTGTAGAATCTAATTGAACCGCACGCGTCACTCGTTGTGTGCCTCCCCGCCAATTCCTTTAAGTTTCGATCTTGCGACTATACTTCCCAGGTAGCTCACTCTTCGCCTTCGCTTCAGCACCGAATCCTCCCGAAGAGGGCCCGATGTTTAGTGAGCAGTGTTTACTGCCAGGACTACACGGGTATCTAATCCGTTTCGCGCCCCTGGCCTTCATCCCTCACTGTCAGATCCGTCCTTGCAGGGTGCCTTCGCCAATTGTTAGTCCACTCAAGATTAACGTATTTTACCACTACCTTGAGTGTACTCCCCACATCTACCGGTCTCTAGCCATGTAGTATTCCCCGCAAGCCTCGCCCTTGAGATGCGAGATTTCACAAGAAACTTACATAGCAAGCTACGGATGTTTTAGACCCAATAATAATGGCTGCAACTTGGACCGCAGGGATTACCGCGGCGGCTGGCACCTGTCTTACCCAGTCCTTATTCCTCCGCCTTTTTACAGCGGAGAAAAGCTTTCCTGTGCGGAAAGCACTTTGGTTCGCTTTGTCACACTTTCGTGCATTGCAAAAGATTCGCCACTGCTGCACTCCGTAGAGCTAGGAATAGTGTCTCAGATTCCTTCTCGGGGCGACTCCGCTAAGAGCCCCTACTGATCATCGCCTTGGTAGGCAGTTACCCCACCAACAAGCTAATCAGGCGCAGTCTCATCCTTAGGCTCGAATTTCAAAGAAACCTCATTCCAGAGAAAATCTTCTATCAGGTATTAGCCTCAGTTTCCCGAGGGTATCCCTGACCTAAGGGCAGATTAACTACGTGTTACTGAGCAGTTTGCCGACTTTCATCAGACTTGCATGTGTAAGCCCAAACCAAATAGCTGCAGCCTCCAGCAGGATAAACTGGAATTAAACTAAAAAAATGTTAATTAAAAACTAACATCATAAGCTTATGAACATTAAAGGTAAACATTCATAATAAACAAGATCTATCCTCAACTGTTAACACAACTAAAATTACTGGCCTACTTCATACCCAATATTGTATGGGGCACTCATTCTAGCTTCAAAAATATGATATGAAGCTTCGGATAAAAATCCAAAGTTTTCCATTTTACATATTTCTAGTGAGAAGTTGCTTTATAAATGTTTCGCCAATATATTTTGGGTTTTTCCGTCGGAAAATTAAATTAGTAAAATCAAACTAAAAATTGGTAAACCCAAAAATATATAATCTAAGATTCACATAAATAATCATGAACTTTTCAGAGAATTCTGCAAAAGGAAGAGAAGCAGAATTAAAATTTCAGCAATGGTTAGACAAACACAATATCCCATATTTTTATATTAGGCAGGATATAGAAACCTTTTCCTCCTCTTTTATGAATATTTTCTCAGCCAAGAGACCAGATTTTATGGTTCTGATTCCAAATTTTGGTTTTATTTTTGTCGACGTCAAATACAGAAAGATACATCCGGAATACAAGACATATCCCATAGATGGAGAAGAGACTAAAAAATATTCCTCCCTCCAGAGACTTTTCAACCTTCACATTTGGTACGCCTTATCAAACGAGGACTCTGATTTTAAAACATGGCTTTGGATTCCAGTTTCAAAAGTTCTTGAGTCAGGAATGCCTAAGTTCACATCATCGTTATCAAATGAAGATTTTTTTGCAGTTCCTCCAGAAAATTTTATTCAAATAGCGGACGATGATTCATTGGACAGACTTTTTACCAAGATGTATTAAAAAATTAGATTACCTGGAAGAATATCTCGCTTCCTGACTCCGTCAAGGAAGCTCGATTAAAACATTTTTATTAATGCCCTGTTTCATCGCGATTAATACTCCATCAGATGGGTTCTACATACTAATTAGAAATTTAAATAGACATTAAAGTTAGACTTCATCACAAACCCATGAACAAATATTTTCCTCAATAGTCCAGTTTCCAATACAAGAAACATGAACAACCCCATTTTCAGCAGCCCAGTTATTACAGCATTCCTCCAGATAAATGTTCTGAACACCAGCACATCCACCAATAAGCGATTGATTGTTATCAAAGCAATTAGAATCTAACTCCTGATTTGGCGCATGCCAAAAAGCACTTTTAGTCCCCCTTAATGAACATTTCCAATTATCCGGAGTTCCAATTTTTTTCTGATTATAGTCTCCATAGTACCAATTGCACAACAAATCGTGTTCTGTTATTGCTCCTGCATTTCCAGAATAAGGATAAGAATAGTTATAATATAGATAAGCAGTAAGTAACACTATTAAAATTAAGACAAGAACTATTATCTTTTTATTTTTCATAATAAAGTTAACAGCATATACTTTATAAATCCAGCGATGACTTCAAATATATTTGAAGTAAATGAAAAAAAGATTAAATCTTAAGTTACCAAAATATAAATAATAAAAGGAAAAAACCAAAAACAAAACTCAAAAGATTTGCAATCAAGCTAATACCGACTGCCTTTTTATAATCTATTTCTAACAGATATTTTATTAAAAATATCTCAGCAAAAAATACAAGAATTTCAAGAGGGATTATATTGAAACTTCCCTGTAAGAAGTTTAAAAGAGGATTAGTTACAGAATTAATTAATATTGAATAAAAGATTAATCGCCCATAATCTTTTCTAATAATTACTGCGTAAACCAAAAACTCAATTAATATTGTGAATACTAAAGCAAGAACAACTCTAATGGCTAGCATGTTTACGTCTCTTAATTAGCACAACTGCAATAATTATCAACGCAAAAATAGGTACAAGAATATAAAAATAAACCAAATAATTTCTCTCAATTTCAATATTATTTGGTTCTATTGAGGGTTCTTCTAATTTAATACTATACGAATTTAGAATAAGTTCTCTTGTATCTGATAAAGAAGCAGATTCAGAGAATCTAACGTTTTGGACCACCTCGGTTGCATACAGATCTAGATAATTATTAATCTCATTAACATTTCCGGAGTTAAGAATTTCCTCATTAAACTCCTGTTCTTTTACAGCATAAACAGAGAAAGAGCAAAATTTATATCCGCCTCCTAGGATAACTCCATCATCTCCAACAAGTTCCAGCCCACACATTTCATTATATTTTCCTACATCTCCTAATCTCCCAGTAGAAACAAAAATATATTCGGGAAAGTCATGAATATTAGTTATTTTATTTTCAATCGAAATTGTTTTTTCTCCCGGCGTAATCATATCAGCAGAAACAAGAGTTAAGGAAAACAAAAGAACGATTAAGACTAAATACTTCATAGAAAAGTTAACAATCTAAACTTTATAAAACTTTTGAAGACTTCAATTATCTTTGAACTCTTTGAAGTTTTAATGCAAGATAAAGAAAGAGTGCTGACAAAGCAATCATAAAAGCAATCACGGTCCAACTAAAGATTTTAAATCCAAAAAAAGCAGGGATACTTCCAAGAATTAATGCGAAGGTAGTCAATCCAAAAGAAAACCCAGGCCACTCTCTCATGAGGTTATGAATCGCAACAAGGGTAATAGGCATAGTCATGTTAAACAAAAACAAACCTAATGAAGCAAGATACCAAATATTATAATAACAAAGAAGAGGAATAGAAAGTAACAGGGACAAGCCCCCTATTTTTATCCAGCCAAATTTATCCGCTAAAATTCCTCCAAAAGATTTTCCAGCAAACACACAAAAAACCAAAAATACTACTAACAATAAATTTGACTTCCATTCAAAAACCAAGGATACTCCTATGAAGGCTCTTATAAAAATAGAGATTAAAAGTAAAAATAAAATTAATTCAAAATATTTCGGAGATTTATTTTTCTTAGGATAGTCTGGAATCTTAACAATAAGAATGAACAAGCAAACAAGAAGGGTAATAATCAAAAAGAGTATCGAAAACAAATTACCTGATTTTCCAATTAGAGTTCCAATAAACAATCCAATTGCACCTGGTGCAACATAAAGTCCGGGAAAACTTGCTTTTCCAGGTTTTAAACTTAAGCTTACAATTCCTCCTCCAAGATGAAACAAAGCATTTCCAACGCCGGCAAATAAGATTGCAATTAACTGGAAATCTTTAACAAGAAAAATTCCAATTAAGCAAACTAAAAGTCCTGTAATTGCAAAGTGCTTAACTAATTTGAATCTGTCCACAATTAGCCCCAAGGGAGCCTGTAATCCAAATGCAAGAATTCCATAAAGAATAGTATAACCAAAAAATTTCACAGGACTTATAAAAAGAAGACTGAACACAATAACTGCACTCATTAAGTCAACGAGAGCGTGACCAAATCCATAAACAAGCAGATTGTTGGCAATCTTATTCATTAATTTTTGAAGTATTAGGATTTTTTAAACCTCCCGGTAACTTCAACCAAAACAGAACCAACCAAAAAAATTATTTCAAATAAAAAATAAGTCCAACAACTCCATGCCCATGCACTGCCAGATCGTTCGCTCGACATAAAATCCAAGAGTTTTTAAGCTTTAGATCATACGATTAATTATAAAAAAATGGTGAAAGAATATAATTCAAAAGAAGAAATGCCCTTCGTTCAGAAAAACTTTTGTTTTCTTAGTACATTTCCTCCAAAAGAATGCGGAATCGCAACATTCACAAGAGATCTTTCTATGGCTATGGACAAAAAATTTAATCCAAAATTAAAATCACAAGTAATCGCAATCAACGATGATACAGACATCTATAACTACGGAAAAAATGTTAAGTTAAAAATGAATAAAGAAGACATTGAAGATTATATAAAAATAGCAGAAGTGATGAACAATTCCGACAATATTAAGTTAGTCCACATCCAGCATGAATTTGGATTATTTGGCGGAGAATATGGTAGCTATCTAATTGCCTTCTTAGAAAAATTAACGAAACCAGTTTTGGTAACTTTCCATAGCGTTCTTCCAGAGCCGGATGAAAGGAGAAGAAAAGTTGTTAGAGCAATTGCAGATAATAGTTCGGGGATTGTTGTTCTCGCAAATAAAGCAGTAGAAATTTTAAAGCAAGATTATGGGATTGAAGAAAATAAAATACACGTAATATATCACGGCATACCCGATGTCCAATTTAAACAGAATAGAAACTACAAAAACAAATTGGGGTTGGACAAAAGAATAGTCCTGTCAACCTTCGGGCTATTAAGTGCTGGTAAGGGAATTGAGTATGCAATTAGATCCATGCCAAAACTTGTAAAAAAATATCCTAATATCCTTTATCTAGTAATTGGAGAAACACACCCAGTAGTTAGAAAGAACGAAGGAGAAAAATATAGGAATAGCTTGATAAGAGAAGTAAAAAGACTTGGACTTGAGGATAATGTAAAATTCTGCAATTCTTACCTAGATTTAAAAGGCCTTATTGAATATCTTCTTGCGAGCGATATCTATTTATGTACAAATTTGGAAAAAAATCAAATTGTATCTGGAACACTGTCTTATGCTATGGGCTGTGGTAAAGCGGTTGTCTCAACACCCTTCCTATACGCTGAGGAAATGTTGGCCGATAATAGGGGTATGCTTGTAACCTTCAAAAATCCAAATTCTTTTACAGAAGCAATAGACAAACTTATTTCAGATAAAGAATTAAAAAAGAATATTGAAAAAAATGCATACTTCTTTAGTAGGCAAATGATCTGGCCAAATATTGCAACAAGACACCTATCAGTCTTCAACCAAATAGTAAAGCTAAGAGAAGAAGTTACAGAAAAATATCCTAAAATAAATTTAAAACACGTGAAACGTCTAACCGACGATTTAGGGATGATTCAGTTTTCTAAATTATCTCAGCCAGACAAAGAGTCAGGCTATACTGTGGATGATAACTCAAGAGCATTAATTGCAGCCGTTATGCATCACCGTCTAATGAAATCTAATCAGTCATTGGCTCTTGCAAGAACATATCTAAAATTTCTTGAACACAGCCAAGATGATGATGGCACGTTCAATAATGTAATCACAAAAGATAAAAGGGTAAATGACAGCGAGGATGCTTTTGGAAGAGCTATTTGGTCTTTAGGCTTCGCCATAGAAAATTCAATTCAAGAAATCAGAGAAAATGCAGAATTAATATTTAATAAGTCTTTTCCGCTTATAAAAAATTTAATCCACATAAGAGCCAAAGCTTTTACTATTATTGGACTTTGCCATTATTATAAAAAATATCCAAAGCAGGAAATCTTGGATCAAATAAAATCCATCGCAGATTCATTAAGACAGGCATACGAGGAAAATGAATCTGGAGACTGGAGGTGGTTTGAAGACAATCTCACTTATTCAAATTCAAAGATTCCAGAATCTCTCTTTTATGCATATGACATTACAAAAGATAACACTTATTTGGAAATAGCAGAGAAATCTCTTGCATTCTTATCCGATTTAGTTTTCATAGGAGATAAACTAGTTCCGATTGGTCAAAATGGATGGCATAATAGAAATGGGGTAAGGGCTTTTTTTGATCAACAACCTGTTGATGCGGCATCAATTGTCCAGACTTACTTAGCAGCCTTTAATTTTTTAAATAAAAAAGAATATTATAATAAAGCGGTTCTAGCCTTCAATTGGTTCCTTGGAAAAAATCATTTAAATCAAATGATATACAATGAATCAACCGGGGGATGTTTTGACGGTCTGTCCGAAGACAGAGTAAACCTAAACCAAGGAGCGGAATCAACTATCTCTTATCTAATTGCAAGACTTTGCTTAGAAGAAGCGAAAAAACAAAAAAGCACTCAAGAGTCGATTCCTATTGACCAATTTCCTTAAGAAGTTCATCAATGTTTAATTCAGCCATTCCAATTCTCCTATCAGAACAGCCATAAAATATCTTTAAATTTTTCCCATCTAATATCGCCCCTTCAGGAAAAACAACATCATTAACGGACCCTTCTTTTTCCCAATCAAGTTCTGGCTTAAACAAAGGATAACTAAGTCTTTTTAATTCTCTCTTAGAGTTTAATAAAACAGCCCCAGCAGTATAAATGTAATCAGCTCTATCCTTCCTAGACAAGAGATAATAAAGCCTCTTTGTAGCATGATAAATCAAAAGCCATTCATTTTTAATTTTTATAGGAACAGCACCAGGCCCAATAAAACCAGACTCCCACTTAAATTTTCTTTTCATAATAGTATGCTTATGAATATTTTTGATATAGTCTACCCAGAACCTCCTCTTTTTTAATTCGGAAAAATCTTTAAATGTTACAATTTGAATTTCTGGTTTAAATCTGTGGAGCATCGTAAATCTTCCATTAATCTTTTCAGGAAATAAAACCCCATCCTTATCCCAAAGGAATGAGTCCGGATATGATTTTTTCTGCCTCTTCCATGCTTTTCTATATCTTCTCTCTCTAACCATCTTTATTGCCTCATTAACTTTTATATTGGGACTTATAACTCCTTTTTTCTCCCATTTAGTAAGATTATTAGAAACAGCATATGCAATTCTAGCATTTTCTCCGTCAAAAGCAGTATAAAGTAAATAAAAAGTATTTCCAATCTTTGTAACTCTAGGATCTTCTACCCCTTTGATTTCATAATCCTCCTCTGGAAAAAGAACAGGCTGACTAAACCTCTTAACCTTACCATTTTTGATTATAGCATGCCCAATACTTGATATAGAATTTTCATCAACACCCCTATAGAGAAGATGAATCTCATTTTTGTATTTAATTGCAGTCGGATTACAAACAGATTTAGACTCCCACTTATTTTTTGTAGTCTCCAGAAGCAATGTCTTTTTTATCTCCATAATAGTCCTGAATAAAATTTTAATATCTAATTATAAAATTTTAAAGCCTCTTCAAACCCTCCCAATCAAACTCAAATTCAATCGCTTTATTCTTAAAAAATTTCTTGATCTGTACTTTATCTCCAAAAAATAAAATTGAACCTCCACCCCCAGAACCAAGAACTTTTGCCGCAAGTGCCCCATTTCTCTTCCCTTGTTGTATTATTCTTTTTGTTGACTCAGGCACAATCATAGGATGCAATTTTGCTCTTTGCTCTGTCTCTTCATTTAAAAGTTCTGCAAATTTTGCAAGATCCTGATTTTCCAAAGCAGATTTCATTTCAATTGCAATTTGCTTTATTCTCTTCAAATTGGAAGTATTCTTTCCTTTTATCAAATCTTTGATAACGGCACCATTGGTATCTCCAGAGTAATGAGGTTTCCCAGTATAAACTAGGATTAAAGAATCTTCAAGCTTTTTAATAAAATTTTTAGACAATTTTAAGGGGCTCACCTTCACCTTCCCATTTTTATTAAATTCCATAAAGTTTATTCCTCCAAAAGCAGCAGCATACTGATCTTGTTTTCCATCTGCAAACAATTCCCTTGCTTGTGAGATATTATAGATTTCTTCACAAAGCTTTTCTTTATTTTTTTCTTTTGAAATTAAAGCAAGCCAGACAAGAGTCATTGCCCCACTAGTTCCTAGCCCTGATGATGTTGGAATATCTCCGGAATACTCTAATGAAACTTTTTTATCTGTTGCTTCTAAGCTGCCAGAAACATGTTTATTAATCGCTGCATTTAAAACACATCCGCCAAATCTAGATGAAAACTCCTTTATATCAGTAGTCCCGCCACCGAAATCAATTCTCACTGGTGCTTGAATTTTTTTAATCATGAAACTAACAAACTTGCTCCAAGAATCCCGGGATGTTCAAGTTTGGACCATTTAATTGGTGTTTCTTTTGGTAAAACAGAATATTTTTTTACTTCTTGTCTTATTCTTTTAAGAAGCAAATCTCCTGCTTCTTTCAATCCGCCATTCAAAATAACAATTTCTGGATCAAAAACATTTATCAATGAAGCAATTCCTTGTCCTAAATAATGGATTATATGTTCAAGAATACGGTTAGATTCAGGACTATTCATTTTTATTAAATCTTTTACAAAAATTTCTTTGCCCAAATCCCTTTTCATCATCTCTCTTGATTCCTGCCATAATTTCTCAAAAGATCTTCCATTATCCAAAACAATATGGCCTAGCTCTCCAGCAAACCCTTGCCCATTGTAAAATTTACCATCTATGACTATTCCTCCGCCAACTCCGGTCCCAAGTGCAATCACTATAAAATTATTCTTCTTGCATCCAAGTTTTAGTTCAGCAAGCGCAACACAATGAACATCATTGCTAATTACTGTCCTTTTTTTAAATTTATTTCTTAATTCTTTTTCAAGATTATAATTCTTCAATGCGATATTTGGGGGATTCTTTATTACTCCATCTTTCAACGGCCCGGGAGAACCTACCCCAATACCTTTTACATTTTTTGTTATAATATCTGAAATAGAATCTTCCATTTCTTTAATGAGAATATCTTTCTCCTTTGGCGTTTGCTTTTTTATATATTTAAGAATCTTATTGCCTTTAACAAGAGCAACTCTGAGATTAGTACCACCTAAATCAACAGCAACCACTTCTTTATTTCCGACCATATTTATCCTCCAACCTTATTTCATCTTTCTGATTAAATGTTCCATAAGAGATCTCTAAGACTTTAACCTGTTTTGTTTTTGCAAAGAGTCGATGAGGCGTATTTTTAGGGATTTTTATTGTTTCTCCCTTTCCAACCCCAAACCTATTATTACCCAACTGGACATAACCATTTGTTAAAAAGTACCATTCTTCTGTCCTGAGCTTATGTTTTTGAAGACTTAGCTCCTGAGCAGGTTTTACATTAAGAATTTTAATAGTGCATTTTTTATTAAAAACAAAATGCTTTTCATTGCCCCACGGCTTGTTAACCTCTTTCATAAGTCTTTGAATATATCTAGGTTTAAATAAGTTATGTTGTAAGAAATTTTATATACTGGTTTTTCCTCTTTTTTAAGAGGTGAATATGCAAAAAGTAACAAGCAAGTTGTTTCGATTCGAATTTTAATCAATTAAAATGCAAAAAATACTTAGCAAAAACAAACTGACTAGTTTCCTAGAAAGTCTGATGAAAAATAACCAAGTTATTGCTCCAGTTAGAGAAGCAGATGGAAAAGCAAGTTGTTTCAATATAATTGCAAAACAAGACATAAAAAATCTTTACTTAGATAAACTAACTGAAGTCCCTTTTAAACAATTTTTAATCCCAGAAAATGAAATCCTATTGAAATCAACAAAAGGAAAATTAATTGAAAGATCTGACTCAAAAAACAAAAAGAATATTGTTTTTGGATTAAGAAAATGCGATTTAAACGCCATAAAGATTCTAGACAAAATTATGCATGACTCTTATTACATCAAAAAAAGAAAAAATACAATACTCCTCGGTCTCTATTGCACAAATCCTGATGATTCTTGTTTCTGCAACTCAATGGAACTTGAAGGAGTTGAAAACTGTTGCGATTTATTCTTCTACGAATCAAATAACAACTACTATATCTCTGTTTTTACAAAAGCAGGAGAAAATCTAGTAAAAAATCTTCCAGAAGCCAAGAGAGAAGTTCTCCTTAATATAAAAAATAAAAAACAACTGCCCAACAAAGAGATAGAAAATGAGTACCAAAACAACGCCTGGGAAAAAGATTCAAATAAATGTCTATCCTGTGCTGCATGTACTTCTTACTGTCCAACCTGTAACTGCTTTGACCTAAAAGACAACCTAGATATTAACCTAAAAGATGGAGAAAGAATAAGAAAACAATCATCCTGCCAATTAAAGTCATTCAGCAGGGTTGCCGGAGGCAAAGTATTCAGAGATTCAAGATTAAGCCGATTTAAGCATTTTGTTTACCATAAGATTTCTTATTTTAAGAAATCAACAGGAAGATACATGTGTGTTGGCTGTGGTCGCTGCCTCCGCGTTTGTCCAACTAAGATTGACTGGGTTGAAACTATAAATTCAATAAAGAGGGGAAAATGACATACAAACCAACACCATATAAAATAGAAAGTATGAAGCAATATACTGAAGATGTTAAACTCCTAAGAGTAAATGCAGGAATAAATCCTATGCCCGGTCAATTTTTTGAAGCAAGCATCCTAGGATTTGGAGAGTGTCCTCTTGCTTCATGTTCTCACGATAAAAAGCATATTGATATGCTTGTAAGAAATGTTGGAAACGTTACCGGAGAACTATTTAACTTAAAAAAAGGAGATTCTGTTTTCATTAGAGGTCCTTACGGACACGGCTTTCCTTTACAAGAATTACAAGGAAAAGATTTACTATTTGTAGCAGGCGGGACTGGTATCGCTCCAGTAACCTCTATGATCGAATATGTCTCACAAAATAGGAAGGACTTTGGAAAAGTAGAGATTTATTTCGGATTTAGAAATGAAAAGTATATCCTGCTAATGGATAGGATCAGCAAGTGGAAGAAAATGTTTAATGTCTCTATTTGCTTGGATAAACACGGATACGTTCATGAAGTTCTAGGCAAAAAAGATTTAGACTTAAGCAATAGTATGGCAATTCTTTGTGGTCCAGAGATAATGATGAAATCCGTTACAGAAGTTCTAAACAAAAAAGGCTTAAACAACGACAAAATATTCTGGAGCATGGAAAGAAGAATGGAGTGTGCAATGGGCAGCTGTGGCCGTTGCCTTATACAAGATGTTTACACATGTAAAGACGGTCCTGTTTTTCGCTATGATTTTATTAAACCAAGACTTGAGAATGAGGAGGCAAGTAATAGAGTAAAATGAAACAGGAGATTAAAGAACTTTCAGAAAAATATAAATTAAATCCCTTAGACATTAGAAGACTAAACACCGAGTTAGAACTTACTAGACTAAAACTAGAATATTCAATATTCAAAGCAAAAAAGGAAAGATTATCCTTATATGACTCTTTGGTTTTTTATGCAGGATTAAAAAGATTTACTCAAAGGTTGAATAAAAAAAGTTTTGAAACCTTAAAGATTAATCTTAAAAAAACAAATATTAAAGACTTAAACGAGCAAAAAATAAACAAGATCTCCTCAGAGTTATTTCTTAAATCAGACTATACTAAGAATATCTGCAAACACGTCTCTCCAGAATATTGTTTTAACTATGACTTATGGAAAAATACCAACCTAAACATTCATTTTGCAAATGCTACTATTCCGAAGAATCCATTAAAAGGAAAAGAAATTGGAAAAAGAAAAGCGGAGTTAAGAAGGATAGCCTTAATTATTAAAAGAAAACATCCTTACCTAAAAGGAATTTTTAGTGCAAGTTGGATGTGGAATCTAAATGTATTTAAGGAGTTTATGCCTAAAGAGTTCAACAAAAGCCTTAAAGAATTTAAGGAAAACGAATTCTATAGTCTTGGTCATTGGGGACAGTTTTATAGATCTGATGGAAATTTAAATCAGGAAAGAATCGACCAATTTAGGAAGAACTGGAAGTTTCCATTAAAAATATTGTTTGGAAAGTGTGAGACAAAATATTTCTTAGATAAATATCTTAAGGAGGAGAGATGAAGCAGAAATGGGCATTACAAGTAAAGGAATGGGAAGAAGGGTTAAGATATTCTGATCCAGAAAAAATAGAAGTTAAAAAGTTACTAACAAGTGTAGATTTTAAAAACAAAAAAGTGCTAGACGTAGGTTGTGGAATTGCAAGATTAACCTTACCCATTTCAAAAATGGCCAAAGAAGTTGTAGCTATTGACCAAGATAAAAAAATTATAGACTATTGCAAGAAGAATAAAAAGAGGACTAATATAACCTATCTTGTGAAAGATATTAAAAAATTTAAAGAGCATAATTTTGATATAGTCGTTTTTGCTCAGCCAGATTATGATAATTTTAAAGAAAAATTAAAAGTAATTGCTAGTCTTTTGAATTCTAAGGGGCAACTGATCATAATCCGGTGGATTGATAAGGGAAATCAGTACAATCGGCTTCTTGGTTATTTCTGGAATAATAATAAGAAACTTAGTGAAGATGCTAAAGTATTCTCAAAAGATTTCATTAAAAACCTAAGCAAACTATTCAAAATCAAACAAACAAGCTTAATTGAAACTTATGACTCTTATCCTTCTAAGGAAAAACTTGCAGAGAATATAATAAGAGATTCTCCAATTAAATTTAATAAAAAAGAGATTGCTAAGCTACATAACCTATTACCTCCCTATAATTATAAAAAAGTTAATATTAAAATGAAGATGTATATTTGCGAATTAAAATGAAAATCACATTAAGAAAACCAAAAATTTCAGATGTAGAATCATTCAGAGAAGTATTTAATGATGAAGAGGTTGTTAAACAACTTATAGGGTATAAGTATCCTTTAACATTAGAACATGCAAGAAATCAATTAAGTAAGATTATTAACAAAAATAAAAAAGACAATTATTATGAGTTTGTTATTATTGCTAATGGAAAATGGGCTGGGATGATTGTTCTTGAGAAACCTTCAAGAGATAGGAAAACATTTTCTTTAGGTTATGCCATTGGAAGAAAATATTGGAATAAGGGAATTACAACAAAAGCAATAAAACTAATTTGTGATTTTGGTTTTAATAAATTAAAGATTGATAAAATAATTGCAGATAATGATGAAGATAATCCAGCTTCAGGAAGAGTCTTAGAAAAAAATGGATTTAAGTTTATTAAGAAAGAGAAGAAAAGGCATACTGATGTTCTTTTTTGGGAGATGTTAAAATGACAAACAAAAACCAAAAACCCAAGCTAAAAGTAGGAATATACGGCATATCCGGTTGTGCCGGCTGTCTTCTTACAGTTTTATATGAAGACCTATTCAAAGAGATAACAAAACTAGTGGATGTCAAAGCATTTCCCATGATAAAACAAGACAGCTATAAAGGAGATTTTGATTATGTTTTTATTGAAGGAACGGTCTGTTTTGATGAAGACATTAAACTAATCAAGGAATTAAGGAAGAGAACGAAATATATTGTTGCTTTAGGAGCTTGCAGTCATGTTGGTGGTGTTCCCTCCATGAAGAACTTCTTATCAAAAGAAAAAACAATGAAATTTGTCTATCCAAAATATAATCATCTTAGAAGCACAGACCCAATGCCAATAAACAAACATATCCAAGTCGACTTTTATCTCCCTCAATGCCCTCCGAATAAGCAAGAGCTCCTAGATTTTTTCAAATCAATTGCCTCAGGAAAAAGATTTACGCTTCCAATTGATCCTGTTTGTTTTGAATGCCGGAAGAAAGGAAATGTATGCCTTCTGGACAAAGGAGAGCTATGTCTTGGTCCAATAACATTAGGTGGATGCGGCGCGCTATGCCCCAGCAATGGGACAGAATGTTACGGTTGCAGAGGTCCATGTAAAGATGCAAACTTAAAAGCTTACATTGCCCTACTAAAAGATAAAGAGTATACTGATAAGGATTTTCATAACAAGGTTGAAACATTTGCAGGTATACAATTCGAAGAACTTGAAAAGGGGGAGTCAAAATGGCTGGAGAAGTGAAAATAAGAAAAGCAACTAAGAAAGATTTTAATGATATAGCAAAGATAATGATGAAAGAATCTGCGAAGGAGCCATATAATGAAAATTATTCTATTAAAAGAGCTTTGAAAGAAATAACCGAATTTTCTAAGAATGAACTTTATGTTGCTATTTTTGGAAAAGAATTGGTTGGATTTATAGCTTCATATAATATTCCTGAAATTAAGAATAAGGCTTACATCAATGAACTTTGGTTAAAGCCAAATCATCAAAGAAAAGGAATCGGTATGGCTCTTGTTGAATTCGTTGAAGATATATATAAGAAAAAAGGAATTGTCATTATTAGACTTACAGCTAAAAAAAAGGCAGGCGCATTTAAGTTTTATAAAAAAATGAAGTATAAAGAAGATAGGAGCATGGCTTATATGGAGAAGAGGTTAAAATGAAAAAACCACCAAAAAAATACTGGGCAGACCCCCGAATTGAAGTAAGAGAATCTTCTATAGCTCAAAAAGGATCCTTTGCAAAAGTTCCAATAAAAAAAGGAGAAAAGATAATCCAGTGGGGCGGAGGATTTCTCGTGACTATGAAAGAATTCAAAAAAGGATTCAAAGAAGGAAAATTCAAACCAGAATCGGCAGTTAATTATGATGAAAACCATAAATGGGTTGAAGATGTCAATGCTCCTGAAACTCCTGATGCTTATTTAAATCATTCATGTGATCCAAATTTGTGGTTCACCAAAAACTGGTCTCTTTCTGCAAGAAGAGATATCAAAGCAGGAGAAGAATTGACTTTTGATTACCCAACAGGAGATCCTTATCCATTAAATGCTCCATGTGGTTGTAGTTCTAAAAATTGCAGAAAGAATATAACCGGAGATGAATGGAAAGACTCCGAATTCCAAAAAAAGTATAAAGGGCATTTTAGTCCTTATATTCAGGGATTAATTGACAAGAACAGGAAATTAAAATGACAAAAGAAATAAACCTAAACCACATTTGTAAAATAGAAGGACACGCCCACTTAGCCCTGAAAATAGAGCATAATAAAGTTAAAAAATGTGAATTAAAAGCAGCAGAAGGTGCAAGATTTTTTGAAGCACTTGTTCTAAACAAAAAAATAGAAGATGTTCAGGAAATTGTTTCTAGAATATGTGGAATATGCAGCTCAGCACATTCTGTCTGCTGTATCCAGGCATTAGAAGAAGCGTTGGAGATAAAACCAAGTGAACAACAAAAAGCTATAAGGGAGCTATTAATGATCGGAGAAAGAATAAGAAGTCATATTACGCATCTATATTTCATGGCTCTTCCAGATTATTACAATGTTGAAAGTGCCTTACAACTGGGAGAAAAACATCAAGACAAGATTAATAACGCTCTGGCATTAATAACCTTGGGAAATAAAATTGTTGAATGTGTAGGAGGTAGGGAGATACACCCTTTTTTATCCATTAAAGAAAATCTCAAACAACAAGAAATAAAAGAATTTTCAGAACTAATAAAAGAATTAAAAGAAAAAAAAGATTTGATCAAAAAAACAATTAATCTCTTCTCCAGTCTAAAACAAGAAAACCTTGAAAGAGATGCCGATTATCTCTCATTATATAGCAAGGACTATGTCACAATCTCAGGAAAAGTAAAATCTGCTTCAGGTTTAATTAATGATGAAGATTATAAAAAGCATTTACATGAGAATATTAAAGAATATGCAACCTCCAAATTTGTATTGAAAGATGGAAAACCCTACGTTGTCGGAGCAATCGCAAGATTAAACAATAACAAAGAATTTTTTGATAATGAAACCAAGCAATATCTTAAAAAATTAAAATTTCCATTGAATAACCCCTTTGACAATAATCTTGCACAAGCAATTGAGCTGTTATATTTAACAAATCGAGTTATATGGCTTTTAGAGAATTTTAATAATTTTAAAAAGGAAAGAACAGGCGAGATTAAATTAAGAGAGGGTCATGCCGTTTCTGCCGTTGAAGCCCCTAGAGGAACTCTATTTCATGAATACAAAATCAGCAAACAAGGAGTGGTGGAATATTGCAATATAATCACACCTACTTGCCAAAACCTCAATATGATGGAAATTGACATAAAACATTTAGTCGATAATCTCCTTGCAAAACATGAATCAAAAGATAAAATTGTTCTTGATATTGAAAAGCTAATAAGAGCCTACGATCCTTGTTTTTCATGTTCTACTCATTTTTTAAGGGTTGACTGGGATTAAAATTTTAGAATATGCTCGCACTCCGCTCCCCTGTCGCTCCCGTGCTCGCCAAATCTTCTTAGTAAGCCCATACCATCCTTTCAAAGATCCCTCAACAATCTAATTAAACAATAACAAGTCTCGCCAAGTTTTATATATTACTAAAATTATGGAAAAATGCGAAAGCCGACAGGCAGCAGCATTTTGCTTTCAATAATAAAATCATTTTTGCTTTAAGATATTTTAACAAACTTAAACACACACCCAACTCCGCATCCGCCTTCGGCAGGATGCTCCGTTCATATCATTTTTAGTAAGTGCCTAAGCATCTTTTAACTTGACTTAAACAGTGTATTCAGCTTAAAATATCTTGATAGTCCAATAATCTTCAAATAGTCTGTTACAGCCCTGAGCGCTTACAAAACGGTATTTATTTTATAAAACTCTTAACCTCACAAACTTCCAAAAAGCCTAGGAATCAACTGCCCAACATAATTTGTAATAATAATCACAACTACAGCAATCAAAACATGTTCAAATATTACTTTCCAGGGACTTTCTGATTTTGATTTTGCTATTGAGTAGCTAAGGATACTTAGTAATAACAAACCCCAAACAATACACACAATTATAGAATTTCTTAAATTAAAGAATAAAAAAGGTACTGTGAAAGTCAATGCTACTATAAACTTTGAGATAAATGTGGCTATTGTCGCTCTCCAGACATGTCTTTGTTCCGATTTTTTATCAGATTCTTTTGCCAAATGTATTCCCAAAGCATCAGAAAACGCATCAGCTACCGCGATAATGAGAATCCCTCCAAGAACAGCAAGCTTAGAACCTATTCCAGAATTAAGCCCAACAATCATTCCAAGTGTTGTTATAACTCCAGATGTTAATCCAAAACTTAATCCCTCTTTTATTGACTCTTTCATTTTTTATTTAGTGAGATTTAGTATAAAAGCTTTTACTTCTCCGGTTATTTCCTCAACATTTCCTTGCTGCGGTATGCCGATTATCACTGGTTTTTGTTTTGTAAGTTTAATAAAAAATCCCGCATCAAAATCATGGGCTGTCTGTATATTCTGGTTTGATAGCTGTTCTGGATTGATCATCTGTGTTTTATTCAAGTCCTGAACAACATCAACTATGATAAGATTTTCAAGATTCTCATTTAAAAGCTGGAATGTATTGCTCAACTCGCCAAATTCCAGTTCAGGCATTTGTTGTTTAAGATTTTCACAAACCTTTACAGCAAGATTATCCTCTTTTAGGTGTGGATTTCCGAAAATTAGGATTTTCATTTTTTATTTTATTCTTGCAACTTGCGATTTATGAGTTGTTATTTTGTCTCCAACTCTAATGTCATGATGATACTTAGGAAGAATTATAAGTTTATTATCTGAGGTATTAACAAATCCCTGATCCAAATCTACCTTAGATACAACAGTTTCATAGACCTTGCATAACCTTTTATCGTAATCTGGTCTGTTAGAGTTATCTACTATCTTATTGTGTTCTACTTCCCAATACTGGACTACTAAGGGTTTTGTAAACTGTTTCAGTTCCGGAAATTCTTTGAACCCCCTTGGAAATGTTTTTGCAATTTCTTCTATTGAGATTTCATCAGGGTGTTGAAGTGCACGTTCAAGCCTTTGCCTTGTTTCTTCTCTTCTTTCCTTCGGGATACAGAAGTCTACAGCAGGTAGAGCATATAACAGAAAAATTTGCGTTGCAGTTAAATCTCCCCTCATCCTATAATCTCCAAAAAGCCTTCAGCTTCATCTTTATTTAATTTAGCTACAATGAATTTGTTTGAAACAATAACATAATCCCCAACCACAACGTCAACCAAAGAAAAATTGGATTCTCTCTTCTCACTTCCATAATCAACAATTATCTTATCTTTTTCTATTGATAGCACTTTTCCTGGAATTGATAGGCACATGATTCTATTAACAATATTTAGTATTTATGGGTTTTGTTTATATTGGAGCCTGTAACCTTCAGTTATTTCATAATAATTGCTCCCTCGCGGTCACTTTAATAATTACTTAATTAATTTAGGAGACGCCAGTCGACTTTAGATAAGCGAAGCCTATAACTCTAAAAGAGATCTAAGATGAATCAGTAAGACACAACCCTCTTAAGTTTGATATCCTGTCCAACTAGTGGCCTAACCGCGAAACTTTTACATTTAGGACAATTATAAATTAAAATATGCCCTTGCCTGTTTAAGATATTTGCCTGACCAATAAACCCGCAAGAACACTGTATTTCTGAAATAACTTTCTTTACCTCAACTTTCCAGCCAGTTAAATCTTCGATAGATTGCTTTAATTCTTCTGCTGTAAATTCAGCAAGCTCTCCAACTTCAATTTCTATACTTTCAACTTGACCTCTATCTTTCTCCGGAATTTCTTCAATTATTTTTCTCGCAGCAGTAATCTCATGATGCATGTTTATTAAAAGGGGTTGGTGTTTAAATTGTTTTTGTTATAAAACCTATCCGTGAAAACTTCCGCTCACTTTTGTTCGCTTCCAGCTTTCCTTGCAATTTTTAGTAAGACTACAATCGCGACTCTCGATAGAATATGTAGGGTATGATTATGTTCTTTACAGGATTACTAAATTTCTTAACAAAAATCGTGAATGAGCCTTTGCGAATGGAGATTTTTGTAGAATATTATTATTTGCCTATCTACCCCTTCTCAATCTCCCTAACTGATTTCCCCGGATTTTTTGATTTTGTAATCGCACTGGCTATGAGAACACCATCACATCCTAAGTTCATTGCCTCACGGACATCTTTACTATCAGAAATTCCAGCGCCACATAAGGGTTTGATATGTTTATGCTCTTTTATGTTATAATTTCCAACAATATATGAAAATTCCATAACGGATTTCGGCTTGTTTTGAGAAATAGACTTTCCAGTTGCAATTAACTCGGGAACCTCTAAAGCAATCATATCCGGATTTAGTTTTAAGAATTTCTTTGTTTTATTAGCCTCGCTTATACACAAAATTACCTTTAATCCTACCTGCTTACATCTTTTAATTGTTTTCTCTAAAACATTAAATTCAATGGGATGTTCAGAATGATTCAACAAAGTCCCCTTAGCACCATCAGCTTTCACATTTTCGGGCAAAATAAAACCCGTTGCCCTTCCCGCCTTATAAAAATCAACATGCTGTGCATAAACCTTAAGCTTTGTTTTTTTAGCAACCTCTTCAATATCGGTAGCAGGCACACAAATAATCATATCCTTATCATTATTTTCAATTGCTCTTGCAAGTTTTACAACATCTTTGCCTTGCTTATATGTTTTGAAGTTTATTGCTATTATTGGCTTCATCCCCAAATCACTCTTTTTATTTTATCTGCAATCTTCATTGGCTCCTTACTCTGCCATATATTTCTTCCTATTGCAAGCCCAATAGCACCAGACTTCATAATTTCTTTAACCTGCTTAATTAATTCCGCCTCTCCAGTTTTCATCCCCCCAGCAATAACAACCCTTGTTTTTCCTGCAGATTTCACAGCCCATGTTAAATCAGCAAAATTTCCATCATACTGTATCTTAATAATATCCGCACCTATTTCAAGTCCTACCCGACACGCATAGGCCATAAGCTCTCTTTTTGATTTACCTTTTATACTCTTCCCACGAGGATAAATCCATACAATAACTGTCAACCCCTTTGAGTGAGCTTCCCTCTGAATTTTTTCAAACTCCTGAAACATATCATCCTCATGAATACTCCCAATATAAATGGTATAACCCACAGCAACAGCTCCAAGCTTTATAGCCTCCTTAACAGTGCAAAGTTGTTTAGAAATTGGATCGCCCTTAACAAGATTTGTCTTTCCATTAAGCTTAACAATTAAAGGAACTTTAGACTTTTTAATCTCAGCATTATATTTTTCAGCAATACCCTTCTGAAAAATTATCCCCGTAAACTTTCCTTGTTTTGCAATATTAATAATATAATTTGGATCTACGTTTTTATCATTAAAATCTTTAGGCCCGTGTTCAAGTCCTTGATCATATGCTAGCAATAATGCTTTACCTTTCCTTGTGATTTTATTAAGTGAGATTTTCATTTCAACTTCATCCTAATTAAATTATTTTTAGCTCCAAAATGTCCTATAACTGATTCAGATTCTCTCAAACCAAGTTCTAAAGACTTAACCATGTCAAGACCAACAATCTGTCCAGCAACAAAACCAGAAGCAAAAGCATCCCCTGCACCAGTTCTTTCAACAACCTTAACATTATGCGGCTTTAGCGAGTACTCTCTTATTCCATCCGAAGCCATAATCGGTTTATTTTTATCAGTAATTACAACAATCTTTGGTCCAAGTTTATGAAGTTCCTTAAACAACTTAGCTTTAGATTTTGCAAGCAACTCAGCCTCTTCCTTATTTAAAACAAGTATAGTAGTCAGTTTTAATAATGGCTTTAAGTCTAACTTCTTAATCTGATACTCACTCGGATTAAATGCAATTTTCACTCCTTTCTTCTCGAGTATTTGAGCTGTTTTAACTTGTGTCTGAAAACTTTTTTCTAGTAAAGAAGAAAAGTAGAGCCATTTTGTTTTTATTTTTCTAAGTTTTATATCTTCAATTGCCAGATGATTGTTAACACCCTTATAAGTCATAATAGTTCTATCATTTTCCTTACTGTCTAAAATTATAGAGTAACCGCTCAGCTCGTTTTTTTGTGTTTTACCTAAGAACTTCACCCTTTCATCAGCTAGGCAAGAGAGAATCTTTTTCCCTTCAACATCATCTCCAATTTTCCCTACAAATCCTGTTTTTAATCCTAATCTAGAAAATGCAACAGCCGTATTCGTTCCTCCACCGCCAATATCAAATCTTAAATTCTTAAGAAGAAGCTTCGAGCCAACTGGATAATACATAAATCTTCCTTTTTCAGCAATGTCTGTATCTAGAAAGATATCAATCACTGCAGAACCAAATGTTACAACATCGAATTTCATTTTCACCTCTCGAATAGTAAGATTTATCTAATTAAAAATCTTTGGATTCAAATGAAAAAGAAAGTATTGGTGATTGTTGCACATCCAGATGATGAAACTATCTGGATGGGGGGTTTATTGTTTAGAAATAGAGATAAGTGGGATACAACAATTATTAGTTTATGTCGTAAAAATGATCCGGACAGAGCCCCAAAATTTGCCAAAGCATGTAAATTATACAAATCAAAAAGTTTTATCTCTGATTTAGAAGACGAAACCCTTGATAAAATTCCTTCCGAAGAGATTAAAAAAAGAATCCTTAGCTTTGTGGAAGGAGAATACGATGAAATCTATACCCACAACAAGAACGGAGAGTATGGACATATAAGACATATTGATACCCACAACGCTGTAAAAAAACTTGTCAGTTCAGGCATATTAAAATGTAAAACTCTTCTATTCTTTTCTTATCTAAAAAAACCAGCAAAAGGAACAGATACAGGCTTTGACTGTTATGCAAACTCCAATGCAAGTATATTTATAAATCTCGACAGTGTGGAGTGGTCAACTAAAAAGAAAATAATTAAAAAAATTTATGGATTTAAGCAAGGTGGTTTTGAAGAAAGGAATTGCAGAAATTCAGAGTCTTTTGAAAAATGAAATGTATTGTATTTTATCCCTACCCTGTTGAGCCAGACGGACAGAGTTTGCAGGGACATTATCTATACCTTGGTTTAAAGCATCACGGAGTCGATGTTCTCCCATGCCATTTTAAAGAAAGCATACAAAAAGAATTTTATCTAAAAAATTTTAAACCTGATTTTGTAATTGGGATTGGTTTTTGGGGCAATGTCCCTGAAATTGTTCAAGAACCTCAGAAATTCGGAGTAGAAGTAGTCCCCTGGTTTAATGCTGATGGGTGGGTTGCAAATTATCAAACTGAGTTTAATAAACTAAAACTAATGTTTACAACTAGCGAATGGGTTCGTGATATCTATAGAAGAGATGGTGTAGATGTTTCTAAAATTATTCCCATGCCCATAGGAATTGATACAAATTTGTTCAAGCCAATTGAAGATAAAGAAACAATTTTAGCAACCAGAAGAATTCTTGGAGTACGAGATAATGAACTCTTGATACTAACTGCCGGAGGAGATGTTACTTCAAAAGGAGCCCAGGAAATGATGCAAGCATTAGCAAAGATCAATGATCAGTTTGATAACTGGAAATATGTCTGTAAGTCCTGGCCAAGCGAGTGTGCTGCAGAGTGGCATGAAAAGGAAGAAGCTCTCGCAGAAGAATTGGGAATAAGAGATAAAATTATCTTTCTAGACGATGTATTCGCTCCAGAATTTATGGTTAATGTTCTTAATGCATGCGATATTTATGCTGCCCCATCAAGAATTGAAGGCTTTGGAATGATTCAGGTAGAAGCAATGGCTTGTGGAAAGCCAGTAATTTCTATTAATGTTGGTGGCCCCGCCGAAACAATTATTCATGGAAAGACAGGATTTTTGGCAAGAGTTGCAGAAGAAATTAAACTAGATGAAGAAATAGCATGGCCATCGATGGGCTTCTGTTCAAAACAGATTATCAAATTCGATTCATCAAAAACTTTTGCATACCGAGCAAGTATTGATGATTTAGCAGAATATACTTTAAAGTTAATGCAGGATAAAGACCTTAGAGAAAAAATGGGAAAAGAAGGGAGAGAACATACAGTAAAAAACTTTGATTATTTGGTTACAAGCAAGAAAATGCTTGATGTAATTAAAGAAAAACTTGGGCTGGAACAACCATCAAATATCAATTAAATCAAAACCTTCTTCTTCTTCAAACTTTCATAAGCAAGAATATACATTCCAGCACTCCAGGCTTGGAAATGCCCATGCGACTTTTTATCAATTGGATTAATCCATTCTGGAAATAAATTAGATTTTAAATTTGCCTCCGCATTCTTTTCTAGTTCCTTTTCAGCTTCCTTAAACTTCCTTAACTTAATCAATGCGAGAATATAAAATCCCCCTATAAAAGGCCAGATTCCGCCATTAAGATAATTATATGGCTTTCCGGCTGCACAATCCTGGTAATAATCTTTCCAATCTTTAGACGATTTCCTAATTGGGGGATAAATTGTTTTTAATGCGTATGGTTTGTTTATTTTTTTAGACTCTACATGGTCTATAATCTTATTAGCTATTGTTTTCCCAGCCAATCCGAAAACAATTGCCATCATATTTCCAAGCGAGTCAAACCAGCCCCCAATCTCACGATACTTATTATGATTTTTCCACCTATATGCCCAATAATAATCCCCATTCCAAAGCTGAAGTTCTTTATTGTGATTTACATGCTTTTTTAATTTAGATGCAGTCTCAGGTTTATCCATTAGATTTAGAACCTTATAGTAAAGAGCCTGAGTGTTTAATGTATGCCCGTATTTATGAGGAAATGCATCCTGCCAGTCAGTTGTTGGCGGTTGTTGAAGCAATACATTTTCCCCCATATCCTGAAAAGAAAGCCAGTTAATCGCTTTTTCTATCTTTTCTTTATCTCTATGAAACAAAGACTCGTCTTTGTATCTTTTTTTATAAATATAATGTCCAATAATCCACCATAATGTTGAATCAATCGAAAGATAATTTACATAGACTTTATTATGCTCCCAACCATGAACCGCATTGGGGATTTGCCCTTTTTTACTTTGCTTATTTCCAAGTGTTGTTAAACTTCTTCTAAATTGGTCCTGGAATTTTTTTGCATATTTTTCATCAGCAACCAAGCTTGCCCCCATCATTGAAATAACACTATCTCTACTCCAAACACCTTTATATCCCTTACTTCCTCCAGAAGCATACAAACCATGCTTAGTTGAGCAAATGTTTATTACCTCTTTCGCCTTCTCATAAGCAACATCAATAAGACTTTTCTTCTCTTCTGTTTTCATTTTCCCCTCTTTTTATTTCTAAGAACCTTTACTTTATTAAACTTCCTGCTTTTTCATCAATAATTACCGTAAAATCCTTATGCGACTTTAATAAGGATGCCGGGCAATTTATATTCTCCTTATCTTCAACTAACTCTTGAATTGCTTTGGCCTTACTTTTTCCAGATGCAAGCAGTAAAAGTTTTTTTGATTTAAGAATAGTTGAAATTCCTACAGTTAAAGCTTTTTTAATTTTAGATTTATTTACATTTAGTGTGCTTTTACTGAGGTTTATGAGTCTAGTCTTTGATGATTTTAATGAGCCAGGCTCATTAAATGCAACGTGCCCATTTACGCCTAACCCAAGAATTTGCAAGTCAACAGGATTATCCTTTATTTTTCTCTCATAATTCGCACACTCTTTTTTTACGTCTTTATCGCTTCCATCTAGAAGATTAATATTTTCTTTATTGATATTAATCTTATTAAACAGATTTTTGTGCATATAATAATCATAACTTTGTTTATCTGCTCGCTTTATGGGGTAAAGCTCATCAAGATTAAATGTCTTAATCTTTGAAAAGTCCAATCGTGATTTTGTAAGGAGCGAGTATAAACCTATTACTGTCTTTCCAGATGCAAACCCTATCACTGAATTTGGTTTATTTTTTATCTGATTAAATAGGATTTGAAATGCCTTCCCGGACATTTCATTATGGTTTTTCGTTATTATGATTTTCATATTATTAAATTTTTATTAATTATTTCAACGCTTCCAATCCAAGTAACTTTTCACCAGCAACATAATTTAATAAAGCGCCACCTGAAAGAGAAATATGAGAAAATTTTGAAGCTGGAATTTTAGACTTTGCTATTGCATCACTTAAATGCCCACCCCCAATTAAAGAGAACAATTTTCCTTTTGATGTTTGTGAAGCTATTATTTTTAATATTTCATAAGTTCCCTTTGCAAATTCTTTTTTTCCAGCAAAACCAACAGGCCCTTTCATATAAACAGATTTTGCCTTCATTATTTGTTCCTTATAATCTTGGATTGTCTTTTCACCGATATCATAGATAACATAAGTTGTTGGAAACTGGTTTAAATTAAATTCAACTCTTTTTCCAGAAACATCCACGGCATAATCTTTTGGGGTGATTATATTATTATTTTTAATTTTCTTTATATCTCCCAATACCTTAGAGTAATCCTTAGCCATTTTTTTATTAACTAATTCATTATTTTCACCAAACTTAATTCCTTTAGCCTCAAGACACATCTGTCCGAATATCCCTCCTGCTAAAATTTTATTTTTATTTTTTACCAATTTTAAATTATCTCCGGGTTTAGCTCCTCCAAGGATATAAAGGCAGTTTTTTATGGAAATCTTTTTTAATGCTTTAACCTCTTTTTCAAGAACAAGCCCAGCACAAGATGGTTTAAATTTAGGAAATGAGATTATAGATGTATGCTCTCTATGACAAACAGAAAAAGCATCGTTCACATAAATATCGATTAAAGGTAAGAAAAATTTTAAAATTTTATTTTGCTGATTGTTCGGATTAAACTCATCTTCTTCAAATCTAATATTTTCAAGTAAAATTGTTTGTCCTCGTTCTAGCTCTTTGATTGCCTTTTCCGCCTGCTTCCCGATTATATCTGGAACGAATTTTACCTTTACATACTTATTTAAAAATTTTGAATGCTGTTTTAGACTTATAAAATCAGACTTTCCAGGATTCCCTTGATGGGCCATAACAATAACCTTGGCCCCTTTTTCTTGCAGAAAATTTATTGTTTCACTAGCAGGTTTTATTCTTTCACTTTCAATCACCTTTCCATTAAGGATATCAGAATTTAAATCGGTCCTCAGTAAAACAGTCCTATCTTTAAAATTGAAACTATTCAATGTTTTCATTTTAACAGTTTAATGACATCAACCATTCTATTGCTATATCCAAACTCGTTATCATACCAAATCAACACTTTCACAAAGTTCCCTTTTTCTCCTAGGACTTGAGTAGACAAAGAATCAAAAACTGATGAATGAAAATTGCCAATTACATCAGAAGAAACAAGCTCGTCTTCGCTATAATCTATAATCCCTTTCATCTTGCCAGAAGAAGCTTTTTTGACAGCGTTATTGATATCTTTAATAGTCACTTGTTTACCTAGTTCAGCAACAAAATCAACAATACTTCCACACGCGACAGGAACTCTTAAAGCTACACCATCTAATTTACCTTTTAGTTGGGGAATTACTTCTGCAACAGCTTCTGTTGCTCCAGAAGTTGTAGGAATGATATTCTGTGCAGCAGCTCTGCCCCTCCTTGGCTTTTTATGAGGAACATCTAAAATTGCTTGGTCATTTGTATAAGCATGAGCGGTTGTCATAAAACCTCTTTTGATTCCAAATTCATCATCTAGAACCTTAGCAACCGGAGCAAGGCAGTTTGTAGTGCAAGAAGCAACAGAGATTATTTTATGCTCTTTTTTTAATTTATCCTGATTAACTCCAACAACTAGCGTAATGTCCGGATTCTTTCCAGGAGCAGAAATTAAAACATTTTTTGCACCAGCCTTGATATGTTTCATAGCAGATTCTCTATCTGTAAAAAAACCAGTAGATTCAACTACCACATCAACACCTAACTCTTTCCAAGGTAATTTTTCTGGATCTTTTTCTGCAAGGACTTTAATCTTTTTACCTTTTACATTTAGAAAATCTTTTTCAAATTCTACCTGCCCGTCATATTTCCCATAAACCGTATCATACTTCAAAAGATAAACCAAATTTTCTATAGAAGCCAGGTCATTTATTGCTACAACCTTAATTCCTTTCTCAATACAAATTTTTAGAACAGACCGTCCAATCCTTCCGAAACCATTAATTGCAACATTCACCATCTTTACATTATTAACAGCATTCAGTTTTTTAAATCTTCTTATTAAGGAGGTTATAAGTTAAACTAAAACTCTCTTGAAAAACTAACCCATAAAACAATTGTAGTAATAACATGCATAATCCATCCTACAATGGGAATAAATCCCACGACACTTGTAACGATCCCAAGAACATTTGCTTTACTTCTCTTTTTGTCTTTAGAATACAGAACAACTGTTGCAATATGAAGTCCAAGCATAACAAAAAGCAAGCTCCAAAGAGAAAGAATAATCATTAAACCACCAACAACAGGGATAGCCAGAACACTCTCTCCAATCGCAGTTACAAGCTTAAAAATCTGTCTTAATTTCATTTACTTAGACACCTTCGCTCGCACCCTCGCCAACCTTGACTTCTGTGCCTTCTTCGTCTGCTTTTTCACTTAACTGTTTCATTCTTTCCTCAATCTTGCTTTCCTCAGACTTAAGATCTTTTTCTTTCTTTTCCTTTGCTTTCTTTTTCTTTTTAGGTTCTTCTAATATTAATTGTTCACCTACAAAGTCCTCTAAACTTGGCAATTGCTTCTCAATCTTCCATTGTTTCATGTATTCTCTAGCCATTAACCAGAAAAACAATCCAAGAGATTTATTAGATTTATTATTCCCAATAACAACAATATCAAGATTTGTAGTGTGATTATTCGTATCACATATTCCTGCAACAGGGACATGAACTTTCTTTGCATCACTTAAGGCATTTTTATCAAGCCAAGGATCACAAATGAACATCATTTTAGTCTCTAAAAAATTAGGTAATTCTGTATTTGTCAAAACCCCTGCCGGATATTTCTTTGTAAAGACTCTTACACCAGTTAATTCAGAAAACATTTTAACAGCTCTCCATCCAGCCTCTCTCTTACATATCAATGTCCAGTCTTCAGGTTTAAATTGCTTTACAAAATCAATTCCTTCTTTCAGCTTCTTATCAACAATAAGAGTATTAAGAATCGCTAGACCATCTAATCTTCTTCTATAGACATATTTCCTCATAGTAGGCGTAATAACTTTAGTCCCAAGATATGAAGCCGTCTTGATATAATCCTCTAGCTGAGTTAAAACTGTCTCATCCTTTCCATCAGTAGTCTGGTCTTTTCCATCTACTTTCTTTTCGACTTCTTCAGTCTTTTCTGTTTCAGTTTTCTTTCTTATTACCATTTTCTTAAGTTTTTATAATAAAGGTCCAGGAGTGAAAGCTACTCATCAACTTTTCAGTCAATTTTTGCACCTGGTAATGTTTATCTGCAGTTTTCTGGGTTTTTAAAGATGTTGGTTGTTGTGATTGTCCTTCCACCACAATAATGATTAAAAACCAGATAAACTTCATCTCATCATGGAAAACACATGTTCTCAATGTGACGGCAAGGGAATAATCTACTTTAAGGACGGAACAAGTAAAACCTGTATGGAATGCTTAAATGCGGGCAGATTAACGAATTTTCATCATGAGTTTGGTAAAGAGGTAGAAAATAACCATATTTGCCCAAAATGCCACGGCACCGGGATTGTAAAAGGAGAAAAAGGTGCATGCCATACTTGCTGGGATTGTCTTCAGTCAGGAAAATTAGATAACCATTCTAAAAATCTTCCAGATTTCAAGTTAAGAAGAAATTGATTTTCAGGATCTAGATTCAACAAAATTCGCCCCTAAAATAGGACCATAAAAATCTTTCAAATCGTTTGAAGAGGCGGGTACATCCCAAGTAATACCACAAGAAGAACAGTAATAAGTACAATGGCTCTTACTTCCAGCAAAACAGGAAGAGACTAAAACCCCTGCGTGCCCATGCTCACATGTTCCTTGTTGTCTTTTAGCCCTAGCCAAGGGTTCAGCAATCATTTCAATATCTATCATTTTAACTTTTAATATTATCTCTTTCAATCCACAACTTCTTAAAAAAATTGAGTGTAAGCGTAGAAATTAAAAAAGCAAGAGAGGGAACAATTGAATTAATAAAAGGTCTTGGAAGTTTAGCAAAATAAAAAAACACAACCATCGTAAAATAAGTTAAAACAACAATTAATATCCTTCGAGTAAAACTAGTTTCCCAAGACTTATCACTTTCCACACGGGTGTTTCTGCTTTTTATTTTCTTAATCTCTTTTTCTAATTCTTCAAGTTTCATTTTAAACTCTTCTCAATCTCCATAACCCTTCTCAGTTTAATCAACCTCTCTCTTCCATAAATACCTGTTTTAATAAAATCGCCCTGAAAACCAACACAATAATCAGCAATAGCATCATCCATAGTTTCTCCACTTCGATGCGAAAAAATCATCTTTATTTTATGTTTTTTACAGATGTCAACAACTTTTTTTACATCAATCAAACTTCCAATTTGATTAGGTTTTATAATCATCGCATTAATAGCCTTTCCTCTCGTAGCTCTCTCAACCCTTTTTGGATTCGTAACTGTTAAATCATCACCAACAATTAATGCAGGCTTTGAAGTATTAGTAACCTGGTAGAACCCAGAAAAATCTTCTTCATCTAAAGAATCCTCAACATAAAATAAATCATATTTTTTTATCAAATGTTCCATATAATCAATTTGCTCAACCCGGTCACGAATCAATCTCTTATTTTCATAATGATAATATTTATTTTTAAAAAATGAAGAAGCAGCTATGTCAATCCCAATTCTTAACCCATATTCGTCTCCCACTTGCTTTAATACCTTTAGAGCGTCCTCATTACTTAAGCCAGTCATCCAAGCACCTTCATCATTAACTTTAACAATCCACTTTTTATCTTGCTTTTTCAACAAGGATTTTGCAAAGTAATAAGCATCAATGTTTTTTGTAACTGCTCTCGAAAATGTCTTTTCATCGGGAATTAAAAGAAATTCCTGAAAATCAGGTTTCTTTCCATTAACCAACCTTGAATGCATTCCCCCACCAATGCAGTTTCCAATTGGCATTGGTGCCTTAAACTTCCCCTTATCTTCAATAATAAACTCCCACAATTCCTTGTTATTATCTTTTGCAGCAGCTTTTAAAAAAGCAGTCTCTAAAGCATAAATAACATTTCCACCCAAAGCCCCATAAGAATTTTCAAATCCCTTTATTTTATTTTCAAATTCCCGCAGGTCATCAAATTTTTTAATTACAAAACTTTTTTCATTCAACATTTTTGAGAACTTTTTCAAAAGCTCTAAACTTTTTTTGACTCCTCTTTCATTAAAACTTTCGACTTCATATTTTCCTTTGCTTTTTCCAGACGGCGCTGACGAAACAAAAGTTCCTTTATATGTTTTAATCATCACCTGAATAGTTTTTTCTTTTCTAGAATTTCTAACTATCTTTGATCTGACCTCTTTTATGAACATAATATTTATAGGATTAAAGGAGTTATAAAGTTTACTCTACTAAAAAATAACCCCTGTAATACAAAAATTTCTTCAACAAGTCATCACAGTCTGAGTGATACAAAAAGAATTACTAGAAAATCTACTCTAACTCTTCACTACCACTAGAACTCTCGCCAAAACCTTCGCCTTCTAATTCTTCATCTTCAGGATTTGCCAATTGCATAATTTCTCCTTCTTCCTGAATTTCCTTTTCTTCTTTCTGTTCTATCTTTTCCTTCATTTCATCACTAGCACCCTCTTCAATCTTAAGTTTTTCAAGCTTCTCTTCTTTTCTTAAAGGCATTGGTCTTTTTACAGAAATTGGCAAAACACCAGAATCAAGTTCAAGTGCAGCAATCTTCAGAGGATCATAACTTAAGTTAGATAAAGAATCATCATCAATCTTTGAAAGCAAAGGAGCGTCCATTGAAATCTGCAATGCTCTTGCTCCAAGAATCCTTGCTCTTTCGTATTTTGAAAATTCTATTGCCATTTATTTACCCCACACCAATTTTGAAATTTTAGGAAACATTTCTTTATGTTTATCCTCAACAAGCTTTAAAATCTTTTCCATTTCTCCTTCAGTTATAGCAGTTTCTTTACCTTTCTGCATTGCAGTAATTCTTGGTTCTCCATTATTATCCGCAATAGCCATGGAAATTCTGAAATCTGAAAGTTCTTCCTCATCCACAGAAGGATCAACAATCAAAACACCATTAATACTATGAATAGTCATATTAAATGCCATTGCTTCCTTATTCAAAGGCAAATCAATATCTGACAACTCATGTTCAGGCTTTCCTGTTTCTTCATTATAAACTGGCAATTTCGCATGAGCCAAAGCAATTAATCCTGCCAACCCAGCAACATCCATTAGATTACCGTCATCATTTATTGCGATAATATCTAAAAATACTTGCCATACTTTCTCCCCTTCTTTAATACATAATTTTTCAAAATCGATAAATCCTGATTCTCTTATTCCTCTATCCAATACCCTTCCTAATTCAATAGCATTGATTCCTGGAGGTCCTAATTCAAAACTTTCAGAAGCTAAAGGACTTAATTCAGCAGAACACATAAAATTTCCTTTATTCGGAGAATCTGGATAAGGTTCAGTAACCTCAAGTTTAACACCAACATAGACTTCTGTTTTTCCAAACTTAACAGAACATGAAGATTCGGCATTCTTAGAAAGACCCATTTCAACGGTTATATCCCTAAATTCTTCAGGTTGTCTTCCATCAAATCTCTTTCCTTCTTTTAAGTATTCAATTATTCTTTGTTTTTGTATTGTTGGCATCATTCTTCACTTCCTGCAGATTCTTTCAATGCTTTAATCTGTATTTCATTTATTTTTTTACATGCTTCTTTAGCCATCTTTAAAGCTTCCTTTAATTCTGGAATTGAGATTTTTCCATCCAATTGCAATAACGCAAGTTTTCCAGACCTGGATAAAAAGCACATAGGAATATCCGTAGAACCTTCCCCTTCCTTATAGTCTTCTTCTTCTTTATCAACATCAACAACAATTGTTTTATCAATTTTTCCAACAGCAATTGCAGAAGCCATTTCTTTCATTGGAACACCAGCATGAGCCAAAGCCATAACAGCCGCATTTAGTCCAGCAACTCTTGTTCCAGCATCTGCTTGAGGTATTTGAATAAAAACATCAACAACAGAATTTGGAAAAGCATCTAAATCAACGCATTCAGCCAAAGCCCATTCAATTACTTTATTAATCTCCTGACTTCTTCTATTTGGTCCGGGTCTTATTCTTTCCCATACCGAAAAAGGCATCATCCCATAGTTAATTCTTAATATTCCTTTTTCCGGGTTCTGCATATGCTGTGGGTGTAATGTTCTTGGTCCTCTTACAACAGCAATTGCCCTTGTCCCACCAGTTTCAAACATAGCACTTCCATCAGCAGAAGGAACAATTCCAACTTTCGCTTTTATAGGTCTAGTTTCATCAAACTTCCTTCCATCCGTTCTCTTTGTATAACTTGACTTTGTCATTTTATTTTAACCCTCCAATAAATTCTTCAACTTTTTCAGTCAACCCATGAATAAACGAATTATCGCAGATGAATTCAATTATTTTTTTAGTCTTAATTTCATTATCAATATTGCTTCCTTTAATCCAAACCACTCCGTTTTGCCCCACAGTAATATCACATCCAGTTGCTTCTTTAATAACATTAACCATACTTCCTTCTTTCCCAATAACTCTTGGAACTTTGTTTGGATTTATCTTTATAAGCATTCCACCACCTAGCTTTCCAAATCCCCTCATTTTAACACTTAAATCAATACCTTTTGCTTTAACACCCCATACTTTTGCAAGAATAACATCCCCAAAATCAAATTGATCTCTTAATTCGTCTTTATTAATATATCTTGGAACCTCGGCAACAGGTAAAAATGCATTTTGAGCTCCTCCAAAATCAAGTAACCATCCATTAAATGTAATATCAATAACAGTTGCAATAATAGAATTTCCTCTTCGAGGATAATAAACACCAGATAAAGGTATAATCTTTACTAATCTATCAGTCACATCAGATAATCCAAACCTACAAGCTACAATATCATTCCCATCTCTTCTTGTTGAATCGCCTGGAAGATATTCATCACCAGAAACAATAGTTTCACCTGGAACAACAATCTTTCTAGAAGTTTCTTCTTTCTCTGCCATATAATAATATTCTCCTACCCATTTTCTTTTCTTTACAAGGATTTGAGTAAAAATGGGTTTAAAAAGTTTTCTATGGTTTTTGGCAGGTTTTTAGTAATCTAAGTTTTATTATTTCCTGTTTGAGTAGCTGGTTTGCCTAAACTGATACTATCCATTCCCCAACCTACCCCTGGCAGTTCAAATATTCCTCTTTCAAATCTAGCCTGCTTAATATCTTCATCGGCTCTTTTAAGAGCAAGAATTAATCCTCTAACATCTACAGGCATCGAAAATCTAACTTTTGCCCCCTTGCCATATTTCTTTTTAACAACTTCTAAGACATGGTCTTCATTTGCAGCATCAACGATGTCATATCTAGCTTCACAATAAGGACCTCTTCCAATAGGTACATGGATTTCAACATAAACATTTCTCAAGTAAGGTCTAATACTTTGAATTGCAGAAGGTAAAAAGATACTTGGAAAATCTCCAGCCCTTCTGGTTAGTCTAAAATCGTCGCCACCCATGATAAATCATCAATAAAATTCTTTTTAATTCTTTATATCTTTGAAAATATATATCCAATCACTCCTTAACCTCTTCAGTCATAGCAGAACCATGAGTAACACCATTCAACTTATCATAGAAATCCATGACAATTCCAGCAGGAAGCTTTACAACAACCTTCAAATCACCATTTCCAAGCCATTCTTCTTTCACCAAGTTTTCCTTTAAAATACCATAAGCTTTCCCAGTATGCATAGCCGGAACAACAATTCTTATGCTCTTCATCTCAAGTTTTATAGGTAGAACTTTTGATAATGCATCGATTATCTCTCCAATTTGTGTATCAATTGGTTTATTCTTTACAGTTACATGTGCTTCATGCAAAGACTTCATAATTCTGTCTGGAGTGTAAGGTCTTCCTTCAGGAGAAACAGCATTTTTAACAACAAAATCAACAACTTGCTTATACTTCTTTTCTAGCTCTTCATTTTTAAATTCAGTAGGCAAGACAACTTCCCCCTGCTTGATTATCTTTTCACAAACCTCATAGAAAACAGAAGTCTCAAAATTGTTCTCTAATTCATCCTCAGAAACATGTTCTCCTGATTTGAGATTGTGAAAAACAGAATCAGTCAAAACTGCAGAACTAATATTTCCTTCACCTTTCTTAACTTTCAAAGCTTCTTCTAAATCGACCAAGATTTCAAAATGCTTTCCCTGTTTTGTTATTCTCGCTGTTGTTTGTGTCATGATTATAAAAAACTAGTTCTGTTTATTAATGTTTCCTCTCTTTTTAATCTTTATTATACTAAACTAACTAAATCTTATCAATGTCTTTACCAGATATCTTTTTTATCTTCTTGTCCGCCTTAATAACTCCAGCATCAAATCTATCAATAGAATATTCAGCTCCAAGAATTTCTTTAAAAATTTCAAGTACAAGCTTAACACCTTCGCTGCAAG
>Ga0265595_1000091_pt1 | contig 83583 bp, 116 predicted proteins | sample saktaG_15_FD_190148 | JGI IMG/M metagenome (GOLD analysis project Ga0265595, IMG submission 190148) | Saline water microbial communities from Sakinaw Lake, British Columbia, Canada - sak_2013_06_06_50m | ecosystem: Environmental > Aquatic > Non-marine Saline and Alkaline > Saline ... | reverse complement strand
AGCTTTACCGATACAGATACAATCATTTTAGACCGCATGAAAGTCTTGATATGAAGACACCTTCTGAAATTTATCACGACTGGTTATATCATAATTGACCTAGGGACATATGTCTGTTGACTGGACAGTTATTAAGAAGAGAGTTAAATTTTTATAACATTATTTCTTTGATTAATTATGATTAATTATATGGTTAATTTGACGGAAACTATTAACTTGAAAGATAATGTAATTTCTACTGTGACTAGAAGTCCTGCAATTACTGGAAAAGTTGTTATGATTTTGTTTATATCTGGAATTCTATTTATTTTTCAACATTTTTTAAACAAAGTTTTATTTAAAAGCTTAAAAAATGAAGAATTTAATAGGGCTTTAATTCTCTTAGTTTTTATTATGATGGTCCCATTGATTTTACTTTTTTTCTCTATTGAAACTTTTTTAGAAAAAGAATTTTCTTTTTTGATTATATTTTTACTTTTTTTCTTATTGACTATAAATTTAATTGCCAAATTTTTAGAAAATCCTAAAATTGATTGTACATTTTTATATTTGATTATTTCACTAATTATTTTGTTAACTTTATTTAAAATCGCTAAACATTATCCCTCAATTAATTTTTTTAAACCTCTTGCTAATTGGTTTGGAATGAATTGACAACTTTAAATCTCTTTGCTGTCTTTCGGTTTGACGCGGTTTGATTTTTGTTTTGACTGGATGGCTTTATGCTAGTAATTGAATCGTCGTTCGTATTCTTTGTGGTCGAGCCATTCGAGGATTATTGTGATGATTGAGATTTTGCCGCCTTCGATTGAATAAATGAGTCGCCACGCGTCGGGTAGATTGTATTTCCAGACGTTTTTTATTTTATGTTTTTGGATGTATTCTTTTGGGATTAGTTTTTTGGGAATTTGAATTCCGCAGAAAGGGTTTTGGCAAATGTCGTCGAATGCTCTTTTGATGTTTCTCTTTAGACTTGGGTCATTGATTTCTTTAAATGCTTTTTGGACTTTGTCGTTTGTGAATTGAATTTCACAAGGTTTCATTTTTTTCTCCAAAAAAGTTTGGCGTTTTTTAGTCGTTCTTCTGCTTCTTCTGGGTAGAATATCCATCCAATTTTTCCCTCGACGTCAACTGATACTTTATTTGAAACGATTAAATAATCGAGAGCGACGCTAAAAGTTTGATACATCATTTGTTTTGGGAGTGCGTTCCAAAGTTGTTTTTTTCTGTATTCGCCATCGTGTTCTTTTATAAATTCTTCTATCATAAGGACTGTGTCTAATCTTGGGAATCTTGCCGATGAACTTATTTGTTTTAACATGGGTGTATTAATTGATATACCTTTATAAATTTTTAGATTTCTTGCTTATTCTCTTTTGGTTTGATATAATTTGATTTTTGTTTTGCCTGGATGGCTTTGCGGATAGAGGAACCAAAGAATATTTAAAGGTTGGAGATGTTATAATTTTAATATATTCCCCGGTATGGTCTTCGGGCAATGCCGGGCAGTTTATTTTATAATTCTTTGATTAAGTCGTTCATGTAAATAAAGTCGTTGCATGTTTTTTTTAGTGATGTTGAAGAACTACTTTTGAAATAGGCGTTTGTTATTTTCTTTCCTAATTTCTGGGCCTTTTTTATTGCTGGAACAAAGTCTTCGTCGCCTGAAACTATTATTGCTGTGTCGTATAAATTTTCGTAGGCTCTCGAAACCAAATCAACTGCCAAATGGACATCGTCGCCTTTTACATCAAAAACATAATTTCCGTCTTTTCTTTTATGTTTTCTTAATTTACAAAGCACAATATTGAAGTCTGGAATTTTTTTTAATTCATTGAAGAACTTTTGTTGCTCCCAATAGGTTTTGGGGTTTACATCTATGTTTAATGGAGCATTGTAATAAAATGTTGAAATTAGCAATTTGTCCTTTGTTAATAATTTAAGAAGTCTTTGGAAATCTATTTTATTTATTTCTAGGTTTTTTAGACTGTAATATAAATTACTTCCGTCGATAAAAATAGCAACTCTCTCTTTTGTCATGGGATTATATTGAAAGTAAGATTATAAGTTTTGTTATTAAATTTCTGCTTTATTCTTTGGTTTTATATACGCTGGTTTTTGTTTTGCCTGGATGGCTTTGCGGATGGTGTAGTTGATTGGATTTTTGATGCCGGGCTCGGGTGGGGAATTTATGCCGAATTCTTTGTAGATTGGTTTATCGTAGTTTGGAGGTAATCTTTTATTTTTTAGGAACCATGAGATTTGGGATTTGATGTAGCCGTCTCGGAGTGGTTGGTAATTTTTTTTGTTCCACTCTGTAATTGTTTTTTCGATGTAATCTTGTGGGAATTCTAATGTTGTGAAAAAAGATAAGAGGAGAGATAGTGCTCGTTTTCTGCCGTCGTCTTTAATGCCTTTGAGAATTTTTGTTATAACTGGGGGAAACATTGAAGAATCTATTTGTAGATTTTTCAAAGGGATTTGGGATTTGGGATTTGGGATTTGGTTGCTGGGTTCTTCTTTTGGTGTGCTTTCTTTGTTCCAGTCGATTGCTCGGAAAAGTAATTCTTTTGCTTCGTCTTCTTCGGCGTCAGGCATGAAAGATTTTGTTTGGGTTATTTTTAATGGGTCAGCGTCGGAGAGTTTGAAATTTTCGATTTGGTCGAATGTGATTGGGATTGATGCCAACGCAGTTTTTTCATGGAGAGAGTAGGGGGCGCGAAATAGATGACGGGATGAAACGAGGACGACATCGACGGCATCTTGGGTTGATTTGATTGTGTCTTGGATTTTGAATTTTGTTTTTGTCGGTCGGAGTTCGCCGCCATATGAACTTGTTGCTTCGAGGTTTGCGGTGTTGATTTTGCAATTTTTGCAGAAATGAATTTCGCGTTGGGAGATTCGTTTCATTTTGCCGTTGCATGAGGGACATATCATTTCTTTACGGTTTGATTTCATTGATTCGACTTCTCCTTTGCATTTGACGTCGGGACATTTGTATAAGCCGACTAGTTTTTTTTCGGTTGGGTTTCTGCATTTTGGGCAGATGTGTTCGGATGTGAGTTCGCCTTTTTCTTTTAGTTTTTCGCGATTTGTGAGTTTTAGAATTTCGTTATTCATTGGTTCTTTAATTCTGTCGAAGAGATAAGCGGCGATTAGTCGGGGCCATTCTGGGAATTTGTTTTTTGTTTGCTCACCTTGGAATTCTTTGGGGAATGCTTTGAATGGGATGATGATGTGGAAACCTTTCGAGCCGGAGAATTTTATGCCGTAGTTTTTTATGCCGTGTCGTTCTAGTTCTTTGATTAGGAGTTTGGCTGCGATTTTGCCGTAGTCGAGAAATGGAGAGTCGATGTCGATTAGGAAGTCCCAGCCGGTTCGGATTTCGTCGTATTGTTTTGGGGTCATGTCGGTGTTTATGTCGAGGGGGTTTTGCCATATTTCTTCGGAGCAATGGAATGAGGTTGCGCCTTGTTTGGCTGAGTTGATTATGTCGGTTGGGTAGTCGAATGTGTCTGGGCGTTTGCCGAAGAATTTATTGTTGAAGTTTGGCGCGATTTCTCTGTGCTTGCAAAATTCGAACATTGCTTGCTGGATTTCTTTTCGAGAGTAGTGCGAAAGGGCGACTAGTTGGACTTTATTTATTTTGTCGGTGGTTGGTGGTTGGTGATTGGTTGTTGGTTTAGGCATAATTGAGATAGGGAATGTTGGTTTTTAGAATTTGTTGTGATGGGTGAAAAGATTTAAAAATAGGTTTTGTTTGGGTTTGTATTATGGATGGACAAAAAATAATTTTGTTGGTGAGTTTATTTTTGTTGGTTGGGGTTGTTTTGGTGGGGGCTCTTTCTACTTCAGTAGCTACAGAAATAGAAATTAGTAAAGGATGGAATTTAATAAGTATGCAAGCTGAACATTATTCTTCGAGTGATAGTTTTAAATTTTCTGATTTTAAATATGTCTATATTTACGATCCTGAAAATAAAGAATATCTATTGGTGATTTATAATGGACAAGAAATAGAAAATGTAGAACCTAGATCTGGTTTTATTTTGGAGCAATATAATAAAGTGATGAATTTTGGCAATTCTCTTCGGTCTCGGGGACTTGAGCAAACTTATACTTCTCAAACAGCAGTTTGGGCTTATTCTGAGAAAGATGGGAAAATAAGTTATCAATCAGAAAGCCAAAGTTTAATTTCATTAAATACTGGTTGGAATTTTGTGGGAATTACGCCAGAGATGGATGGGAAGTCTATAGACGATATTAAAGGGACTTGTGATGTCGAGAAGGCGTATCTTTTTGATTTTGTAGGTGTAAATCAGCGATGGGCAACAATATTCAATCTTTTAGATGATAAAAATGTTCTTAAGAATGAAGGAAAAATAGGTGGCGGTTTTATTGTCAAAGTAAGTGATGATTGTGTTTTTGATCAGAATTTGATTAGTGGCTCCGTAGAGCCACCATTACTTCCAGATTAGAAATATTTTAAATTAAAATGATAAAACAAAAAAGAGGTTCGGCTTGGATTTGGATTTTAATAATCTTGATTTTAATTGCCGTCGGTGTTGGAGTTTATTTCTGGCTAACGGGCGATTCTTCTCTGATTACTGGCGTTGGAAATTCGATACCTCAGCCACCTGCGTTGCCTTCGGGATAAATTGCGTTTATATGAATGGGAAATATTTATAAATTATAAGTGGTTATAGAACGTTATAATGGCGACTACGATTCAGATTTCCGATGAGGTTAAGGCGTTTTTGGACGGGGTTCGGTTGATTAAGAGAGAAAGTTATAATGATATAATTGAGTTTATGATTGAAGATAGTTTGGAGTTGAATGAGAAGACGAAGAGAGAAATTGAGGAGGCGATTGCGAGAGTTGATGCGGGTGATGTTGTTTCTCACGAGGAAGCAAGAAAGAGGCTTGGCTTATGAGTTTTGGGGTTTCGTGGGACAAGGAAGCGATTAGAAATTTAAATAAGTTTGATGTTTTTGTAAGAAAAAGAATTGTTAATAGGATTGAACTTTTTGCTGAGAATGGTTCTTTTCATGAGGCTAAGAAAATTCAAGGTTATGATAGAGTTTATAGATTAAGAGTCGGAGATTATCGTGTTGTTTTTAGAGTTGATGGTAATTTTATTGTTATTCTAAATATTGGGCATCGGAAAAATATTTATTAGTTGAGTGTATAAATACTTAAATAGAGAGATGGATATTTATTTTTATGATATTAAAATTGGATGAGCCGAGGTTGTTAGGGGACGCGATTGGGGTTGTTTCGGATATTGTTTCGGAGGTCCGGATTAAATTGTTGGAAGATGGGCTTTCGATTGTCGCGGTTGACCCGGCGAATGTTGCGATGGTTGTTTTTAAATTGCCGAAGGAAAGTTTTAGTCAGTATGATGCGGGAAACGAGACATGGGGTGTTAATCTCGAGGATTTGAAGAAAATTTTGAAGCGGGCGTCGGGTTCGGCGAATGTTGTTTTTGAGGAAGAAGCGGGGAAATTGAAGATTACGATTTATGACAAGATTAAGCGGGTTTTTGGCTTGTCGTTGATTGATGTGTCATCGGAGGATAAGGATATTCCTGAATTGAATTTTAGCGCGAGAGTTGAGTTGAATGCTGATGATTTTTCGCGGGCGATTGAGGATGCAATGATTGTTGCTGATTCATGTTCGCTTATTGTGAAAGATGGGAAGTTTATCGTCGAGGGTTTGGGGAATTTGAACAGCGCGAGAGCGGAATTTTCTGGTGATGGGATTGAGTTGTTTGGTGTCGGTCGGGCGAAGTTTTCGCTTGAATATTTAATGAAGTTTATTAAGGCGACTAAGATTTCGGGGAAGGTCGTCGTGAATTTGTCTGATGATGATTTATTGAAACTGGATTTTCCGGGGGAAAGAATGGGAATTGGGTTCGTTTTGGCGCCGAGAGTTGAGAATGACTAAGTCGTTTTTTGGAAATAGATATTAAAAATGATGGTTAGTGGGTTGAGTGTAATTTTGTAATATTCATATTTGAGAAATAAAACACGGAGAACACAGAAGACACGGATTTTTATTTCGAAAAGGTTTTAAATGCTGTAATACTAAGTAATATTAAGTAATTTTTAGTATTATGGCAAAGGAAAGGATTTCAGCGACGGTTGATGGGGAAACGATTAAGAGGATTGATAGAATTTTGAAGAATGGGCAATTTAGAAATAAGTCGCATATTATTGAAGAGGCAGTTAAAATATTGGAGAAGAATAATAAATGAAGAAAGGGCAGGTTACAATTTTTATTATTGTCGGGCTCGTGATTGTCGTTGGGATTGTGGCGATTTTTATTTTGATGGGGAAATTTAGTGTGGAATCGCCGACTGATTTGGGACCTAAAACTTTTGTTGATAAGTGTGTTCGTAACGCCGTTGAGGAATCGGTTGGGAAAATTTTGGATGATGGAGGGGAAGTTGTGCCGTCGCTGTCAATAATGTATGATGGGGTTGAATGGAATTATTTGTGTTATCAAGCGGATTATTATTTGGCTTGTTATAATTTATTTCCGATGCTGGAAATGAAAATTGAGGATGAGGTTCGACGGGACACGATGGATGATGTGCAGAATTGTTTTGATGAGATGGCTGTTGATTTTGAAAATAGTGGATTTGATGTGAGTGGTGGGGCAACTGATTATTCGATTGATTTGTTGCCTGGAAAAATTGATATTAATTTGAAAAAGAATATTGAGATTACGAAGGATGGGGCGGTGCAGAACTTTGAAAATTTTGACACGAGTGTTTTGTCGTCGGTTTATGATTTAGTTCGAGTTGTGAGGGAGATTGTGAATGCCGAGTCGCAGTATTGTTATTTTGAGTATAATGGTTATATGCTTTTGTATCCTGAGTATGACATAAGGAGAATTGATTATGATGATAGTAAAATTTATAGTGTAACTAATCGAAGGACTAGGGAGGAGTTTAAATTCGCTGTGAGAAGTTGTGCGTTTGCTCCGGGGATATGACGACGCTGGGCGTCGCGGTCGTCGCTGGTCGGTTTAGAATAAAAATGGATAACAAAAAGGTTGTTGCGGGATTTGAGTTGGTCGTGATGGTTGTATCTGTGTTTGCTTTTGGTTATATGATTTCGATGGATAATAAAATATTTGGGGAAATTGATAATAAGAATTTGAAGGATGGGGCATTTAGTGGAAGAATCGTCGCCAAGGTTGTTGAAATTTTGGGCAAACCGATGATTGGAATTGCGTCGGCGGAAACTCAGAGTGAATTTGAAATTTCGTCTAATTTATTTGGTGCTGGTTGTTGTGCTGTGACCAAAGATGGATATCAATGCGCGACGACTTTGAGTGAGAATTGTGAAGATGGCGAACCATTTGCTGAGAGTTCTGTTTGTGATTCTACTTCGTTTTGTCGTCGGGGTTGTTGTTATGATAAAGAACTGGGAATTTATGATGCAAATGTTTTGAAGAATGATTGTTTGAAAAGTTGGATTGACGACGCTAATTGCAATGTGCCCGAAGCTCGAATGGGATGTTGCGTTCTTGGGACGACTTCAATTTATGAAACTCGAGGACAGTGCAACGTTGATACCTTGACTTTGGCGATGGGAAATAATGCCGTCGTTGATTGGAGAATTGATTTAAATTCTGGGCAGTGCGCCATGTTGTCGGCGATTCAAGAAGAAGGGGCTTGTATTATTGGTAATGATTGTAAATTTACCAATGAAGGTAATTGTTTTAATTATGGTGGGGAATTTTATGGAAATGTTCTTTGCAGTTCGCCATCTTTGAATACGTCATGTGAAAGAACTGAAAAAACGACTTGTGTCAATGGTAAGGATGGAGTTTATTTTATTGATTCTTGTGGGAATGTGGCTAATATTTATGATTCTTCGCGGATTGATGATGATAGTTATTGGGATGTTGTTGTCGTCGAAAACTCTTTGTGTGGGGCTGGTGATGGGAATGCAAAATCTAAAAGTTGTGGGAATTGCAATAGATTTCTTGGCGGGATTTGTGGTTCGGCGAGTGAGGATGGGTTTAAAGTTGATGATGGGAGTTTTTATTGTCGGTCGATGTCGTGTGTTTATGACGGGGTGAGTTACAAAAATGGAGAGTCGTGGTGTGTTTATGACGGGGTGATTGGGGATGGGAATGATGTTGTTGGTTCGCGGCATTGGAAATACGTTTGTTCGCAGGGGGTTGTGCAGGTTGAGCCGTGTGCTGATTATCGAAATCAAATTTGTGTTCAGACAAATACTTTTGATGTTGACGGGAAAGAAGTAGAATTTAGAAATTCGGCGTGTGTTGCAAATAATTGGAGAGAATGTTTGAATTTGAATGGGGATAAGGATGGACTTGAGGAATGTGTGAATAGTTTAAATTGCCGAGTTGATAATGTTAGCGTCGCTGATAAATTTGATTTTAGTGTTTGTGTGCCGAAATATCCGGCTGGTTTTGATTTGAAGGATGTTAGATATCAAACGACGGCGAGGAAAATTTGTGATATGGCCGACTTGACTTGTACTGTTGTTTACGCACCGAAGACCACTGGTGGTTGTAAAATTGTTGCTAATAAGGATTGTCTTACGGAAAAATTTGCGCAAGAGATGAACGATTTTTGCCGAGGGCTTGGTGATTGTGGAGGTTCTGCTAATATTATTGGGGGGTATTCGAGTAGTTATAAGGTTTTTAATTCACCGATGCTGGGGCAGGGTGCGATTGATAAATTGAAGAAATTATCGACTCCAATTAAGGGGCAGTTTGCTGAGGTTGAAAATTATAGTGAATACTTGGAAGCGGCTGGGTTACTGGGAAATATTGATGATGTGTCGGGGGTTGGGGGTGGCGGGGATTCTGGTGGGATGATAACAAATATTGGGATGGGTGTTGCAGGGATAGCTTATGCCGTGGGATTTGGTGTTGGATTTCTTGAAGGGACTGGTATAATTACCCTTTCTGGGAGTTCATTTTTGGCGAGCCCTGCTCTTGGCGCTTTTTCCGGAGCGGCAATTGGCGCAGGAATTGGAATGATTGCTGGTGTGATGATTGCTAAAGCATTGGGACTTAGTCCTGCTGGTTCGATGCTGATGGCGATTGGCGGTGGAATAGTTGGGCTTTCTATTGGACTGGCTCTTTTTCATTATGAGTTAGTATTTTTATCTAATCCTATCCTTTTTGGAATTGGAGTTGCTCTAATTGTTGTTTCGCTTTTTTTTGGCGGGAGTGATTGCGACAATGTTGAAGTTAAGTTTGATTGCAAAACATGGCAAGCACCGACGGGTGGGAATGATTGTGAGAAATGTAATGGGGACCCGTTGAAGCCGTGTTCTGAATATCGTTGCAATAGTTTGGGAGCGGCGTGTGAGTTGGTGAATAAAGGGACTAAGAATGAATTGTGTGTTGAGAATAATCCCAATGATGTTAGACCTCCGATTTTGAAACCACAATTGGGTGTTATTTCCGAGAATGAAACTTATGGTGATATCAGCGACGCTGGTTTTAGTTTGAGTGCGAGTGATAGTGGATGTATTGATGCTTATACTCCGTTGATATTTGGGATTGCGACTGATGAGCCGGCTTATTGCAAGTTTGATATTGAGATGAAAGATTTTGAAGAAATGAGTTATGACCTTGGCGGGAATTTTTATATTTACAATCATACGACGGTGTTTGTACTGCCGGATCCGAGTCATGGGCAGAGTCAGGGATTTAATTGGACCGGTGATTTGACTTTTTACATTAAATGCCGAGACACGCATGGGCATGAGAGTCCAGGATTTTATAATGTTGATATGTGCGTCAGTGAAGGAGAAGATGTGACGGCGCCGATTGTTAGGGCGACGAACCCGAAGAATGGCGGGATTGTTGGGTTTAATATAACTTCGAAAAATGTTACGATTGTTACCAATGAATTGGCGAGTTGTAAATGGGATTTGAAAGATGTTGTTTATTCAGAGATGGGGGGAGAGATGAACTGTCTGGATAAATTAAATAGCCCGTCGAATATTCAGGGGTATTCTTGTTTTGATGTTTTGCCGACGGTGAACGAAGATAATGTTTATTATATTAGGTGTGGCGACCAGCCGTGGCTTGACCAAGAAGGGAGCGAGGAGATTGGAGACGAGAGAAATTTTAATTTGGAGAGTTTTGTTTATGAATTAAAGAGGCCGAGTAAGATGATTGAGATTGATTGGATTAAGCCGAGCGAGGATTTTGAGATTAATAGTGATATGACGACGATTGAGTTGCAAGTTGAAACATCGAGTGGTGGAGATTTCCATCGTTGTTCTTATTCGTTTTCTGGGTATGATAAAATGATTGAGATGTTTGAAACTGGGGCTAATAAATTACATAAGCAGTTTTTGAATAGACCGACGGGGTTGAATAAAATTTATGTTGAGTGCAGGGATGAGACCGGGGATTTTGTGAGAGGGATTGCGAATTTTAATATTATTAAAGATAGTTCGACGCCACAGGTTGCTCGTGTTTGGGAAAAAGATGGGGAGTTGCATATTGTTACGACTGAGATTGCCGATTGCAGATATTCGACTGATGGGTGTAGATTTAATTGGGATGATGGTGAACTGGCTGGAAATGGCGAGGAACATATTTTTGATGTGGTTCGCGGGGGTACTTACTATATTAAGTGCGAGGATGAATTTGGGAATGTGCCGTCGGGATGCTCGATAGTTGTTCGCGCGTTATAATAGAATTTATAAATAAGGGATGGTTGGGATGGGTATGAAAAATAAAGGACAGGTGACGATTTTTATTATTGTGGCTATTATGATAGTGGCGGCGATTATTGTTTTTTTGGTGTGGGTTCGGCCGACTTATTTTTCCGAGCTTGGAGGGAAGATGAATTTTGAGGATTGTGTTGGAGATGTAGTTGAACAGACGATTGATGAATTGGGTCCGAAGGCCGGGTTTGTTAATCCTGGTTTTACTTATTCTTACAATAGTGAAAGGTTTACTTATTTATGCTACACGAGAGAATATTATGAGACATGCATGGTGCAAGTTCCTTTTTTGAAGAATGTTTTTGAGGAGCAGATGGCAATTTCGATTAGGAAGCAAGTTGATAGTTGTTATGAAAATTCGCTTGATAATTTGAGAATGCAGGGGTATGATGTCGTCGGTGGAACTGTTGATTATAATGTTTTGATTGAACCGGGGATTGTGAGAATTGAAATTGATGCACCGACGAATGTTGGTTCGCAGGGATTTTCTCGATTTAATGTTAGGGTTAATTCGCCGATTTACGAGATGGTTATGATTGCAACTTCGATTTTGCAGTATGAGTCTTCGCTTGGGGATTCTGATGTGAGTACTCTTATGATTTTTTATCCTGATTATATTATCGACAAAATAAAAAGGGACGACGGGACGACGGTTTATATTTTGGAGAATAAGATTTCAGGAAATAAATTTCAGTTTGCGTCAAGAAGTTTGGCGTGGCCTGCTGGTTATCTTCGATAACCAGAGGTATTGGGCTGTGGGTGTTGGGGCGCTTCGCTTATTGATGACCGAATGAGAGATTTTAAAACTTTAGATGTTTGGAAAATGGCCATGGAAATTAATAAAGAAATTTATGAAATTAGTAAGAGATTTCCCAGCGAAGAAAAATATGGAATGTTTTCTCAGACGAGGAGGTCTTCAATTAGTATTGCTTTAAACATTGCTGAAGGATGTGGGAGGAAAACCGAGAAGGAATTTATTACATTTTTGTATAATGCCATGGGGAGTTTGAAAGAACTTGAGTGTCAAATGTTTATTGCGAAAGATTTGGGATATGTTGATAATGGTGTTTTTGAAAAGATGAGTGGGGAATTAGATTTATTAGGGAAGAAGTTTATTAGTTTTATTAAATATATTGAGCAGAAAAATGGAGTTAAAAAAAATGAATAAATTAGATTTGTTTTTATTAGTATTTGTTTTGATGGTTGGGGTTGTGTCGGCGGTGAGTGTGACTTCTGATGCGAGTTTTTGTTGTGAGAAAACCGTTGATGGTGCGTGGTGCATTAATGATAAAGAAGTGAATTGTGATAGTTCTTATTTGTCTGCGCCGACTTCGTGTGAGACGACTTCGTATTGTAGGTTGGGGACATGTTATGAATCAGAGGAAGGGATTTGCATGGAGAATACGCCGCAAAGAGTTTGTAATGATTATGGGGGGACTTGGGATGCGAGGGATATCAGCGAGGTTCCACAATGTAGATTGGGATGTTGTATTATTGCTGACCAGGCGGCGTTTGTCCCCTTGGTGAGATGCAAGAAGTTATCGACGCTGTTCGGAGTTAGTAATGATTACAGGTCTGGAATAACTGATGAAGTTTCCTGTATTGCGACGGCGCAAGCTCAAGATGTTGGAGCGTGTGTTTATGAAAAGGATTTTGAAAGGGTTTGTGAGTTTACAACACGGGGAGATTGTGGGGCCGGGGAAAGAGTTGAGACAGTAAATGGAAGTGAAGTTGTTTTGTCTGGTGAGAGAACTTTCTATAAAGATTTTCTTTGTTCGGCTGAGGAATTGAATACGGCTTGTGCGAAACAGACTGGGACGACTTGTTATAAAGGTGATGTTTATTGGACGGATTCTTGTGGGAATAGAGAAAATGTTTATTCGAGCGATAAGGTAAAGAGTTGGAATTCTGGGAAAGTTTTGGGCGAAGATAGTATTTGTAAAGCTAATGATGGTTCGGCTATTGATTGTGGGAATTGTGATTATTTATTGGGGACGAGATGTTCTGCGTGGGATGGATATGTTGGTGGTCCGAAGTTTGGCGATAATTATTGCAAGAAGACAGAGTGTGTTGACAGAAATGGGGATGCGAGGATGAATGGGGAATCGTGGTGTGTTTATGATAGTCTCGTCGGGAATGGTGGTGATATGGTTGGTTCGAGATATTTTAGGGAAGTTTGCGTCGATGGAGAAGTTCATGTTGAGCCGTGCGCTGATTATCGAAATGAAGTTTGCCTGGAGGACTCGATAGAAACAAGTGCTGGCGAGTTTGGGACAGCGGCGTGTCGTGTTAATCGATGGCAGGATTGTGTTTTGCAGATTGACAAAGATGATTGTTCAAATATCGACAAGAGAGATTGTATTTGGGTGTCGAGCGTGACTGGAATGAATATTGGCGGAGGGACACAAAGCGGGGTGTTTACTAATCCAACCAGTACGACTGCTTTTAGTAATCCGACGGCGAGTGGTAGTTTTACCGGTAATGTTGTTGCGCCTGTAACTGGGAAAGGAATTTTTGGCGGAGAAGAGGAAGAAAAAATTGAAACTACGACGACAAATAGACCAGATGGGATTTGTGTTCCGAATTTTCCGCCGGGATTAAAATTTTGGGATGGGACTGCTCAACAAAATTGTGGGATTGCGAGTGCGAAGTGTGTCGTTGTTTCTGAGAAGGGATTGATTGGGGGAGAAAAGATTACTCAAGGAAAAGAGTGTTTAGATGAATCATGGGCTTTGGATGCGAATCGTGTTTGTACTACTCTTGGAGATTGTGGAGGTTATGTGAATTATCGGAGTAAATATACTGATGATGGTTATGCGTGGAAGATTGATGGTGTTAAGAGTGAATTTTCGCCAAACAATGTCAATATAATTAGTGGTGGGTTTACGGGTAGGGTTATTGAGTTGGTTGAAAAGATTTTGGGGTAGGTTTGTCGGGGAGTTATGAAATTATATTTAATTGTTTTAAGTGTTTGATAATTCTCTTTCACTATATAATAACAACAAAACAAAAAGTTTATAAACTTTGAATTCATGTATTATTTATGGTAGATGGGAAAAAGTTGGGACTTGTTGGAAAACTTATTTTGGGAGCTGGAGCTTTTGGTGGATTGGTTGGTGGATGTAATGAGGCTCTTGTAAAAGAATTTTCTTATCTTGGTGCACAGCAAGCGATTGTTAGTGGGATTCAAAATGGGGTTGAAGGACCACGGGGGACGACGGTGAATGTTGAGCGGGGAAGTAATACATATAATAATCCATCTGTAGGTGACAGAGAACTTTGTGTTTGGGTTTATGAAGATAAAAATAGAAATGGAAAACCAGATAAGGATGAGATTCTTGGAGATGTTAGTGGTCATGTAAATCTTGATAGGTTTGGTTTAATAACTTTTCTTCGGGGCACTAATAGTGATACTAATTATTCTATTTGGGGCTTGAGCGGAGATTTGGTTGGCAGTACGACTGGAGTTAATAATCATTATTATTATACTGCGAGAGGTATATTCTCTGGAGATTTTATGGATAATTTAAATGGTTCGCCCGACGGAGAATATAAATTTGTAGCACATAATAATGGGAAAACTTTTTCAAAAAATGTAATTATTTTTCGTGATGAACCCAATAATACCTCTAATAAATAATTTTTATTGATGATATAATAGAATTTATAAATAAGTGATTGCTGTAGTATTTATGAAAAAAGGGTCTGGGGTTTTGAGGGGTGTTATTGGTTTCGAGTTGGGAATTTTGATTTTGTCTTTGTTTGCTTTTAGTTATATAATTTATTCTGCGGATGTTGTTAGTGGAGCCTTTGGCGATGATCCTGTTGATATAGGGGGGGAAATGAATAATGGTCCTTCTAATACAAATGTTCTTACTAATGTCAAGGATGTGACTGGTGCTGCGACGATGAGCAGCAATACCGGAACAGCGACGAGCACAAAACTTGGTTCGGCTCAACTTGGATTGCCAGCGGGTGGTATTAGTGATGCTTTGGTTTCGGGTGCGGTTTGGGCGGGAATTGCTTATGGTGCGGGGATGTTGGTTGGTGGTTTGTTTGGAATGAGCGAGAGGAACACGCAAGCATTATCGATGTCGTTGGCGTCTGGGTTTGGGGCTTATAGATTTTTGAGTACCTGGAATACGCAAATTCCATATTTGAGTGCTCATCCTATTTTGGCTGGGGTTGGAATTGGCGCGGTTGTTTTTCTTGTGATGTATAAAAAGACCGAGGTTAAGGTTGTGACTTTTGATTGTTTGGCTTGGCAGGCGCCGACGGGTGGGAATGATTGTGAGATTTGTAATGATGATAGTTTGCCGTGTTCGGAGTATAGATGTAAATCTTTGGGTCAGAATTGCGCGATTGTAAATGTGGGGACTGCCGACGAGAAATGCGTGAATGTTAATCCGAGAGATGTTAATCCGCCGGTTGTTCGTCCGTGGTTGGATGTTTTAAGCTCTGGATATAATTATGTTAATGTCAGGAATTCTCCGCCCGGACCCGGATTTGAGATTGTGAATTTGAATTCGAGTGATGGGTGTCTGAAAGCGTTTACGCCGTTGGAGTTTGGATTAATTGCCGACGAGCCAGCTCAATGTAAGATTGATTTTGAGCATACAGAAAGTTTTGACGAGATGAAAAGTTATGTCGGCGGAAGCAACTTGTTTGTTTATAATCATACTGAAAAATTTTCGTTGCCGAGTGCCGAAGCAATTAAAAATTCGTCGCTGGTTTTAGGTAATGGAAAGGATTTGACTTTTTTTATCAGATGCCAGGACAAAAATGGAAATTCTAACGAAGCAGAATATGCTGTCAACTTGTGCGTTGACCCGTCACCTGACAATACTGCTCCGAAAGTTGAGGCCACTTCGGTTACCAATGGTGGATGTGTTGCTGAGAATCGAGATACTGCTCGGGTTGAGTTTTATACAAATGAACCGGCGGATTGTAGGTGGAGTGTTGATGATCAGGATTATGCTAACATGCCTAATTCTATGAGTTGTTCGAGTGCGCTGTATCAGGCGAATGCGGCGCAATTGTTTACTTGCTCTGCTGATTTAACTGGGATATCGAGGGTGGAGATGAAATATTATGTGAGATGTAAGGACCAACCGGGGAAAGCAGATGTTGATAGGAATGAAATGAAGCAGAGCTTTGTGTTTAGCTTGATTGGGAGCACCGGGTTGAAGATGAAGAACTTGCAACCGAATGAAACTATTTTTGCCGGGGTTAGTCCGGCGCCAATTGAGTTGCATGTCGAGACATTGTTTGGTTGTAATAATGGGCAGGCGGTTTGTCAATATTCGTCGACGGAAAATGTTAATGATTACATTACATTTTATGATACTGATAATGTGGATGGGATTAGCACGCAAAAGTTGAGCTTGACTGCTGGTGAGCATAAATATTTTGTGAAGTGTGTTGACGAAGGCGGGAATTTAGTTGAAGATAGTGTTGTTTTTAATTTGGATATTGATACGAGTGCGCCGGTTGTTGCGAGAATTTATGAGGAAGACCAGATGTTGAAAATTGTGACTGTTCGAAATAGTGAGTGCGCTTATAGTTTAGATAATTGTGATTTTGGTTTTGTCGAGGGAACTGTAATGCCTTATGCGAATTCGACTGTTCACGTTGCTGAATGGAATGAGCAGAAAACTTATTATATCAAGTGTAGGGACGAGTTTAAGAATGAGGATGCTGATTGTAGTGTTGTTGTGAAGCCAAGTAGAAATTTTTTGTGATTAAGTAAGTTTATAAATTTTGATTGGTGATATCTTTTATGGGGCGAAATAATAGAGGACAGCAAATTATGGGGATGCCGTTTGAAATTATTTTTGCGATTTTTTTAATTGTGGTTTTTGTTGTGATTGCGTTTATTGCAGTTGGGTATTTTTTAGATATTGGGAGAAGTTCGAGTGTCGGGATATTTTATCGGGATTTTCAGGCGACGGTTGACGATGCGATGAGAGGGCAGTCGAGCGAGTTTGGTTTTGAAATTGATTTGCCGTCGGAGATTAAGGAAATTTGTTTTGCGAATTTGTCGGCTGAGATTACGAATCGTGGAGATGAGTATGATGCGATTCGGAATTATGATGTTTATGAGGCGAATGTTTTTTTGGTGCCGCCAGAGTATGCGCAAAATATGCAATGGAAGTTGATTGACAGGATTAATATTTCCAAAATAACTGAAAATAAAAATCCTTATTGTGTCGACGCTGATGGGGAGTTGAAAATTGTAAAGGGGTTTTATGATAAATTGGTTTGGGTTAAATAATGCGAAAGGGAAAGGGGCAGTTTAATTTTGTCTGGTTGTTTGCTATCGTCGCTGGTGGGGCAATTTTGTTTTTGGCAATTTATGGAGCGTTGAGATTTGGGGATAGTGCGAGATTTCAGAGTGATACTGAAGTTGCGAAAAGTATTGCGATTATTACCGACCCGTTGCAGGTGGGTTTTGCCGAGGGTTCGTTTGGGAAAATTTCGTTTCAGCAAGAGACGCGGATAAATAATGTTTGTTTTGATAATGAGTTTGGGAAGAATGATATTTCTGTGGCGACGCGGTCTGGGATTGGAGAGGAATGGAATTTGCCGGGGGGGGCTACTTCGATTCATAATAAATATATTTTCTCGTCGGGAAAAAGTTCCGGATTAGATTATTATGTTTTTTCTAAGTCGTTTGATTTTCCGTATAAAGTTTCTGACTTGATTTTTTTAACACCTGATAATTATTGTTTTGTTAATGCGCCCGATGGTGTTCCGGGTTTGAATGTTCCAAATATTGAAGTTGTAAACTGTAGTGTTGCCGACGCTGTTAGGGTTTGTTTTGGAACTGGTGATGATTGCGATGTGATGGTTTATGGTTCGTGCTTGAGTGGATGTGATTCTGTTTATGATGAGGGGATTGTTGTTAAGGATGGAGTTGATATGAAGTATGTTGGAAATTTGATGTATGGCGCGATTTTTTCGGACAAAGGAATTTATGATTGTAATATTCGGCGTTTGCTTTATCGGGCTGGGAAAATTGCCGAAGAGTTTATTGACAAAGCGGATTTGATGGACGCGAGGAATTGTAATACGAATTTGAATGCGGACTTAATTGTTTGGGGTGTGATGGTTGGGAATGCGAGCGTTGATGATTTGTCGTCGCTGAGAACGATGACTGATGTGATTGATAGAAAAAATGCGGGGGAGAAATTATGCGGAATGTGGTAAGGGGGCAAATGAAGATTCAGCAGATGGCGGTTATGATTGTGGCTGTATTTTTCTTTTTTGTTTTGGTTGGGTTGTTTTTTTTGGGAATTGTGTTTAAGGATGTGAAGGGAAGTGCTGGGGATTTGCAGAAGGAGCAGGCGATTTCGTCGTTAAAAGTTATTGCTGATATGCCTGAATTGAATTATGATTCGAGTTGGTCGATGTGTGTTGATGAAGACAAGTTGAGAGTTATGTCTGGAAATTTTGGCAGAACTTATGATTTATTTTGGCCGGTCGCATCGGTTGAAGTGTATAGGGTTTATCCGAAATTTGACGAGGTTAAAAAATGTCCGGGGGTTGGTTGTAATTATTATGAGGTTTTTAATAATGGGCAGAGGGACTTGAAGACTTATTCTAGCTATGTTTCGATTTGTAGGAAAGTTCGCGAGAGCGGTTCAACTTATGATGACTGTGAGATTGGGAAATTGGTTGTGGGGGTAAAGCAGGCTTCGTCTGCAGAAAATAGGTAATAGAAAATGGGAAATAGGATAAATAAATTTGGTCAGCAAGAGATTGTTGGGTTTGTTTTGATAGTTGTGCTTGTTGTTGTGGGGTTGATGGTTTATTTGGTAATTTCGTTGAAGGATTCGCCGGTTAATGATAATAGCGTCGCTGTTGGGAATATTTTGGATGTGATGATGAAATACACGACTGAATGCGCTATTGTTTATGAGCCGGATTATGATAGTTTTGAGGATTTGTTTAAGAGTTGTTATTTGGGTGATAGGTGTAAGAATTTGGGGATGATGGCTTGTGATTATTTGAATGAGAGTTTGAGTTCCGTGCTTGGGGATTTGATGGCGAGTGATGCGAGTGTTGATTTTTATGAGTTGGATTTTTTTGTTGGTGACGGTGGGGGGCTTTTGAAAATTTCCGAGGGGAATTGTAGTGGAAGCGTTTCTGTAGCACAAAGAAAAATTGTTTCTGGTTCTGAAAGTTTGGTCGTTAGAATGAAAATTTGTCGATGAATTGGATTTCTTGAAAAATTGGGATTATATATTTATGATTATTTGTAATTTAGGCTCTCTCTTTTAGAAAAAGTGGCGGATTGAAAATCCTAACGTTTTTCTCGCCAGCTCGAAAATGAGGTTCCCTGGAATTAGAAAACTTAAATTGGCGAGCCGTGGAAGCTTCGCTAATAAGACAAACTAAATATCTATAATGATTTGTAGTTTGTCTATCACGAGGACTGGCATTAGGGATTCTCTTTCACCTGTTTTTTCTGCGTGGAATTCTACAAATCCGAATCTTTCTAAGACTTTAATATCTTCCCTTACTGATTTGAAATCTCTGCTTAATATTTTTGCTAAGGCATAAATTGATTTTGGGTTTTGATTTTTTAGGACATATAGTATTCTGGCTTTTTCATTACTTAATATGTTCCGCAATAATTTTATATCTGAGAAATCGTGCGGTTTTTTTGCTCCAACTAATTTTGAAACAAAGTTTCCTTTATTTACATTAACGTCAACATATCTTATTTTTGTTTTATTTTTAGAATTCATTGCTGTTGAATGGTTTATTTAATATATAAATATTATGTTTTGTATATATGAGTGATTTTTTACCCTATATTTTTGTTTGGTAAAAATTACTGGGCATTTGAGCTCTCTGAAATTGTTATTTTTTATATGTGATAACAGAAGTTTTATAAATAAACTCTATAAAATCGCTGTTTTTGGGGAATCTTTTGGGTAGTTAAGATGATAAGATTTATATAGTGAAAATTCGTGGGTTGTTCAGCGTTGTTGTTTATCAATGATGCGTTGACTAGTCAGTGTACATATAGGGACCTAGTGATGACAACTTATAACGCTCCCTAGTTATAAGAAATAAAGTTTGACTTTCGTTGCGACAAGAGATTGTTACAGCAAGAAGGAAGTTAAAACTTTTCCGGCCAGGCTATTAGAAAACTGAACTCGCTTTTGCGGGGCCTTGAACAAGGCGGCTAAGCTAATAGTGCTGAAAGGAGGTTTAAAATAATGAAAAATATATTTAGAAAAGCTATAACGGTATTGGGAAGTGCTGCTTTGATTGGAATGACTGTAGGTGCGGCTTCTGCTGCTTCTTACCCATCCCCTTTTACAAGTAACACGGCTATTGTTGTTGGTGCTAATGCAGCTCCATCTGACAATATTGCTGCTTCCAGTATTGCTTCAAATTTGGATGCTAACGCTGCTGGTGTTACAACTGGTAGAACTACCGGCGAAATTGTAAGTCTTGCTAGTGGATCGGACTTTCTTTATTTGAATGATGATCTTGGTGAAAATATTGCAACTTTAACAAAGGATAATTTACCTACTGTTTTGGCTGATGGTACTTTTACTGATGATGATGGTACTGAGTATAAATTTGAGCAAACTATTGCTCTTAGTACTCATGCGGATAATGGAGTTGCGTTCACTAATTCGGATAATGATTTAGATGACCCTGCTTTGGCTTTGGAACTATCTACTTCAACAACTAATAAAATTTATGACCTTACTGCAACTTTTAATAAGGCTGTAAATTTATCTGCTGCTGCTTCTGAAGGTCAAGATATAACTCTTTTCGGTAAGACATACACTATTGGTTCTGCTACTGATAGTAATACTCTTGTATTGCTTGGTGGCGCTGGTAGTGCGATTATTAATGTTGGAGAAAGTAAGACCGTTACTGTTAATGGCATAAATTATGACATTGCTTTGAATGGGCTTAGTTCTGCTGCGGTTACTCAAGCTAGTATAACTGTTAATGGTGAAACAAAAACGTTTACACAAGGACAATCTAAGTCTATCGGTGGAATTGATGCATATGCGAAGACTGTTTTCCGAACGGGAAATGATGGTTCTGGATATGCTGAGATACAACTTGGTGCTGGTAAATTAACTCTTGAAACAGCTAATGCTGTGAAGACAGGTACTGATGCTGATGATATCGAGGGTACTTTGGTTACCTTAACACCTGCAATTGGAGATATTACTGGAGCTTTAACAAAGATAGTTATTAGTATTGCTGCTGCTGATAATGATGAGAATCATTTGTTGGTTGGGCAATCGTTTGTTGACCCTGTTTTTGGAACTGTTCTGCTTAATTTTGATGGTGTCGAAAATGGACCTGTGTTTACAGGACAAAAAGATACTGGGCGAACTAATCTTGAAATCAGAAAGGGTGGTAACCGAGAACTTCAGTTAGTATTAACTGATAATTTGGGCAAGACTGCTACTGTTCCGTTTACTTATCAGGGTGCTTTACAGGATGATGACAACAAGACTATTGAAATTGTCGAGGGTGCATCTATTGCGAAGGATGAATATTTCATTTTGAATAGTGGAAATAATTATCATTTGATGCAATTAACAAAGCTTAGTATGGCTGCTACTGCTGCTCAAAGCGATGTTGCTATGAAGGATTTGTTTAGTGGTACTACATATACGTTTGATGATCACAATTTTGGTAGTGGATATGCTGCTACTATTGCTGGTCAAACTTATACGATAACAAATAATAGTTTAACTACTGTTACTGTTGTATCGAGCGATTACGCTTCTACGAATAAATATGTGTATCCATACCTTGAACTTGTTCCGGGACAGGATACTCGAGTTGCGTTTACCGACGATGTTCTTGTACTTGATGAATACAATTGTACCTTAGGGGCTGCTACTACATTAGAGCTTCCTACGGGAAGTGTTGTTGTTGATGCAACTGGTGCTACTGATACTGTTTCTGTTGTGGCTACAGGAGGAACAACGGCTACACTTACATTGCTTGGAAATGATTCCATAAAGGTTGGTGAAGCCTACTATACTTTTGCAGTTAGAGATGGAACTGGAACAAATTGTACGGATATCACTATTGCTATGGATACCGATAATGATGAAACAGCTAGTGAATCTTATGTAATGACACCGGGTCTTCTTTTTGTAGAAGATGACGATAAGTCTGAAACCGTTACAACTACGAAGAACACTATTGTTATAACTACGACGGATGATGGTAGTTATAGTACTGTTTCCGCTCCTTTGTTCCCAGGTCAAACTGAGGATACTGGTTATAATTCGGAAACATGGGACGATACTGACTTTACTGGTTGGTTGACTAACTATGGTACTTATGTTTGGAGAGATACTGGCGATACGTATCAGAAATTTGTAGGCTTGTCCTATGGTAACGATATGATGTCTGTTGATGTATCTGTTTCAGAAGGCGAAGCTGCTACTACACCCGAAGTTGGTGTTGTAACTATTACTGATAGTAATATTGCTTCTGCTGCTGGCAAGAATTTAGTTGTTGTTGGTGGTTCTGCTATTAACTCTGTTGCTGCTGAATTGCTTGGTGCTGCTTATAGTGAAAGCGCATTTACATCCGCTACGGGTGTTGCTGCTGGACAGTTCTTAATCCAATCTTTTAGTAGAAGTGGAAAGACTGCTCTATTAGTTGCAGGTTATAACGCTGCTGATACCGAAAAAGCTACTACGTATTTACTTAACAACGTTGTTGATACAACTACTGGCAAGAAATACAAGGGTACATCTGCTACTGAAGCTAGCTTAGTTGTTGCTTAAACAAAATTATGAGGGGTTAATCCCTTCTTTTTTTTCTTTTTATTTTATGTTTTATTTTTTGATTGTAATAGTAATTCTTTTAAATGAAATAATTCTCTTGTGTTGATGTTGAAAAAAATTTTGATGCGAGAGGAAGTGGCGAAGAAGAAGAAAAGGAATCAGATTTTAGTTGGAGGGGTGCTGATTGTGTTGATGGTTGTTTCGACTTTGGGATATTCGTTGATGGATGGGGGTAATGATACTGGTGATAATGTTAGTGAATTTGGGATTGATTTTGTTCGGGATGGTGGGTTTTGGAAAACTGTGATTGGCGGTGTAACTTTTGGATTTCAGTATTTACCGTCGGAAGTTGAGAATATTTCTGTGAATGGTTCTTATGATTTTGGGGATTATAACGGGAAAGTTTTGTATTTTGTTAATGAGAACGAAGGGGCTTCGGAAATTTTGAGTAATTTGGGTCGTTATGTTTTGAGATACCAAGAATCTTGCCTTCGGCAAGATTCCGGTAGGTCGCTGGTCGCTGGTCGCTGGTCGGAAGACATGGACAATGTAACTGTGTGCGAAGGAGATTTGCCGTCGAAGAATTGTGATGATAATTTGATTATTTTTGGGACGGGAAACGAGACGGTAGTTTGGAAAAATGAAAGTTGTGTTTATATTGTCGGGGATGGTGTTCGCGGGGCTGATGCTTTTTTATATAAAGCTTTAAAAATAACTTGATATTTTATTTATATGGTTAGAGAGAAATTAAATATGGAAGATGAGTTGCCGAAGAGGACCGTAATGAAAAAGGAAGATAGGCAGTTGGTTTGGATTGTTGCTGTTATTGTCGTCGTGTTTGTTGTGAGCTTGGGAATTTATTATTGGGTTAATACGACGAAGGGTTTTGAGTTTGGCGGGGCCGATTGGGTTTATGAAGATTATGGAACTTTCAGTTATTATCATGGACGATTTGCAAATTTGCTTGGGGCGAATTTTACATATAATATTTATTTGGCTAATGACCCAAGGACTAATGATGTGCCGACGGAGGGAGTTTTTAATGAATTTAAATATGGCGTCGTGGTTTCGATGAGTCCCGAGTTTGATTTATGTCGGGGTGATGCTTCGAGGGTTATGAGTGATTTGGGTAGGTTTATGATGGATGGACTTGGGGCTGGTCCGATTGTGGCTGGTTCCACTGACGAGGAAATTGCGAATAGTAGCGGAAGAAAGTTTGCGACTTGTGATAGTGTTAACGATAGGACTGTTATTGTTGTCCAGAGAGGTAATAATTTTGTGGCTCAGGATGGTGAGAATCCGAATTGTTATGTCATCAGCGTCGATGATTGTAATGATGCGAGTGCTGTAGAAAAATTTATGCTTAAAATTATTAGTGATTTTGGCAGGAGATAATTATGGACTTGCAAATTTTAATTGGGTTGTTATTGACAGTTTTACCTGTTTTCGAATTGAGAGCTGGGTTGCCTGTTATAGTTGAATATGTTATTAAAAATAATATTTCGGTTTGGCCGTATTTTTTTCTTGTACTGGTATTGAATATTGCGGTTATATTTTTTATATTTATTTTTTTTGATTTTGTGCACGGGGCGCTAATGGAATGGCAATGGTATAAAAAAGTTGTTGATAGAGTTTTGAGAAGGTTGCAAAAGAAAGTGCTTAGGGTTAGAGTAAAAATGGATAAATGGGGTTATTTTGCGTTGATGTTTTTTGTTGCTGTGCCTTTGCCGGGGACGGGAGCTTGGACGGGGGCGATGGTTGCGTGGGTGTTGGGATTAGACAGAGTGAAGAGTTTTTTTGCTATCGCGACGGGAATTGTGATTGCGGGGTTTGTTATTTTGCTTCTTTCGCTTGGGCTTTTTGGATAGATTAATTAAATATTTTATGTCGGAGTAGATTGGGATTGATTTTATTTTGTAGATTTTTATAACGGTGAACCATGTGCCGACGACGAAAATAGTTGAGATTATGTGCCACATTATCCAATGAATTATTTGAAAATTGGATGACTTAATTAGGGAGATAAGAATTAAAATTCTTAGAATATTTAAGGAGAAAAGCATAGCGATTGCCGTTAGAATTGTTTTGGTTCTTGTGATTGGTTTAATGTTTGGAGTCGATAGTGCGAGGATAAGCAAAAAATAAAAGGCGGCACCAGCGACGCAAGCTGGGATAATTTGAATTGTTAGTCCCGTTAATCCAATGAAATTACTTACCATTATTGGAGTTGTGAAAATTGAAAGTATGGCTGTTGTTATGTAAATTGTTAGAGGGGTTAGAATTGCGTAAATGATATATAAATTATTTGTGCCAATTAGAATAAGCGCGAAATATCTGGCGAATATATACATAATTTTTTTTGATTGATTCATAGAATTATATGACTCTATTGTTTAAAACCTTTTAGAATTCGAAGGAACCTAATGTTACCTACAAGTTTTCGAGAATGTAAATTGCGAGATAAAAAATTTTAATTTATCGACTTAATCAATTAATGCATAATATTATATAAAAAGTTAGAATTGTGGTTTGGTTTGTCTTCGGGAAACTCTTACTATCAGTGTAAGAAATATCAAAATTAAAACTACTGCTATTCCTGCGATTATGTAAAGTGTCGTGTTGTTAATTCCTGCAAAGATACTCGGTTCGTCTTTGATGTTTATTACGGCCGATTGACTGATTGTTTGTCCGCTTGAAATTGCGTTGATTTTAAATGTGTGTTCTCCCGACGCTGTTGGAATAAATGTTATTGTAATGTCTGCTGATTCTCCTTTTTTGATTGATGCTGTTAGTGGATAGATGCTTACTGAACTTGCCCAAGATTCGAGGTCCGATGTTGAAATTACAAAATTGTTATCGTCGCCATTATTTGTTACTGTGGCTTTTATGGTTACTTGTTTTCCTATTATTGTCTCGGATTCAAGATTTATTCCGATTGTTGCTTGTAATGGCACTTGACATGATAAAATTTCTAATCCAATTGAAAAGCTATCACCTTGTTCTTCTGAGCTATCTCCGTATGCTACAAGTTCGTCTAATTGGTCTTCGTTTTTATCGTAATCGTAATATGTGTAAATATTTAATTCTTCAAATGATTTATCTACTTTGTCTGGGATTGTTATGTAAAATACTGCTTCCTTTCCTTTGTTGTTTCGCAAATTGTCAATTACATATTTTTCACTGATTTTTAATCTGGAATTTTCGAGCATTACTAAAACTTTGTCTTCGTCGTTGCCGCCTGTGTTATATACCATGAATCTTACTTCAATATCTTTGTCGCCGCATGATGCTTGGATATTTGGCAAATTATCTTTTACAATTACTGATGCTCCGTCGCTTTCTATTATTGAAAAATCTAAATATGTTTCGTCATCGTTTGTAAAATCTGATGATGTTGATGCGCATTCCTTTTCTGGATTTTTGTCGTCATATGCTCTTACATATATTTTGTAGTCGCCACTTTCCAAATCAATTGGAACTTCGCTTATCTTGAAAGTTGCCACCTCTTCGTCGTCATCGTTGATTCTACCTAAACTAATTTTGTCGTCATTTAAATTTATTTTTCTTTTTGATATTGTGTTGTCGTTGCTGTCTACTATTTTCATTTCTACTACGATATTGTTTATATTAGTTGTTCCTGTATTTTCTACTGATACTTCGATTTCTATATCGTCCAAATATTCCCATTCTGTATCATCGCCCTTGCCATTATTTGTGATATCGAATCCTGAAATTCTAATGTGTCCCTTTTCGCCTGAGAAATCATTACAATATTTGTAATCGGGAGTTGTGTATGCGCATGAGCCGTCATCTTCTGTTGCGTCTGGGTTATAGTTATTTGCGTCTGGGTCTGTGCAACCTTGAATTGAAGATGTTGGAATTGTGGAATTTGCCGTGAAACTTTTTTGGATAGTCCCAAGAAGTTCTCCTGTGTTGCTATTATATACGTTTGCTTTTAATATTCTTGAATGAGAACCTGTGTAGCCCGAGGGGATTGATAATGTTGCTGAGAAATCTGCTGAGTTTGTATTTGTTAGTGTTGAGTTGTCTTCTAATGATGTCCATACTGTGTTGAATGAGCTTGATGTGTTTACCCATTCGAGTAATATTGTTGTGCCATTGTTGTTTCCTACTGTTACTTCGACATTGTAGGAGTGACCTGGTGTTACTGGATTTGGTAATCCTGTTTTAATGTCAATAGAAACTCCTTCAACTGCTGCACTCACGATGGTAAAACTCAATAGTAGAATTGTCAAAACTCCAATGTTGAACAATGTGCTTTTTGCCATGTCGTAATTTTTGAGTTACTATGGTTTATAAATATTTGTGTGTTCAAGTATTTTATTTCGTAAGGTTTAAATATTTAGTTCTTATGTAAGCTAATGGTGAAGTCGAGGGAGAATTTGTTGGGGGCGTATGCTTTTTTGGTTGGTGTGATTTTGGCGGTTGGGTTTGGATTGTTTAATCGCTCGCTTGAGTCGGCTGGCGGATTATTTTATTCGACGCTGGTTATTATTGGTTTGATTGTTGGATTTATGAATGTTGGGGATAAAAATTCGAGCACATTTTTGATTGCGAGTCTCTCGTTAGTTATTGTTAGCGCACTTGGGGCTGAGCCATTGAAATATATTGCTTTGAATAATTATGTTGTAACTTCTTTGAGAAATGTGCTTGGTTCGTTGTTGGTGTTGTTTGTGCCGGCGACTATTATTGTTGCATTAAAAACAGTTTTTAGTATTAGTAAAATTTAAAATGAAAGGAGGTAAAAATGGAGAGAGGCGCATTTGGCTGGATAACAATAATTCTTGTGATAGTTGGAGCTATTAACTGGGGACTTTTTGGGGCATTAAAAGTTGACTTGGTAGATATTATATTAGGGTCAATTTCTTGGTTGGCTACGATTGTATATGTTTTAATAGGATTGGCTGGTATCTGGGAATTGATAATGTTGTTCAAGAATTAGTTAATTTTTTTTATTAAAAATGTTTGGGGCTGTGGTAGTGTGAACTTGAATTTTTAGAAAGGAAGATTTATAAACTCAAAAAAAATTTGTTCTGTTACTTAGTTAAGATTGTTAATTAAGATTGCTTGAAAATTAATCAGATAAAAAATTTGATTATATCATATTTACATATTACATACGACGAATCGCAACAAACCTTTTTTGAAAGGATACCGGAAACTACACAGAATTTTTCTGTCTTGACCCTCCAGAAGCGCGATATTGAAATAGAAGTTTATTCTTAACTGGAGGTTTCATTTTAGCGACGAGGTTTTGCGGGTATTTCGACGGCATTTCGCCCGGAAAACCTCTTAAGATATTCTGGAAAGAATGCGTGTGTGGAAAAATCTAAGTGGAAGGGGTATCGTCATGAAAAAGAGCGTAGTTTTGTTTGTCATCGTGGCACTGATGTTGATTGGTGCCGGAACGAGTTTTGGGCAAGTGGTGGGGGTTAATCAGGCTACTACCACTACCCAGGAGACCACGGTCAAGAATGGGAGTAGTGAAAACAACAACATCAATGCCCCTACGCAGAATGCAACCGCGGGGTTAGTCGATGCGAGAACCGAGACAAGGACGGAAAACTCGAACTGGACGTTGCAGCAACGGTTTGAAGCATCGAAGTACAATCAGAGCATCATCGGAATTCCCCCGTTGTATCTTCCGTATGGTGTGCCGTCTAGTCAACTGCCGGAGGGTGGTAGTGTGGCGAGGAGCCCCATGACCAACCTTAATCATGGTTGGTGTTCGATGGATGATGTCCCGCTTTTCATAAAGTACTCACCCAGAATTTTCGACGAAGGGTGGGGTAGTCGGCCGTTTGTTCTTGACCCTTCAGGACGGGTTGTTCCGAATATCAGGTCGACTGCGTGGAAAAGTGGGAAACTCCTCTCCCTAAAGAATACGGAAGGAAGATACAGGCGAACGGGGCCGTTTCGATATGCGGTTCATCTCTATACTGATTATCTTTCCCGTCCGGACGGAAGAGAAAGGAAAGTGTGGCGCGATATTCTGCCTCGGAAGGGCCGCGCGTTGGACATGGAGATATTTCTCCAAAGCTATCTCTGCATTGGAGAAGTTGTGGTCATTGGGGACAATGGAGTGCTCCTCAATGAGGTCTATGATATGTTGGAGGGATTCGCTCTAACCGCCAATGTCGATGTGGTGTTTTTCGTCGACAATGTGTGGCTGAAGAATGCTACTTTGGCCGTGCAGCAGGGCGCATCTGTGTCGGGGGCGAATGTTGATATTGGTATCGGCGGGTTGCTTGCGGCGGTCATCGGTGAGGCGAAACTAAAAGGAAACCAATGGGCTGCCGCCTACTGCTGCACTGAAATTCCAGAGGGGGTTAAGATGTGTGGAGCCCCACCGAAGTTGGAAGCAGCATGGAAGGAGAATGGGGTAGTTCCCGCCGCCAATGGCAACGGGAAACCGACACAACAAGAGGGTCCGTCGCCAGAGGTGTTCACACAGAGACGGTAACGGATGTGTCCAAAGGAGGATAGTAAGAGATCCGAAGCACCGAAGCACCGTTCGGTAGTGCCGCTTTGTTGCAGTGTGTAACAAAGCAATAGGAAAACGATCGCGATAAGCGATCAAGGTTTGAAAGGACTGAATCTATGAAAAAGTCGCTCGTAATATTGGCAGTGTTGGCTCTCATCTCACCGGCTGCATTCGGCTCCATTACACAGGTGCAGATGCAGGACTTGATGGCCGGTCTCGGGATGCACAACCTGACATCTGGTGTCATCACCGCTGGCAACGTCGTCCAAGGTAATAGCGATACCCAGAGCTTCGATGGCAAGAATGCTGGGGCGTTGGACATGAGCTCTATCGTCTCGAATGCTGGCACGCTCGCTGGTCACGGCGATATTGAAATGCTGGCACTTATTTCTCAGGCCCAGCAACAAGCCGCCGTCGGCAACACGAAGACTCAGAGCCAGGGCTTCGACCTCACACTTGTGACAAGCGCCAATAAGGAATCGCCGGCTTCGTTGACCGCAAATAACACCGCGATCACGAACATGACCGAGTTCCTTACAGGCATCAAGGGCACGACGTCGAATAGCATCGCTGCGGCCGCGTCGACATTCATCGGTGGTGCACAATGCTCCGAGTCGACGGTCTGCGCGCAAACGAATGTCGCTGCTTCGCAGTGCGTCGTGGTAGTTGATGAGTGCCCGCCCGTCGCTCCGTGTGCGCCTCAGTCGCCCTGTGGCTATCAGCCACCCTACTACAATCCTTGCGACTAAGGGGTGTTGGACAGAGAGTGAAATTGGGTAAAGAAACGCCTCTGTAAGATTTGCGTTGGTGTATAGTTTATTTCTCCCGTCTTTATGGTGCTTCGGTGGGAGAATGACTTGGACCATGTGATTCAATTCAGAGGCGTTTCTTTTATTTTAGAAAGGAGGGCAGACGTCCTTGATTTTTCAATGCGGGGTGGGTTTAATCTTTTCAGCCGCGTGGTTGAGAATGGTTGACCTGCCCCGCATTTTTATTTGTATATTTTTTTGCCTTGATTTATATACTCTAATATACTATATTTTGATGTATATTTTAGAGTTGATTAAAGAAATTCTGAAATGTCGATAAGATTAACTATTTGTTTGTCGTCGAGTGCAAGGCCGGGGCAAGAAGTGTTTACCCAGATTTTTATTTGTGGGAAGTTTTCGAATTCGTTTGTGTTAATATTGTCTGCTTCGAAGATGTATACTTTTTTGTTTAGTTTTTCTATTTTTTTTCTTATTTGTTCTGGTGTTTTATTTTTTTGTCCGGGTTTTGTTGAGACGAGAATTCCGATAATGTCGGCAGAGAGAAAAATCTTTTTTTTTGCGAGCGTCTTTTTTTTATGTAATTCTATTTCTTTTTTTTTGATTTTGAAGAGGTTTTCCGTGTCGAAAATGTAAATTTCTTTTTGGAGTTGAATTGCGTTGTTGATTGCGTGGAATTTGCCGTCGGTAATTATTAAAATTGTGTCTGCGGATTTATCGAGGGCTGATGAGTCGCAACCGAGAATGTGGGCTTTGTAATGTGCGCCCCCTTTTATTATCACTTTTTTATTTATCAACTCTAAGTAGGATTTGACTTTTGGGATTAGGTTAATATATTGGATTGTCGCGGCGAGAGAAATTGTTTTGCCTTTTAATTTATCGAGTAGTTTTAGATTTATGTCTTTGTCTGAGAATTTTTTTTTGGCTTCAATAAATAAGGTTTTCATTATATAAAATAGTAGGGTGATTTTTAAGATTAAGTGATTAGAACCTTTCGATTTCGTCGGGTTTTGGGATATTTTGAGATTCTATTGTGCCTTTTTGGATATCGAATACTTTTGACGGCGTTGCGATTACTGTATTCTCGCCAAATCCTGCGATTTTACCTTCGAGGGCTTCTACTGTTTTTTTGATTTTTGATATTGCTCTTTTTAGTTCGACGACGTCTTTTGATTTTAGAGGTTTAATATCGATAATTGCGATGGTATAACCTTCCCGAAGTACATTTAAAATTGGACTAATGTCTTCGTATACTTTTAGAACAAATGTCTTAATTAATATTTTTGAACTTGATTTTTCTTGTTCAAGGTCTATTTCTATAAAGTCAGAAGAATCGCTACCCTCTTTTTTCATCATTTTTCGGAGCCTATTAAACACCATTATATCTTTTTATTGTATCAGTATTTAAATATTTATGTGATTGAGAAATAACTATCCTTGGATTTTTTTCATTATCTCGTCACGCATTTTTTCTATTCTTTCTGAGAATTTTTTTTCTTGTTCAATGATTGTTTTCATTCGAGTGTCAATTAATTCTTTTTTTCGCTTCATGTCTTTTAATATTTCTTCTTTTGTCGTCTTGATTATAACTTGATTCCCGATTATTCGTGAAATTTCGTCTTTTGTTTTTTCTACTTCTTTAATTATGAGATCTGTTTCATTTGCTTCCATTGAGAATGCGTTTTTTTGCATTAAAAGTTGCTGGAAAGTTTGTTCGAGCATTTGAAATTCTTGGATTTTTCTTTGGGTTTCTTCGTCCAAGTTTGCGAGTGGGTTTTCGTGATTGTGATTATGTTCTTTTGGCATTAGTTCGATGATACTGTTTTTATTTTAGTTCGTGATTTGTAGAAAATTCTGGAGCCGCAATTTGGGCAGACGAATCTTTTTTTGACGTCGTCTGATTTTATTTTGCTTCCACATGAAAAACATTTGTATACTGTCATATTGTTTTTTGATTTTTTAGGTTTTTAATTCTTTAGGTAAAAGGTTCCGCCAGCGAATTTTTTATTGCATTTTTGGCAAAGCCAAATTGCTTTTGCTTGACGTTTTGCTCTACCTTTGCAAAATGGACATTCTTGACGCGTTCGTTGTTTTGCTTCTACGGCTATGAGTTTTTGTTTTATTTTTCCGTAACCTGCGCCGAACCTTCCCGCGCTTCCGATTTTTTTTCTTTTTACTGTCATGTTAAGTTTGCGTTCTCCCTATGTTGTATTTAGATGCTTCTGTCCATTTTTAGTAACAATTACTTACTATTTCCCTTACGGCTTCCATATGTTCTTTTAGTTGCCTTGGAGTCATCCATCGATGACTTATCCAAATCTTTTCTTCTTGCTGGTTGTTGTTTTTTTCCATGTTATTATAAACGAAATGGGGCTACCCGGATTTGAACCGGGGTCGCGAAGTCCCAAACCTCGAAGGCTACCAGACTACCCCATAGCCCCATGATAGTGAGGTGATTTTTTGATTAATAAAGTTATTCTTTCTTTTCCTTTTTCTTTTCTGGAGTTGGGGTTGTTGTCGTCGCAACTTCGGCTTTTTTTTCTTCTTCGACCGCCTTTTCTGCTTCTTCGGCTTTTTTAATTGCTTCTTGTTCTGTTTTGATTTCCGTGAAATATTCGTCTAATTTTTTTTGTTTCTCTGGGTCAATATTGGTTTTTTGCGATTCAATTTCTTCTTTGTATTTTCCTTCTAATATCTCTTTTAGAACTTCTTTTGTTTCTTTGTTTTCGATTAAAATTCCAAGAGCTTGACATGTTCCTATTACGGATTTTACCGATGCTATAAATGTGTTTGAAAGCAAACTGTTGTGTTTTGCTTTTGCGATTGAAATAACTTGTTCGATTGCAAAATTTCCTACTTTTTGTTTTAATCTTTCGCTAGATGCTTTTTCGATTTTGAGTTCTTTTTTGATTAATTCTGACGTTGGTGGAGACATTACTTTTATTGAAACACCTTTTGTTTCTGGATTAACAGTTAGATGAACTGGAATGGTTATGCCTTTAAATTCTATTGTTGCGGCGTTGATGTCGGAGATTATTTTTCCTATATTAATTCCCATCGGCCCAAGTTGCTGCGCGACTGTTGGACCGGGTGTCATATTCCCGCCCTCGACTAAAAGTTTAATTAATGTCATTGTTGATTTTTGAAAAGTGAGTTTTTAAAATTACTCCTCTTCGAGGTCCTCCCTTCTTATTACTCTTATATTGTCGAGCTTTACTGTGACTGGGATTGGAACTGCGGCCCCAAGGAGTGAGACGACACATTCATTTTTTATTTTGTCAATTCTGATAACTTTTGCTTTTTCATTTTTGAATGGTTCGGAGATTATTTCAATGATGTCGTTTTTTTCGATTTTGATGTCGGCGGCGACGGGTTCGAGCATTTGTTTTATTTTGTCGTAAGTTACAGTTTCTCCGATAATTCCTTTGACGTATGGTAAGTTAAAGACTGCATCTTCTGCATGCTTGTGGTCTGGAGATTCTAAAAAAATATATCCCCTCAGTCCGTGCGGTCGGGCGAGTGCATAGATTTCAATTTTCTTTTTTTTGACTTTATCAGCAATCATTTCTAATGCCTTGTCCTCTTTGTTCGTCGTAACTTTGACGATATAAATTTGAGATTCAAATTCTTTTTTTGGTTTTTCTTCGATGTTTAGTTTTTCTTCTATTTCTTTTTCTTCTTCGGCAAGTTCCGTGGCTGTTTCTTTGTTTGTGTCTTCTTCGGGAATTAGGGATTCTCTTTTTGAGCCCTTAATTTTTGGTGCGAAATTTTCTTCAGCGACGCGACTATCATTTTCTTCGAGATAACTGAATTCGTCATTGTATCCTATTCCCATTTTTGCTCCAGCTAGTTCTTAAAATCTAAGAACTAGATACTGATAATTAATATTTTCTATTTAAAAAGATTTTGGTTAGATAAATATATTCATCGCTACTGAAATCACGAAGCCGAGAGCACCTATAACTAAGAGTCCTATTGCCGAAACTTTTGAAATTGTTTTAAATTCCGAAACGCTTGGTTTTTTTAGGAGTTGCCAGACTCGAAGATATTTGTGATATTGTGATGATAATCTTTGTGATAATTTTCTTGTCATGTTAGTTAGAAATAATTTGGGTTTTTAAGTTTATTCGTCGAGGAATTCTATTCCGAGTTCGCCTTCCATATCTTTTCGTCTTGCGATTTCGATTGGGAGTCGTTCGCCAGAAATTTGTGAAGATTTAACTCCTGTTACTATTACCATAACTTTTAGTGATTTTTCCATATCGTCGGAAATTTGAGCTCCAGATATTAACTTTGCATCTGGGGAAAGTTGTTCGCCAATTTTTTGAATTATTTGTTTGTATTCTTCAAGCGATAAGTTTGAACCACCGATGACATTTACTAAAGCTCCTCGCGCATTTCTAATATCGACGTCGAGAAGTGGATTATTTAGAGCTTTATCTACTGCTTCCATTGCTCGGTCACTTGAATCTGATTCGCCTATGCCGATTAATGAAACGCCGCCATTTGCCATGACTGCTTTAATGTCTGCGAAATCGAGATTTACTAATCCTGATGACGTTACGAGTTCTGTGATTCCTTTTACTGCGTTTGTTAAAACTTCGTCTGCGACTTTGAAAGCTGTTGGTAGTGGCAAATCTGGTGCGAGGTCGAGAAGTTTATCGTTTGGGATTACAATTAATGTATCAACGATTCCTTCCATGCGTTCAAGTCCTTCCATCGCATTTTCGATTCGTTTTGCTCCTTCGACGGTGAAAGGTAATGTTACGACGCCGATTACTAATGCGCCCTGTTTTTTTGCGAGTTCTGCTACAACTGGTGCCGCTCCCGTTCCTGTCCCACCACCAAGTCCGCATGTTATAAAAACTAAATCAGAATTTTGTAATTTTTTGTTTATTTCTTGCTGTTGTTCTCGTGCGGCTTCTTGCCCAATTTTTGGATTAGAACCGGCTCCGAGTCCTTTTGATAATTCTCGTCCTATTAAAATTTTTTGGTCAGCATTTGTATAGAGTAAATCTTGTGCGTCGGTATTTATCGCTATTATTTCCCCCCCTTTGATTCCAATTTCTCGCATTCGTGAAATTGTGTTTCCTCCTGCGCCACCGACTCCAATTACTTTTATTCTTGCGGCTTGTCGTTTTAAGATTTCTTCGAGTTCTTTGTCTATTTCTGAATTTGAATTAAATTGCATTAGATTTATATCGCCTCTTTTTAGGATGTCTTCCATCTTTTTGGGAGAGAATTTGGGTTTATAATAATTTATGCGGTGGAGTTGTATTGCTTTCTATTAGCTCGAGTTCTATTTTCATCCCTAAAATTTCTTCGAATTTTGACGCGAAAATTTTAATAAATGGTTCAAACTGTTTTTCGATTTTGAAAATTATTGTGTTATCTTTTGTCTCAAAGTCGAATTGTTTTTGAAAGAGGAAATCTTGAAGAGAGTTGATTTTTTCTTTTTCGTCGTCGATTAAGCGGTTAATTTTATATGTGTATGTTACTTCTTTGCCGGCGAGTGGGTTGTTGAAATCAACGAGAGTTCGACCCCTGTCTGATGACAGGATTTTGACTAATTGACCGTCGAGAGAAAGTTGCATTCCTTTTTGTGGTTCGATTTTTTGTTCGTGAAAATATTTTGTCGGAATCATGCGGATTAGTTGTGGATTTCGTTTACCGAATGCGTTTTCTGGTTTTAGGTTAACTGAATATTGTTTGCCTAATTCTTTTTCTTCGAGGTCTGCATCGAAACCAATGGGCAACATTTTATGTCCGATTGATAAAATAAATGGTTTTAATTCTTTGATATTTAATTCCGCTTTTTTTGCGTCGGCTTTGATATTTGTGTCGAAAATTTTATTCGTGTCGAAAATTTTGCCTGTGAATTCAATTTCTATGAAGTCGTTTTTGTTTACTTTTGTCATTGAGGTTTTTTGTAATGTAGGTTTTTAAGGTTTGGGGATTTGATGATTATTTTTGGGAAGTTTTATAAATGGAATTTTTTTTAGTTAGCTATGGTGGCGAGAGTTATTGATGCAGCAGATATGCGCGTTGGGACTTTTTTGATGATTGAGGGCTCTACTTATCAGGTTAAAAAAGTTGATCATTCTAAAACAGGGAAGCATGGGCACACGAAGGTTAGGTTTGAGGCGGTGAATATTATTACGGGAAAGAAAAAAGTTGCCGTGGTTCCTGGTCCTGATAAATTTGAGGTGCCGATGATTGAGAAAAGACAGGCACAAGTTCTTTCGGTCGTCGGTGATAATGTTAGTATTATGGATAGTGAGAGTTATGAGAATTTTGAATTAGTTGTGCCAGAAGATTTAAAGAGTGAAGTCAAAGATGGAGTTAGTATTGAGTATTGGGATGTCGAGGGTGAAAAAATAATTAGGAGAGTTTTGTGATATGGCGACGAAACTTCTCGCTGCACAAAATCGATTGTATAAGAATGCGTTTGTCTGCAAAGTGTGTAAACACAAGATGAGATTAGAGCCGTTGAAAATTCTGACTGGGAAGGCACGCTGCCGAAAGTGTGGTGGGAAAGATTTTAGAACGGTGCGGAAGAAGTAGTTTTATAAAAGGATTTTATCTTTAATGTTGATGGTGAGTTTTTGGGTTTATGATGTTGGGTTTTTGGTTTTATTTAGTTTGTTTGTGGTTTGGTTTTTGAGTTCACGAAGGAAAGCGTTGAGTCGGCAGGGGATTGTTTTTATGTATCGAACGCAGTTCGGTGTCGACGCTATAAAGTATGTTGGTGATAATTTTAAGAAATTTTTGTATGGGTTGAGGTATGTAATCATTGGGATTGGGTTGGTTTTGATGGGAATAATGATTTGGATGCTGGGAGAAACTGTTTCGATTTATTTGCTGTATCCTGAAATTACGAAAGTAATAAAGGCGCCGCCGATTGCTCCGTTAATTCCGTATTTTCCGAAGCTGTTTGGAATGGAAAGTTTTTTTCCGCCGTTTTATTTTACTTATTTTGTTGTGGCTTTGGCGGTTGTTGCGATTGTGCATGAGTTTAGTCATGGGATTTTTATGAAGTTGTTTAATGTCAAAATTAAATCGACTGGACTGATTTTTCTTGGGCCGATTTTGGGAGCGTTTGTGGAGCAAGAAGATAAAAGTTTTCACAAGAAAAAAAATTCGGAGCAGATGACGATTCTGGGAGCGGGGGTTTTTGCTAATTTGATTATTGCATTAATTTTTTACGGACTTTATGTCGGGTTCTTTTTTAGTTCATTTGTGGCGTCGGGTTACATATTTGACAGTTATGCGTTGGCAGTTGTTCCCTTGGATAGTATTGATGGGTTTGGCAGGCAGGGAAATTTAACCAGCGTATTGACGACGAATGGTACTTTTTATTTGGATGATAATTTGGCGATGCAAATTAATAATAGTGATAATGGATATTTGATTGCTTATTCTGACGCGCCGGCGGTTTTGGTTGGGTTGCGTGGTGCGATTATCATGGCTGATGATGTTACGATTGGTGAGCGAGATGATTTGAGAGCGTTTTTAGAGAGTAAGGAACCAGGGGACGATGTTGTTTTCACGACGGAAGATGATGAAGGAATTAGAAATTATGATATTGTTTTAGGGGAAAATCCTGGTTTTCCTGGGATTGCTTATCTTGGAGTTGGGAATAGTGCCGTTAGCACCGACGGTGTTATAAGAAGTATTCTTGAAAAATTTATGGGATTCAAAGAGGCATCTACTTATTATAAACCGAGTTGGGATGGGGACTTTGTTTATTTTATTTATCACTTGCTTTGGTGGGTGATGGTGATTAATTTATTGGTGGCGTTGTTTAATATGTTGCCGTTGGGAATGCTGGATGGCGGGAGATTTTTTTATTTGGCGATTTTATCGGTAACTAATTCTAAGAAAGTTGCGAAGTGGGCGTATAGAATTGTGGGTTATGGGATTTTGTTTGTGTTTTTGTTGCTGATGTTTTTTTGGTTTGTGAGAATAGTTTAGATATAGTTCGTGTGGTAGAACAGTTTCGCCGATAGAACAAAACTAAGGTTTTTGGTAGACGGCTACATCGAGAATGTTGTTGTAAAAAATTAATTATAACATCACGACGCCATCTTTAGTTAGTGCAGTGAAGCGGACGCCGACGGGAAGTGAGAGAAGCGCGGATTGGAGCGCCATATGTTCTTTGCCGTTGCCGGATGCAATTGAGAGTGCAACTTCAAGTCCGGAGAATTTTCCTTTGAGTTTTTTTTCTAAATCTTTTTTTAGCTGGATTAGGGATTTGTTTGGGTCGAACTCGATGAAGTCGAAAGGTGTTCCGTGGACTGCGAATTCTTTTGCAAAGGCGGGGCCGACTATTATTACTTTTTCCCATTCGCCCTTTTGCATTAGGCCCGAGACTTGTCCCCAAGTTCCTTTGCCGGTTGAGAGAAGCGCTACTAATTCCATAGTAAGAAACTAAGGTTTCTTGCCAACTTCCTTGACTTGTAATATTTTTTATTCATAAAAGAAATTTGATTGAGGATTATTTAAGGATTTATATGTTCGAATGATAAGTTTTATAAATAGGAATTTCGGTTGGATTGTACTACTGAAGTAGGAGATTCGCTGAATCGAAATACTTCTGTGAAAGTTATGGAAATTAAGAAAGCGATTGAAGAACTTAGGAAAGGAAAGAAGCGGAAGTTTGTGCAGACGCTGGATTTAATTGTGAATCTGAAGAATTTTGACGTGAGGAAAGAGGCGTTGAATAGTTTTGTTTCTGTGCCGCACGCGGGCGAGAAAAAGTTGGCTGGATTTTTGATAAAGAGGTCGAAGTTAATTGATAGTATTACTGAGATGGATTTTGACAAATATAAAGATTTGAAGAATATAAAAAAGTTGGCGAAGAAGTATGATGCGTTTATTGCGGTTGCGCCGATGATGGCGAAGGTTGCGACGAAGTTTGGTCGAGTTCTTGGTCCGGTTGGGAAAATGCCGTCGCCGCAGGCTGGGATTATTTCGAAAGATGATGATGTAATGATAAGCGGAATGATTGAGAAGATGAACAAGTCGATTCGAGTCAGGAATAAAGAGATGGCAGTTAAGTTGGGGGTTGGGAATGAGGGGATGAGTGATGATAATTTGGCCGAAAATGTCGAGGCTGTTTTGAGTGGGTTGGAAAAATTATTGCCTCGGGGTAAGGATAATATTCGAGAAGTGTTGATTAAGTGGACGATGAGTAAGCCGATCTTGATTGGTGAGACAGTTGGAGGTCGGGAGCCGGGAGCCGAGAAGACACGGAATAAAAGCAAAGTAAAAAAAGATCATATTAAAAAAAATTTAGGAGAAGAGAAATAATGACGAACAGAAAAGTTTTACTTGTAGGGGACCATGTGAATTTTTTTGATGCGAATGTTCCTTTGTTGAGAGGTAGGGGTTATGATGTGAGAACTGTTGATTTTTCTCGGAATTACGAGTTTCCATCAGGTAAATTTGATGTAGTAGTTGTTAGTGATTTAGATGGTTGGGGATTGCCCGTACTTTCTGCTGTTCATTCGGAAAGAAAAATTTTATATTCGACTTTTTCGCCTCAAGCACGTTTAGCAAAGAAATTGGGATGTGAAGTTTACAAAAGAAGCGAGCCAATAACAAAATTTTTGAGTGGAGTAAAATGATAGGGCAAAAACAAACACACGTTTCGGAAGTTAAGAAGCGGAAGGTCGTGGAGTTGGCGGGATTAATGAAGTCGAAGACGGTGATGGTTATTTCAGTGAAGAGTTTGCCGTCGGCGCAGTTTCAGGATATTAAGAAAAAATTGAGAGACAAGGCGAAGGTGCAGGTTGTCAAGAAGAGCTTGGTGAATTTTGCGTTGGACCATTCTGGAATTAAGGAGTTGCACGGGTTGGTGAAGTATGTTGATGATTCGACGGCGATTTTGTTTAGTGAGCACGATGCATTTGAGATTTCAGGAATTCTTGCCGACGAGAAAAGTCCGGCGAAGGCGAAAGCGGGACAGATTGCTCCTCATGATATTGAAGTCAAAGCGGGACCGACGGATTTGTTGCCTGGTCCTGATATCTCTGCGTTGAGCGCGGTTGGACTGGCGCCGAAGGTCGAGAGCGGGAAGATTGCGATTATGAAAGATAAGGTTATTGTTAAAGAGGGTGATGAGATTAGTGAGAAGCACGCGTCGATTATGGCGAAGTTGGGAATTATTCCGTTTGAGGTTGGGGTCGAGCCGGTTGCAGCTTATATGAATGGTATGGTTTATGTTGATATTAAAATTAATAAGATTGAGGCGTTGGCTGAATTAGTTGAGAGCTATAGTCGTGGGTTGGCTTTTGCTGTTGAGATGGGGATTGTTAATTCTGGGAGTTTGGATTTTATTTTGGCGAAGGCTGGAGTTCATGGAATTGTTGTTGATGGGTTGGTTGGGGAGAATAAGTTACAAACGAGCACGGAATCTGAGAATGGAGAAGTAAAGGTTGAGGTGGGAAATGAGTAATGAAAATTTGAAGTCGTCGGTATTGGAGAAGGGGAAAGTTGTGACGGAGATAATTATTTTTTCGGGCGGGAATAAGAAGACGTTTAAGGGAGTTTTGACTGATAGTATTCATCAGAGTGAGTTTGTGAGATTTGATTTGGTCGATGGAAGAAGGATTTATGTTAATCCTAAGAATGTGGATTGTTTTGAGGTTTTGGCTGATGGGATGGATGCTGAAGAAGTAAAAGCTTCGGAGGAAAATGAATAAAATGGAATACATATATGCGGCACTTTTGTTGCACAAGGTTGGGCAGGAAGTTAGCGAAGAGAACTTGAAGAAAGTTATCGCGGCGACCGGGGCTGACGTTGATGAGGCGAAAGTGAAGGTGCTTGTTGCGTCTTTGAAGGGCGTTGACATTGCTGAGAAATTGGCGAATGCGTCTATTGCTGCGGCTCCGGCTGCTGGTGAAAAAGCGGAAGCACCTAAGGAAGAGAAGAAAGAAGAACCTCGGGCCGAGGCGGCTGAAGGTTTGGCTTCATTGTTCGGATAGGCATAGATACGAAAAATTTCTTTGAAATTTTTCTAAAGAAACACTGCGTTAAAGATACGAAAATCTTTGATTTTCTAAGGAAACGCTTTGCTAAAGATATGCTGTGAAATGGTGAGGCTAGATTGGTCTTGCTATTGCCCATGGTGAAGTCGTTGTAGCTGTGTTTGAATAGTGAGGGTAGATTTATAGGGAGATTATATTTAGTAAATTTATACGCTCGCGCCAGGAATCGAACCTGGAAGCCGTAAGGCCTGGTGTTCAAGACCAGTGCAGTACCATTGTGCCACGCGAGCTAATGTTTTTGAAGTGAGAAGGTTTTTAAATTTGTTTGGGTGTTTAATTGAATGTTGGAAAATATTTTAAAGAGGGCGAATTTGACGGACGTTTTGATTATTCTTGTGGGCTCGGTTGCTATTGTTGGTTTTTGGAGAGGAGTTTGGAATTTGTTTGATAAATTTTTGTTACCTGGAAATTTTTTATTTAGTCAGATTGCGTCGATAGTGTTGGGAATTTTGATATTGATTGTTTTGTCGAGGTATAACTAATGAGGAATATTTTGAAAAATAAATTTATCGCAATATTTATAATATGTGTTTTGATTGCTGGGTTTGTGCTGTTCGTGATGAAAATGTTTGATAATATCGAGGATAAAATGGCGACGAGAATTAAGTTGGAGACAAATTATGGGGATATAGTTGTAGAGTTGTATTCGGATATGCCGATTACTGCTGGGAATTTTAAGGGCTTGGTTGAGAAAGGAATTTATGACGGCGTGATTTTTCATCGGGTGATTCCTAATTTCATGATTCAGGGCGGGGACCCGACGGGAACTGGATTTGGCGACCCGAGTATTCCGAAAATAAAAGATGAGTTTGTCGCTGGGCATTCGAATGTTCGGGGGACGATTGCGATGGCGAATGCTGGGCCGAATACTGGGAGTAGTCAATTTTTTATTAACTTGGTTGATAATAGTTTTTTGGATTATGATAAGGAGCCGTTGACGAGCAAGCACCCGGTTTTTGGCGAGGTTGTCGAGGGGATGGATGTCGTCGATAAAATTGCTTCTGTTGAAACTGGTGTGAACGATAAGCCGGTTGACGATGTTGTGATTTTGAAGGCGAGTGTTATTTAATCTCAATCGGTTTAAACTCTTTGATAAATCTTAATCCATCTTTTAGTTTGCTTCTACTTTCAGAATATAATGTCAGGATTGGTTCGCGTTTTTTGATTTTGCCAACATGGTGGTGGAGATAAACTCCGGCAGATATTGTTTCAGGGGTTCCGAGAACTCGGCAAAGTGAATTTATTTTATTGTTGTCTATTGATGTTATTTTGCCTGATTTTTTTGCCTTGATTATTTCTTTGAATTTGCCAAGTTTTAGATTTTCGATTCGTTTGTCAAAATCATTTTTATTATTTTGTGCGTTGATTATTTCTTTGAATTTTTCATAGGCCTTTCCTGACGATAAAATCTCTTTGGCTTTTTGTTTTGAGTTTTTTATTCTGCAGAGTTTAATTAGTTCTGATGATAGTATTAGGGCCTTTTCTTTCAAATCTTTTGGGGCGTCGTATGAATTTTTTAAAACTTTTAAAACATCGAATAGTTCGAGAGATGGTCCTATTCCGTTTCCAATTGGCTCCCGACCGTCGGTATAAATCACTTTTAATTTTAACTTAAAAAATTTTCCGGCTCTTTCAAATTTTTTGCCAAGCTTTTTTGCGTCAGTAAGATTGTTTACTTTTCCTCCCTTGCCATATGGGATGTCGATTAAAATATATTTCGCTCCGGCTGAAACTTTTTTTGACATTATTGAGGCGATGAGTTGTGGTTCGATATCCAAATTTAATAATCGTTCGACTTGGATTATCTTGTCGTCGGATGGAGCCAATCCAAGAGAGCCACCCCACGCTAAGCATGCACCGGTTTTGCTGATTACTTTTTTGATTTCCTTGATTGAGAGTTCGACGTTTGAGATTGTTTCAATTACATCTGCCGTTCCTGACGCTGAAGTTATTGCGCGTGATGATGTTTTTGGAAGCGTTAATCCGATAGCGGCACAAATAGCGACGACAATTGGGGTTGTCCGATTTCCGGAAATTCCACCAATGCAATGCTTGTCGACTACATATTTTTGCTTGAACTTCAATCTTGAACCAGTTTTTATCATCGCTTTTGTCAGGTTAATTGTTTCTTCAAAATTCATTCCGTTTAATTTTTCTGCGGCTGTAAAAAACGCGATTTCGGCTTCGGTTAAATTATTATGGACTATTTCTGAAATTAAGAATGTTATTTCTTTTTTGTTTAATTTTTGTCCGGAAAGTTTTTTCTTTATTAAAAAGGATGCATCTGATAATTCTGATGCGCTGACCTCGACGATAGATTTATTTTTTAATTTTAAAATTTTGCTCAATTCTTGAGATACTCCTATTTCATTTTCTTTGACTAATTTCGGAAATATATCCGTTACGGCGTAAATTTTTTTTGAGTTTGTTATTGCGATTCTGTCGTTGACGAAAACGTTCATTTTTTTAGCAGTTAGATTGTTTAGAATTACTACTGGTCGTCCGGCTAACCAGTTGAAATTTTTAATTTTTAATTTCATAGTTTATTTGTCAAACAAATCTTTTAATTTTCCTTTTTGATAGAATTCTATTATAATTAGAACATAGGCGAGAATTAGCGGACCGAGGACAAGACCGGTAATTCCGAAGAAGTATAATCCACCAATTGTTCCGATGACACTTAGAGCAATTGGAAGATTTGATTGTTTTGATAAAATATATGGTCGTAATAAGTTGTCTATCGTTCCTACAAACAGAGCGCCGTATACAAGTAAAAATATTCCTGCGAATGTTTGCCCGGATAACAAAAGGAAAACGCCCACTGGTAGCCAGACAAGCCATGAGCCGAGAATTGGGATTATCGAAGTCAGACAGGCGACGAATGTTAAAATTATCGCGTTGGGAACCCCTAATACAAACAGCCCCACTCCCAGTGCGAGACCTTGAACTATTCCTATTAAGACCTGACCAAAAATTATCGCGTTAGTTATGCCCCTGAATTCTTTTAGGAATTTTTTTTCTGTTTCTTTGGAAAATGGAGAAAGTGTTGATAGGTATTCTTTTAATTCATTGCCGTCCCTGATTGCAAAGTAAAAAGTGAACAAAAAGACAGCAAATTGAAGAAGAAATGATGGAAGGTCTATTAGGAGATTTTTAAATTGATTCAAAAATGTTGAGAACGTTTGTCCGATTATATTATTGATAGATTTTGCAAATGTAACTGATAAATCGTTTTGGGAAAATTTGCTGATGAAACTGATGAAATCAAAATTTTGTAATATAGTGTATGCGTTAAAAGTTTGGTTGATTATTATTGGAACAAAATATAATATTGGTATTACGACTATGATAGTTAGGCTAAAAATAAGAATTAGAGCTGGAATGTTTTTGCCGCCAACTTTAGATTTTATTTTTTTGTATACTGGATTAAAAATGTAAGCGAATAGGAGTCCGAATATAATTGATATTATTATTGGTTTTAAAATGAAAAAAGTTAGGATGAATATTCCCGCGATTATTATTCCGACGATGCCACGTTTTATATCTTTGTAATCTGCCATAATAATATATGAATTTGGAACTTATAAAGTTTCGTGGTTAGGTAAATTTATAAATTAGATTTCGTATTTTGGTTCATGACTGCTATAAAAAAGATTTTTAATGATGTTTTTGACGACGAGGTGCACGGAGCTTTTTTGAAATTTGGTCGAGGGGGATATAAAAATAAATATTTGCTCGAAGGAAAAAAACAATCTAAAAATTGGTCTATTAAAGCTGGGGCTGAGTATGTGAATTTTTTAGTTAGGCGATGTTTAGAGAAAGTTGATGGGCGTGTTGTGGTCAGTGGGATTATTGTTTCGACTTTGGATTTGAAAAATGAAATTGGGCTTGATGTCGTCAAAGTTGGGAATTTTCAGGGGATTCGAAAGAACGTGATTGATACTGAGGTTGAGGCGTTAAAAATTTTGGAGTTGATGAATAAATTTCCGAGGGTGTTTTTTGCTTTGAGTTTTAGCGGGAAAGATTTTATTTTGAAAATTAAAGCGAAGGCGCCGAAAAGTGGGAAGCCGGGGAATGGCGACGACAAACCGGTTGTTGATTTTTGTTCTTTAAAGACGGGAGATAAATCACTTGTTGATGATTTGTTTTTTGGTGTTGGCGATTTTAATGAGATTAGTGTTAATCATACGATTAATATTGTGGATATTATTTATCCAGAGAATATTGATGAGTTGAAGCCAGAGGAAGTTAGGGAGTTATCGAAGAGAAAAGGTTGTGTTGTTCGAAATGTTAATGCCGATGGGAAAACTCAAACAAGTCGGGCGGAATTTGTTGCGTAGAATATAAAGATTTTGTTAAATTATGACAATTTGCCCATTTTGCATAGGCATTCCAGCCTTGAAAAATTCTAAATAATTTTTGAAATAAAATTGGATTGTTATAATATAATATCTTTTTTCTTTTCATGTTTTTAATATTTCTTGTTCGAAGTAGTTTGTGATAGTAATAAATTCTGAAACCTACAAAATTTATTCCTTCTGATAATAAACATATTTTAGATTTTTCGGGATGAAGTTTTAATTGTAATTTTGTTATTAAAAAGTTTTTAATTCTATTCTTCCATTCTTCTAATTGAATTTTTGAATAATGTAAAATTATGAAGTCGTCGACGTAACGAATGTAATATTTTGATTTCAGTTTATGTTTAATAAAAAAATCTAATTCATGAAGATAAATATTTGCAAAAAGTTGTGAAGTTAAATTCCCCAAGGGCATTCCTTTATTTAAAGTTGTAGTTGTATAAATAATTTGTTTGATTAGCCAGATTGTTTTTATATCTTTAATTTTTCTTTTTAATAATCTTATTAGAATTTGATGGTTGACTTCGAAGAAATAATGTCTTATATCTGCCTTCAAACAAAATGATTTAGTCACTAAATTTTTAGTAACTTTTCTTTTAAACTTGCCAAACCTTTTTATGGCGAAAATATTTCCTTTTCTTTTTTGGTTTGCGCAAGAATCATGGATGAATGATTTTTGGAAGATTGGTTCGATTATGTTGCATAATGCGTGGTGAATTATTCTATCTCGGAAATCTGCTTTGCTTATTTTTCGTGTTTTTGGGTCGCGCAAGATGAAGGTTTTGAGTGGTTTTGGCTTGTAGGTTAAAGTCATTAGTTCGAATTGAAGTTGCTGTAAATTTTCTATTAAGTTTTCCTCGAATTTTTTTACATAATCTTTTTTTGATTTTCCTTTCCTTGCTTTTCTGAAAGCGAGAAGAATGTTTTCCCATTTGTAGATTTTATAGTAAATATTCTTGTAAGTTTCCATTTGTGCCCTGAGATGAACTATTCCGAGGTCGGAGTTCCTGTTAGACGGATTCGCATTGCAATTCAGATTGAACCTGTCGGAATTCGCGTCAAGCCTCGCGACCTATAAATAGCCAATCTATCAATTCACAAATTGCTTTGTTCACTGAAATTCCTCGTAAGGATTTTCTGTATTTCATGGCTTAAAATAAACCTAAATGATGCGCTAATAAATTGGCGTGTAGTCCATCTTTTTACTTCTTGCTCAAGGAAGCAAAAGGTTTCAGGACATATTTTTGTAGGGAATGTCTTTTTAAAAATTTGTAGATTGTGAGCCAACTTCAATTGAGCCGCTTTGCGGCTCGTACCCCGAGGTCGGAGTTCCTGTTAGACGGATCCGCATCGCAATCCAGATTGAACCCGCCGGAATACGCGCCAAGCCTCGCGACTGAATTATTGTTACTTAATGGTGCTGGTGCCCAATAGTATGCGTCTCCATATTGTATTCTATCGGTTGGTAATCCTTGTTTTGTTGGATTTTTTAACCAGTCTTCTAATGAAATTCCAGGAGTTTTGTTTTGCATTAAAGTGTTTTTAGAAAGAACTTTTCTGTTTTTTGGAGATAGATTCCCTTGACAATTTAATGCATGATTATAATGTATGTATAATTTTTTGCCTTTTGTCTTAAAATTTGCATCGAACCATTCCTCTCTCAAAGGAGACTTCACTTGATAAATATCGTTGAAATATTGTTCTAATATTTTTTCGTCTATCTGATTTCCTAAAACGTCGTAAACTTTTAATCCTTCTTTTGCTCCTTGAAAAAGTAATCTTCCGAAAGTTGTTGATTCTTCTAATGTTGGAGTTTTGCTTCCGAGTGCTAAATTTAATCTTAAGGATTCTTGCCAGTTGTTATTTCCGATAAAATCTCTTTCGAGAGAATCGGTTGCTGTATTTTTATAATTATTAATTTTTAATTCATTGGCTGCTTTTTCGACGGCTGGACTATGTGATAATCTTGCTGGGTCTACTTCTAAAATATATTTCCAACCTGAAAATTCCTGAGGAATTACAATCCAATTTTTTCTGTTTGGTTCTGCGATTTGCTCAACTTGCGATTGTTCTGCTTGTATTTCCAGTGGATTAAATCCTAATTGCCGAAGAGCTTCTGCTTTTTTTGGCGTTGTTTCAATTTTGTATGATGGTGCCATAATCATTTTAGAAATATTAAGTTTTTAAACTTTTTTGTTTGTTATCTTTTTGTAAAAGTAACAATTAATTTTAATTGAACCAATTTAATTTTTTCCATTTTGGTAATTTCTTGATTTGGGCTTCGGCTTTGCAGGCGTCGGAACGGTCGGCGCATTGTTTTGTTGCGAGAAGTTTTTTGAATTTTTTATGACGGACGTATTTGCTTCCTTTGCCTTCGGTATGGGCTTTGATACGTTTGTCGATGTCGTTTGTTGTGCCGGTGTAGAATGAGCCGTCTTGACATTCGAGGACGTAGACGAACCATGGGAATTTCATTAGTTGTTTAATCCTTTTTGTTTTGCACAGGATGGACAGATTAAGGCGGTATCTTTTAGGGACATGTAATATCGATTGCCTTCTTCTAATATGTTATTGAATTTTTCCCAACCCTGTTCGATTGTTAGTTTGCCGTCGATAACTCCTTGCGGAACTTTTGACGCATCTTCGAGGAGTTCTATTCTTTTTTTGAATATGTTAAAATGGTATAGATTTGGTTTTGCTGTTTTTGATAATTTTTTTTGACAAAGGAAACATTTATCTTGTGTCATTAAAAGTTCTTGTTCGCGGACTGCCCATTGAAACTGGAAATCGGCGTCTTGAATTAAATGCTTATAGTTGCCGATGCTGCCGAGTCTTTTGAATTTTAGATTTATTTCTTCTTTTGCGTTTCTATTATTTATTATAATCTCTCCGATTTTTTTTGAGTATCGCCAAATTATATATTTTTTATTTTTGTTTGGGGTTGTCGTCGGTTTGCTGATTCTATATCCTTTTGAACCTGTTTTTATTTTTCCTATTGTTGTTTCTTTTTTACCTTGTTTGATTTTTTCTTTTTTTTCTTTTAATTTTCTTTTGATGGTTTTTTCTTTTTTTGAGATGTAGCCCCTTTCGCCGGGGAGAATGTCTGGAGTTTTTATTGGCATTTTGTGTAGAAGGATTTTGGGTTTTTAAGAGTTGGGATAGATTTATATAGGGAGATTTGTGTCTGTTTCTGGTTCGTCCAAAACTTAAATGTTTGGATTATGAGAATTTTGCGATTGGTTGGTCGCGATTGATGCAAGTGCTATTGCTGATATTGGGTAGTTGTACTATCGGAGATTAAATGACAGACAATAATGGAATACGGAGTGGAAGTTTGCAGTTCTACCCGAGGGTGAGAGCGAAGAAAGTTTTGCCGAGTGTGAACTGGAAGCCGGTGAAAAAAGATGGCGTTGGGTTGATGGGATTTGTGGGTTACAAAGTTGGAATGATTTCTGTTTTAGCGAAAGATAATACGACTGATTCTTTAATTAAGGGGAAGAGGGTTGTTGTTCCGGCTACTATTGTTGAATGTCCGGCGATGAAAATTTATTCTGTTCGATTTTATAAGAATGGGAAAGTTTTGAAAGATGTTGTCGTCGGGAATGGGAAAGAATTGAAAAGAAAAGTGAAGGTCGGGAAAAAAATTGGTGAGCTTAAAGATGATGTTGAGTATGATGATGTTAGAGTGATTTTGTCGTCGGGAATTGGGATGACTGGGATTGGGAAAAAGAAAGTTGATTTGATTGAAGTTGGGATTTCTGGGAGTAAAGATGAAAAGTTGGCGTTTGTTAAAGAGAGAATTGGGAAAACTATTTTGATTGGTGATGTTTTTTCGGAGGGGTTGGTTGATGTGAGGGCGGTAACAAAGGGGTATGGGACAATGGGTCCGATGAAGCGGTTTGGGATTTCGTTGAAGGCACATAAGTCGGAGAAGGGGCGAAGGCGACCGGGTTCTTTGGCGCCGTGGCATCCGGCGAGAGTTACTTTTAGAACTCCGATGGCAGGACAGACAGGTTATCATAATAGGGTTAGTTATAATAGTTTGATTTTGAAAGTTGGGAAGATTAGTGAGAAAGATATTAATTTAAAAAGTGGGTTTGAACATTATGGCGTCGTGAAAAATGATTATTTGATTTTGAGGGGCTCGATTCCTGGGCCGAAGAAACGTGGGCTTGTGATTAGTTGTGCCATTAGACCAACTAAAATTGTGGCGAAGAAAAAACTTGAGGTGGTAGAGTTGAGATGAGTGATGAAGATTATTCTTTTCCGTGTGGACATTTTAAAATGTGTAGGACGCATACTGATTATTGTAGTGGGATGATAACGGAGCAAGATGGTGTATATTATATTTCTAAGGGGAATCGTGCTGGGAAACAATGTGCTGTTACGGAGCAATTAACATTGCTTAAAAAAATTGTAAATAAGGATTTGAATCAGGGATGAAAGCGAAATTATTTGACAAGAGTGGCGAGGTGAGAGGCGATGTCGATTTGCCGAAATGTTTTGGTGCGAGAGTTAGGAGAGATATTTTGTTAAAAGTTTTTGAGGCACAGAAGGGACTTTATTCGCAGGCGTATGGGGCGATGGAAGGTGCGGGCGCGCAGTATTCAGCGTCGGGGATTTCGAGAAAGAAGAGGCACGCGTGGAAGGGAACTTATGGAAAAGGGATTTCGAGAATTCCGAGGAAAATTATGTCGAGGCACGGCTCGTCGTTTAATTGGATTGGTGCGACTGTTTCAAATACTCGAGGGGGACGGAGACCGCACGCGCCAAAGTCCGAGAAGAATCCGTTTAAGAAAATTAACAAGAAAGAATTGGCGATTGCGTTTAATTCTGCTTTGGCTGGAAATATGAATGGCGTGGTTGTTTTTGAGAAAAATGTTTTGGATATTAAAACCAAGGATTTTATTTTGGTTTTGAAAAAAGTTTTTGGAGATAAGTTTGACAAGATTTTGAAAGTGAAAAAAGTTAGGGCGGGAATTGGAAAGATGCGGGGGCGGAAATATAAGTCGAATGCTGGGTTGTTGTTTGTGATTGGTTCCGACGAGAAAATGATGAGAAAGGGAATTGAAGTTGTTGAAGTTGGCGATTTGAGAATTAAAGATTTGGCGCCGAACGGAGAAGTTGGGCGAGCGGTTTGTTATTCTGAAAATGCTGTGAAAGAAATTGGGGGGATGTTTAAATGAAAGAAACGTTTGGATTAATCAGAGGAACGAGGGTGTATGTTGATACCGTTAGAAGTCGCGGAGCAGAAATAGAAGGGCCGAAGAGATTTTTTTATTATGCTCTTTCTACTGTTATATATCCCGTTGCGGCGATTTTAGGTACTGGAGAATATATCTTACATAGGTTGAAAGATGGAGGACTGGAAAGAAAATGAAAACGATAATTTTGGAAAAGTTGAAGTCGACGGAAAAAATAGTTAGGCAGATTGAAGCGGAGAACGTTTTGGTTTTTGTCGTCGATAGAGCGGTGGGGAAGTTGGAAATTAAGAATGAAGTTGAGAAATTGTTTAGCGTGAAAGTCGTGAAGGTTCGGACGCACACTTTGAAAAACAAGAAGGTTGCTTATGTTAAATTAAAATCGGAATATCCAGCGGTGGATGTTGCGACGAAGCTGGGGATGATGTGATGAAATCGGAGATTTCATTTACGCTGGTCGGTGTTCGCTTTTCGCTGGTCGGTACGACTTGGGCAAATTTTGAAATGGGGGAATTTAATTAATGGGAAAGAGGATTATTCAGCAGCGACGGGGAAAGGGCGGATTTGTTTACAAAGTTAGGGAGGAGGCCGGGAAGTTTAGGCCTGGATATTTAGTGGATATGAGTGGTGAGTTTGAATGTGTGAAGTTGATGTCGTCGATTGGACATTCGGTTCCTATTGCGAAATTCGTGGGCAAAGATGGAAAGGCGTTTGAGAATTTTGCCGTGAATTTGTTGTATGTTGGGCAGAAGATTAATATAGATGGGAAAAATAATGGCGATGTTGTGCGGCTTGGTGATTTGAAAAATGGCACTGAGGTTTTTAATATCGAGCATAATCCGAAAGATGGCGGGAAGTTTGTTCGGACGGGTGGGAATTTTGCGGTGATTATTGCGAAGGAAGGTGATGTGGTGAAGGTTATGATGCCGTCGAAGAGCGTTAAAGAATTTAGTATTAATTGTAGAGCAACTATTGGGCGAGCGGCTGGAGATGGACGATTAGATAAACCGATTTTGAAAGCGGGCAAGAAGTTTTATATAATGAAAATGAAATCGAAGTTGTGGCCGAGAACTTCTCCGATTAAGATGAACGCCGTTGACCATCCGTTTGGTTCTGGTAGAGGTAAGAGAATAAAGAGCAAGATTGCTAAACGAAATGCGCCACCAGGAAAGAAGGTTGGAATGATTAGGCCGAGAAGAACTGGGAGGAAGAAAAGATAATGACAGAATTAATCAAGAGAAGTAAAGATAGGTTTTATCGAGGGAAAAATGTCGCGGACTTGAAAGATGTTGATATTCGGGAATTTGCGAAGTTGACGAAGGCGAGGGCGAGGCGGGCGCTGTTGAGAAATTATGATGTTGTTGAAGCGTTTGTAAAAAGATGGGAGAAATACAATGAAAAGAAGAAACTAATTAGGACGCATAAGCGAGCGATTGTAATTGTGCCAAAGATGGTTGGTTGGACTATTGGAGTTTATAATGGGAAAGAATTTGTGAAAGTTGTTGTTAATGAAGAAATGCTTGGGCATCGGTTGGGAGAATTTGCGATGACGAGGAAGATTGCTAAACATACAAGTATTGGAGCGAAAAAGGCGGCGCCTAAGAAAAATGAATAAGACTAAAGAAAATAAAATTGAGAAAGAAGTTGTCGCGAAAGACGAGTCGTTGAAAGTTGACGAGAAGAAAGATGATAGCAAGGTCATTAAGAAAGAAGTTGCAAAGAAAAAGATTGTCGCGAAAGAGATGGTGTTTGCGAAAGGGAATGGGATGAGTGTTTCGCCGAAGCAATGTATTTACATTTGTAAAGCTATTTTGAAGAAGAATCCCGACGCTGCTATTGCGAAATTGCAATCTGTTGTCGACGGGAAAGGGTTTATTCCTATGGCTGGGTTGGAAGTTGGACATAGAAAAGGGAAGGGGATGGCTGGCGGAAGGTTCCCGATAAATTCTTGCAAGGCTGTTATAGGTGTTGTGAAGCAGTTGGTGGCGAACGCTGTCGTCGCTGGAATTGAAAATCCCGTGATTGTTATTGCAAAGTCCGATAGGGCTTCTGCTCCATTTAGAAGAGATGGACGAAAAGCGAAAAGGTGTAATCTTTATTTAGAAGCGAGGGACGGAACTAAATTGGTGGGGAAGAAGTAATGGAAGAAAATGGAAGATATTCATCTGACGGTATAATAAAAGCATTAAAAGAAGGACCAATAGAAGGAGATGGAAGAATTTCTCTTAATAAAATAATGAAAAATTTATTTATGCCAGGTTCATTTATAAATTTAAAGCGAGAATCAGAGAAAAAATATGGCAAAATGCCAGGTTCAAATTTAATGTATATACCCGGTGTTTGTGCAGAACTTAGTAGATTATTTATTTATTATGAAGCGATAATTAAACCACTATATGATTTAATAAAATAAAATGGAAGAAAAGGCGTTTGTTGGAGTGAGGAAGGACGAGTATAATATTCGGGAATTTGTAAAGCGTATGTTTGGGATGGGGAAAGTTTCGAGGGTAAGGATTGAGTATACTCCGGTTGGCGAGAAGGTTGTCGTGGCGACGCATAGGCCGGGATGGATTATCGGGAAGGGTGGGGAAAAAATTAATGAGTTAACTGAAATTTTAAAGAAGAGGTTTAAGATGGAGAATCCGCATGTTGATATCGAGGAGATAATGAAGCCAGAATTTGATGCTCAGTTGGTTGCTGATGATATCGCGTTGACGCTTGAGAGATTTGGGGCGCAGAAATACAAAGCATCGAGTTATCGGGCTTTGGACAGAATCAAAAAAGCGGGGGCACTGGGGGCTGAATTGAGATTGTCTGGGAAGTTGCCGAGCGACAGGGCTAGGAGCTGGAGATTTGCGTTTGGCTATTTGAAAAAAACTGGCGATGCTGCGAACGTTGTTGATAGGGCCGAAGCCGTTGCTGTCACAAAGCAAGGTGTTGTTGGAATCAAGGTTGCTATCTTGGCTCCTGGAGTAAAGATTCATGACCAAATTGTTATCGATGAAGCCTTTATGAACGAAGTTAAAAAAAATGCGATGTTCGAAGAAGTTGAAAAAACAGTTGAGAAAGTTAAAAAGAAAAGGAAGGCGAAGAAGTAAGATGGCGGAGAAAAAAGGTTTAACAGCGAAAGAGATTGAGAAACAAATTGTGGGTTTGAAAATTGAGTTACTTAGAAATCCGACAAAAAAGGGAAGCATTAAAAGGGAGATTGCGCGGTTGTTGACAATGAGAAATATGGCAAATCGTAAATCGTTGATGATAAATAATGAGAAAGGGAATGCTTTAACTAAACTGGAGGACGTAAAGAATTAATGGATATTTGTCCGAAGTGCGGATTGCCTTTGGCGGCGTGTGTTTGTGGTGAGATTGCCAAGACACAACAGCAAATTGTTGTAAGAACCGAGAAAAGGCGTTTCGGAAAAGTTAATACGATGATAAGTGGATTTGACGACGGTGTTGATATTAAGGATATCGCGAAGCAGCTTAAAGTAAAACGGGCTTGTGGTGGTACGATAAAGAATAATGTTGTTGAATTGCAAGGAAATCACAAAGGTCACATTAAACCGATTTTGGTTGAAATGGGATTTAGTGAAAATCAAATTGATGATTAATGCGCTTGTGAGGTGATAGAGAATAGAATGGTAGAGAAAAAGATAAAGAAGAAAGTAGAAGTGAAGGTTGAGTGTAAAGATAGACTTTGTCCTCGGCACGGAGATAGAAAATTGAAATTGAGAGGGCGGACATTTGAGGGAATTGTGATTAGAAAATTTCCGGGGAGGGTCACAATTGAGTTTGAGCGAATGTTGAAATTGCCGAAATATGAAAGGTATGAAAAAAGGCGAACGAAAATTCATGCGAGATTGTCTGATTGTATGAAAGATGAAGTTTCCGTCGGTGATTTGATTCAGATTTCTGAGACGCGTCCGATTTCGAAGATGATTCATTTTGTCGTTAGTGGAGTTGTTAAAAAAATGGAGGGAAAAGAATGAGGGCGACAAGGGCTGATCATAAATATACTTTATCTTTTGATAATAATGTTGATTATAGAAATCTTTGTCCGGTAGGGGATGATGACTTGATTGAAGAGTTAAGGCGGTTTGACAGTAGGGCTTATGGTCCTTGTCGTGCTAAAAACGATGGGAGGAAGAATGAAAGCGATAAGCGGTAGGGTGACGAGAGGATTGAATATTGGGAGTTTGGTTGATGCTTGTGATAATAGCGGGGCGCGGATTTGTCGGATTGTTTCGGTGAAACATGGGAAGACGTCGAAGGGAAGACAGGGTTATGCTAAGGTTGCGGATTGGGTCAAGGTTTCAGTGAGGAAGGGCGACCCAAAGATGAAGGGCGAAGTTTTCGACGCTGTTGTTGTTCGACAGAAAAAGCCGTGGCGAAGAAATACTGGCGAGAGAGTTTGTTTTTCGGATAATGCGGTTGCGTTGTTTAAGGACGAGAAAGGGAATCCGAAGGGGACGCAGATTAAGGGCGCGGTTGCGAGAGAAGTTCAGGAAAGATGGAAGGAAGTCGCTAAAATTGCGGGGAGTGTTTATTGATGAAATCGAAATTTAATAAATCGTGGAATGCGAGCGTGAAGCCGAGGAAGCAGAGAAAGTTTTTGGCGAATGCGCCGAATCATATTAGGCGGAAATTGATGGGGGCGATGTTGGATAAAAAGTTAAGGGAAAAAAATGGAGTTAGAAGTATCGAAGTCCGGAAGGGGGATGAAGTTAAAGTTATGAGGGGGAAGTTTAGCGGGAAGCAGGGAAAGGTCGGGAAGGTTGATGTTAAGAATTGTCGGATTCAAATTGATGGATTGCAGAGGGTGAAGACGGGAGGAGAAAAAGTTGAAACATGGTTTCATCCGTCGAATGTGAAAATTGTGGTATTAAATGATAATGATAATAGACGAATAAAGAAAGGTGGTTCACAATCGAAGATTGCGGATGGTTCTCAGCTGAAAACTGAGGGTGGTTCTTTGGCGAAGCCGAAGAATGGTTCAACTGCATCAGGGACTGCTTCAATTAAAAAGAAAGATGTTAAAAAAATAAATAAGGAGGAGAAAAATGCACATAAAGAAAACTGAAATGCCGACATCGTGGCCGATTCCGAGGAAAGGTAAGAGAAAGAGATTTGTAGCCGTGCCAAGTCATGCGACATCGAAGGGAATTAGCTTGTTGTTTTTGTTAAGGGATGTTTTGAAAATTATTGAAACAAGGAAGGAGGCGAAATACATGACGATTAATGGAATGGTTAAGGTTAATAATGTTATCCGAAAGGATGAGAACTTCCCGGTTCAGGTGTTTGACGCTTTGAATTTATCCTCAAGGGATGACTCTGGTGAGCCCGATAAAGTTGAGTTGAATTATAGATTACAAATTGTTAATGGGAAATTTAGATTGAATGAAATATCAGAGAAGGAAGCTGGTGAGAAAATTGTGAAAATTTCGGGGAAGAAAATTTTAGGGAAAAATAAGGTTCAAATGAACTTGGATGATGGACAGAATTTTTTGAGCAAAGAAAGGTTTTCCGTCGGTGATTCTATTATTTTAAATACTAAAGAAAAGAAAATTGTGAAAATTTTGCCGTTGCAAAAGGGAGCGAAAGTTGAAATTATTTTGGGAAAGCATGCTGGGGAAAAAGGCGAGTTGGTTGGATTTGAAGATTTGGTTCGTGGACGGGATTATGAAATTAAATTGAAGGACAAGACTGTAAGGCTGCCTTACAAAACTGTCTTGGTGATTGGATAATGGTGAATAGTAAATTGTTAATGGAGAATAAGATGAGGGAAATAAAGTTAGAGAAAGTTATTTTGAATATTGGCGGAGTTGAGGATAAATTGAATAGTGGAGTGATTTTGCTGGAGAAAATTTCTGGGAAAAGGCCGATTAAGGTTAAGGCAACGAAAAGAATTCCGTCGTGGAATGTTAGACCGGGGCTTGAAGTTGGTGCGAAGGTGACGATTAGGGGTAATGATGCATTAGAGATGGTGAAGAAGTTGTTGCCGGCGATTGACAATGTTTTGAAAGAGAAGCAAATTCAGGATAATTGTTTTTCGTTTGGAATTCGTGAGTATATTGAGATTCCGGGTGTTGAATATATTCGTGAGGTTGGAATTATGGGATTTGAGGTGACAGTTGTTTTTACGAGAGCGGGGAAATCGGTTGAGAAGAAAAAAGTTAAAAGGGGAAAGGTGCGAAGGTCGGTTGTGAGCCGGAAGGAAATTGAGGATTATGTTATTAATAAATTTGGGACGGAGATTTTGAGGAAAGTGAAGAAAGGTTCGGAGGGAGAAGATGGGGATTGAAAATAAACCATGGACGAACATGGACTGGCACGGACTTTTGCTAAATTGGTTTAAGGGAGATAGAATATGACATCGAGTGATTGGAGAAAGATAACGAGGCAGTTGAGAAGTAAGCCAGCGGTGTTGAAGAAATTTTTGAAACATAATAAGCCGAAGGCGAGGGCGTTTGGGATTGCTGTTAATAAGTGTGAAGTTTGTGGGCGGACGGGGGCTCATATATCAAGTTACAATTTAAATTTGTGCCGACATTGTTTTAGAGAGTTGGCCGTTGAATTGGGGTTCAAGAAATATTCATGAAAAAAATAAATCTTTTCCATAGTTGGAAGTTGGAAGTTGGAAGTTGGAAGTATTCCACGCAAAATCAGAGAGCCTTCGGCTCCCATGATTTCTCGTGGATGCATGGTCAACTTAGGTTGGCTTCTTTGGGTAAAAAAATAGCACACGGACTAACACGGACTAACACGGATTTTTTAGGAGGCCGAAGATGAGCCAGGATGTTGTTGCAGATGGGTTGAACCAGATTATGAATGCAAAGCGGATTGAGAAGAGAGAGGTTGTGATTAGACGGAGTTCGAAAGTTTTGGTGAGATTGCTTGAAATAATGAAGACGTGTGGGCATATTGATTATAAGATTGAGGATGGGAAAGTTGTTGTCGGGATTTTGAAGTTGAATGAGTGTCGGGCGGTGAAGCCGAGGTATTATGTTGGGGTTGATGGGATTGATAAGTATTTGAGGAGATTTTTGCCGTCGAGGAATTTCGGGACGTTGGTGATTTCGACGAGCAAGGGATTAATGAGCCATCAAGATGCTATTGCAAATAATTTAGGGGGAAGCGTTGTTGCTTATTTTTATTGATGAACAAAGATTTAGAAAGAGTTATTGAAATCCCAGGGGGTGTTAGTGTTGTTGTTAATGGGAATGGGATCGTTGTGAAGGGGAATGGGAAAGAGTTAAAGAAGGATTTTGACAAGGGGAAAGTTGGGATTGGGGTTAAGGATGGGAAAGTTGTGTTGAGTGTTAAGGGAGCGACGCGTCGGGAGTCGAAGATGATTGGGACGATTTGGGCGCATTTGAAAAATATGATTAAGGGTATTGGTGAGGATTTTGTTTACGAGTTGGAGATTTGTAATGTTCATTTCCCGATGAACGTGAAAGTTATCGAGGATAAAGTTGTGATTAAATCTTTTTTGGGGCGAGTCAAGGAAAGAGTTGCGCGAATTATGGCTGGAGTTAAGGTTGACGTGAAGGGGAATAAGATTGAAGTTAGTTCGGGTGATATTGAGGCGGCGGGGCAGACTGCGGCGAACTTAGAGAAAGCGACAAGGCTGGTTGGGAGAGATAGGCGAGTTTTTCAGGATGGGATTTACATAACTAAAAAACCTTACAAGAATATTTAAGATGGAAAGAAAGAAGCCGAAATTTTTGAGAAAGGATTGGCATAAGGAGATTAAACTCGGGAGAACAGTGAAGAAGTTGCGGAAGTGGAGGTCGGCGAATGGGAGACATAATAAGATTAGATTGAATAGGAGGGGACAGGCGCAAAGACCGAAGATTGGATGGGGTGCTCCGAAAGATGTTAGGCGTCAGGGTTCGGGTGTTAGAGTTATGAATATTAGTGGGCTTTCTGAGGTTGATAAAAAAAATGGGATTGTAGTCGGTGCCGTTGGGAAGAAAAAACGAAACGAGATTATTGCGAAGGCGAAAGAAATGGGAATAAAAATTTTAAATAGATATAAGGTGGGAAATGAATCTGACAAAGCGTAAAGAGTTGGCGGCGAAGGTTTTGAGAGTTGGGAAAAATCGGATTGTTTTTGCGAAAGATAATTTATCTGAAGTTAAGGAAGCGATTACGCGAATGGATATTATTGATTTGCATAAATCTGGGGTGATTCAAATTAGAGAAATCAAAGGGCGAAAGAAGATTGTTAGAAGGCGACATAGGAGAAGAGTCGGGAAAGTTAAGGGAAAAGTTAGCGATAAAAAAACGGACTATGTGATAATCACGAGAAAGTTGAGGAAGTTTGCGAGAGGAATGGTGAGAAGTGGAAAAATTGATAGGGAGAAAAATAGAGAAATTAGAAAAGAAATTCGGGCTCGAAAGTTTAAGAGCAAAAGACACTTAAAGGAGAGTTTGGAGGAATAATTGTGGCGAAAAGAACATTAAAACGAAGGAGAAGAGAAGGGCGGACTGATTATAAGTTGAGATTGGGACTATTGAAGAGCGGGCTGCCGAGAATTGTAATTAGGAGAACGAATAAATATTTTATTGTGCAGGCGGTTGAAAGTAATGAGGCACAAGATAAAATTGTTATGACTGTTAGTTCGAAGGAATTGTTGAAAAATGGGTGGAATGAGAAAAGAATTGGGAGTTTGAAATCTATTCCGGCTGGATACCTCACGGGTTTCTTATTTGCAAAGCAAATAAAAAAGCAGGTCGCAGGTCGCAGGTCGCAGGTCGCCGACAAATACATTGTTGATTTGGGGATGGCGAGGACGATTAATGGGGCGAGGGTTTTTGCTGTTGTTAAAGGATTAGTTGATGGCGGGCTTGATATTTCGGTTGATGAAAAAGCGTTTCCGTCAGAGGAGAGATTAATGGGTGAGCATTTGAAAGATGATGTTAAAAATGTTATAATTAAAGTTAGGGAGAAGATGAAAAATGACTGAGAGAAAAGTTGAAGAAAATGTTGAGAAGCAATTGGAAGAAATGACTAAGATAGTTGATGCGAAGGAGAAAGCCGAGGAGGAAAAGGTGTCAAAAGAATTTGATGCGAAGGCACGAGTTGAAGAGAGGAGTGAGTTTAGGCGAGAGACGAGGGAAGAAAGATTTGCGAGAGAGGATAAAGATAAGTTGGACAGGTGGGTGCCGAGGACTGAACTTGGACGAAAAGTCAGAGCGGGGAAAATCAAAGATATTGATGAAGTTTTGCGGGAAGGTAAAAAAATTATGGAGCCGGAGATTGTTGATTTATTGGTTCCTGGCTTGATGGTTGATACTTTATTTATTGGGCAGGCGAAGGGAAAGTTTGGCGGAGGAAAGAGGAGGGCATTCAGACAGACGCAGAAAAAAACTCAGGAGGGAAATGTTTTGACTTTTGGAGTGATGGCTGTTGTCGGCGACGGGCATGGACATATCGGGCTTGGTTATGGACGGGCGGCTGAAACTTTGCCGGCGAAGGAGAAAGCGGTTAGGAAAGCGAAGTTGGGCATCGTTAAAATTCCGAGAGGGTGTGCGAGTTATAATTGTTCGTGCGACGAGGAACATAGTATTCCTTTGGCTGTCGAGGGAAAATGCTCGTCTGTTGTTATTAGATTAATGCCGGCGCCTCAGGGAACCGGATTGGTTGTCGGGAATGAGATGAAAAAAATTTTGAAACTGGCTGGGATTAAAGATGTTTATAGTCAGACTGAGGGGAAAATCAGGACGACATTTAACGCGGCGAAGGCGTTGATGGTTGCTTTAAATAAAATTGGGGAGATGCGAATATGAAATTAGAGATTTTATATTCTGGGTGGTTGGTATTCGGTAGTCGGTCGCTTCACTTGTGGAGACTTGAGAAATTTTGGGGGACTCTGAAATGATATTGGTTGTGAGGATTGCTGGGCAGGCGAGGAATAAAAAGAAAGACGAGGAGACATTAGGGCGGTTAAAGTTGGGAAAAAAGTTTAGTTGTATTTTAGTTGGGGAAGATGATGGCATTAGGATAGGAATGGTTCGGGCTGTGAGATATATGGTCGCTTATGGGAAGGTTGGGGAAGATTTTGTAAAAGAGTTGAGGGCAAAGAGGAAAGATAAAGATGGGGTTTATTTTTTGCATCCGCCTCGAGGGGGATTCAAGAGAAGTTCAAAAGTTGCGGCGCCGAAGGGAATTTTGGGCAGACATAATGATATTGTTAAACTTGTGGAGAGAATGTTATGAATAGCGACGGGAAAAGTTTAGATAGTGATTTGGAAATTGGAAATTTTGGGTTGGGTCGTTTGGAAATAAGGAAAACCTTTAGGGGGAATGAATTAGTAATAGGGAGGGATGCTTATGGTATGGCAACGATTTGTTGGGATGGTAGTGATGATATGATGTTCTCTACATATAGTGTTCGTCAAAATGGTGGTGCGATGGCGAATGTATTTCTTATAATGCAAGCCAAGATTGTTCCTTCAGATTTTTTTTATGGTAGATATAAACCAATGTTGGAAGAAATGGAATCTCAACGAGGGGTGCCCATATGAAGGTTCACAAAAGAAAGAAGAGTTCGAGAATTCGAGGCGGAAAAACTTGCGGATGGGGATTTAGACAGAAGCATAAAGGACATGGGAACAAGGGTGGAACCGGAATGGCGGGAAGTGGGAAGAGGGCCGACCATAAGAAACAAATTGCATTAATGTCCGACGAAAAGGGGCAATATTTTGGAAAGCAGGGAGCGACATCGCGACGGACGGAAAAGAAAAAGTATGAGAAGATTAATTTGATTGATGTGAGGAATAATTATTCTGGGGATAAGATTGATTTATCGAAGCATAAAATTCTTGGGAAGGGCGATGGGTTCAATGCGGAGATAATGGCAAAATCAGCGACGGTGAGTGCGATTGAGAAGATGGAAAAGGCAGGGGGGCGCATCGTCCTTCGGACGATGGATAATTCTTCGGCTTTGTCGAAGGATAACTCTGCTTTACAGGATGGTTCGTCGGTAAGACCGACGGAAAGTTCATCGCTTCGCGATGGGAACTTGGCGAAAAGAAAAATTAAGAAGAAATAATTCTACAAAACTTTATAAACAAATTTTGTAATTGTGTTTGATGGGTTTGCAAGGATTGTTGCATAATTTGCCTGAGGTTCGGGCACCGACGGAAAAAAAGGTTAGCTTTAATGTTAAGTTAAAGTGGACGCTGGTTATTTTGGTCGGCTATTTTATTCTTTCTAATATTCCATTGTTTGGTATTGCGGATAGTGTGTTGTCGCGATTTGAGTATTTGGCGATTTTGCTTGGTACTTCGTTCGGTTCGATTATTTCTCTGGGGATTGGGCCTATTGTTATGGCTTCTATTATTTTGCAATTATTAAATGGGGCGGGAATTTTGGATATTGATACAAACACCAACGAGGGAAAGAAATTTTTTCAAGGTGTTCAGAAATTGTTGGCATTCGCGTTCGTGCTTTTTGAGGCGATGGTTTATGTTTTGATGAAGGGAATTGCGGCTGACCCTGGATTCGCTGGGCTTGTGATTTTTCAATTATGTCTTGGGGGATTTTTGATTATTTTTATGGACGAGGTTGTGCAGAAATGGGGCTTTGGTTCTGGAGTTAGTTTGTTTATTGCGGCGGGAATTGGCTGGAGATTGTTTGCTCAATTGTTTCAGTTTATCGGACCAACTGGTTCTTTTGAGGCGACTGGGAAAGTTTTGGCTATTGTTGCTGCAATTATTTCTGGTGGGGGTGGGACGGGAACTGAGGTTTTAAGAAATTTATTTCCGATTGTTGTTACTGCTGTTTTATTTTTGGTGGTTGTGTTTGCGCAGAGTTTAAAGGTTGAGATTCCGTTGGCTTTTGATAGGATTCGCGGGCATTCTGTTAAGTGGCCGTTGCAATTTTTTTATGCGGGTGTTATTCCGGTGATTTTGGTTTCGGCATTGGTTGCTAATTTACAGTTGTTTGCGTCGCTGCTGCAGAATTGGTTGGGGCATGCGACTTTTCTTGGAGGATTTAGTTCTAATGGGCAAGCTATTTCCGGGATATCTTTTTGGGTTCATTCGACTCCTATTTTGGAAACTATTATTACTGGGAGTTTTAGATGGATTTATGCTGGGCAAGCCTTGGTTCATATTTTATTTTATACTTTGTTTTCTATTGTATTTTCTTTCTTTTGGGTTGGGACTTCGGGGATGGATGCGAGGAGCCAAGCGAATAAAATTGTTAATTCTGGGATGAGCATGCCTGGGTTTAGAAAAGATGAGAGGGTTTTGGAATCGATTTTGAAAAGATATGTAACGCCATTGACAGTGATGGGCGGGGCTGCGATTGGACTTTTGGCGTCGGTGGCGAATTTGCTTGGTGCTTTGGTTGGTGGGACGGCGATTCTTTTGGCGATTATGATTTTGTATCAGTTATATCAGAATATTGCGCAGCAGCATGCGGTTGATATGAACCCGGCATTGAAGGGATTTTTTGGGGCATAGTTTAGTTGGTAGTGGGTAGTTTTTAGTTGGTAGTGGGGCTTCGCCCGATTTGAGAAACTTTAAGTATTTTAGCTTAGTATATTTTTTATGTGGGATTATAAGAAACTTGATGTTTGGAAGAGGGCGATTGATTTGATTCCTTTGGTTTATGAAATTATTAGGGCGTTTCCTAGAGAAGAGAATTGGGGATTGAGTTCACAACTCAGAAGGGCAGTTGTTAGTATCTCTGCGAATATCGCTGAGGGTTGTGGCAGGAGAACAAGTAAAGATTATATTCAATTTTTACATAATGCCATGGGAAGTTGTAAAGAAGTTGAAAGTGAATTGTTTGCAGCTGAGAAATTGAAATATATTTCTAAAGATGAGTTAGATAATTTATTGAAAGAGTTAGATGAAATTGGGAAGATGATTAATGGTGTTATTGGTTATGTTTCTGATAAGGATATTAAATAGGCAAATTTAAAAAGAAATTTTTGTTGTTGGTTGTATGACATTGACTGGGGTGATGGGATGAAAAAGAGATGGATTTTTTTAGTGTTTTTGGTCGCCATGGGTATTGCATATAGTTGGACCAAAATTCCTAGTGTTGCGCTTTTTTTTCATTCTATTTTTGATCCAACGTTGGGCGCAATTTTGAATTGGAATGTTTTTTGGGGGATGGCTTTTATTACTTTTGTTTTGAGTATTATTACAACTTTGGTTCAGAAATATGGGACTGATCAAAAGACGTTAAGTGAAATGAAAAAGAGACAAAAAGAAATACAAAAAGAGATGAAAGAATACAGAGATCATCCTCAAAAAATTTTAGAGTTAAATAAAGAAAGTATGGGATTTATGGGAGAGATGATGAAAATTTCTATGGGGTCGGTTGTTTATACCATTGTACCCTTTATTTTATTGTTTAGATGGTTTGTTGATTATTTTTCTATCCTTGATATTAAATTTCTTGGATTTTTATCTTGGTTCTGGTTTTATATTTTAACCTCTCTTGTTTTTTCTTCTATTTTGAGGAAGATTTTGAAGGTTGCATAGAAAAGAAATCTTTTACATTTTTGTTTAAAATAAGATAATAAATAATATATCCGTAGATAAGCGACATTCCTATTTTCCCGACGGAGAACGGTATTGAGGTTGATATTAAAAAGAGTATTAAGGAAAATATATATTCTAATATTAATATGTTTTTAGCCCATATTTTTTTTCTAAAAATTCCCTTTGCTATGAAAAAAGATAAAATAGATAATAAAATTATTACTATTCCTATTAGATAAATATTATTTATGAATAGATAACTAAATTTTAATTTAGTCAGGGAACTCCTTAAACTTTGACTGGAAAATAAGAAAATAGAAAATAAAATTCCTATTGTTCCTCCTATATAATTTGCATATGCAAAAATTTTTAATAATTTTGGCATTTTTTGTGAATTCATTTCTTTATTGATATGAGTAAGTTTATTAAAGTTTCCTTGTTTTTTTGATGAATTGTTTTGGGGTTAGAATTCCGAATTCTGAGATTATTCCTGAGATGTCTTTTAATTTTGTTTTGTCAAAGGCGGGATTAATGATTTGGATTTTTTTGTTTCGTTCGTCCCAAACTTCTTTTCCGTTTCGTTTTTCAATTTTTATTTTGTTTGTGAATTTTTGTGAGACGGCGCAGGTGTATCTTGGGATGTTGTGGAGTTTCGCTAATCTTACTAAGGTACTTGTTCCAATTTTATTTGCTAAATATTTTTTTGTTATAGCATCGGCGCCGAAAAGGAATAAGTCGCATTTTTGCAGGGATTGTTCAGCGGCGAAGTCAGGGGTGATTATGACTTTTATTCCTGCTTTTGCCAAATCTTTTGCTGTTTGTCGTCCTTGGAGTAATGGTTCAACTTCGGTTGTGTAGACGACGAAATTTTTTTTTCTTTTTTTCTTCGCGTATTTCAGGATATCGATTACTGTCGAGGAATGGCAATGAGTGTATATGTTCATGTTGTTCTTGATTAATTGTGTTCCTTTTTTTGAAATTTTGTCGTGAGATTTTTTTAAGTCTGATAGAAATTTTTTTGCTGTCAAATATGGACGTTTTGATTTTAATAAAAGTTTTATCGCGTTTTGCATTAGCGGTTCTGTTGGTCTTGTCTTGAGAATTTTTTTTGCTGATTGTTTTGTTGGAATCAAGAGGAATGCTTTAATACCAGCTTTAGCAACATTTTCGGCTCCTTGAATTTTTATTGATTTAATATCGTCGAGAATTTTACTGAATTGTCTTAATTGTGTTTTCTCTTTTTTCATATAATTTAAAATCTGGTTGGTATAAATATTTAACCAATAATTTATATATGTTGTTGTTGTTTATTTGGTATGATAGAGATGCTGATGAAACCAAAGAGGGCGGAAAGGCGTCCGTGGGAAATGTTTTTTGTTGGATTGTTTTATGCGTCGGTTGCGTTGTTATTAGTGATGTTTGTTTTTGGAAAGGATTCTATTTTGAAAGAGGGGTCGGGATTGTTGATTGTGATTTTTACTGTAGTTTGTTGTTTGCCATTTATGTATTATATTATTAAGTTAGAAGAAGGGAAAGATATTGAGATTAGCGATTCGGGACAATTAATTAAGGAACATTCGAAGGCGCTTCGGGCATTGATGTGGCTGTTTCTTGGATTTGTTATAGCGTTTTCATTTTGGTATATTGTTTTGCCAGATTCAGCAGGACAAAATTTTAATTTTCAGATAAAAACTTTTTGTGCGATTAATAGTCCGTCTCATTATAGTGCCTGTCTTGAACAGCATGGGATTCCTATTGCGACTGGAGCAGCAACGGGGACAACTGCTATTTTAAATATTTTTTCTAATAATATTTATGTTTTGATTTTTACAATTTTATTTTCGTTGGCGTTTGGGGCTGGGGCTATTTTTATTTTGGTTTGGAATGCTTCGGTGATTGCGGCAGCTATTGGGATTTTTACAAAGGGGAATGTCGTGGGTTTGCCAATTGGGATTCTTAGATATATGATTCATGGAATTCCTGAGATTGGGGCATATTTTGTGGGAGCTTTAGCTGGAGGAATTATTTCCGTCGCTGTTATTAGAAAAGATTTGAAGGGAGAGGGAATGTGGAGAATTTTGCAGGATTCGTTGCTGATGATAATTATTGCTATTGGAATTTTGTTGGTTTCGGCTTTTATTGAAGTTTATTTTACGCCGTTGCTGTTTTAGTTATCGTTTAGACGATATTTGAAATAGTGTCCAGTTAAATCCTCCGTGTTCATCCGTGTGCTTACCGCGTCAATCCATCCAATCCCGCGCAAATCCGCGTGCCCCTTCCTTCAGTTACACAAGTCACATTGCCCAAACAAAAATCCTTTGCATCCTGCTAATTCTCATAAAGCCCAGATAACCATTCTTCAAAAAGTAAAGGCATCCTCTTATACAACCAAGAACAAAACTTCAAAAACTCTCTCGCCTCCATCTCAACATACTCAACAATTTTATCATAATCCCCGTGGTCAAACCAAATCGGCACCATCATCCCGTCCCTGTCTTTCCCAGTAATCTTATTCAACCCTGAACCCTTGAACTCCCCTCCCTTCATCAAAACTCCAATAACTCTCAAATCGATAAACGGCTTCGACAAAATATCAATCTCAAGCAACCCATGAATCTCCGCCCGCCTCTTCAAAAAATTATGCTCAAAAGTCAAATTATACCCGACCGGCACAAAACTAAAATCATAAGCATCAAGAAAACTTGTCTCTCTCAAAAACCTCTCGATAATCCCCTTCTCCGAACTCTCCCACGCCTTCAAAATAATCAACTCCCCAATAGCCAAACCAGTCCGCCTATCTAACTCCTGATACTGAATCGTCACAATCTCATTCACATCCGAGTCCAACCCCGTCGTCTCAATATCAAGATAAAAATTCCCCATAAAAAACCCTCCTCAATTTAAATTCGGCCCGAACAGCGAATAGCGAAAAGCGAACACCACGCAAAGCGTGCCCCGTCGTCTCAATATCAAAATAAAAATTTTCCATAACAAATTAAGAATTAAAAATACTTAAACTTTCCCATAACATCTATCAACGAAGTCATTCTACCAAAAAATAAAGCTTTTTGTTCTACCGAAAAATCTCGATTTTCCGTCTACAAGCATAGCACCCTAAATCATCCGTAAATTTATAAACAACCCACTCCTAACTAATCCATGAAAAAAACTGGTGTATTCCTCGTCCTAATATTACTATTGTTCTCGATAACACTAACAATCGCCGCAAACGAAACAAACAGCACATCAGTCACTCAGCAACAAAATCCCGACAAAATAGAAAACGGATTCACCTGTCTCGAAGAAAAAGCAGGAGATTGCTCAGGACTCACAACTCAGGAAATCGCACTCACAATTCTCGCAACCCCAGACAATATCTTTAACAACTGCGTCGCCGAATTAAAAAAACGAGAAACCTCAGACAACTGGGGGAACATCCATGATACATCTCTCGCAATTCTCGCAATGCAGCACGCCGGCGAAGATACACAATCCGCAGAGTCATGGTTGCTTAATCAAGAAAAAACTCCAACGAATTTAATCTGGTATTTACAACAAGATTCAAATGTCGCAACAGAATGTCACATCGGCTACGAATCAAGCGACTACATAATCAACATAGGAGCAAATAAAAAAATCGACAAAAACGCAGGTGAATGTTTGACTCGCGCTCAATCAAACTTCTGGCTCCAAGTCACTCCAGATTGCTACGAAAAAGAATTCTCAATTGAATGCAACCAGGCATTCATCGCAAACCTAATTTACAAAAATAAAAATTCACCGATGATATATGTCCTCGAAGGCACAGAATCAGAACCAGCATTCGGCTCAATCAAACTAAATATTAAATCAAAATGTTTTGGCAAAAATTCATGCGATTACGAAGCAACAATATGGGCAACGTTAGCACTGCTAAAAACTGGTCACAACGTCGAAGATTTCATCCCATATGTCATCGCAATGTCAGACACAAACAAACAATATCTCCCAGAAGCATTCATCTACATGCTAACAAATTACGAAGATTACGCAACCCAATTAGTCACTGACCAAAAATTAGGAAATTATTGGGAAGCGCCAACTTCGGCATACAACAAATATTACGATACATCGATAGCACTCATTGCCCTCGGTAGTTCATCATCAGAACAAATTACAAAAGCAAGGGATTGGTTATTATTTTCTCAAAGTACAAATGGTTGCTGGCAAAACTCAGTTAAAGAAACGGCCGTATCTCTTTGGGCACTAACTGGCAGAAGCGGACGAACATCAACTGAAGGTAGCACAACAACATACTGTTCCGAAGCAAACTACTTCTGCATTCCATCTGCGGATTGCCCAGCCAGTGAAAATGTCGGCAACAATTATTTTTGCCCATCACTATCAACTACCTGTTGCACAAGCGAAAATCTAAAATCCTGTTCCGAATACAACGGAAGAGAATGTCTAACAACCGAGGTCTGCGTCGGTAATTCAAGAAAAGCCACAGATATAACTCAATGTTGCACTGGCGAATGCAAATTAAAATCACAGGAAACCGAATGCGAAAAAAACTTTTACACATGTATGGACCAATGCTCAGAATTTCAAGAACCACTAACGACATATTCATGCAACGCCCCGCAAATTTGTTGCAGAACAAAAATAACACCAGAAAGTTCGTCGTGGTGGATATGGATTTTGATTATTCTAATTATAGCAGTTCTCGCCGCAATAGCATATATTTTTCGAGATAAACTAAAATTATTATGGTTTAGAATTAAAACCAGATTCAAAAAAGATGGAGGACCAAAAAGTTCCTCGTCACGAGGAAGACCAGGAATGCCACCACGTCCCGGTTTCCCGCCGATAAGAAGACAATACCCACCAGTCGCCCCAGTAAAACGACCGCAACAACTCCAAGACGATTCAATGTCAGAAACTTTCAAAAAGCTAAAAGAAATGTCTCGTTAATATGAAACAATTCTATTTTCTATTTTCTATTTTCTATTTTCTATCTTTAATATCAGCCACACCAGTTTTAAATTTCCAATACGACCAAATCCAACCTGGCGAAACAATTTTAGCGACGGTAACATCTCAAGGAACATTCACAAGACAAATAGAAACAACAGATATCACATTCCTCGAAGGCAGAAAACCAGTTTTCTTCGAGCACGACATCACATTTTACAACAACACATATTATCTCTACATCTATACAACTCGCTCCGGAAATTTCACAATAAAAATAAAAAATATATTATTCAAAGAATCAGACGAACTTAATTCAGAAACAATCCAGCAAAATTTCACAGTTCAAGACACAACAAATCAAACTCAGATATTATCAATTAAACCCGGCTTCATATTCACGACCCAAACCCCAAAAATAGAATTAACAAACAAAGGAACATCGACGATAAATGCGACATTCAACAAAGATATAATATCAATCCCGCCACTAAAAACCGAAGAAATCATATTTATTCCGACCAAAATTTTTTCAATCGTCGAGATATCATCATACAAAAATTTCTTAATCCCGATAATTTATCCTTCAGCGAATGGAACATTCCAAGTCAAACAGCAACTCGACCTAAAACCAAATCCAAAATTACTCTTCGCTGAACTTTTTATAGGAAATAAATCACAAGAAATAATACAACTCTTTAATTTTGGCAACGAATCGATAACAAACATTAGCATAATACTAGACCAATCATTTATCAAAGCTGAACCAATAAGAAATATATCAGCGAGAGAAGTTTACAATTTAACACTGAATCTTGCCCCACAAACTCCCGGTTATTTTAACGGCAACATAAACATCACATACATTCAATATAACAAGAAAAACACACTTCAAATCCCAATGAGTTTATTCGTTTTACCCCAAGGAAGCACACAGGAAGATTTCCAAATCTCAGAAGAAACCTGCGAAGAAAAAAATGGAACGTCCTGCACTACCGACGAAATCTGTGACGGAAAAGCATTCTTCACAAAAAACAATGAATATTGTTGCATAGGCGCCTGTCAATCAACAGCGCAAAATGAGAACGGTTTCGGCTACGGCTGGCTAATCGCAATAATAATTTTCATCGCGCTTGCCGGAGGCGGTTATTATCTTTACAAAAAACAAAAAAAAGTAAAACCACAAACCCCCGACGAGAAAATTAAAGAAACATCAGAAAAATACAGCAAACGAATCAGAGGCGGACTAGTAAATTCATAATTATTTTTTCTTAGATTTCTTTTTCGCAATCTTCTTTTTCGCAACTTTCTTCTCACCGCTTTCCATTTTTACATTTGCCTTCTTCCCGCTTTCAATTATCGCAATAAGTTCCTTCTCTCTTTCAATCATCTGCCTCAACCTCTCGCCCGCAACTTTCGCAATCTCGTCATACCGATGCATCCGCCCAGAAATATTATTCAACAAATCAGTCGCCTCAGTCATACTCATCGTAACATTAACCGGCTCAACAACTTCAACCGACGACGGCATAAAATCAAACATCGTCTCACTCAACCTCGCAAAAGTCGTCGTCTCAAAATCAGCCTCGGCAAAACAAGTCAACATCCCCTCAGAATCCTTAATCTCCCTCGGCTCGCTCATCTTTATCGAATGAACTTTTATATCATTAACTTTGTTCAAAACTCCAATATGCTCCGCCAACGCGCCCTTCAAATACTCCGCCGGTCGCCCAGCAATCTCAACAATCATTATCGCCCGAACCATAAACCAAAGAAACAAAAACCCCTTTTAATTCTTTCCAATCACACCTACCAAAATTTTTCCTACCACAAATCAAGAAGATAAGAAGTATTTATAAAATTATTTACCAATAAATTTATTCTTTAAACCTTATGGCTCAACAATAATTTCTAAAATTCCAGAAACCTTAGTAATCGGAGCTAATGAACTCATAGAATAAGTTCGACGGTAATATATTGCAACCCTTGCCTCATTATTAGATAATGTTCTAAATCATCCATAGTATCCTCTTTGTTCATCCTTATTTAATCTTCCCACATCATCTTCCTTAACAGCTCTATCTTCGCAGACAATAGTTATTGGAGTTCCCCTACTAAGATTCATTTTCTCAACTTCTGTTGTAGCCATATAATGTTTACCAGCCATCCCAATTCAACAATCTCAATCTATTTAAGCTTTCCTATTCATTACCATTACAAAATTACATCCAATCCACCAAGTCCCAATCGCGAAGCGATTATCACCTTGAAAAACGAAATTTCTCATATCACCACAGCGTCGCTGTATCCCCATGTTTGCTTACAAACATACCCCCATCACCTTCTCTCCCAAACCAAAACTCCAATCACAAAAATCAAAAAAACAGCAAACCCATAAACCAATTTATCAACAACCCTCGAATCCTTCGACTCATAAATAACCTTCTCACCCAAAACAACATCCTCGACGACATCACCCAAAATAATCACCTCATCTTCACCATCCAAAACTTCCCCGCTATCTTCAATCAAATCATCATCCAAAATTTTCGAAGCCTTCACGACAACTCTATCAATATCAAAAACCTCCCGCTTCTCACCCTGCCTCAACTTCAAAACCCCGTCGTATTTTCCAACTTTAGAAACTTTCAACTTCACATTAGCTTCATCCTCGACAAACTCCGTCAAATAATAATATCCCGACAACCACTTTCCATTTTTCTCATCCCAAATTTTCAAAACAGAATCCCGCTCAGAATCAAACTCAACCTTCACATCGTAAACTCCACTCCCATCCAAAACCTCCAACGAACATTCAAATTCCTCGTCGACAAAAACAGAACTCGGGCAATCAAACTTAACATCAATCCCTCTTACAAAAGAAATAAGAAAAACAAACAAGCAGATAAAAACAACAAAACGCCCCTCACCTCCCATCTACCTTCTCCCGCCCCGACGCAAACAGCGTCGTGGACAATCAGACTTAACATCAACCACCGAAACAAATCCAATCACCAGCAAAATCAAAACAATCCACCGCGTCATTTTAATATATCAATGCCCCGACAACAATCACAACATTAATTACAAGCCAAAGAGAATACCCAATAATAATCGGCTTCTCCCTATGAACAAAACCATACAAAATCCATGGAATATCAAAAAAAGCAAAAAGCCCAAAAGACAAAGCCGAAACCCCAGTAGCATTCTTAAAAAGATAAATCTGCAAAACCTGAGGTAACGCCATCAACGGCCCAATCACAGCGACGATAATCAAAAACCTATCAAGAAATTTAATCCACTTGTTCGGATGCGGATACATCTCAAGTTTAGAATGAATCCTTTTTCGTCGACTTATATGATGAATCCCACTCATAAAAATACTCGCACAACCAAATTTAAATAACTATCTCATCCTCGCCAAAATCTCGCCAACATCAACATACTCAACCGAAACATTCCGCCCATCCTTCTTCTTCGACGCAACCAAAATCTCGCCAAAAACTTTCTTCTCCAAATAAAACCTGCATTTCTCTTTTTCCACCCTCGACAAATTCCCATTCATCTTAACCTCAATCCCAATCACCTTGAACAAATCTCCACGTCGAGAAAAACAAACAAAGTCCGGAAAACCTGTCCCAATCGTCATCACCTTATTGAACGGATTAAATTTCCTCTTACACGGAATAATATCCCCATTTTCCAAATCAACATTATTCGACCACTTATCAACAACCCAACCCTTTTCCTCCAAATCCTTCCGAACCTTCGCCTCGAACAACCCACCACCAGCCCGACTCTTCCGCCCCATCCGAACCTTCGACTTCTTCTTTAAAACAATATTCCCAGCGTCGTCAAAATCAATATCATGCTCAACTTCTCTCTCAGGACTTTTCAACTCCATAAAAAATTAAACATAATAAGAATTATAAAACTTTACAAATCACTACAAACTACAAACTACTTACTACCAACTAATCAAAGGTCCCGCGCATAAACAGTCCGCCGCCCATTCGCCCTCGCCCTCTCCTGCGCCTTCTTTAAAATATCCTCAACCTTCTTCTCTAACTCAACATTAACATCCTCGCCAACATTCATCTCGACAACCTTCTTTACTTTACTCCAAACAACCAACCCCATAAGAAATAAACTCATGCAATAATTATAAACCTTCTTATCGAACAACTTTCGTCCAAAAAAAGTAAAAAAATCCTAATGCCCAACAGCGAAGCACCCTAATACCTAATACCTCGCAAAGCGCGCCTTCTTCACCTTACTCCAACCAACCTCATTCATTTCTAAACATACATTTCTTTAAATAGTTTATCAAATTATATCAACCATGAAACATTACAGAACAATTTTAACAGCAATTTGTTGCACGGCAATCCTTTACCTGCCAGGATGCTACATCTTCTCCCTAGAGTACAGAAAAATTTTAGAAAAAGACATGATGGCATTTACGAGCAGAGGTCCCAGCGAAGAGTCTTCAAAATTAATCGAAGAAATAAAAAACGAATCACTAAAAAAAGCAACAGATAAATGGTAATTACTTATTCTTTTCTTCCGGTCTCATAAACGGGAAAAAAATCACATCCCTAATGGAATCCTTCCCAGCCAACAACATAACCAAGCGATCAATTCCCATCCCAAACCCAGCAGTCGGTGGCATCCCATACATTAGCGCATTAACAAAATCGTCGTCGGCAGGCATCGCGTCGTCGCAACCGCCCCTAAGAAGTTTTTCCTGTTCGGTCAATCTCTTCTTCTGCTCAATTGGGTCATTCAACTCGTCATACGCTTTCACAATCTCCGCGCCGTCAATAATTAACTGAACCGAATTAATCTTCAAAGGGTCGTCCTTGTTTCTCTTCGCCAACGCAATCATCTCAACCGGATAGTGTGTCAGAATCGTCGGCTGAATAATTTTCGGTCTGATAACTCTCTTGTAAACCTCATCCAACAATGCGCCATAATGTTTGCAATCAGAAATATCAATCCCAATATTTTTTTCCCTAATCGTGTCCGCAAACTTTTCAAAATCATTCGCAACATTAATATCAACTCCAATTTCTTTCTTCACCAAATCTCTAAACTTAATTCTCTTGAACGGCGTCTTCAACGAAATCTTATTCCCTCGATATCCAATCGAATCATTAATCCCCAACTCTTTCTTAATCTTCTCAAAAAATCTCTCGATAAAATCAATATGATATTCATAAGTTTTGTAAGCCACATAATATTCCATCATCGTGAACTCTGGGTTGTGCGCAAAATCAATTCCCTCATTCCTAAAATTCTTACAAATAGTAAACACTTTCTCATATCCACCAACAATCAATCGCTTCAAATAAAGCTCAGGCGAAATCGACAAATACGCATCCATATCCAAAGCATTAACATGAGTCATAAAAGGTTTTGCCGAAGCTCCGCCATAAACCGGCTGAATCAACGGCGTTTCAACTTCCATAAATCCCTCACTCTCCAAAAATTTCCTCAAAATCCCAATCACCCTCGACCGATAAACAAAAACCTCTCGCACATCCTCGTTCATAATCAAATCCAAATATCTCTTCCTATATCTCTCCTCTTTATCCTTAATCCCGTGCCACTTTTCCGGCAACGGCTTAATCGCCTTCGACAAAAGAATAATTTCCTTAACCAAAATAGAAAGTTCGCCCCGCTTCGTCCTCATTGGATTTCCTTTCACGCCGACAAAATCCCCACTATCAATCTTCCCAAAAAACTTAATAACATCGTTGGGACTTTTACCATCCTGAATCAAAATTTGAATCTTCCCACCATCGTCTCGAATCATCCCAAACGCAATTTTCCCCATCGACCTTTTCAACATAACTCGCCCCGCCGTCACAACCTCATCCTTAGAAACCACCTCGTTCTTCAACTTAGAATATCTTTTTTGTAACTCCTCGCACCAATCTTTCTTCTCAAACTCTTGCGGATACGGCTCAATCCCCCCATCTCTCAATTCCTTTATCTTCCTAATCCTTTCATTAACAATCTGTTTCTCCCGCCCACTCATCTCCATCCACAATCAAATCAACTCATATTTATAAAACTATCAAAATTACAAAACAATCCACAATCCACCAACTCACCCACAAGAAAATTTTGAAAAATTTTCGTTCTGCAGGCACAAGCTGTTCAAAAAATTTCAAAAACGAAGTTCTTTGAAATTTTCAAACTCCCCATTCCACTTCCTCTTCTCAACAACAACATTCCTAATCTGCGCATGCTTCGGTCCTTTGCGAACTCGATTCCCCAATCTTTCAATCGCATCATCCTCACCCTCGACGACAATCTCCACATCCCCACTCTCCAAATTCCTCACAAACCCCCGCAACTTCAACTCATCAGCACCCTCCTTCACAAACTGCCTAAAAAAAATCCCCTGCACCGTCCCCTTCACAATAAACCTCGCCCCAGCTTTCATTTTAATTTCCTATTCATATCTTTAACCGCACTTCTCAACACGGGTAACTTATTTTTTATTATATCATTTAATATCTTATGGTTTATTTTAAAATATTCATGACTAACAATTTCCCTAAATTTTACAAACATATCCCAATTCACTTCAGGATATTTTTTAAGTTCATCCTTAGGTAACTTTTTAATAGATTCTCCAATCACTTGAAGTCGCATCAAAGTCGCATCATAAAAAGACAAATTCTTAAAATTAATACCAACTTTTTCACTATGATAAACTATCCTCTCAATCATCTCCAATATATCCACAAGGTAAACTTTATATCTTAACATAAATCGCCTCCTCTTTCACATATTTAATCGCTGGCTTCAAATCCTCTTCAATCACTAAATCAATCTTCCGTCGAAACAACTTCTCCAAATAAAAAATCAATCCAAAATAATTATCACTAGTAATTTCATTAAATTCAACCAAAAAATCAATATCACTCCCTCTCTTCTGCGTCCCCTTTAAATACGAACCAAACAATCCAATTTTTTTCACACCATTCTCTTTTAATTTATTCCGCCTCTTCCTAATCTCCTCAAGAATCTTCTTCTTATCCATAAACAAAAAAACATCAAAGACTTTTTATTCCTTCCTATCGCATTCATTATTCACAATCACAGCAACCTGCGACGCAAACAACATCTTCGGCCCAACATTAATCTTCCTAAAAGGAATATGCTTCACCCACTTCATCTCATTCTTCGGAATCCCATCATGGTCCCCAACAACAAAAACACAATTCTCTCCCAACTCAACATCCCGAATATCTTCGCCCCGCTTATCCAAAATATAAATTTCTTTCTTATCTCTAACAAACTCCTCCATCAACTTCACAAAACTTTTCTTCTCGACAAAATATCCAGTCCCAACTTCAACCCTTCGCCCTTCCTTATATTTATACAACATCCGCTTAATTAATCCAGCAACATCTTTTTTACTAATATCAATTTTCCCCTCGACACCATCCAAATTCTTCCCCGGAAAAATCTCAAGATGCTTCGGCGAATCCGGCGGCCCCATCAAAATCAAATGCACCCTTACATCATTCCTCATCGCCCGCGACACAAACAAACTCTGAATAATAAACTGACACGCAATATCAATCCGCCCCGCCCTCATCAAATCATCCTTAATCAAATTCCCCGCCGTAACCCCCGTTTGTGAATAATAAACAAATTCTCTCATAAAGCAGTAACCCAATCAACAATTAAAAATCTACCTAATAAAAGATTCGTGCAAATTCGTGGCTAGAACCGAACTTGTCCCCAAAACTCCAACGCATCCTTCAATTCCAAATGCCCCTCAGAATAATTACCCAAACTCTCTCCTTCCATAACAGCGTCGACAGCTTGCCTCATCGCCGTTGCCCCGACCCTAGTTCCAGCCGGATGCCCATGAACCCCACCGCCAGCCTGCACAATAATATCATTCCCAAAATTCTTAATCAAATACGGAACATACCCCGGATAAATCCCACCGGAACAAACCGACATCACTGGCTTAATATCACCCCAATCCTGCGCCAACCGATGCTTCGTCTTCACAACCCGTTTCATTTCAATCTCATCATCAATCTCCCTAACCTCACGAACTCCACCCTTCATCTTCCCAATCCCCGTCCCAATATGCAAACTATCAACCCCAGCCAACCTCGCAAAATCCGCAACACACATCATCGACAATCCATGCTCCGGGTTCTCAGTAAACGCCCCATGCATCGCCCGATGCGCATGAATCCCCAACTTACAATTCTTCCTCAACGTCTCCAGCGATGCAAAACCCGCCGTAATAATATCATGCATCACAAACTTCCCGCCCAACTCAGCAACAACATCCGCCCGCCTCAACATCTCCATCGCCTCAGCCGTCACATTAATCAAATAACCCTTCTTCTCCCCCGTCTCCTCCTCCGCCCTGTCACACATCTCCAAAGTCTTCGCCGCCCTCTTATTAAACGGATTAAACTTCTGCGACGACAAATTCTCATCATCCTTAACCAAATCACAACCACCAACCCACGCATCATAAGCAACCCTTGCATGATCCTTCGTCCTCAACCCCAACTTCGGCTTAACAATCGTCCCAACCAATGGCCTCTTCTTCACCCCCAAAATCTTCCGATAACCTTCAATCCCAAACCGAGGCCCAGGAAATGACTTCAAAAGTTTAGAAGGAAACTTAATATCTTCCAACCTCAAACCCCTTACACACTTCATCCCAAAAACATTCCCAGCCACCGACGACAAAATATTAGAAACAGAATTCTCCTCAAACAAATCCTGTGGATATGCAATCTTCGCCCAATCCCCGCTAATAGCAAAAACCTTCGCCCCCAACTTATTCACATAAGCCTCACTACTCTTAATCGGCGTCCAAGTTCCAATCGAACTTTCCAACGCAACATTATTAACAGCCTCGTCAAAACTCATCCCAGCCGGCGTCACCCTAAACAAACAAATCAAATCATTTCTCGTCGGCTTATACGATTTGTCGATAAATGTAAATTTTTTATCCATGATTTTTAACACAATTTAATTCAATCCCATGAATCTTTTTTATCGTCTCGCCTCTAAATTTTTTTAAATCTTTAACATCTCTCGAAACACCATCCAATTTGTTCATCTGCCATCCAAAAACATAACACGCAGCAAAAATCGGATAATATTCTAACAAAACAGGAGTATTAATAATTCCAATAACTTTCAAAATTGCCCAAACAACAATACTTACCAATGCAACCCAAGCCAACCAATCCCAAACCGACCTCTTCACCATCTTTATCTCAATCCTTTAAACTTCTTAAATCTTCTCCAACTCAAATCCATCCCCAACATCCTTAACCTTCCATCCCAATTTCAGAATCTCGTCCCTCAACTTATCTGACTTAGCCCAATCCTTCCCATTACGAGCAACCTTCCGCTCATCAACCAACTTCATAACTTCCTCAGGAACAAAAACCTCCTCCCTCTCCAATAACTTCAACCCAAAAACCTCATCGATTTTTTTCACAGTCCCAACCTTCCCACTCACCTTCTCGTCCCTCAACATAGACCACAAAACAGCGACGGCACCCGGCATATCCAAATCATCATCAATTCTCGCCTCAAACTCATTCAAATATTTCTTATTAATTTTCCCATCATCTTCCAAACTCAAAACAATATTCCCCAATTTCCTAAACGAACTAACCGCCGATTCAATCGCCTCATCACTCCACGTCAATGGCTTCCGATAATGCGCTGTGTAACAAAAATATTTGTAAGCCAACGGACTAATCCCCTCCTTCTCCAAATCAGAAATCGTCTTAATTCCACCAGAACTCTTCGACATCTTCCCTCCCTTAATATTCAAAAACGCCCCATGCATCCAATACCGAACCCACGGCTTAACCCCAAACGCACTCTCCGACTGCGCAATCTCATTCACATGATGAACTGGCATATTATCCTCCCCCCCAGTATGAATATCAAACTGCTTCCCCAAATACTTCGACGCCATCGCCGAACATTCAATATGCCAACCCGGAAACCCAACTCCCCACGGCGATTCCCATTCCTGTTGCCTAACTCCCTTCTCCAAAGAAAATTTCCACAAAGCAAAATCAGTCTTATTTTTTTTCTCGCCCATCGAAACCCTCTTTCCTTCCTCTAAACTCTCCAGTCGAAGCCGAGCCAATTTCCCATAATCCGCAACCTTCGAACTATCAAAATAAATCCCATCCCCAGTCCTATAAGTAAACTCCTTCTTCTCAAGAACCTTAATTAAATCAATCTGCTCCTTAATATGCTCCGTCGCCCAACTCCACTTAAACGGCTCAATCAAATTCAATTTCTTAAAATCCTTCTCAAAAGCATCAAAATAAAAATGACTAATCTCCGTCGCTGACCTCCCCTCCTTCTTAGCCATCTTCTCAACCTTATCCTCCCCATCATCAGCATCCGACGTCAAATGCCCAACATCCGTCACATTAATCACATGCCGAACATCAAACCCATCATACATCAACACCCTCTTCAAAACATCCGCAAAAATATAACTCCTCAAATTCCCAATATGCTGATACCAATAAACCGTCGGCCCACAACTATACATCCCAGCATTGCTACCTTCAATCGGCACAAACTTCTCCTTTTTTCTAGATAAGGTATTATACAATTTTAACATACTCACCCTAAAAACTTCACACTTTTAACCCTTTTCTTTTCAACATCAAAATTAATCAACACTTGCGCCTTCTTCCCATATCCAGGATTAATCACAATAGTTCGTCCAATCTTATCCTTCCCTTTCCCCTCGTGAACATGCCCACCGACACAAACAATCGGCTTAAACTTCGTGCAAAAATTCCTCGCAATCGTCGATCCCAAATGCTTCCCATAAGCATAAGATTTCTTATCAATCACCTTATCCAACCTCGTCCCATTCGGAATATTATGACTAATAAAAAAAGTCGGCAACTTCTTATCCGCCCGACCACGATAAGCACCCTCTAATTTACCAACTATCTTATCATAAGCTTTTTTTAATGCTCCAATCTGCTCATTACTAAGCCCATCAATTTTCTTCTTCGCTTTATCTTCTCTTCTTTTAATCCTCGCCCTCAACCCCTCACTCGCACTCGACAATCCATACCCAACAAAATTAATCCCACCAAATTCACAATTATGCAACATGCAATTCCGAACATTTTTAGTCCCCTCAATCAACTTCGGATTAATCCCATCCCCAGCCCAAGAATCATAAAACCATTTAAGATAATTATAATGATTTTTATTTAAATTCTTAATCCTAGATTTCCCATAGCTCTGATCCCAATTCCCACCAACCATAAAAATTGGCTTTCCAAAAGAATCAAGATAACGCATAATCTTCGCCCCCTCATTTAAAGATGCCCTCTCATAAATTTCCAACTTCTTCCTACTCCCCAAAATCTCCGTCGCAAATTCTTCAAAATCTAAAGAAGTATCAGACTTGCCCATTTTTTTCAATTCCTTAAACCACTTCTTATAAATCGGCGCAATATCCCTGTCGTCACAAACATCACCAACCAAGATCATACAATCAAAATCCCTATCTTTAATCACAGGTTTCTGCCCATGTAAATCCCCAACAACCAATATCTTCATAACACCAAAACAAATCACCAATTAATAAATCCTATGGTAAAGTTGAACAAGTCAGGAGAAACCCTCATCTTTAACCGAAGGCGTATCCCTAGAAAACATAATTTTTGTATCTTTAGCGAAGCGTATCTCCAGGCAAAGCCGTTTCTGCACAATCGCCTCAGTGATTATGCCATAACCTCAACATCAAAAAAGTCTGTCGCATAAGCCTGTTCGTCCATCTTCACATCAATATGAAATCTTATTGTGCAAAGTGGCGCATTTTCAGAAATCATAAATCTAACAATGCCATAATAATTCTGCCCCGGCGCAATACTCATTTGATCAGCCCGTCCAGTTTTAATCCATGATTCAATATCTCTCTCGCTAATACCGCACTTCTGCCTAACATCCGGATCCGAAACAGTCACTTCATAACTAAACTTCCCAATATCAGCAGTCCCCTTCGCCAAATTCTTAATCCCAAACGCAACACCCCAATCCTCATTCTGCCCAATCTTCGCAATCTGGTTCGGCAGATAAACAACCGTCCTTTTATCCTCGACGAACAACTTGTTAATCTCATCCTTAACCTTGTCATTCATCTGCAAAATATTCGTCGTCGACCCACTAAAAATATTCTTAATCAAAACCAAACCAAGAATCAGCATCGACATCGCCAACACAATAATCACAATCGTCCCAATCGACAACTCAATCGCCCCACTCTTCCCTCTCATAATAAAACATCGTTTCACTTATTTATAAAAGTATTTATCTATCGTCAGCTTCATCAAGAATTAACTTCTCCTCAAATCCACCACGCCTTTCAAATTTTCTTTTCCGAACTTCTTCTAAATTCTTAATTCCATCAAATTCAAATTCAGCAAGAGCATTAACAACTTCCAAAATATCCGCCAACTCTTCAATGCAAGGTTCACTCAAAAATTCTTCAACTTCTTCCCTAAGCTTTTCTCTTAATTTTCTTTGATATTCATCGTTCCCCGCAACATGTGTTTCATAGTTCGCCCTACTCGCCTTAATAATTTCAGGAATCTTATCTCTAATTAACTTACCATATTTCATATGGGACGAGAGGGAATCGAACCCTCGACACCATGAGCTTCAGTCATGTGCTCTCCCACTGAGCTACCGTTATGGTCGCCCCAATCATTTTACATTGAAGCAATCCCCATGGAGCCCAGGTTGTCCAGAGACATCCTAATTTAAATCAGGAAGAAATGCTTTTAAGCTTTGTTGTTTATAGTTTGAAAAGCCAACATCCTTAGAAAACTTTAAAACAGATTCTCCGAGGATATAAACCCTAATAGGCTTTGTAATAACACCATCTTTTCTATTCCCTTGGCATTTAGGAAACCTAACACTACTTTTAATTCCAAAATATTTTTCCAAGCCAAAACAAATATCTTTAACAAATTTTTCACCCTCATTAATCAAATTTTCAGATTTCCAATGCTCAAAACGAATTTGTGGGAATCGCCTAGTCTTCTCGTGCATTATAGTTCCTTCGCAAGCAAAAAAATGTTTACAAAACTCCTTAAAACAATCAGAATCTTTTTTTATCCATTCCGGAATCCTAAAAGAAGAAAGAACTTTTTGCCCCGAAGGAACCCCAATTTTAAACAATATTCGTGCGATAGGAGCACAATTTACTCCGACATTAAAAGATTTAGAGTATAGATTCGTTTTGCATTCACGAATTTTACTTTCAATATTAAATAAAATCTTTATTCTATTCTGAAAAGAATTTAAATCGTCAAAATTCTTCGAAGTAAAATCAATTCTCCAAAAGGGTTTTCCCTGTAAATGACCATCAGCAATCAAATCTCCAACAATTCCAGCCAAAGCAGGCGAAGAGATTATAGGAAATAAATAACGATATTTTTCAAGATGTCTAATTCTATGTCCACGAGTTTTATATGTAGTTAAAAAATCTCTATACCTGAGTATTACCCCCATTTAATTTTTATACAACAAGAATATATATACTTTATGAAATCCAATAAGCCATCCAAACTCACTTTCGAAGCGAAAAGAAAATTTTTTCACGCTCTCGGATTCGGCTATGTAATAACATACTACATCGCCATGAAACTTTTCGGCAGCCAAATCGCAATCCTCCTCCTTCTCGCAACCCTAATCCTTTTTATCGCAATCGAATTCTTCCGTGTAATCGAACACAGAAAAATTCCAATCTTCCATTTTCTTTGGCGCCCAAAAGAAGAGAATACCCTCGGTGGTCAGGTCTATTACATCCTCGGCATTATCCTTGCACTATCGCTTTTCGAATTCCCAATCGCAATTACAGTAATCCTAATGACAATTTTCGGCGACATGGCGGCCGCAATTTTCGGAATCGCTTTCGGAAAACACTGGATAAAATCTCTCAACGAAACTGCGTGGGAAGGAATCATCGCAGAATTCACTATCGACATAATCATCGGTTATTTCATAATCGGAAGTTGGATAATTATAATCCCAATGGCAGCGATGGCAACTTTCGTCGAAACAGTCTTCCCCCACATCGATGACAATCTCGCAATCCCAGTCTTCGCCGGCTTCATCGGCCAAACTTTAAAATTATTGTTTCCATAAAATAAAAAGTCAGTAGGAAATAGGCCACGTTCTGTCAAACCTCGCAACTTAATGCGAACGATTTGTGCTAACATCTGACTAAGCTCACGAAATCGTGATTGCATCAACCAGGTTGCTCGTTCCACCCGCATCCGAAAATGCGACTCGTCTCTATACCAGAGCCACGCCTTCCAGCGCACAACTTTCATCGTTGGTTTTATTTCTAACTTCAACAACTAAATTGCCGAAGGATGTGCGGACCTTCCTCAGCCCCAGAAATCATTTCATTTCTTTTGCCTTTTAGACAAGGACCGACAGTTAGCTTCCCTACTGACATAAAATTAGAAAAAGACACTTTTTAAAATTATGGCTACTCTTCTTTCGTGTCCAGTCAACAGACATATGTCCCTAGGTCAATTATGATATAACCAGTCGTGATAAATTTCAGAAGGTGTCTTCATATCAAGACTTTCATGCGGTCTAAAATGATTGTATCTGTATCGGTAAAGCT
>Ga0265595_1000087_pt1 | contig 84457 bp, 76 predicted proteins | sample saktaG_15_FD_190148 | JGI IMG/M metagenome (GOLD analysis project Ga0265595, IMG submission 190148) | Saline water microbial communities from Sakinaw Lake, British Columbia, Canada - sak_2013_06_06_50m | ecosystem: Environmental > Aquatic > Non-marine Saline and Alkaline > Saline ... | reverse complement strand
GACCAGCAGGCCGAGTGCCGCGAGAGATCCGTCCGTGCCGTAAGCCATGGCGAAATTCACCCCGTCGGTTCCGTCAGCAGCCGCTTTTTCGGTCTGCGCCGTGTTCCCCCCCGAAAGGACGAGGAGTTGTTTCTTACTGAGATGGAAGCCGTACGCCTTTTCGAAGGCGGGGAGCGCGTCGGGACGGCTTACGAACTCTTCCGAACCAGCAAGCTTTACATTCCCTCCTACCTGCGCGTAACGGGCAAGGTCCTCAAGCGTTTTTATGTCTTCCTTCACGGAAAGGTCTTTTCTCACCGCGATTGCCCAAGTGTTATTTGCCGGAGCGGGCTTCAGCCAGACAATCTTGTTCGCCTCGAAATCCAGTTTCCTGACGGTTTCATACCCCTTCCGGGCATCTTTCCATGCAACGGAATCGGAATTGCTGAAGAAGAAAGCTCCATTGCCCGTGTATTCGGGATAGATGTCGATCTCTCCGCTTATGATGGCCTTCCGGATTAGATCGGTCGGGCCGAATTCCGTCTTGTCGTTGACCTCGAAACCGCCGGACCTCAGCATCAGGACGATCATCTGTCCCAGGAGGGCGCCTTCGGTGTCGATCTTTGATGCCACCGTTACTGGACCCTCCTGATCCGCCGCAGATGCGCAGTTAGGGTAGATGCTGAACGCGCACAGGAGTACCAGAACGGTGAATATATGCATGATTTTTGATTTGTTCACGAAAGACCCCCTTTCCCGGTTGTATGAAAGCACGTGTTATTCACTTGGGTACCTATTCCAAAAACTGGACCTCGACGGTTTCCACGTCCCAGAGGGGTTCTGTTTTATCCCTGATTTCCTCTTTGACCAGTTCCATCCGGACCAGGTCCAACCCCGGGACTGACGACCGGAAAGAGGGATGAGTAGAGAATCAGGAGGAATGGGTGGCGCTGAAGAGGATTTTGTTTTTGAATCGGAGTGTGCCCGGTCGGTAGAGTATGACAAAAAGGAGGTCTTGCGTCAAGCCGGAGTCCATAAAAATGCCGGGGGTAACCCCTCCCGTGCATTGACGTCTATAGCGAAGAGGATTATCCAGATGCCTACTTGTTTATCAGACAAATTCGATGGTCAGATCGGGGAATTCCTTTTGAAATTCCGCCTCAAGATTTTTTAAAATGGTGGCTGAAATAATCATGGCAATACTGGCACAGGTCGTACATCCGGGACTGTGACTGACAAAATCGGTAAAGACATATAACAAATTTTCTTTTGCACTGTAACGAATCTTTTTTACAAGTCCCAGCTTGGCCACAGAAAGGTCGCTTTCAGGGTCTTTTACCCTGTCCAAAATCGAATCGATCTTTTTTGTCATTTCGGCTTCCATTTTGAACCTGTCATATTCCAGCTTTTATTTTAGGGTTGACAGTCTCGGATTTTTGCGGATGCTTCAAACATGACGCATTCGCAAAAAGTCGTTACTCCGGTGAAACCCAGAGTCCAGCGCCAGGTCCCTATGCCCCAGAGAGAGGATACGCTACATACAACACATTTGCAAATTTAAGTTACTTACAAGGCATATACTTTTTAGAATAATTATTTGCAAGGCATGTATCTTCGGAACAGGAGAATATACGAGGAGCTTCAGGACAGCGGAATTACAGCGAATATAAAGGCGCTCCAGAGTGAGTGGGAGATGATGACAGGCGACAGGTTGCCGAGACGCCAGTACATGGCCCCCCAGAAAGCGCCGGCAACGGCGGCCGCCCCGATAAGCATAAAATTGAATGACCATATATGAACACCGGCGTAGATTGCGGTGGTGAGGAGCCAGCCTCCGCAGCCTCCGAAACGTTCCATGAGTCTTTCCTGCAGGAAACCGCGCCAGTAAAGTTCTTCACAGGGACCCGTAATGAAAAATAAGAGAAGAAAGATGGTCCACATGGGAGCGCCTTCCCCCTTGCCATATATGCCCCCTATCTGACGCTCCGCGAAGGGAAAGATTGCTGACGAGATCTCTTTTCCGGCCCAGAAGATCAGATACAGCGCCAAGGCGGAGACAAGACCAATAAGAAGGGCTTTCGCGTCCAGATGAAATTTGTCTTTGCCGATTGGCCTTATCCACATAGATAAAACGGCAAGCGAGGATGCCGAGATTGTGATCTTGATCCAGAAGGTGCTGAAGGTGAGGTAAAATGTGGCAAACCAGAGTACATTCGCAAGGATGATTGTTACCAGTAACGGCTTCCATGCTGTCTCCGGTTGTTTCAAGCCAGCCTCCCGATGATAAGAGAGATGAGTAGCAGGACGCCGAACGCCGTGTTCAGTTTTGCCGTCTGCTCATCTGCATCAATGGGAGGATTTTTTATCATCCGACGCAACAGGCTGAAGAACAGCGGAAGCGAAATGAGTACCATCAAGGACCAGGGGTTAAGGGGCCCTGTAAAGGCCATCAGGACAACCGACACGTAGGCAAATACTACCAGCATTACATATATCCATATGCCACGCTTATGACCGGTTATGATCGGCAGGGTTTTTATGTCTCTTTTTTCGTCATCAACGGCGTCTCGAATGTTGTTGGCGAGTAGCACCAGAGCCACCAGCACGCCAAAGGGAAGCGACACCCAGAAGGCATCCATGCTCAGAGTCTGCCGCTGAACAAAGTATGCCCCCTCTACCATCAACGGTCCCCACATCAGAAGGGTTGAGACCTCTCCTAATCCCCTGTATTTATACCTGAAGGGAGGCGCCGTGTAAAACAACCCGGCAAAGGCCCCTGTAATGCCTATTATCAGGACAGTCCACCCCCTGGTTACGGTGAGAAAAATACCTATGAACGCCGCGAGAACAAAAAGGCAGATCGCTTCGATCAACACTTCCCTGGGTTTAAGTGCTCCCTCAACCAGCGGATGGGGACGGTACTGCGCGGTTGACACCTCCAGTGTATCGACTCCGCTCAGGACGTCATAGTAGTCATTAAAAAGGTTTGCCGCGGCGTGCATGAAAATTATGCCGGCAAGGGTGATCAGGTAAAGGAACCATGAAAAACCGCCATCCATGGAGCCAAGAACACTTCCCACGCTCACTGAGACAGCGGTCATCGTAAAGGACCACGGTCTGCTGGCCAAAAACCATTTCTGGTAGTTATTCATTCCGTTTTTCCTCTGCATTTTCTATCGGAACGCATGCTCAGTGCAGGGATACATAGCTGCTTTTTCTTATACTCTCAAGATTTTCAATTCCACAATCTGTGAAATGTGAGAAAACCGTCTGTCTGAAACTACATAATACCGGGAGAAAATACGTCATATATAAGAAGCTCATCGGTCACATCAAATATCCTGTGTTTTGTGCCTCGTGGAACACGAACGACTACATTTTCTTGAAGCTTCAAATTGCCCATACCATCTATCCACATAGTCGCTTTCCCGTCTAATATAAAAAGAATGTCTTCACTCTCTTCGTGGACATGTTCCGGCACTTCGACCCCAACAGGGATTTTTACTATTATTATGGATGGGCTGTTCTTCCCAAATTGTCCCGTCGTGATTATTTTTTTTATAGAAACACCTTTGATCGCGGGATGATTTTCCCACGGCAGAGCTTTCACATCAAAAAGAATCCCCATTACAGCCTCCCGTATCTTTTGTCGTCAGTGTCTTGAAAAGACATCCATTCCTCAACCGGAAAGGGGTCACGGCACCAACCGCAACCCCTTGATTTTCATGGTAGGCGGTACTGGGTTTGAACCAGTGACTTCTACCGTGTGAAGGTAGCACTCTCCCGCTGAGTTAACCGCCCAGAATTCGCTTTTGGTAATATCCCAAAGAACCTTATTTTTCAAGATAAAAAATACCGGAGACAATGTGGCGTTTCGGAATTGCGCGTATGTAAGATTTTTAGGTGTACTTATCCCCGCCTCGTAGTGAAGCTGGTTATAAATTTTGCATTCCTGTCATTAGACAGGGGAAGGGGGGTTCAGTCATGAAAACCAGTATAATATTCACGGGCACAGGGCCCATTCTTATTATGACCTCGTACGAGTCCTTAACCAACCCTGATTTTGTAGAAAAGCTGGCGGTAAAGGGGATAAAAAATTCATCGCCTCTGATCTGCCCGGCAGGCAGTGCCTCAAAACTTCCCGTGACGTCCGGTTCCAGAGGCAAATCGACTTGCACCCGTTTTCGTCTCGCCCCTGGAAATAACCTGCAGACCCAGATGGAAGTCGGAGATTCCTGTGTTAAACGAAAAAAATGGCAGAGATCCAATGTAACCTGTTGTACAAACATCAGATACGGGACAAAAAACGGGAAGGTCAAAAATGCTTTCAACGGGTCCAATGGCAGAAAATATAGAGGTCTTTGAAAAGCAGATGGAAGACTGGGATGAGATCGCGGATGTAGTGGTGATCGGCGGCGGATTCGCTGGTCTTACCGCGGCAATCGAGGCGCGCAATGCCGGCGCCTCAGTAGTTATCCTGGAAAAGATGAAGGCGCCCGGTGGAAACTCGATCATCAGCGATGGGGGGATTGCCGCGGCGGGTACGCCGATGCAGGGAAAGGCGGGGATCAAGGATTCTCCTGAGCTCATGTGCTCTGATATGCTCAAAGCCGGGTTGGGCCTTAATTATCCTGATCTGGTCCGTAAGGTCGCGGAAAAATCAAACGAGGTTTTTCAATGGTCGATTGACTATCTGGTAGTAGAATATCTGGATAGGGTGGATTCATTTGGAGGTCATTCCGTTCCCCGCTGCTATACGCCTCTTAACGTATCCGGCTCAACTATTATAAAACGGCAGCTTGCCAAGATACGAGAGCTTGGGATGGAGGTAAAAACTCAAAACTACTTTCAGACTTTTATCAGGGATTCTGAAGGAAGGGTTTGCGGTGTTCTCGTGCGCGATGGCTACAATTATAAGGACGCAGATAAAGGGACCTACAAGTACATCCGGGCAAGGAAAGCCGTTATTCTGACTACCGGTGGTTTCGGCAGTGATATAGCCTTCAGGGTCGCGCAGGATCCCCGATTGTCCGAAAAGATAGATAGTACGAATAAGCCGTTCGCCACCGCCGAGGCCTTAAAAGAGGCTTTGAAGATCGGGGCGACACCTGTTCATCTTTCGCAGATACAGCTTGGTCCATGGGCCTCTCCGGATGAAAAAGGTTTCGGCGTTGGTCCCGGTTTCTCGGATTACATCGTGTTTCTCTACGGTATAGTGGTAGACCCGGGTACGGGCAAGCGATTCGTCGACGAATTGGCGGATCGCAAAACCCTGTCTGATGCTATTCTGAATATTGGTCATCCGTGCATCGATATCGCTGACGCGAAAGCGGTCGAACAATCGGGCTGGAAAATAGATCGTTGTCTGAAAAAAGGTGTGGTAAAATAATTCGATCAGTTGCAGGAACTCGCGTCATTCTACGGGCTGCCCTGCGACGATCTGAAAGCTACCGTGGAAAAATACAATGATTATGTCGAAAAGGGGCTTGATGCGGAATTCGGCAAACTGATTCTGCCGGATGCGGCTGCGCTGGATTGTCCCCTTTATTATGGAATCAGATTATGGCCCAAGGTACACTATACTATGGGCGGGATTCAGATCAATGTCAGGGGGCAGGTCATCGACCTGAATCAGCATCCTGTAAAGGGGTTATACGCGGCCGGAGAGGTCACGGGTGGGGTTCATGGCGCCTGTCGTCTCGGCAGTTGCGCCATTACAGAATGCCTTGTTTTTGGGCGCATTTCCGGCCGGAACGCTGCCGCCGAAAAGATTTGATTGAATTCCCGGGAAAAAGGATCAGGTATCTTCCAGAGATTCAAATCGTGCTGTCATCGGTATAAACAGCAACGCAATTGCTGCCATGAAGATCGCCATGCTCAGAAACGTATTTTGCATGTTGACCAGGTCTATCAGGATGCCGGCCAGGATCGGTCCGGCCATCATGCCCAGGCTGTGACCCACGGTTATCAAAGAGATGACCGAGCCCATGTGTCCGTTTGTACGACCGATAAACACTCCCATCGCCATCATTGCCGGAACAGAGATACCGCCGCCGATGCCGGCAAGGATGCTGGCGGCGTACAGGCCCCAGGATTTCTGAGAATACGCAAAGAACAGCATGGAAACAAAGGTGATGAGCCCTCCAAGTGTAACCAGAAAACGTTTGTTGATCCTGTCTGCCAGGTATCCCATGGGGATTGTAAGAATAGCGGATATAAATACACTGAACATGATCAAGGTTCCGATATCAAGCCCTGAGAGATTGAATTTAGTGTCTGCCAGCAGCGGCGCAAATGACCAGAAAGCACCGATATACATGGTGGTGGCAAAGCGGAACAGGAACAGACCCAAAAGGTGCCGGTTGCGCAGGAGCAGCATGACGCGCTGGGGCGGTCTGCCCCGAGAGACAAGGGATTCGTCTTTTCTTGGCGGAAGGAACACCAGACACAGGAGAAATCCGAGAATGCAGAGAACTCCCATGCTGACAAAGGCTGATCGCATACCCAGTGCATCCTTTGCTATACCGCCCAGTAAAGGTCCGGCACTCAGGCCGCCGTACAGCGAAAGATTGAGCAGACCCATCATAAACCCTTCCTGCCCTCTGGGCGTAATTTCGCCTATATAGGCCTGAGCCACCGGCAGAATCATGGCAGCAGCTATACCCTGAAAAAAGCGTATACAGATCAGCGAGTTCACATCATGGGAAAACATATAGGCAATTGAAGCCAGAAAATAGACTAGAAGTCCAACCGTAATGTATGGTTTCCTGCCTGTCCGATCGGATACGGAACCGAAATAGGGCAAAAATAGTGTTCTGGAAATCGAAAAGGCGCCAAACATAATGCCTATGATGAAGCTTGTGGCTCCAAGCTGATGAGCATACACAGGCAACAGTGGCACAACGATTCCCTGGCCCAGCGTCGAGGCGAACATTGCCAGAAATAACGTGACGAAAATTTTCCAGTTCATTTTATTGATGTATTTATCCAATAGCACTTCTTTACGAGCGGCCGTAGCTGGCTTGTTTGCCAGCGAATCACATCTTTTGAACTTCCTCTTGAGAAGTCAGCGCCTGCGGGTGTTTCAATTTCGGTCTGGCAATCCCATGACAAGCGAGATTCTCAGCAAGGCGAAAAAGATAGTTGTGAAGGCAAATGATTCTGCTCCCTGCTGTATGGGGAAATCCAGATGGGTTTTCTGTAACATAAAGTTCATCCTCAATAAACGCGCCTGCTCGCGTGTCGATAACCCAGGACTTCCAGGGTATCGTTGATTACCACAAACGCGTGCGGGTCAATCTCGAATATCAGGTCCTTCATGCGTGCAAGTTCCGTCAGGGAAACTATACTGAAGATTATGCGCTTGGGGTTATGGGTATATGCTCCCTCTCCGGACAGAAAGGTTACCCCCCTGTTGAGGCGTTTCAATATCTCCTGAGCCAGCAGATCGGGTTGGTCCGAAACGATCAGGATCTGCTTGCGCTGGTTGAAGCCGGTTATCACCGCATCGACAACCTTCCCTGTGGTAAAGATAAAAACCAGCGTGTACAGCGCCGTCTCCAGGGAAAATATTATTGCTCCCCCTATAAGCAGCACGCTGTTAAACAGAGAATAGGTCCACCCAATGCGAATTTCCCATTTCTTGTTGAGATAGACCGCAAGGATATCCAGTCCACCGCCCGAACCGGCCGAGCGCAGGATAATCCCTCCACCCATCCCGTAGATTATTCCTCCCAGTATAGCTGCCAGCATCTTGTTGTCTATGTGAAGTAGTTCCGTATGGGGAATTACACTGACGGCAAAAGAAAAGACGGCAATTCCGAAGACCGAATAGTACATAAATCTCCGGCTCACGCTGAACCAGCCGAGAATAGCAAAGGGTATGTTGGCGAGGAGATTGAGAAAGCCTACGTCGAGCTGGGGGAAAAGATAGTGGAAGATCAAGGCGATCCCCAGGGCTCCGCCGGACAGAAATTGCTGGGGAGCCACTATCGCGTTAACTCCAAAGGCCGCAATGATACTGCCCACTGTTATCAACCCGAGATTCATCAACAAGCTTCTGGTAGGAAGAAACCTCTTGACAACCTCTGCCTTTTTTCTTTTCGGATTTTCACCCATATTTATTCTCCTCTGCGAACAGCCACATCCATATATCAAAGAACCTTCAACGTTTCCAGAGACAACTGCCCGCCGGCTGTGGCCTCTCTGATGGCCTTCTCCGAACCGAGGACCTTCACCAGCCCGTTCTTTGCCACCCTATCCATTACATCCGCGAATTTTTTGAAGTCTTCCGCTGTTGTGGAAAAAATTTCATCCCGCGTCCGCTGGATATCCTCTTCGGTGTTGCCGGTCAGGTACCGAATCATTGAGGCATATCCCCTGGCGTCGGGAAACATATATGCATCCATCTCTCCTATGGCGCCGATAATCCCCTTTGTCAGTTCGTCGCCGCCAAGATCATACTTACGCAGGAATCCGGCTGTTTTGTCGAACGCCTCGATGGTTTTCAGAAGATTCGGATCACGGTACGACAGGAAAGTCAATACACCCGAAAATTTATCAAAATTACAGAACGCTCCGTAGGCGCCCCCCCGGACCCGTACGCTGTCCCACAGCCAGGAAGTCCTGAGATAGCGGGTAATAACCCTGGCAGAACCATGATATCTGTATCCTGCCCGGTAAAGATCCGCCCCCTTCCCCACATAGTTGATCTGAGAGGGAATGATAAGTCCCTCATACTCAGGAATATTCATGTCAGTCAAAAGATCTCCGGCGATGTCAGTCTTCGCGCCAGTCGGCCCTGCCGGTATTTGACCTGCAAAGTTGGCAAGATGAGGCCTTATCTTTTCCCATCCTGTCTCATCAACGGTAACATTAAAGAGCATAGTCTCGCGGTTGACAAGGGCCCTCCGCATCTCCTCAAGGATAGCATAGACGGAAGGCCAGTCCTGGTCTATTCGGCCGGCAAGCTCACGCAGAAAGAAAAGATAGCTCACCCCGTTTAACTGTTCCGACAGCCAGCCGGCTTCGCTGAAGTGTGCTCTCAGACGCAGGTTGACTGCCTGATGTCCGCCGGGCACCAGTTGCTGTTCCTGCCGGGCCTTTTCCTCCAGTAGCATTTGTTTGAAACGCTCTCTGTTGTCCAGTCTGACATCCATAAGAAGATCCCTGATAATATCGAAAACTTCCCCCACCTGCGGAAGCATTGCCTTTCCGCAGATAAAAAGCCTGGCCTCGGCCTCCCTCGTATCTTTGACCGACGACACAAGCAGGGACGGATGAACTCCCCCTGTCTTCCGGTCAATTCTACGAGAAATCTCAACGTAATCTTCCCTTTTTGTACCCATTTCAAGAAGTGCCCTGCTGAACAGGGGGATATACTGGACATATCTCCGGGGGAGTAGACGCAGATCCATGCCTATTTCAATGTACGCGATATCGTTTGTGGATATGTCATGGTACAAAACCGTGGCACCCTTTTCCTCCAGAATGGCGATCGGTATCGTCTTGTTTTTCTTCTCCAGATCGGCAATCTTCAGGATGGGTATGGTTGCAAGGGCTTCAAGGGAATCCGGAGCTTCCTGGATTTTTTTGAGCCGTTCGGCGTTTTCAAAGATATTCTTTAATTCCCCGGGGCCGGCAGACTTGCGAACGTCATCGAGTTTCCGTCTTTCCGCCGCATCCATCTCATCCTTCAGGTTAGTGTCCGGTTCCATAATGACAGTTGTGCGGTGCGGATTCTCCAGGAACAATTCCCTTATCATATCTTCAAAGAATGCCTCCCCCGAAGCGATACGAGACCGGACCTCCGATAGAAGAGATTCAAAGGTGAGTAACGCGAAAGGATCGCCATCATACAACCAGGTTGTCATCGCCCTCAGCATCAGCACCAGTCCGCGGGGGTAACTGCCGGTGTTGTTTTCACGCAGGCTGAATTCTATGGTATTAAGGGCTGCCTCCACTGCGTCGGGTTCAATGCCATCTCCCGCCAGATTTTCCAGAGTTTCCAGTATCAGTGACTCAACGGCATCCGCCTTCCCCGCGTCAATTCCCTTCAGTCCCACGGAGAAAAACAGCTGCCGCAATTCGTCCTCCAGGCCGCCGCCCGTAACATCTTCTCCCAGGCCAGATTCAATAAGCGCCTTGCGCAGAGGCGAACCGGGAGTGCCGAGAAGGATATATCCCAGGATATTGAGCGCCATATTTGTGACGCCATCTTTTGTTTCACCCAGCATCCAGTTTACCGTCACCATGCCCTTGGATGAATCCTCGCCAGCGGCAAAGGAACGCGCGATCCGCCTGGGACTGTCAAATCGTGGCTGGAGGAATATCGCTGAATCCACTTCCGTCTTTTGAAAGTCTTTCAGATAATCATTTACGATCCGCAACCTCTCTTCCGGGTCGTCATCACCGGCAAAGAAAATGCGTGCATTTGAGGGATGATAATATCTTTTGTGAAAATCTCTGAACTGTTCATAGCTCAGTTCGGGGATGACCGCGGGGTCTCCCCCGGAGTCCAGCCCGTACGTCGTATCGGGAAACAGTGACTGTTGTGAATATTCGGCGAGAAGCCTGTCCGGAGATGAGTTGGCGCCTTTCATCTCATTAAAAACCACGCCCTTGTGCGCAAGCGGTCCATCCAGCGCCTCCATCTCGTAGTGCCATCCCTCCTGCTGAAAGATCTCCGGCGTAATGCGCGGGTAGAAAACCGCGTCGAGATAGACATCTACCAAATTATAAAAATCCTGGGCATTCTGACTTGCCACAGGATAGCAGGTCCTGTCCGGATAGGTGAACGCATTCAGAAAAGTCTGCAGAGATCCCTTTAATATTTCTACAAATGGCTCCTTTACAGGATACCTGCGGGAACCACAGAGAACGGAATGTTCCAGAATGTGGGCCACACCTGTCGAATCGCGAGGCGGCGTTCGAAAGGTGATTCCAAAAACCTTATTCTCGTCATCATTTATCATGGACAACAGTTCGGCACCCGTTTGAACATGCCTGTAAAATCGTGCGCTTGTCTTCAGTTCAACGATATACTGTTCCTGCAAAAGCTCAAAACCATAAGAAACTTTTGTCATTTATTCCTCCAGTTTTTTATTAGTGAAACTCAAATTTGATGGCTTTATAAAAAGTCAAGGAAATCCGACTTCCCAGAAAATCGTTACTTATCCGCCAGGAAAAACAGCAGTTTGTCCGCAGCGGCGGTCGGCGTGGTCGTTCCCTCTTCCACTTCTTTCTCAAGCTTCTGCATTATCTCTTTGACATAGGGACTTTTATAAAACCACTCGACAAGGCCTTCTTTTACCAGGAGCCACATCCAGTCGAGGCCCTGTTCTGCCCTCTTCATCTCCAGCTCTCCGGTAGATGACATCTTTTCTCTATGTTCCAGGACGGTATCCCATATCTCATGTATGCCGGTTAAATTCAAGGCGCTGCATGTAAGCGCAGGCGGAAACCAGTTGGGGGAAGAGGGGGTTGAAAAATGAAGTGCTGTCTCGCTCTGCTTTTTTGCAAAATCCGCCCTTTGAATATTATCGCCGTCCGCCTTGTTGACGGCAATGGCGTCAACCAGTTCCAAGACGCCCTTTTTCATTCCCTGAAGTTCATCTCCTGCTCCGGATATCATCAGCATCAGGAAGAAATCAACCATGGAAGCCACCGCCACCTCGGATTGACCGGAGCCCAAAGTTTCGACAATCACCACATCAAAGCCGGCAGCCTCGCACACAAGCATGGTTTCCCTGGTCTTGCTTGCAACGCCCCCAAGGGTGTCTCCCGAGGGAGAAGGCCGAATAAATGCCTTCTCCTCAACAGAGAGTTTTTCCATGCGGGTCTTATCCGCCAGAATACTTCCCCCGCTCCTTATGCTGCTCGGATCAACAGCAAGGACAGCCACGCTGTACCCCTTTTTCACCAGCAGCATGCCGAGTGCCTCTATGAAGGTGCTCTTCCCCGCACCCGGCACCCCCGTTATCCCGAGTCGTATCGCCTTTCCCGTGTGAGGGAGCAGTTGATCGATAACAAGCCGCGCCATCTTTTTGTGGGCAGGGAGCGTGCTTTCAATCAGTGTGATGGTCTTGGAGATCATACGCCTGTCATGCTTCAGCACACCTTCTATATAAGGCTGAATATCACTTGATATCATGTTTTCTGCTCCAGGATGTCGAGAGTCCGGTTTGCGGAATCAAGAATGGGTGTCCCAGGACCAAATACCGCTGCCACTCCGGCATCATAGAGGAAATCATAATCGCTATGGGGAATTACCCCGCCGGCAACTACCTTGATATCTTTCCCGCCCTCTTCCTTGAGGCTTTCTAAAAGCTGGGGGATAAGGGTCTTGTGACCGGCAGCCAGACTTGAGACACCGACGACATGAACATCGTTTTCTACAGCCATCCTGGCCGCCTCATCGGGAGTCTGGAACATGGGACCGATATCCACGTCAAACCCAAGATCCGCGTAGGCCGTAGCGATCACTTTGCTCCCGCGGTCATGACCATCCTGGCCCATCTTGACAACAAGCATCCGTGGCCGTCTGCCTTCCCTCTCCATAAAATCACTTGTTCTTTTTTTTACAGCGGCGAATATTTCACTGTCCGTGTATTCAGAGGCATAGGCTCCGGATATACACCGGGTTGTCGCTGTATATCGTCCAAAGACTTTCTCTATGGCATTTGAAATTTCTCCAACCGTTGCCCTGGCCCGTGTGGCGGATATTGCCACTTCCAGAAGATTCCCCCCCGATTCAGCACAGTTCGTTAAGGCCTCCAGGGACTTACGCACAGCGGCGGGGTTTCGTTTTGCCTTAAGCTCTTTTAATCTCGCAACCTGCTCATCCCGAACAGCCTCCGATACTTCACGAATATCACCAAGGGGCTCTTCCTCTATCTGATACTTGTTCACACCCAAAATCACATCCAGCCCCTGGTCTATTCGGGCCTGCTTTCTAGCGGCCGATTCCTCTATTCGCATCTTCGGCATTCCGGTTTCGATGGCCTTTGCCATGCCGCCCAGATCTTCGACCTCATTAATAATTTTCCTTGCCTCCCGGATAATCCCATCGGTCAGAACCTCGACATAATAGGAACCGCCCATCGGATCAATAACGTGACAGATTTGGGATTCTTCCTGAACAATGATCTGGGTGTTTCTCGCGAGCCTGGCGGAAAAATTCGAAGGTGTGGCCACAGCCTCATCGAATGAATTGGTATGGAGAGACTGGGTCCCGCCCAGAACCGCGGCCATACATTCAATGGTGACTCGTATGATATTATTATATGGGTCCTGCTCCGTCAGACTCCAGCCGGATGTCTGACAGTGGGTTCTGAGTATGGCGGACTTCGGGTTTTGAGGGTTGAACTTGCTGATTAGCTCATGCCAGAGAAAACGGGCGGCCCTCAACATGGCAATTTCCATGAAAAAATTCATCCCGATCCCGAAAAAAAATGAGAGCCGCGGCGCAAACGCGTCTATGTCAAGTCCCGCGTCAAGGGCGGCATGCACGTACTGAACCCCATCAGCCAGGGTAAAAGCGGCCTGGAGTACAGAGCTCGCCCCGGCCTCCATGATGTGGTATCCGCTGATGCTGACGGTATTGTACCGGGGCATATTCTTCGAGCAGTACCCGATAATATCCGAGACGATCCTCATGGAAGGACCCGGAGGGTATATGTACGTATTCCTCGTGAGATACTCTTTGAGGATGTCGTTCTGTATGGTCCCCGAAAGTTTGTCCTGAGTAACCCCCTGCTCTTCCGCGGCAACGATATACCCCGCGAGACAGGGAAGAACAGCTCCGTTCATGGTCATGGAAACAGACATCTTGTCCAGAGGAATCTGATCGAAAAGAACCTTCATGTCCTCCACGGAATCTATCGCGACGCCAGCCTTTCCGATATCGCCAACCACCCTGGGGTGATCAGAGTCATAGCCCCTGTGAGTCGCAAGATCAAAGGCCACCGAAAGGCCCCTTTGTCCGGCGGCAAGGTTGCTTCTGTAAAATTTATTCGATTCTTTTGCCGTGGAAAAACCGGCATACTGGCGGATTGTCCACGGTCTCTGGACATACATGGTAGCATGAGGCCCCCTGATATAGGGGGCAAGTCCCGGAAGAGTGTTGACAAACTCCAGGCCTTCAAGATCTTCGGCTGTGTACAAGGGTTTTATCCGGATTCCCTCCGGGGTGATCCAGTTCAGGGATTCAAGCGATTTACCTTTTAAACTCTTTTCCGCAAGTTCTCTCCATTTTTTTGTATCCGGATGTTCTGACATGACACTATCCCTCCTGATAAATGCGCCCGATTATAGCGTATAGATTTGCCCAATGCTATTTCTTATCCCTTTTCCTCCTCAGATAATCTTTAATGCCCCTGATACTGTTAAGGGCAAAATATCTTTCCCGGTTTTGCACATCTTTGGGAAGGGAATGGTAATAAGCTATTCCTCTATCATTTTTCAGCAGTTCGCCAAAGATGTCTTCATCGGACAGTTCATTGGCCGGGCAATAATATTTTGTTACTGTGGCAAGCCAGTTATCTGCTTGCTTTAAGGCCGTATTAAATACGTTTTCTGCATCGTATCTGCATCCGTAATGGGCAAAACATATATGAGAGACACCAAGAGAAACAAGCTTCTTCAAGGAATCCCTGTAAACCTCGTATTTGAATACGGGGGGTGTAGCTATTCTGAGATAAAGGCCATCTTTTAATGGATAGTTTACGCCTATCGCCTCCCCGGCAAAGAGAATATCCCCGGCACGATAGCAGAGGTGGTGATGTGCATGCCCGGGTGTTTTGAGCGCATCTATGACAATTTCTCCAGCCTCGATATGGTCCCTGTATTCGATATTCTTTTCAGAAATGGGTGCAATTTCTCCATACATTTCCGCAAGTTTACCCAACACCTTTTTGGATCCTTCCCACAGCCTGGCAGGATTGATCATATAACGAATTCCATCAGGATGGCAGATAACTTGTGCGTCCGGGTAATGCTTCAGCAAAAGCCCGGCGCCGCCTGCGTGATCAATGTGGATATGAGTCAGGAGTATGTAGTCTATTTTCTGGACCCCACACCTTGTAAGGGCGTCCAGAAGAATGGGAATGGAAGATTGAGGGCCGGGATCCACAACGACAGTACAATTGCCGCTGATAAATATCCAGCTGCTGATAAAATTCCGAAATCCCTCCGCGGGTTGATCCAGATCAACCAGATAAAGCTTCTTCATGGGTTGATGTATTGTAAACGGTGCAATGCTCATGGGAAAACATCTCTAATAATCATTGATAGTGAATCTTCTCTCCCCGTAAATCATCTTTCCCGCTACTTTGGTAATCCCGTCAAGCACCAACGCATCTTCGATGGTTGAAGGAATCGAATAATCTTCTCCTTTAGACACAGATTTTCTCTTTTCGATAAATGCCTTGGCGAAACTCTTTTCCGGTAATATGATTCCAGCATTCTCTTAAAAAGCCAGATGACTCAGTCTCTCTGGCACAATTCCAGGAGTACTCCCCCGGTAGCCCGGGGGTGTATAAAAGCAATCTTTGTGCCACCCGCGCCGCGGCGAGGCGTTTCATCAATCAGTCTTACCCCTTTGTTTTTCAGTTCCTCAAGCGCGGATTCAATGTCATCAACTCTCAGTGCTATGTGTTGTATCCCTTCACCATTTTTAGAGATATACTTGGCAATGGGTCCATCCGGAGCGGTTGATTCCAGTATTTCAAGCTCGGATTCTCCGACCGGCAGGAAAGCAGTCCGTACCTTCTGCGCTGTCACTTCTTCGACTCCAACCAATTCCAGCCCCAACATCTGCGTATAGAAATTTAGACTCCTGTCTATACTATTGGCCGCAATACCGACATGATCCACACACAAAATCTTCATATAAAATCTCCTCAAAATAAAGCTGCTTCATGGGTCAGACCTCTTAATACAACAAACATTCGCTTTGCCATTGTATTACTTACCACAAAGGATTTGACACACAAAGTAAATTTTTGTAATGGAGAATAGGGTTTTTGCCTGACCTCACACAATGTGTGGTACGATAACAGCATCAAAAAATCATGAAATAAACAAAAAATTGGTTGGCAAGACATTTTTGATGTAATAGAAGGCGTGTCATGGACAAGGAAACGAAAGATAGAAAATTACCGGTTATTACAAGAGACTGGTGCAAGGGATGTGGAATCTGTGTTGAGTTTTGTCCACAGGATGCTTTGTCAATGGATGGCATGGAAAAGGCCATGCTCGAATATCCGGAAAAGTGTAATAGCTGTGGAATGTGCGAACTACGCTGCCCCGATCTTGCGATTGAGCTGAAATAGGATGTCTTTCTTATTTTTTTCTGACACCTTTCCAGAGAGATATCTCAAGGGAGGTTAGAAAGATAGAACCGTATGTTGTGCGGGAAGAGAGTGCCGGCATTGTAGATGTTCCGGTGTGAGTTCATGACAACTTGAATTATTCAACCAGGCTATGCACGTGGAAGAAAAGACCTTTTTTTAAGGCCATAGTTGACGCTGTTTGCTGATGGTCCTCGATTTTTCAAATTTACCATGCGAATATCCGGCTGAAAAGCAATGACAAAGCTAAAACAAACAGCTGCTTAGTAAGGAGGCTATTTTCGAAGTGAAGAAAGATGTCGTGTTTGTTCAAGGTAATGAAGCTTGTGTAAGGGGGGCTCTTTATGCCGGGCTTGAGTTTTTTGCCGGTTACCCGATAACTCCTTCCACAGAAATTGCGGAGCTGCTCTCGCTTCGTTTGCCCGAGAAGAGGGGGAAATTTATTCAGATGGAGGACGAGATTTCCTCCATGTGTGCCATAGTCGGCGCCTCACTCACTGGGAAAAAGGTTATGACCGCAACCTCGGGCCCGGGTTTTTCCTTGAAGCAGGAAGCTCTCGGTTTTGCTGTAATGACTGAAACCCCATGTGTGATCGTTGATGTTCAGAGGGGTGGCCCTTCGACAGGTCTTCCTACGAGTGGAAGTCAGGGAGATGTCATGCAGGCACGCTGGGGAACCCATGGAGACCATGCCATTATCGTTTTAACCGCATCCAACAGTCAAGATGTTTTTGCAATAACGGTTGATGCCTTTAATCTGGCGGAAACCTTCAGGACACCTGTTATTTTGCTTCTTGATGAAGTTGTTGGACATACAAGGGAAAGGCTTGTGGAGCCGAAGGCAGGGGAAATCGACGTGGTAGAGAGACTGAAAACGTCCGTGCCAGCAGGAACTGATTATCACCCGTATCTGCCAAGGGAGGATGGCCGCCTTCCCATGTCTGATTTTGGAGGTGATCACCGGCATAATGTCACAGGGCTGGCGCATGATATGTGGGGGTTTCCTTCAAACAAGCCGGGTGTTGTATATGGATTGATGCACCATCTGGTAGACAAGATTGAGACCCACGTAAATGAAATCACAAGGATAAAGGAGTTCTTTGTTGATGATGCGGAATGCCTCCTGATTTCTTATGGATCCGCCGCCAGAACGGCCCTTCACATTGTAAAAAACAGGAGAGAGCGGGGTGAAAAACTCGGGTTATTGGAGCTACAGACTCTCTGGCCCTTCCCTGCTAAACTTGTCAGGGAGCGATGTGCCTCTGCGAATCAGATAATTGTGGTAGAAATGAATATGGGCCAGATACTTGGTGAGGTAAAGAAGGCGGTCAAGAATCCTGACGGAGTTTTTCTTGCCAACAGGATTGACGGTGGATTTATTACGCCTACCGATGTCTTGAGTATCATAAGAATCACCCAGGGAAAGGGGGTGTAAGAAATGGCAGTTAAAGACTATATCAGAAAGAGATTTTTCCCTCATATTTGGTGCCCAGGTTGCGGCCATGGCACTGTAATGACTGCCATTATCCGTGCGATTGAAAACCTCGGTCTGGAAAAAAAGCATATCGCTGCGGTTTCGGGTATTGGATGTTCTGCCCGTATCAGTGGCTACCTTGATTTTCATACCCTGCATACACTCCACGGCCGGGCCCTTGCCTTTGCCACCGGTGTCAAACTGAGCAGGTCGGAGCTTACCGTACTGGTCCCCATGGGGGACGGTGATGCCTGTGCTATTGGCGGTAACCATTTTATCCATGCGGCGAGGCGCAATATCGATGTAACTGCCATTATCATGAACAACAGCATCTATGGTATGACAGGAGGTCAATACTCTCCTTTGACGGGATACGGAGAATTTGCAACGACCGCGCCCTATGGGAATATAGATCATTCCTTTGATGTGGTTAAGCTCGCAACCGGCGCTGGGGCCTCCTTTGTTGCCAGGACGACAACCTATCATGTCAATCCAATGGTAAAGATATTGGAGAAGGCCATCACGCATAAAGGGTTTTCGGTTGTAGAAGTTTTGTCTCAGTGCCCAATACAGTTTGGCCGAAGAAACAAGATCCCCAGTGCAGTGGATATGCTCAATAGTTATAAAACCAATACAACTCCCATAGGGAGCAAGGAAAAGGAGAAAAATCCCGATCTCATAGAACGAGGTATATTTGTCCAGGAAGAACGGCCAGAATACTGTGCTGAATATGACAAGGTCATAGAAAGGGCGTCTAAGGGAAGGTAAATTATGGAAAGACGTAGAATTATCCTCTCCGGTTCAGGCGGACAGGGTGTGATTACAGCGGCCATAATACTGGCTGAGGCGGCTCTCCTTTGTGAAGGGTTGAATGCAGTTCAATCCCAGTCATACGGCCCTGAAGCCAGAGGTGGCGCAAGTCGTTCAGATGTTATCATTTCCGATACGGATATATTGTTTCCCAAGGTTATTGAACCAAACATTTTAGTGTGTCTTACTCAGGAAGCATACGATAAATTCTCCGGGCTTATTCGACCGGGAGGTTTTCTCCTGACCGACAGACATTATGTCAAACAGAATGAAAAAGTTGACGCAAAGCAGATAGAACTTAATATGTACACAGAGGTTATGGATAAAATCGGGAAGCCAATTGTCTTCAACATATGCATGCTCGGCGCCCTGATTACCTTTTTAAAAATAGTCAGGCCAGAGTCTATCATGAAGGTATTGGAGACCAGGATTCCTTCCGCTTTTTTACAGATTAACCAGGATGCCCTCGACCTTGGCATCAAAATGGCTGAAAATTGTTCATCAAAGGCGGCAGGATAACAGGCGTAATATTTCGCTCTTGACGGACAATTTGCCGGCAATTTCTTTTACCGATAAATCGCCTTTTTTGGTCTTGCCCCATCCGGTACGTTCTGTCGGTGTTCCGGAAGGCTGTTTGTTAAAAGATTTTCATGTCATTTCGACCAGAAAATAAACTCTGAAAGTGATGGATGTTCCATTAAATAAGATTTCTTGCTTTGGATAAAATGACACCCGTGGTGCGTTATCGGGCAGCCTCCCAGATAAAATAGAGATAAAGAGAGTTATGACCGTACAAATACTAAGAGAATTAAAAAATCACGCCCCTTTTACTCTCCTCGGTGCAGCTACCGGTATAGTAATTATGGTTCTCTTTCAGCATATACCACACACAACCGCTCTGAATATTTTCTATGTCCTCCATCCTCTACACGTTGTTTTGAGCGCCCTGGTCACGACATCCATGTACAAACTTCACAAATGCGGAGAGGTCGGAGGTAAATGCAATATCTGGATTCTGCTGGTTATAGGTTATGCAGGCTCTATAGGCATTGCCACTATAAGTGATTCCCTGATACCCTATCTTGGCGAAGTTATGCTCAACATGCCCGACAGGGGCCTTCACATCGGCTTTATCGAAAAGTGGTGGCTGGTAAATCCCCTGGCGATACTGGGAATAGCCGTAGCCTACTTCCGGCCGTCAACAAAGTTTCCCCATGCGGGACACGTCCTCCTGAGCACCTGGGCCTCAATCTTTCATATTATCATGGCCGTGGGGGGTACATTAAACTGGCTGTCGTACATTGTCGTCTTCATGTTCCTGTTTATTGCCGTCCTGATACCCTGTTGTGTCAGTGACATCGTATTTCCGCTGTTGTTCACAGGAAACTCAAAAAAATGATGGACACATAATCGTTTCCAGGGGAATAAAACAAAATCCCATGATCACCCAAACGCTTTCAGATGCGAAAATACTGTCTGAAAAAATCGCGGTCACATTTGCCGCTCCTCGTTTTTACCGGGAAAAAAAGATTGAAATCAGCGAGTCTCTCCGTCTGCTTGAAAATAATCCGATGGTCACAGCGTGTATTGAGATAATAACCGCGAGGGCAGACTCCTCCGGCCATGGATTGTCTCATGCACGAAAGGTTGCGATAGACGTGGGGGCCATAATGCTCATCGAAGGGCAGGATGCGATAAAAGCGGGCAACGTAAAGCGCGCCGTTGTTCTGGCACATATAGCCGGCATTCTGCATGATATAAAACGATCAGACAAAAATCACGCCCGGCGTGGGGCGGAAGAGGCGAGGAAGATCCTCAGGGGCTTTGACCTTACAGACAAAGAACAAGTGTCTGTGGTCGCCGCGATAGGAAATCACGAGGCCTTTCAACCATGCGCCCCCCTTTCCGACCCGGACGCTCAACTTCTGTCCGATGCCCTGTACGACGCCGACAAGTTCCGGTGGGGTCCCGATAATTTCACGGAAATGATATGGGATATATCAGACACCCTGGATATCTCCATCGAAATTTTATTAGATCATTTTCCCTCCGGATTAAAAACTCTGGAAAAGATCAGCGATACTTTCCGCACATCCACCGGCAGGGAGTACGGTCCCGACTTCATCGCCCTCGGTCTGAAGATAGGGGAAAGCCTATACAAAGAACTTGGAAAAGAACATCTCCGGTTGTCCACGCCACAAGCCGGAGGGGAACACATCTAAAAATAATACAGCATGGAGAGATAATCATTAACATTCTCACCATCTTCCTGCAGTCTTTTAAAATAATCGTAAACGGACACATCCGTATAGAGATAGTCTCTGGCTGTTGTAAGTTTTGTCTCCCATGAATAGAATCTGTATACCCTCCGGCCATCGGGCAGGATCATGATGACTTCATGGTCCTGCCACGCCCTCAAGTGTGATTTCCCCAATCTCGGCACGTTGAAGACTGGCTCATCCGTCCTGACAAGACCGGGCATGAGCCTTGCCTCTTCCTTATTTTCCTGCAATATCCTTGATATGGGAACCCTGAAATCCACGGTTTCTCCCTTACCCTGACAGTTGAAGGTATAGTAAGGATCGATACCGCAAACCTTAAGCGTTTTCCGCAGGAAGGCCGTTTCAAATTTTTTGCTGTTGTAATAGGTGAAAACCTGCTGGTTATAGATATTAATTCCCAGCTTTTTTATCTTTTTCACGGCATCCAGGACTTCCGGACATATTTCGGTGGGGTGCTCGACATGTGTAACAATGGTAATCTCTCTTTTCCCCCACTCGTGGTATTTCCCAAGGATCTCAAGCAGACCGTCATTTATCCTCTGGGGCAGGGTTACAAGCGTTCTGGTTCCGATTCTTATCCTGTCTACATGATCTATTGCCGCGACTTCTCCGATCATCCAGTCAAGGTACTTGTTGTTGAGTGTCAAGGGATCTCCACCGGTTATCAGAATCTCTGAGAGGTTTTTATCCTCTCTGGCCCAGTTTATCATTTCTTCTACCTTGTCCCTGGACATCATAGGGCTGTCGTCAATGTCCTTTATCTCCCAGTTTCTCTGGCAATAAACGCATATCTGCGGGCATGAATTGAACGGTTTCATAATAATAATCTGAGGATACCTGCGCGTGACTCCATCTATCGGACTCGTCGCATGCTCCCCCATAAAATCCATGTCTCTTCCCTCCCCCTGATTTGCGAGGACATTGGTACAATACCGGGGGCTCTGGATAACCTGCGCGCGAATGGCGCGATCATGTAAAGTCATTCCGTCTTCATTAAAAAGCGACAGGTAATGAGGCGTTATTTCAAAAGGAATAAGATTTTCCGTCGCCAGTCTTAACCCTTCCATTTCATCATCATCCAGCTTGACAAGAGCAGACAGTGTCTCGATGTCTTTGATGATGTGTTTCATATGCCAGAGATAATTCCCCCAGTCTTCTTCTCCGGCCCCGAAATAATCCAGTATCCTATCTTTCAGTTTCTTTCTCTTTTTTACCAGTCTGGGATCCAGCCCTGTTTTATATCTTTTGAAATATCTTCTTATCATCGCTCCGTAATCATCCAACTGGGAAGACCGCTCAATAGCGGCGCCTCTTCCCTCTTTTTGCTCCAGAAGCTCGTGGTGTTGGGAATGTTTTCCATATTTTCCTCTGATACCCTCCAGCAGGGCAACGTATTCCATCAAAAAACCCGCGCTTACCTTCTCAAGGGCTCCCTCCTCATCATTTGCAAGATTATACAAAAGTGCCAGCGGCGAAGTCTGTGTCAGATGTTCGTTTTCTGTCCGCATTGTATTTGCGAGCACCCGGATACATTCCCTGGCATTTCTCCTCTCTACAACATTCAAATCCGCAAAGGGTGTATCGGCTTTCATGTTGTACAGGTCTCTTCCGAAACGATCAAGGTAATCAAAAAAAACATACCGTGCTTCTTCCACATGTCTGGCATTGCTAAGAATATCCTTGAGTTTGGGCTCCGTCTCCCATATCCTTTCGAGAAGTTCTTCCTTTGACAAATCAATCAATCTTTTCATAAAAATTCCCTCACCTGATGTTTTATACCTACCAGATTGTTACTATGGGCAGGTCACGCATGGTGACCAGACCGGGCAGCGCCTCAAATACACGGCGCACGGCGTTGACCGCAATTGCCACCGTCGCGATGTCGCCATTGGTGCCTTTTAACCTGACCTCCAGATCCGGTTTTCCGGTAATCAGGATGGTATCTCCGTCTACTTTTTCATCCAGGGCGGCGACAAAGGTAAGCGTCATAAATTCGCACTCACCGGTATAACCGCGGGCTACCTGCTTAAGTCCTCTTACCTGGCCGGGTTGTACCTCAAAGTAATCCGTCTTGACCGGTGAATCAGCCACTACCGGCTCGACACTGGATTCATATTTTACCAGATCTCTGCCCAGTGTGGAAAAAACCATTCCCATGGATTGTTGAAGCCCGACATGTCCCATGCGCCCCGTTTCCATCTTCGCCTTAAACCCTTCCACCGTCATTCCTGAACCTATCTTTGCCTGGAAAGGACCTCTTCGCAACGAGGCATTCATGCGACGCGTCACGTCAATGCGATCCACCCGCTGACAGATAGCCGTGAGATTGAGGGGCAGTGCATCCATGAGAAATCCGGGGTTTACGCCAGTGCCCAATACTGTTTTGCCTGCCTGCCTGGCGGCGGCGTCTATCCTGGCGGCGGCATCCGGGTGAGCCAGCCAGGGAAAGGAGAGTTCCTCGGATGTTGAAACAATATCCAGCCCGGCCTCCAGAATTTCCATAATCTGAGTCTCAAAGAAGTCAAAGAAGGATCCGGTGGTGTGAAGCACCACATCCGCCTCCGTTTTCTCCAGCGCCCGGGACAGGTCGTTGACGACAGGAAATCCCACAGGGCTGCCGAGACCGATTACTTCTCCGACATCCCTGCCTGTTTTGGCCGGGTCAATATCAACCCCACCGACCAGTTCCACTCCATCCCGCTCTATAATGTGACGTGCCGTAGCGCTTCCGATAGGCCCCAGACCATATTGCACTACCCGTATTGTCTTACTGCTCATCTTGTTTCTCCTTTTTTTCTTTTATCATGATTCTTTGGCCTTGAACTATATACACAAATGCCATTATGGCAATTCCTGCCAGATCACTGTAAACCTCCGGAGAAAGGAGGGAAATGGCCGCAACGCCTGTCAACGCCCTTTCTAAAAGGGTTGAATTGGTCCTGAAATATCCTATAATGGCAGTCCCGAGAGCCACAACTCCCATCAGCAGGGTTATAAATATATGAGCGAATCTGAGGTAGTCAAATGAAGCTTCAGGGTCGAGAAGAGGCGGCAGCCAGAGGATTATGGGAGCGGCCACAATAACAAAAGGAATGACAAACCCCGCGGAAGCCAGACCGAAAGCGGTAAGTCCCGTTTTGAACGGATTGGCGCCGGAAATCCCCGACGCCGCGTAGGCAGCAAGTGCGACGGGGGGGGTCACATCCGCAAGAACGGCATAAAACAGCACAAACATGTGAGACACCAGGGGATGGATTCCCCACTGCAGGAGTGCCGGGGCCGCAATCATGGACGCTATAATATACTGGGCCGTCGTGGGAATACCCATGCCGAGGACAAAACAAGCCACGGCAGTTAGTACGAGGGTGAAGAACAGTGCGACAGAGTTCAAGCTCAGGAGATGAAGTATGTCAAGGTTCATGACAATAGACGTTATCACGTGGGCAAGTTCAATAACCGCGGCCGCAAACTTGAGCCCCAGGCCGGTAAGGGTTGTCGCCCCCACAATAAAACCTATGCAGGCACACGCGGCCCCGATGGCAAGGGCATTTTTTGTTCCCAGCTCCAGGGTCTCCATTATATCCGGTATTCTCATCCTGCTTTCCCTGTAACAGACCCCTATCGCGATAACCGTTGCCATTGCCCAGAAGGAGCAGAGGGACGGCTCCAGTCCCCAGGCAAGCAACACCACAAGGACAGAGGCAGGCAGCAGGCTGACAAGCCAGGAAGTCCTGTCTGTTTTTTTGAAGGCATAGACAAAGCCGGCGGCGAGCAGGCCAAACCATACAATCGAAAAGAGGGAAAGCTGTTCCAGGGGATTTGCCCTGACCAGGACAGCTGGAATTGCCAGAAAGATGGTGATCAGCAGAGGATATGTCTTCCTGTGTATCTGGCCTGTGGCAACGGAAAAAAAGATTCCCCAAAAAGCGGCCAGAAACGGGCTGCTCCCTGAGATCAGGAGGTACACAATTACCACAAGGGGCGTCAGCAGCAGCCACCCATCCTTTACAACCTTCCACAGGTTGGGCAGCGCCTCACGAGGGATCCCCAGAAGCCCCTGTTTTTTGGCCTCCAGATGCACCATGGTGCCCACCGCAAAGAAATAAAGTATGGCGGGAACAACCGCGCACGCCGCAATCTTGATATATGGTATGCCTAAGAATTCTGCCATGATGAACGCGGCAGCGCCCATAATAGGCGGCATCAACTGTCCACCCGTAGACGAAGCCGCCTCCACAGCTCCGGCGAACTGTGGAGAGTAACCGACGCGCTTCATGAGAGGAATCGTAAAAGCCCCGGTGGTGACGGTGTTCGCTATGGAACTCCCGCTTATAGAACCCATAAAGCCACTGCTTATAACGGCAACCTTGGCAGGCCCACCGGAAGACCACCCGGCAATGGCCATCGCGCAATCCATAAAGAACTGCCCCAAGCCTGTCTTGGATATAAAGATTCCGAACAGCACAAAATGGAACACAAAGGTAGCGACAACCCCGAGCGGGATGCCATATATACCTTCCGTGCCAAGATACATGTGCTCAATGATCCGCTCAATGGGATATCCCCTGTGCGCGAAAAAACTGAGTCCGGGAATATCAAGAAAATAGGGGCCCAGATAACAGTTTACCAGAACAAGGAAGGCAATAATGGGAAGGGGAGGCCCTACACTGCGTCGCGCCCCCTCCAGCACCAGCAAAAAAGCAAAGGCACCCACAACGACATCCATCTTGAGGGGAATACCCGCGCGTATAACCAGACTGTTAAATTCCAGAAATATATAAACAGAGATAAAAGACGCGAGAATTGCAAAAAATACATCAAAGTAGGGAATATCATCCTGTTTATAGGTGAACTGTCCACCCTTTACCATGGCAAACAGTGCCCTGACCCACTGAACGGCAAAGAGCAATATCATGCTGAAGAATACACCGAACAGGAAAACACTCCAGAAAAAGAGGGATATGCCGGAATTTTCAAATGATTCTCCAAGGTGCATATATTGAAACCCGAGACGCGCGCCGCAGACCAGCATCACTATCATTATGGAAAATATAATAAAGTCTAAATATATAAAAGTCCTGTTCGTTAGAAACTCTCTGCGCTTGAAATAGATGATAAACAGGAATGATGCTGCAGATAGCATAAGTGTTGCGTATCCTGAAAGTTCCAGGATTTCGCGAAACATGGCGCCGACCATGGCGGCTCCGATAATGCCATAGAAGACATCATGGACAAGATGTTTTCTCTCGTCCGTATTGTCTTTTCTTATCGTATAAAGGAAAAACACAAGCGGAAGGACAAAGGCCAGGTGAAACGCCCTGTGCCTCCACTCCTGAAAAACGCCGAAGCCTGCCGTATAGATATGAAATATCGAAAGAACCTGCGTCATAAAAAAGGCAAGTTTCAGTGTAATGCCTGTAAGCTGGCGGAATCGAAACTCCGGATCGTATTTGGCGATATCCTCTATGTTTTCAGAGATGGTTGCTGTTTCCTGTAGTTCCATGTAAAGGTCCTCTCAGCTTTCCATCTTTAGATACAAAAGATTGAAAACAGTCAGCTTTTCCACTGTTATCCTCAAGAGGGTGTCTCCCGCCAGAGAGGGGAGGTCCAATACCTCCCCATCCCACAGCGTCAAGGTGTTATCGTACTTTTTATTGACCCATAGATCAAGCTGCGGCAATACCCTGTGCATGTCGGAGATACGCATGTGATCCCCATTAGTACAGAACTTTTCATTTCCGGAAAGAGTAGTTGGAAGTCCGGTATTGCAGGAAGAGAATGTCGTTTCATAAAGAACGATTCTGAAATTACTATCAATTTTGAAGTACTCTCCGACAGGGCACAACTCAACCGAATGAATATATCTGGTTGAAAATCTGTAATCCGGCCGGATTGCCTGAACGAAGACCGTTTGATTTCTCCTTGCCGCCTCTATTCGCAATACATGACAGGGAATAAGAGAAAAGAAAAAGAGGGCGGCAAGAGAAGAGAGGATGATTATTTTTTTCTTATCCATAAAGTCCGGGCACCGGAAAACCGGTGCCCGGACACCTCCTTAACGGATCAATCCGCTGCTATTTTATCAGACCCTTCTCCCTGTAAAACTTCGCTGCGCCCGGATGAAGGGGGATTGCTACGCCGTCAAGCGCCGTGGCGAGGGTAACATCTTTACCCTTGTCGTGGGCCTGCGCCATAATCTCAGCTCCGCTCGGCGCATCGGCGGCCTTCTCTCCCGCTTTGCGCAGGACAAAAGCCCCCTTATCCCACAGCGCCTTTGTAAGGTCGTACACCATCTTTTCCGAAACTTTGGCATCAACCACCCACTGAGCCATCGTGGTGATGGCCGGAGTATCCACATCCACTCCTCTGTAAGTGCCCGCGGGGATAACGACCTTCGCGTAGAAGGGATATTTTTTGATGATCTTTGCTATGGTTTCGTCATCCAGCGGAACAAGTGTGACATCCGATGTCGTGGCCAGCTCTGTAATAGCAGCCGTGGGCCATCCCGCTGTAATGAACGCCACATCGGCCTGCCTGTCTTTCAGCCTCTGGCCGGCGCCGGAAAAGCTGAGCCAGTCCACGTTGGCAAAATCATCATAGGTAAGGCCGATACCGTAAAGAACCGCCTGGCAGTCCACTTCGGTCCCGCTTCCCCTGTCACCCGGGATCATCTTCTTTCCCTTCAGGTCATTCACGCCTTTTATCCCGGCTCCCTCCCTGGCAATAATCTGGATTGTCTCGGGGTAGAGAGAGGCGATGGCCCTCAGGTTTTTAACGGGGTTCCCATCAAACTGCTGGATCCCGGTATACGCATAGTAGGCAACATTGTTCTGCACGAAAGCCGATTCGATCTGGTGACTCTTTATGAGGTTGCAGTTCGCGACAGACGCGTTACCCGACTGAGCGGTAACAATAACGCTGGGAATTTTGTTGGACAGGGCCTGCGCCAGAACCCCCCCCAGGGGATAATAAGTGCCCCCCGTGCCCCCCGTTGCAATCGCGAAGAAACTCTTTTTCGCCGCAAACGCCGGGCTGATAAAGACCATTGACAAAGCCACAATCAGCGCAATAAACAGTACAAGACTTTTCCTCTTCAACATAATCCTCTCCTTTCAAATAATGTAATGTCTAACCTCTGTTTCCAATAAAACAACTTCCTCTCGTATTGTAGATCAATAAAATATTTGCCAGTAATTGTCAACTCTTTTAATGCGGCAAGCTTTACTCGCCAGAACCTAGTATCGTATATGATAGCGAGTGCCATCCAGAAAGGAAACTTGATCCTATAAAACTATTGCGGGAAGAAAGCGTTTGACAATTCGCCTGTTCCGTTTATAAAGAAGGCGGCTAATAAACAAAAACGGAGTGAACCCTCATGAATTTTTTCTTCAACCCCGACGGGGTGGCAATAATCGGTGCTTCGGACAATCCTTTGAGAGGCGGATATCACATCCTGAACAACATGTCCGGCGGGTACAAAGGCAGGATATACCCCGTAAATCCGAAGCATGATTCAATCCTTGGAATGAAATGCTATCCCGATATATCATCCATCCCCGGTGATTTTGACCTGGCCATATACTTCATCCCGGCCACTTTTCTTCCCCCTGTCATAGAAGAGTGCGCGAAGAAAAATGTCAGGGGAATCATTATTGAGTCGGCCGGATTCGCGGAAGTGGGTGAAGAAGGAAAAAAACTCCAGGAAGAATGCACAGCCATAGCTCGCAAACACAAAATCAGGCTGTGGGGACCCAACTGCATGGGTCTTCTCGACGGTCATTCGAGGCATGTGTTTTCCTTCATGTATACGGATTCGTGGAAGACCCTGATGGTTCCCGGGAACGTTTCGATGATCGTTCAAAGCGGCTTACTCTCCGCTATTTTTCTCATGATGATACTCGAGAGGGGGGGGATGGGTATTAGCAAGATATGCTCTATCGGGAATAAAAGTGACGTCAATGAAACCGATTTGCTGGAATATCTGATAGATGATCCCCTCACCGAGGTTATCGGGTTGTACACTGAATCTATCGTCGACATCAGGCGTTTCATGAAACTGTGCCGATCCACCACTAAACCAGTCATCGTTCTCAAGGGGGGGAGAAGCCCCTCCGGAGCCCGCGCAGCCGTGAGTCACACGGCCAGCCTGGCTGGTAATTACACAATCATGAAACACGCCTTCACGCAATCAGGTGTAATACCGGCGTATGACTTTAATGAACTCATGGATCTTCTCCGGGGTTTTTCCAAAACCAGATACCGTAAGAGTGATGGTGGAACGGCTGTTATTACCTTCTCGGGTGGAGGAGGAATCGTGACCGCCGATTTTCTGCAGGATTATGATCTCCCTCTGGCTTCATTATCCGAAGAAACCTTGAAATCCATTAAAGAGGTCTTCCCACCCTGGATGGATCCCTCAAATCCTGTTGATATATGGCCTGCCGTCGAAAAAAATGGAATAGAGGCCGTCTACACAAAGGTGGCGGCCGCAGTCATGCACGACAGGGGAGTTGACTCTCTTATCATACATCCATTTTCAGGAAGATGTGACAGCAGTGTGTTTCTCCACCTGAGCAGGCTTAAGGAAGAACTTGACAAACCAGTCATCGCATGGCTGGCGGGGATGGGAGAACCTTTCCACGCATTCAAAAAAGGTCTGGAAGATATGGGCATCCCCGTTTTTGAAGAGATGGGCCGCGGGGTACGCTTCCTCCACGCCGTGAAACAGCATTACAGCAAAAAACATTACAATCCCAGCGAGTCCGGATTGTAATGGCTGATACCTGATAAAGCCCTGAAAACGAGGACTAAAGGTTCATCTGTTTCAGACTCGATACATATTTCACAGCACCCCGGGGCATATGGGGTCTGTTGTTATTGCCAAACCACTCCCGGGAATTTCACAGCTTTTTCCCCAGGACCTGGGCCGCGGTATGAATCACATCCCACGCCCCGCCAAAGGGCGGACTGTAGGCGAGATCCATATAGCCTATTTCGTCAAGCCCCATGCCGGACCACAGACACGCGGACAGAATGTTGATGCGGCTGACCGCTCCGCTTTGTCCTACTGCCTGCGCCCCCAGCAATTTTCCCGAACCCCTGTCCGCGATCAGTTTGAGCCCCAGTCTCTGACCCCCACTCATGGAACGCGCCACAGGGTTCCCCCAGATTATGCTGCCTGCGGGCGAATATCCGCTCTTTTCCGCCGTCTTCTCATCAAGACCGGTCATGGCAACTTCCAAGCCAAACACCTTAAAGGATTGGGCGCCTACAATCCCGGGGAATATCATAGGATATCCGGCAATATTACGGCCGGCTACCCGTCCTTGTTTGTTCGCTATATCTCCCAGTGGAATATTCACCCATTTCTTGCTCAACCGGTGATATGACTCACAGCAATCGCCAACGGCAAATATTTCCTCTCGTGAGGTGCGTTGCGAAGAATCCACCTGGATGGCGCCGGATTCTCCCGTCTCAAGGCCTGCTTCACGCGCCAGCTTCGTCTCAGGTCTCACACCGAGGGCGAATACGATAATGTCGGTCTCTATCTTTCCTTTATCGGTAACCAGACACAGTCGGGCATCTGAGCCCTTCTCAACAGCAACAGGAGAGTTGTGGGCGATAAAGGATACTCCGTTGTTTACAAGCTCCTCCAGAACCACCCCGGAAAATACCGGATCCCATTTTTTGACAGGAAGCTCGCCCCTGTATACGACGCTGGTCTCAAGGCTAAGAGTTCTCAGGGCCTCGCTCATCTCCATGGCGATAAAACCGGCCCCGACTATTACCGCCCTGCGACACCTGTTACGCTTTATATATTCCTTGATGTTGATGCCGTCCCGCAGATTTTTCAGCGTGAATACCCCGTCCCGTGTCGTGCCCGGTATGTCAGGTAGAGTTGCTTCGGCACCTGTTCCTATAACAAGCGTATCATATGACAGCTTTCTGCCACTTGCCAGCAGGACTTCCCCCCTGTCGGTCTCGATGCCTTCGACGCAGGTGTTAAGCTCCACGCTTACCCCGGTTTCTTCAAACTTTTCTGGGGTTCTCGCGATAAGGTTTCCCGAATCTTTGATTACATCACCGATGTAATAAGGCATGGGTCAGGCGGCATATGAAACAAACTCACCCTTTTCCAACATTGTTACATCCAGGGATGGATCTCTCCTCTTTGCCTCCGCGGCTGCAGAAGGTCCCCCGGCGCCGCCCCCGATTACTATCAGCTTTCTGTTCATTCGCTTTCTCCCTGTTGTTTTTTTACGAGCATAACAACAACACCAAAAATAATCATCGCGAGGCAGAGTAGCTGCCCCATGCTGAGCATTCCCATAAATAGGCCCACCTGGGAATCCGGCTGTCTGAAAAATTCAATACAAAACCGCACAATCCCATAACCGACAAGATACAGGCTCAACAAAGATCCGTCAAACCAGCCTTTTTTCCTGACACTCCACAGGAGCGCAAAGAGAAATAGGCCTTCAAAAAAGGCTTCATAAAGCTGAGATGGGTGACGAAGGCGAAAAAGCGGGTCCAGAGGGAAATACATGCCCCACCATGCATCGGTTACTCGGCCGTAAAGCTCACCGTTCAGGAAGTTTCCTATCCTGCCGAATGTATACCCGAGCGGTACCGCGGGACAGAAAAGATCCGCAAACTGCCAGAAATTTATCACGCGCCTCCGGCAAAACCAGACAGACGCAAGGACAATACCCGCAAGCCCTCCATGATATGACATACCGCTGATCCCGATAAACCGGAAACCGGCGGAGGTGTCAAAGGGAAATATAATGTAAAGGGGGTGCGCCGCATAGTATTCAAGATTATAGAAGAGGACATATCCCAGCCGCGACCCTATCAAAAGTCCTGCTATTGCCCATACAAAATAGTCCTGGATAGTTTCCTTCGACCAGTCGATACCTTCATCCTTTATTCTGTGGATAACGAGCAGATAGACGATGAAGAAAGCGACAAGGTACATAAGCCCATAGTAACGAAGCTGAAAGGAACCTATCTCCAGAAACGCCGGATTGATATGCTCAGGAATATGCTGCCAGAAATTGACTGTTTGGATCATTGCCCCCATCTTTCGGTGTCAGAAGTTCCGGCCCTGAATTCAAACCTGTACCCCACCTGATATCAGCCCCGACCCGTCGGGGCATAAATCAGCCTCAGGTAAAAGGGGATGTTCCCCCTCCCGAACAGGATTGACCGGATCCCTGCAACCCGGCAGGGGAGGAAACAACCTTCTCTGCCTTTTTCTCGCCACATCCAGGACATTCTATATCGTTATCATCATCACTCGCGAATCGGATTAATTCAAATTTATTGCCGCAATTTTTGCAGACGTACTCATAAATCGGCATTTTTTCTCCTTAAAAATATTTCTCAGTATGCCTGTCCCCTTAATTCATCAACATACAGCGAGGCGCTGTGCGTGGCCGTCGCCCCATCGCCGCAGGCGGTTACCACCTGTCTCAGGGATTTGCTGATGCAATCTCCACATGCGAAGACGCCTCCAGCCGATGTGCTCATATCGCTGTCTGTAATAATATATCCCCCCTTATCCAGATCGACAATTCCCTTGATAAAGGCCGTATTCGGCACAAGACCGACAAAGATAAAAACGCCGTCGGCAGAAATTTCTTCATACCTGTCAGGCGCTTTGACATTCTTTATTCTTACCCCTGTTACACCATCCTCTCCCAGGATCTCCTCCACGGTGGAATCCCAGGCAAATGTGATTTTTTCGTTGGCAAAGGCCCGCTGCTGAAGTATGGCCGTCGCGCGCAGGCGGTCTCTTCTGTGAATGACTGTAACCTTCGAGGCAAATTTCGTCAAATAGAGGGCTTCCTGGATAGCGGTATCTCCGCCTCCAATCACGACAACTTCCCTGTCTCTGTAAAAGGGGGCATCACAGGTGGCGCAGTATGATATTCCTCTGCCGATAAACTTGTGCTCCCCCGGCACTCCCAAGCTACTCCAAGCCGCTCCCGTAGAAACAATGACGGAAAGAGTCCGGTAGGCATCGTTATCGGTAATAACCTCCCATCCTTCAATGTCTCCTGATTGGTTTCGGTTTATGCGGTCTACCTGTTCCGGTCTGGTCTCCAAACCAAATGAAACCGCCTGCTTTTTAAACCTATCATTAAGTTCAAACCCGCTGATCTCAGATATGCCGGGGTAATTTTCTATCATATCCGTCATGGTTATCTGGCTGGCCTGGGCATTTCCCTCCAGCAGCAATACTTTCATGTCAGCCCTAGCCGCATACATCCCCGCAGCCAGTCCTCCGGGGCCGCCCCCCACTATAACAATATCATAGGTGTCCTTCGGTATATTTATATCAGGCACGATTCAGTCTCCTTTGGAATTTACAAATCCAGCTCACTATTATTCCAATATCCAGCTGTCGGGAATCGGGTTTCAGAACATAAACCCCTTCCTGCTGCTTTCCGGATACTCGCTTCAAGCTAATCATATTCTCTGTTTTGTCAAGCATCGGCCATCCCTGAACCTGAAATCGCTATTCCAGGTGGCGCTCCTTTATCCTGTTCTCCTCTCTCATCCCTTGATACAGCCAACTGCCCTGAGCCGCGCGACCTTTGTGGACAGGCCGGCCAGATGGACAATGTTCACCACGTCTTCTATGTCCTTATACGCGTCGGGCATCTCCTCCCGAATTGTCTTTTTGCCAGCAGCCATAACCACAATACCCCTGTCGGCCATCTCTTTTGCTATTGATCTGCTCCCGCTCTCCTTCATCGCCCTGCCGCGACTCATTATACGCCCAGCGCCATGGCAGGTACTGCCGAAGGTCTCCTCTAGGGCCTTGTCTGTCCCCGCTAGCACATAAGATCCTGTCCCCATGTCCCCAGGTATCAGTACCGGCTGGCCCACCTCGCGATACACGTCCGGCAGGGCTGGGTGCTGTGGAGGCAACGCTCTCGTGGCCCCCTTGCGGTGTACGCATAAGCTTTTTTCCCTGCCCGCTATCTCAAATTCTTCCACCTTTGCGATATTGTGACACACATCGTAAACAAGCCTCATCCCTATGTCGCGTGGAGAGCGTTGCAGGGTTTTCTCAAAGGTCTGTGCCGTCCAGTGCATCAACATCTGCCTGTTCGCCCAGGCATAGTTCGCGGCACAGGCCATGGCAGTCATATATTTCTTACCCTCATCAGAGGTAAGATACGCACAGGCCAGCTGCCGGTCGGGGAGGGAAAAGTCCAGAGCGCTGCTGTGCTTGACCATTCGCGCGAGATAGTCGTCGCACACCTGATATCCGAAACCCCGTGACCCGGTGTGAATGGCGACGGCAACCTGTCCCTCGGCCACCAGTCCGAATGTGGAGGCAATTTTTCTGTCAAAGATCTTATCCACAACCTCTATCTCCAAAAAATGGTTCCCGGAACCCAGGGTCCCCAGCTGTCTGCGCCCTCGCTCGAGGGCCCGTTCACTTACACAGGAGGGGTCCGCCCCCTGCATCGCGCCGCCATCTTCGGTCTTGGCAAGATCGTCGTCGGAGCCATAGCCACGGTTAATCGCCCACGCGGCTCCCTGGCGTAACACCTTTTTTTCTTCATCCATCGAAAGCCTAAGGGCACTTTCGGAGCCCACACCGGCAGGTATGTTCTTGAAGAGAGCGATAACAAGATCTTTCACCCTGTTTTTGATTTCACCAAACTGGAGATTAGTCGCCATCAGGCGAACACCGCAATTGATGTCATATCCCACCCCTCCGGGAGAGATAATCCCCTCTTCCATATCGAAAGCCGCGACACCGCCGATGGGGAATCCATATCCCCAGTGGATATCGGGCATCGCCAGTGAATGGCCGATGATCCCCGGCAGGTGCGCCACATTGGCGACCTGTTTGAGGCTTTCATCCGTGCCCATCGTTTTCATCATCCGCTCATCGGCATAGATAATCCCGGGTACACGCATGCCACCCGTAGGGGGTATGATCCAGCGGAAGGCATCAAGCCGTTCTATCTTGATATCAGACATCAAGGATAATCCTCCCGGTCCACACTCCCCCAGCTCTGTGTATCTCTGTCCCGTGGTATGTAACTGCCTTTACCTCGGCACTCATACAGTGCCTTTTATGTACAAAAGGTTCCCCCCTTGCTGTTCCCTTTAAGTGAAAATTGTCCATCTCGGAAATAACAAATTCTTTCAGCAACAATCCCTCACCGCTGTACATATACAATATCTCTCTGAGGAAGTTTACCAGAAGTTCCTCTAAATCCCTCCCTTCAGCAAAAACTTCCCATTCTCCTCTTGCATGTACAAGGCTTACGTCCGTCATTATATCAAAAAGGGCAACTGCGGCATTGCGAAAGAGATCCCGCTCATCTATTCCATATATCTCCACTCCCAAGTCGGCCGTATGATCAAATATACTGTAAGGCGAGAAGATCGCTTGAACTTTATCTTTATTCATATCGGATACCTGCTTTTGTCAAGTATAGAACACCCGCCTGAGAAATGAAAGAGGTGTCCCCGCTCGACTATCGGCAGATATGCCCTCTTCTTCAGCGGAAAATTTGAATGAAAGGGAATCCCGGCATTATGCCCATTACAACAGCTCTGAGATAGGGCCTGCGATCCGGATCCAAATTGATAGCGTTAGCAACGCCCGCATTTCACACATACTTCAACTTGCATGGAATGTGGAAAAAGACGAGAACCTCAGCGCATAATTCAGCTCAAACGCAGATGTCCTGATTAAAAAGCTGAAAGTCCTGACTCTCTTACAATACCCTAGTATCTCCTCCATTATTCCCTCTTCTGCTGGAATGGCGGATGTACCTAGGTTCAACTTTTTACGAAGTTGTCATTCTTGAGAATTTCCGGGTTGGTCTATAATGATTGATAGCCGGATACCCCCATCAAAAATCAAACGTCTCCGACTCCTCACCGAGCAAGTCCTCGTCCATATCGGGCTCTTCACGTTCCACTCTTGCCAATCCCACAAGCGTCTCTTCATCGCCCAGATCTATCAGCTTGACTCCTTGGGTACTGCGGTGCAGGAGTGAAACTTCATCAACACCAAGCCGTATGATGTTTCCCGTACTGCTGATTAGCATAATGTCCTCATCGCCGGTGACCTGCTTTATTCGTGTCACGAAACCTATTCTTGGTGTGGTCTTGAGATTAATAATGCCCTTTCCACCTCGTGACTGAAGCCGATATTCCGAAATCTCCGTTCTCTTGCCAAATCCATTTTCTGAAACGGTCAGGATGGAATTGCTGTCACTCAACACTTCCATGCCAACCACTTCATCATCGGCTGCTATTCTAATCCCGGTTACACCGCGGGCCGTTCTGCCTATGGCACGAACATTTTTCTCGTTGAATCGGATCGCGTTGCCCTTCCTGGCACCGAGGAAGATGTCCTGGTCGCCGTTCGTCTGTTTGACATCAATCAGTTCATCCCCTTCGTCGAGGGTCAACGCAATGATGCCGCCGGAGCGGGGATTGGAATAGGCAATGAGGTCCGTCTTTTTGATAATTCCCCGCTTGGTCGCCATTATAACAAATTTATCCTCAACAAACTCCTTTACAGGAAGAACCGCCGTAATCTTCTCATCTTTTGATATTCCTATGAGATTTACGATCGCCTTGCCCTTCGCAGCTCTTCCAGCCTGAGGAATCTGGTATATCTTCAGCCAGTATACGCGCCCCATATTGGTGAAAAACAGGATATGACTGTGTGTCGAGGCTATAAACAATCTCTCAAGAAAATCGTCCTCTTTTGTACCCATACCGACTTTGCCGCGCCCTCCACGGTGCTGGCTCCTGTACAGACTGGCCGGATTTCTCTTGATGTAGTTCTGGTGCGATATGGTAACCACCATATCCTCCTCCACAATCATATCCTCAATCCCGATATCGGTACTGCTCAGGACGATTTCCGTTCTCCTCGCATCCCCGTACCGTTTCAGTATATCCTCCAGCTCCGCTATAATGATATCGAGTACCTTCTGGGAATCCGCAAGTATGCCCTCCAGTTTCTTAACAAGGGCTGATATCTCGATATGTTCCTCCCGTATCTTGTCGCGTTCCAGACCGGTCAGCCTCTGCAACCTCATCTCCAGAATGGCCTTGGTCTGTTCCTCGCTCAGGCCGAATCGCGCCATCAGCTCTTCGGCTGCCGTCTTCGCGTTTTCGGACGCCTTGATAACGGCAATGACCTCATCAATATTGTCGAGGGCGATAATGAGCCCCTCCAAGATATGCAGCTTCTCCCTGGCGCGGGCCAGTTCAAACATCGTCCTTCTGATAACAATTTCTTTCCTGAAATCAATAAACTTAACCAATATTTCTTTGAGGTTCATCAGCCGGGGCTGTCCCCGGTCAATGGCCAGCATGATGATGCCGAACGTCGATTCCATCTGGGTGTGCTTATACAGCTGGTTGAGAATAACCCCCGACATTTCTTCCCGTTTGAGATCGATAACGACCCTCATCCCTTCCCGGTCCGATTCGTCTCTCAGGTCGGCTATACCACTGATCTTCTTGTCTTTTACCAGATCTGATATCTTTTCTATCAGATGTGCCTTGTTTACCTGGTAGGGAAGTTCCGTAATGATGATGCTCTCTCTGTCGTTTCTGGCGTTTCGCTCGATGATTGCACGCGCTCTGATTCTGATGATACCGCGCCCCGTACGGTAGGCGGAGACGATTCCGTCTCGGCCGTTGATAAAGCCGGCCGTCGGAAAGTCGGGGCCCTTGATGAATACCATGAGATCGTCAACCGAAAGTTCCGGATTATGTATAAGCTCGATTATTCCATCGACAAGTTCGGTAAGATTATGAGGGGGGACATTGGTTGTCAAACCAACTGCTATTCCCGACGACCCGTTGAGAAGGAGGGTCGGAATCCTGGCGGGCAGCACCACCGGTTCCTGAAGAGAGCCGTCGTAGTTCGGAATAAAATCAACGGTATCCTTATCAAGATCCGAAAGAAGCTCCTCCGCCATCTTCTCCATCCTGACCTCTGTATAACGCATGGCAGCGGGCGGGTCTCCATCAACAGATCCGAAGTTCCCCTGGCCGTCAATGAGCGGATACCGCATGGAGAAATCCTGCGCCATCCTGACGACGGTATCATACGCAGCCGTGTCACCATGTGGATGATACTTGCCGATAATATCACCCACTATCCTCGCGGACTTCTTATAGGGCTTGTTCCACCGGTTTCCAAGCTCAGACATGGCAAATAGTGCTCTTCTGTGAACCGGCTTTAATCCGTCCCTGATATCGGGAATGGCGCGTCCTACAATCACGCTCATCGCGTATTCCATGTAGGACTTCTTCATCTCAGCTTCTATCGTTACCGGTATGTTCTTCTGGAACAACTGATCCATAATTTTTAAAAACCTTTCTATCTATTGGTAGCTCCTCGCAATCCCGCATCCACAGGATCTCCGCTTGTTTAGTAAGTTAGAAATTATTTTCTGTGTTTTCTGGCAGAAAATAATTTCATTAACGGACTTACCCCGATTATCGGGATTAAGGAAAATGTTTATTTTTTATCGCTCGCTGTTCAATGCCTGGTATTTTTTATGACAGGAATGCTCTTGTTTGTCTCTAAAGTTATACGTCCAGATTTGAAACATTGAGCGCATTTTCAAAGATAAATTTCTTGCGCGGTTCGACCTGGTCTCCCATCAGCGTCGTAAATATCTCGTCTGCGGCCACGGCATCTTCCACCTTAACCTGAAGGAGTGTCCTTCTCTCCGGATCCATCGTCGTTTCCCAGAGTTGTTCCGGGTTCATTTCTCCCAGACCTTTATAGCGCTGTATGGACATCCCTTTCTGCCCTGTCTGAATTATGTAATCTATCAGCGACCTCATGTTCTCAACCAGTTTATTGCTTTTTTCGCCATCAATACCTTTTTCTACCACTACTGTATAGGGAGCTTCACCGAGAGGGTTTATCTGACTGATATGAACCCTGGCCTCGGTAAATTTCGGCATATTAAAGATATCCTTATCTATCCAGGTTGTATGATCCCGCCCATTCCTCTTCAGAGTAAAAAATAATTTATATCCACCATGTTCCATGTCTTCTTCAGTCCAGTATGAACTTATTTTCCCCCCAACGGCGTTGCTTATTCTTTTGCCGGTCCTGGAGAGCATGTCAGCACCCATGAAATCGCTTCTGGAAAATACCGGGTCTCCTGCCAGTAGCCTGATAATCTCTTCGTCTTTGCCGCCTCTTTGAAACTTCTCCAGTATGGCATCAAGCCTTATCCCCTTTTTTATAAGGCCCAGCAATTTTGTGCCTGTTATAATATCACCCTCTCCTGTAGCAACCTGAACCTTTTCCACCCCATTTTCCAGAATATAATCGTTCATCTCCTCTTCACTGTTTATATACCACTCCTTTTTTTTCTCCATTACCCTGAACAGGGGGGGTTGAGCGATATATAGAAAACCCCTTTCAATCATTTCACGCATGTGCCGGAAAAAGAACGTTAAAAGCAGGGTCCTGATATGGGCACCATCAACATCCGCATCTGTCATGATGATAACCTTGTGATAACGAAGTTTGCTGATACTATAATCTTCATCCCCAATACCGGCGCCCAGAGCGGTGATAATAACCTTGATCTCGTTATTGTTGAGCATCTTATCAAGCCGTGCCTTTTCCACATTCAGCACTTTTCCTCGGAGCGGCAGGATGGCCTGATTTTTCCGGTCTCTTCCCTGTTTCGCGGAACCACCCGCCGAATCTCCCTCAACAATATACACTTCACTCCTTGCCGGATCTTTCTCCTGACAATCAGCCAATTTCCCCGGAAGTGAGGTAACTTCGAGTGCGCTTTTTCTCCGCGTCAGTTCCCGGGCCTTTCTCGCGGCATCCCTTGCCCGTGCCGCATCAATTGACTTGGATACTATCTGCCTTGCAATGGAGGGGTTTTCTTCAAAGTAACTGCCAAGCTTGTCGTATACTACCGCTTCTACCAGACCTTTTACTTCACTATTACCCAGCTTGGTCTTTGTCTGTCCTTCAAATTGAGGTTGTTTTATCTTAACGCTTATCACACAACCCAGGCCTTCCCTGACATCTTCTCCCTTTAAGGATGTTTTACCGTTTTTTGCGATGCCACTGTTTGTGAGATAGTTGTTTATCACCCTCGTAAGGGCGGATCTGAATCCTATGAGGTGTGTTCCGCCCTCCGTGGTATTTATGCTGTTCGCATACGAAAAAACATTTTCCATGTAACCTTCATTATATTGCAGGGCCAATTCTACAGAACAGTCTTCCTTTTCACCGCTGATATATACAGGCTTATTATGGAGGACTTTTTTATTTCTGTTAATATACTCAACAAATGAAACGATCCCTCCTTGGTAGAAAAATTCATTTTTTTTATCTGTTCTTTCATCATCAATGACTATTCTGATTCCTCTGTTTAAGAAGGCAAGTTCTCTGAGTCTGTTTGAAAGAACATCGAAACTGAAATCAAGCTCTTCAAATATCTCTGAATCAGGCATGAAGGTTACCTTTGTTCCGGTTCTCTTTGTCTTGCCAACCTCTTCAAGTGGATGAGTGGGAATTCCTCTTTGATAAGACTGCCTGTACACTTTTCCTTCTCTTCTCACCTCCAGTTCAAGATATGCGGAAAGGGCATTTACCACAGAAACACCCACGCCATGAAGTCCGCCCGATATCTTATAACTTTCGTTGTCAAATTTCCCCCCCGCATGAAGCTTTGTAAGCACCACCTCTGCCGCGGATATTTTTTCCGTCTTGTGTATACCCACGGGGATACCTCTTCCATTATCTTCCACAGTAATACTGTTATCCACCCTTATCTTGATATTTATGGAATCACAATACCCAGCAGATGCTTCATCTACGCTATTATCCACAACTTCATATACCAGATGATGAAGCCCTTCCCTGCTGGTGCTGCCTATATACATGGCGGGCCTCTTCCTTACAGCCTCAAGTCCACCTAAAACCTTTATACTATCCTCACTGTATAATGTTTCCACTATTATTTTTCTAATCCTTCCTTAATTTTACAGGCATTATTATACACATGTACTTCCCGCTATCTGCAGACTCTATAACCCCCGGTCCATCACCACTCCTTATTTCAAAAGACACTATATTCCCGTCAATGGAATCCATGGCATCTATCAAATACCTCACATTATAACCTGCCTCCAACGAGTCTCCATTATACGACACATCTATCTCATCTTTTGCCTCACCAACATCCGGGTTGGTGGAAGTCAACACCATTCTTTGATCATAAACATCTATTTTCACTCCACTGAACCTTTCAGTAGACATTACGCTCATTCTTCTAAGAGAATGGAGGATTTGATTTTTATCCAGTTGTATTTTAACACCTTCCTCTTTGGGTATCACCCTTGTATAATCAGGATACTCCGCATCGATAAGACTTACTCTTAAGGTAATATTTTCCTTCCTGACCACACATACGCCGTCAAGTACATGGACATCAACATAGTCACCGTTTTCCACAAGTTTTCTAATTTCAGATACTCCTTTTCTTGGTATGATTATCCCCTTAATATTATCATCATAATCACCCTCTATCGGTATATTAACAAGCGACAATCTATGCCCGTCAGTAGCAACTACTGTAACATCTCCATCTATTACCTTTAAAAATACTCCATTCAGGTTCGGTCTCATTTCATCAGTAGAAATTGCAAAGAATGTCTTGTCTATTATATTTTTTAATACATCACATTTCATCCTCAGGGATTTAATATTTTCTACATCCAAAACCTCCGGAAAATCTTCAGCAGATATACCGGGTATCTTATATATTACCTTTCCACATGTCACATTAACCCATTGATTTTCCATAACCTTAAAAGCTATTATATCTCCCTCTATTTCTCTTAACATTTCAAATAACATTCTCGCAGGAACGGTGATTTTTCCCGGAGTTGTAATTTTCGCATCATAATATGCAATTAAACCAATTTCCCTGTCGGTGGCAACTATTCTAATCTGTTCTGATTTGGTTTCGATTAAGATATTATTGAGAATCGGCAGGGTCGTTTTTTTCTCTACCACTCCTAAGGTTTTTTGAATACCATCTAAAAATCTATTCCTCTCAATTAAGAAATCCATTTTTCCACCTATTCCTTAAAAAAAATATTAGTTTAAAAGATTAGTAGTAATAGTAGGAATTGTTAATTTGTTAATATAATTTATCTAACCTTAATAATTCTATAACTATATCTTCTTAAAGTACACTTGATGAAAGGTTAAGAACCGGTTTATAAGGTCCTCTCTATTTCTTCCACTAATTTTTTTATTTCATAATCCTTTCCCATTATATTTTTTATCTTATTATTTGAGTAAATAACGGTCGAGTGGTCCCTTCCCCCAATCTTCTCACCTATATCTGGAAAAGATTTGTTAGTCAGCTTTCTTGAAAGATACATTGCAATCTGACGTGAAAGTACAAGGTTTTTATTCTTCTTTCGGGATCTTATATCTCCCACTCTAAGATTAAACTTTTTCCCGACAGCTTTTATTATTTCATCTATAGTTATTTCTCTCTTTATCGTGTGGTTGAGTAAGTTTTTTATAACATCCTTTACTGTATCTATTGTTATTTCTTTTCCGGTAAGAGAAGAATATGCGGCTATTCTTGTTAATGTACCCTCCAATTCTCTTATATTTGAGTCTGCAACGAAGGCTATATAACGTATGATATCATTTGACACCGTGATACTGTTTTCCTGCGCCTTCTTTTCTATAATTGCTATTCTCGTTTCTACATCCGGGGGTTGAATGTCTGCTATTAACCCCCACTCAAACCTTGATCTCAGTCGTCCCTCAAGGTTCTGTATTTCTTTTGGAAATTTATCACTTGTAACAACTATCTGTTTTTTTGAATCATGAAGGGTGTTGAAAGTGTGAAAAAATTCTTCCTGGGTTCTTTCCTTACCTGCTATAAACTGAATATCATCAATAAGAAGAGAATCTATCTTTCTATATTTTTCCCTAAACTTGGACATCTTATCATATCTGATAGAATATATCAGCTCATTCATGAATTCTTCCGCTGATACATAGAGTACATTCTTTTGTGGATACAGGGAAACAGTATGAATACCGATAGCGTTTAACAGGTGTGTTTTCCCTAACCCCACACCGCCGTAAATAAACAGGGGGTTGTAACTATGTCCCGGTTGCTCCGCTACGGAAAGAGCTGCCGCATGAGCGAACTGATTGGATGATCCTACAACAAATCTTTCAAAACTGTAGTTTGGATTGAGAGATGAGTGTAATCGAACCGGCCTGCCTTTTATAAAAGTTTTTGCTTCCATATCCCGCGATATATCTATTTTCTCCGGCTTACTTACAATAAATTTTATATCTACCCCGATGCCAGACACAGCCGAAAAAGAGTTGCTGATAATGTCAATATAGTTTTCGACAAGCCAGTCCTTAAAGAACTTATTAGGCACACCCAGAAGAATATTACTATCTTCCAGCGAAACAATCCTGATAGGTTTTATCCAGGTTTCAAAGTTCTGCTGACTAACTTTTTTCTTAATTATTTTAACACTTTCGTTCCAAAATGATTCCAATATTACCTACCTTTATTAACAATGTTATCAACAAGTGTTGATAGGTTTTACAGCATACAGACAGAACGCCTTTTTATGGGAGGAGACATCTTACTTATCATCTCCACTCATGATAATATCCACCAACCTCTCCAGATCATCTGAGGATGAGAATCTAATTTCTATAACACCACCATTACTCAATTGTTTTACGCCTGTCCTTGCCATCAATCTTTCCGACATTTTATTCTCAAGGTCTATAATGTATGTATCTTTTCCCACCTTTTTTTTCTTTTTAAGGTGAGTATCAATAGATTTTGCCAGCTTTTCAGTTTCCCTGACGCTGAGTTTTTTCTTTATGACTTCCATTAACAGAACAATCTGTTTTTCCCGCGAATCAACCGACAGGATGGCTCTCGCGTGTCCGGCGGAAATATCTTTTTTTATCAGCGCATCCCTTGCTTCTCCCGGAAGATTAAGCAGCCGAAGGGAATTTGCTATGGTTGACCGATCTTTACCCACCCGAGATGATATTTCGTCTTGGGAGAGGCGAAATGTTTTAGTGAGGGTTTGGTATGCCTCCGATTCTTCTATGGGGTTCAGCCCCTCGCGCTGTATATTTTCCACGAGAGACAGCTCTGCTACGTCGATATCTTTAGCATTATGCCTGATAATGATCGGTACATTCATTAATCCTGCGGTCTGAGCTGCTCTCCATCTGCGTTCTCCAGCGATAATTTCATAGCCCGACTCAGCTTTTCTCACAACAATTGGTTGCAATATACCGTTTTTTTTGATGGACGTTACAAGGTTTTTTTGCTCTTTCCCGTCAAATATCTTCCTTGGCTGGAATCTGTTTGGTGACAATTCCTCGATTCCGCACATTGCGAAGTTTGGTTTGTCAGAAGGGTCCTCCATAAGGTCGGTGAATATGGCACCCAGCCCCTTTCCCAATGCGTTTTTTTTAGGCATCATATCCTTCCGTTGGTCATAATCTCCGTTGCCAACGCCATGTATGAAATGGCACCGCTGGATTTTATATCGTACAGTATAATAGGCAATCCATGGCTTGGGCTTTCGGAAAGCCTCACATTTCTTGGTATAACTGTTTTTAATACGTTAGACCCAAAAAACTTCCTGGCTTCGTCGGCTACCTGGTGGGAAAGCCGATTTCTTTTGTCGAACATGGTAAGCAGTATGCCGGCCAATGACAGGGATGGATTGAGTCTTGCCTGTACAAGTTTAACGCTGTTTAACAGGTGGCCCAATCCTTCCAGTGCAAAGTACTCGCATTGCAGAGGAATTATGAGTAAATCGGATGCAACAAGAGAATTAACAGTTAAAAAACCAAGAGAAGGTGGACAGTCGATTATAATAAATTCATAAGAAAAGTCAATTTTTTTTAGAAAGTTTTTCAACCTCTTTTCCCTGTTACTTAGTGATACGAACTCTATCTCCACACCGATAAGATCCTGATTAGAGGGGATAATGTCGAGAGTGGGAATTTGTGTCTTGAATACGATTTCTTCAAATGGAGCGTCTTGAATAAGGGCGTAGTAAAGATTTTTCTCGTTTATTGTGGAGGGGTCTATGCCAACACCGCTTGTGGCGTTTCCTTGAGGATCACAATCTATCAGAAGAGTTTTCCTTTCCGCGGCGGCCAGGGAAGCGGACAGATTGATAGCAGTCGTTGTTTTGCCGACGCCCCCCTTCTGGTTGGCTATGCATATGACTTTTCTCATTTATTCAGACAATTCTTTCGTGATCTTTGAGGTATAAATTCATCGGGAGAAACTATCATATAAAGGGGCATTTTAGAAGCAGTAATTTGGGGTAGCAATTCTCATTCTATAACAGGTTCTTATGAAAACAGAGAATTTTTCTTAATTCGCCTGTGACCGGAAGTCTTATTTCATGGACGCATGTCAATGCAAGACTCGTTTTCTTGATTGTGCCAGCCGCCCGTTCAAGCTCGTCATCTGCATTTTTCCCCTTCATGGCTATCAGGGTGCCGCCGTCAGACAAAAATTGTGCTCCCAATGTGAGAAAATCAGGGATTTTGAAGGCAGCCCTGGATATGACGATATCAAACCCCCCCTTGTATCCTTTTTCATGTACTAACGATTCCGCCCTGCCATTTATGACTGAGATGTCCTTGAGATCGAGCTTGCGGATGACACTTTTGAGGAAAGATGTCTTTTTGCGTGATGAATCAAGGAGGGTGACACTGAGTGCCTCCATTTTTATCTTCAACGGAATACCGGGCAAACCGGCTCCTGTTCCTACATCCAACAGTTTTGAGGTCTCATTTTTTATAAATTTTGTGACTGTCAGAGAATCGATGAAGTGTTTTGGTATGTCAAGAGGAGATTTTATTGAGACAAGGGACATCTTTTTATTCCAGAGCAACAGTTCTTTGTAATATTCAACGAGGAGATCTATCTCACGAGTGGTGAGATTTATACCGATATCCCCAGAGGTTGTGGAGATTATGTCTTTTAATTTTTCCATTTGTAACCGGTTCACAGAATTGAAGGATAACCCGTCGTGGCAGACTCCAGTAGTTTATGATATAATATGCCAGTAGATGTGAATGTTAAAACAGGAGCATTTTTTATGCAACAACAAACTCATAGATCAACAGACTCATAAACTTCGACAGGGGGCATAGATTGGAAAAAGCAAGGATGGAGAATCTGGCAATAGTGCTTAACGGGCCGAAACATCCGGGTAATATAGGGGCGGTTGCCCGGTGCGCTAAAAATATGGGAATAAGCAACATCATCGTTGTAAATCCCCTGAATGCCGATAGAGAAAAGATTGAACAGCGGGCAACACACTTTGCCTTGGATATCGTGGAAAAAATCAAATATTTTGACAGGCTGGACCTTGCGCTTGCCCCGTTTAACCATATAGTCGGGACGACCGGGAGATCAGGAAATACGAGCCTTAAAAGGTCAATGATATATCCGGAGAAAATGGCGGAAGATATCGTTGATCTCTCTCAGAACAACAGGGTAGCGTTAGTTTTTGGTCCTGAAGACAGAGGACTTACCAATAGCGATCTTAAATATTGTGATGTACTGGTAAAGATTCCCACGTCAGAAGGCCTGAAATCACTCAATCTTTCGCATGCGGTAATGATCATTTGTTATGAAATCTTTACCGCACGCGTTGGGGGTACCTCCGCTTTTACCCCGAAGCTGGCTGCTTCGGCAGAGACTGAGGCAATGTACGACCATTTGAGGGAGATGTTTTTGCGGATAAATTTTATAAAACCTCAGAATCCTGATTACTGGATGACAAATGTGAGGCGCTTTTTGTCGAGGACCAGACTGTTTGCCAGGGATGTGAAAATAATCCGTGGTATATGTCATCAGGTTGATTTGTATGGGAGAGGAAAAACCAAATAAGCGAGAAATCGGCTACTGCGACAACTATTCGCAAGATATAAAAAACTTGACATTACCTTGTCTTGAACTTAGGTTACCCTTTTAAATTAAAGCAATGAAGAGAAGCTCGGATCAGATCGACGAAACAAGATGTTTTAAAGAATGTCGGGGATAAAGATGCGAAGTTTGTCCAGTTCTGGTTTACCGATGTTCTTGGGATGCTTAAGAGTTTGTGCCGGCCGTCCCCTTGAGCTTGAGGTAGGCATGACCGAGGGCATGGGATTTGATGGACGTCAATTGAGGGATTTACTAGGATTGAAGAGAACGATATGATAGCCATGCCGGACCCGGCAATCTTTGCCATTATTCCATAGGAGGCTGTCCGAGAATAGCTTTTTGTGAAACTTACACTTGTAAACAATTGATATTATTGCGCCTTAATTTCCCAAAACGACAAATATTCGAGTTCTCGGACAGCCTCCTAGGAGGGGAAAACAGCTCGGCTATAAAAAAGCCCTGGGCGAACATACCTTTAATAAATTTGTTGAGAACAAAAAAGTCGAAAGAAGTCTGTACATGAGACACGTGTCAAAGTATGAATTGGAGAGATATCTGCCGATATTATAGGAGATCCAGATGATTGTAGTGACCGGAGGAGCAGGATTTATAGGTAGCGCAGTTGTATGGAAGCTGAATACACATGGGTTTGATGATATTGTCGTTGTTGACAGCCTCGGAGTATCCGAAAAGTGGAAGAACCTGGTCAACAGCAGGTTTGTGGATTATCTGGATAAAGACGATTTTCTTGAGCTGGTTCTTGATGATGAGGTGCCATTCGAGGTTGAGGCTATTGTCCACATGGGCGCGTGTTCTTCAACTACGGAAAGAGATGCGGATTACCTTGTGGAGAACAACTACCACTACACTGCCCGGCTTGCAGAGTGGGCCGTGGAAAAAAATATCCACTTTATCTATGCGAGCAGCGCGGCAACATATGGAGACGGCTCCGTGGGGTTTTCCGATGATGATGGCGTAAGCGCCGGACTTCGTCCCATAAATATGTACGGTTATTCCAAGCAGCTGTTCGATCTTTGGGTACTGAGGAAGCGGCTGGAAGAGAAGACTGTGGGGATAAAGTTTTTCAATGTCTTCGGGCCGAATGAATATCATAAGGGGGACATGAGAAGCGTTATTCACAAATCTTTTAGACAGATTCGTGAAACGGGAAAGGTGAGGCTTTTCAAATCCCACAGACCTGATTTCCGAGACGGCGAGCAAAAAAGAGATTTTATTTATGTGAAGGATTGCGCGGAAGTGATCTGGTGGTTTCTTGAAAACAGAGATGTTGCAGGGATATTCAATCTTGGCACAGGTCGTGCCAGAACGTGGAATGACCTGACAAAAGCAGTCTTTGCCGCGATGGGCAAGGAACCCAGGATTGAATACATAGAGATGCCAGAGTCGATCAGGCGGCAGTATCAGTACTTTACTGAAGCAAAAATGGACAAACTCCTGTCGGTTGGTTGCCCCGTGCACACATCCTCGCTTGAAGACGCTGTCTCGGATTATGTAGTAAATTATCTGGGGAAAGACGAGAGATATCTGTAACAGATTGAAATCATGGAGGATGTGTGATGAAGATCATAAGATTTATCTCACAGAGCGGAGAAGAGTTGTCAGGGGTGTTCGATCCCGAGATGCCGGATGAAGCCCGAATAATTGAAGGCGATATTTTCGGGGATATTGAAGTAACGGAAAGGGTGGAACGCATAGAGACATTTTTGCCGCCCGTCTCTCCGCCGAATATAATCGCCCTTGGTCTGAATTATGGGAAGCATGCCGATGAAACAGAGGTAAAATATCCTGAAATTCCGGTAATGTTTCTTAAGGCAACAAGCAGCGTAATTGGCCACGGAGCAGCTATATTACTTCCTGCCGCAGGGCCTGCCGAAGTGGATTACGAGGCGGAACTCGCCGTGATAATTGGTAAGGAAGCAAAAAATGTTTCTCGGAATGATGCAGGAGAATATGTGATGGGATATACCTGCGCCAACGATGTAAGCGCTCGTGACTGGCAGATCCGCAAGCAGAAGAAACAATGGGCGAGGGGGAAGAGTTTTGACACTTTTTGCCCAATAGGACCATATCTGGTGACAAAGGATGAGGTGGTAAATGCGAACCGTCTGAGGGTGCGTTCGATACTAAATGGAGAGGTCATGCAGGATTCCGATACATCTGACATGTTTTTTGACATCGCCACGATAATCAGCAATCTCAGTTGTTCCATGACGCTTTTGCCCGGGACTGTAATACTTACGGGGACACCGGAGGGTGTGGGCTTTACAAGAAATCCGCCGGTATTTCTTCAAGATGGTGATATAATTACGGTCTCTATTGAGAATATTGGTGAGCTTACAAATCCCGTGAAGAGAGAATAGGCCCGACGTTCGGGAGACAGATTTTTTGCAAAAATGGGGAGAATTATATGAATTCTGAAAGTACAAAAAAAAGAAAAAGGTTTCTATTGGTTCTGGTGTCGTTTCTTGTAATAATTTTCATAATTTCTTTTGCAGGGACGATTCACTTCTCTGCAATATCTTTAGGGGTTTCTTCCCGTGATGCCATGGCGGCTTCAACGACAGAGACGGCAAGTGTCTCCCCCTCGTCTTTTGCGGATCTGGCTGAAAAGCTGAAACCCGCGGTTGTAAATATCAGCACGACAAAGACGATAACCACCGGAGGGTTCAGGACCCCTTTAAATAATGAGCAGTTGGACAGGTTTTTTGGCGGGGAGGAGTTCTTTAAAAAGTTTTTTGGCGATATGCCGGGGAGAGAATTCAAACAGAGAAGCCTGGGATCTGGGTTTATCATCAGCAAGGACGGATATATCTTTACGAATAATCATGTGGTTGAAAAAGCCGACAAGATAGTGGTCAAACTGTCCAATGGGAAGGAGTACGATGCCACGGTAAAGGGCAAGGATAAGAACACGGACATAGCCCTGCTGAAGATAGAATCAGAGGATGCTCTGCCAGTTGTCAAACTTGGAGATTCGTCAAAGTTGCGTGTCGGGGACTGGGTTATTGCGATAGGAAATCCATTTGGTCTCTCTCAGACAGTAACGGCGGGAATCGTGAGCGCCAAGGGGAGGGTTATAGGCGCCGGGCCTTACGATGATTTTATACAGACAGATGCTTCTATAAACCCCGGGAATAGTGGGGGCCCCCTTTTCGATCTGGAGGGAAAGGTTGTAGGGATAAATACGGCTATCGTTGCCCAGGGTCAGGGGATAGGTTTTGCCATACCTGTAGATATGGCAAAGGAGATCCTTCCCAATCTCAGAACAAAGGGGAAGGTGATACGCGGCTGGTTGGGCGTTTCCGTTCAGGGGATCACAGAGGATATTGCCAAAAACCTGAATCTAAAAACGGCTGAAGGGGCCCTTGTCTCTGACGTATTTAAGGGAGATCCCGCCGAGAAGGCGGGCATAAAGACAGGGGATGTCATAATTGAGATTGATGGCAAGGATGTAAGGGATACCCATGAACTGATAAAGATCGTCGCAGGCGTTACCGTGGGCGATAAAGTGGAGATTAAGGTGTTGCGGGACGGCAGGCAAAAAGCCTTTACAGTTAAAGTAACGGAACGTCCGGAGACCAAGGATCTGACAGAGGTGGAACCCGAAGAGAGCGGCAAGCACTTCGGAATGACCGTCCAGGAAATAACGCCTGAAATTGCCGAACATCTCGGACTCCCAAATGCAGAGGGTGTTATTATAGCGCAGGTGGAAAGCGGTAGCCCGGCAGATGAGGCGGGTATACAGGCGGGAGACATTATACGACAGGTTAATAGATCAAAGGTTTCTTCGTTGAAGGAGTATCGGAGTGTAATGCCGAGAGCGGTTTCCGGGGACAGTGTCCTGGTGCTCATACAGAGGGGAGAGTCAAAGTTCTTTGCCGTGATTAGAAAGTAACAGAAGAAGCGAGTAGGGGCTGCCGGCAATTAGCGTTAAAAGACCCATTGCTGATAGCCCCTTTCTCTTTGTGCTTTTCTTTTTTTCTTTCGAGAGGGTTTTCGCGGGACTCGTATTCTGGTCACGATTTTTACGCATCGAGCGCTTTCTTCAAAGATTTAAGCGTCTTTCAAGTAACTTAAAAACTCGCTTCCCATATATAGCTTCCGACTTGTCGGGATGCTGGAGCTTTTAGTGATGCAATTGCATGATACGCTGTGCAAAATTTATAAAACCCTTAATGAACATTTCGGCGAGCTCTACTGGTGGCCGGGAGAAACCCCTTTCGAAATTGCCGTCGGAGCAATCCTGACGCAGAACACAAACTGGAAAAATGTGGAGATTGCCATAGCGAAACTAAAAGAGGCGGATCTTCTCAACCCGCTCAGGCTTTATACGGCGGAGGACAGTGTCGTTGCCGACCTTATAAGATCTTCAGGATATTACAATATAAAAACAAAAAGACTCAAGGCGTTCCTCCGTTTCCTGCAGGAAGAATATGCCGGCAAGATGGGGGAAATGTTCAATGAAGAGCTGTGGACACTCCGGGGAAAATTGCTGGGTGTCAATGGGATTGGCGAGGAGACGGTGGACAGCATCCTGCTTTATGGCGGTGGCAAACCGATTTTTGTCGTTGATGCCTACACCCGCAGGATACTGGAAAGACATGATATTATTCCCCGGGACCGGATCTATAAAGAGATACAGGCGCTTTTTATGGAGAACCTTCCACAGGATACACCGCTGTACAATCAATACCATGCCCTGCTGGTAAACACGGGAAAGCATTTCTGCAGGAAAAAGCCGTTTTGCAGCGGTTGCCCCCTTGAGAACGCAAACCTGTTATGAAACTAGCCCTTCATGCTGTGAACTTGCATTGCTAAAGCTACAACCTTGAAAGCTTGTTAATCCCGCTATTTTTTCAAAGAGCTGAATATGAAATTATATGATTACGCAGGGGTCATACATTTCCATTCCTCCTATTCTTTCGATGGGAAGGCAACTGTAGGGGATATTATTAAAGCGGCGGGTGAAAATGATATCGGTTTTCTTATGATCACAGACCACTCCACCTTAGGTGCAAGGAAAAGTGGGTTGGAGGGATGGAATGGAGGCGTCCTTTTGGTTGTCGGTCAGGAACTATCGCCGCGATTCAATCACTACCTGGCGTTCGGGATAAATGAGGAGTTGATCATCGATGAAAACGACACAGCGAGCAAACCGCAGGATTACATAGACAGGGTGAAGGAGCTGGGGGGAATTGGTTTTATAGCTCATCCGGACCATGAAGGCACAGAAAAGTTTCACGTGAAACATTTCCCATGGCGTGATTGGTCAGTCTCTGGCTATACAGGAATGGGAGTATGGGATTTTATGACCGACTGGCAGTCCACCCTGAAGGGTCTCCCAAGTGCTCTGGCCGGGTATCTCTTTCCCGCTTATGTTTTAAACGGCCCCAGGAATATAACTTTGAAGAGATGGGACTATCTTAATAAGAAGGGCAGGGTTGTGGGGATCGGTGAGTTGGATAACCACGAGACCCCGCGTAAGATATTGGGATTAACCATCAGCATTTTTCCCTTTAACAGGGCGTTTCGGTTCATTAGGACCCATCTGTTGCTTGATAATCCTCTGAGTGGTGAAGGGAAAGGGGATATAGATATCCTTTTGAAGGCCCTCAAAAATGGGCGGGCATATATAGCCATGGAATATTTCCGCGCCGCAAAGGGCTTTTCCCTTTCTCTCTCCGATGAGAATGGAGAAGTTACAATGGGCGATGAATTTTTTCTGAAAGGGGATGCATTGTTGGACGTTAAGATTCCCGAAAGGGGGAAAATCCGTATCATACAAGATGGTGATGTGTTTGCGGAGACGATTGATAAAGATATAACGTGTAAGATATCGCGGAAAGGTGTTTATCGAGCCGAGGTGTATCTGAAAGTTCGGGGGAAATACAGGCCGTGGATATTTTCAAACCCCGTCTATGTAAGGTAAAGGGCTATATCAGAGTAATAATCACCTTTCTTGATGTTCTTGGACCGTCAAACTCACAGAAAAAGATGTTCTGCCATGTACTGAGGAGAAGCTGTCCGTCCTGTATGGGAACAATTTCTGATGGGCCCACAAGTCCCGCCTTCATATGCGCGTCACCGTTTCCATCTATTCTGTCATGCAACCACTGTCCCTTAGGGGCTACGGCGCGAAGACAGTTCAGCACATCGGTTTGTATGTTCGGATCCCAGTTTTCCTGTATCATGATTGCCGCTGTTGCCCCAAGGGCGTACAGGGCGCACAGCTCATGGTCTTTGCCATACGAGGACACGGCATCTCGTACCTGCGCCGTTATGTCCACTATCTCTTCCCGGGATGTGGTTCTGAATGTTATTGTTTTTCTCATGGCCTGTCACCGCTGGATATGCCCGTCAATCAGATTCAATTTCATCTTTCGTTGAACATGAGTGTCCTTAGAATATCCTCCTTGCCTATAATACCAACCAGCTTGCCCTGTTCCAGGACAGGCAATGTATGCACGTTGTTCTTTAGCATCAGGGATGCGATATCTTCCAGGCTGGTTTCCGGATCAACGGTTATCGGGTTAGATGTCATGGCCTGAGCCACCTTGGTTGCAACCATCTTTTCCACTTCTTTCTCAATCTTCTTATAAGAAGCCAAGGGAATAATACCATCAAGAAGGGTAAAGAAGGAAGGCAGAGGGACTTTTTTCTGTTGGATGATCAGGTCATCCTGACAGATAATTCCCAACAGGCAACCCGCCTCATCAACTACAGGAAGCCCGTTGAAATGGTGCTCAAACATCAGCTTTGCGGCCACGGTAATTTCCGTTTCAGGAGAAACAGAAACAATCTTTTTTGTCATAATATTGCTTGCCTTAAACATATCCCACCCCACTCCTTTTTATATGTGTGATAATGCCTCCAAAATTCCATGAAGTCTACAACTGATTTTAATCGTCTGTAATCTTCCCTATCTTTTCTTCCGTTGCCGTCCATTTATCGTAAAAAGAATCGAGCAGGGAGGTGATCTGGGAGTATTCAATATTGAGAGATTGGATTAAAACATCGTTTTTATAGGTGTTCTGGTCTGAGAAAGAGGTTTCAATCTCCAGTTTTTTCTTCTCATAAGCGGCTATTTCTCTTTCAATTTTCTCCTGCGCGTCCTTCAGAGGCTTCAGTTTTTTGTACCGTTGCTGTCTTGTCTCAGCCGCCACTCTTTTCTGGTTCTTTTTAACATCTAACGGGATTCTGTTTTCCGGAAGGTCTTTTTTGGTGTCAGCATTTTCTTTATCCCTACGATATTTGTCCAGATAATCATCGACATTCCCATGATATATTCTAAGACCGTTGTCCGTCAGTACGGCGACCTTGTTTATAAGCGGCGCGAGAAAATCCCTGTCGTGAGACACAATTACATATGCCCCCGAAAATCTTTTGAGACTGCGCTGGAGAATGGCTTTCGACTGCGCGTCGAGGTGATTTGTCGGTTCGTCCATTATCAATAAATTCGCGGGCTTCAGAATCATTTTGGCGAGGGCAAGCCGGCTCTTTTCGCCTCCTGACAGGACGGAAACCGGTTTAAATACATCATCATCCTTAAAGAGGAAACAGCCGAGAAGAGTTCTCAACTCACCGGGAGATTTGAGGGGAGCGACCGCGTCAAGTGTCTGCAAGGCTGTCTTGTCCGGGTCCAGCCCTTCCACTATGTTCTGGGCATAATAAGAGATAACAGTATTGTGACCCGGTTTTCTAAAACCGCGCTGGAAGGTGTCAACATCGGCGATAATACGCGCGAGAGTGGATTTGCCGGAACCATTGACCCCGAGAAGGGCGACTTTGTCTCCGCGTTCAATGATGAAGGATATTTCGCCCAATACCATATTATTACCATAGGACTTTGTAAGGGCGTCTATCTCCATTACCACCCTGCCGGCACGCGGCGGTTCCGGAAAATCGAAAAATATGGAACTTTCCTCTTTATCTATCTCGATATGCCCCATCTTTTCGAGCATCCTGATACGGCTCTGGACCTGTTTTGCCTTGGTGCTTTTATACCGGAATCGCTCTATAAAATGTGTATTACTGTCAATCACGCGCTGCCGGTTTCTGAGTGAGGACTGCAGCATCTCGAGGCGCTGGGCTTTTTGAGTCAGGTAGGATGAATAATTGCCGGCGTATTCAGTCGCCTCTCCCCTGGATATTTCGATCACCCTCTCGACGAGATTGTCAAGAAAGCGGCTATCGTGAGATACCAGCACAATAGAACCCCTGTACGACTTAAGATATCCTTCAATCCACTCCAGTGACTCCATATCGAGGTGATTGGTGGGTTCGTCAAGCAGCAGGATGGTCGGTTCCCTGAGGAGCAGCTTGGCAAGGGCTATTCTCATCTGCCAGCCACCGCTGAACTCCTCTGTCATTCGGGACATGTCCTCTTCATTAAATCCGAGGCCTGAAAGGATCTGCTTCACCCTTATCTCTATGTTGTAGCCCTCCCGGTGCTCCAGGATGCTCTGCGCCTGCCCCATCTCATCAATAAGGCCCTGTACTTTCGGAGAGTTATCCCCTTGCGGAGAAATTATGGTCGAGATTTCGTCGCCTATCTCTCTGATTCTTTTGTGGAGGCGGTTCAGGTCGTCAAAGGCGGTTGCCGCTTCTTCAAAAAGAGTTCGGCCCGTGTGATACACGCTGTCCTGGGGGAGATAACCTACGCTGTTAAATCTGGATTGGATAATTTTTCCCGAATCCGCTTCGATTTCTCCCAGGATTATCTTCATCAGCGTGGATTTACCTGTTCCGTTCCGACCCACGAAGGCAATCCTGTTTCCGTCTTCTATATGGAGAGAAAGACCTCTGAAGAGATATTTTCCGCTGTACTGTTTGGATATGTTTTGCAGTGAAATCATTTTTAGTCAAGTTGGGATCAGTAAAAAAGTTTTGGTAATGCCTTGAAAAACAGGAAACGCCGAAAGTCTATCGCAGAGGAGCTCCGGGCCCGACTGGAAATCAAACAGGGGAAGCCCCCTTTTCCCATAGTTTTACAGGTGCATCATGATTGGTGCCGTTCTCAAGCGTGCCAATATGGATTATTTATACGCAGGCGTCAATGGAAAAGTTCAGGAAGGAAGGGCCCCGTTTCATCAATGGAGCTTTCGGGAGCTTCGTATGAGATCGTAGGCCGCCTTGATATCCCCGGTTTTTTCAGTGGCAAATTTCATCATCTCATCGGGAAGACCTTTGGAAACGAGTTTATCAGGATGATACTGTGTCATGAGACGCCGATACGATTTTTTGACTTCATCGTCAGAGGCCTTTTTAGAAAGCCCCAACACACCGTAGGCGTCCCTGAGACGGGTGTCATCCGCGCTATATTGCCGGTCGAAGCCCGCGGTACCTCCCGCACGCTGTCCTGCCTGCATCATTTGTATGATGCCCTCGAAATCCGCCCTGGGATAACCTGTATGGTCGCAGACATAATAGAGGATATAGAGTTCCGAGTCATGAATTTCTCCGTCAGCCATTGCTGTTCCCAGGAGAATCTCAAGAAACATCCGTATGAGACTGCGCCTTCCATGGCACTCCCGTCTGAACTGCTCTAGGATATCGTCAAGCGGAAAATCGGGACGTTTGCCTTCATTAAAAAGATTGAGCGCAGCCTGCTGCTGTTCCGGAGTAAGCCGCATATTTCTCATGGTAGTACTCACCGCGGCGATCTCTTCCTCGGAAACCCTTCCATCCGCCTTCGCGAGGTGGCCCATTACAGAGAATGTTGCTGTAAAGAAGGCAATCTGCACCCGCTCGGGATTTCCGAATCCGAAATTCCCGCCGCCAACTGCTGTTTTGGCGTGGTCAAAGCTATGCCCTACAGCGGTGCCCAGAATCGCACCCAGAGGACCTCCGAAAAGAAAGCCCACCGAGCCTCCTATCAATTTTCCCCACCAACTCATCTCAATATTCCTTTCCGTTTGTTGAAACTGGGGTGCACCAAAGAGACTGACGGCGAGGCAAGTGCGAAGTAGATCAATGTGTCAGCAGAATAGCCCCGGGTTCATGTGTCCTGGTTTTTTATTCTGTATTTACATATAAGCTGAAACATCAAAAAGCAAGAGCAGAGCTTACAATGCCGCTTGTTCTACAGCCTCCGCTATCTTTTTGTGCACGCCGGGATTCATAAAGTCAGGCACTATCTCATGTTTGCCTGCCAGGGATGCAAGGGTTTCAGCGGCGCTGAATTTCATGGGATAGGTGATTCTTGGGGCACCCGCGTCAAGCGTGCCGCGTATAATACCGGGAAAGACCAGACAATTGTTTATAGTTCTGCCGTCCAGCGCTATCGCTGCCCCAGCTTCCAATGCGTCTCCAAGGTGTATCTCGGGAAGAGGATTGGCTAATGCGAAGATAATGGGGGCATTATTCATGCTTCGCACCATATCTTTTGAGACCAGATTTGATGATGAGACTCCAATAAAAATATCCTTTCCCCTCATAACCTCTTTTAAGTCACCTTTTTCTCCGGGTTTATTGGTAAGTTCAGCAATTGAATTCTTGTATGCGTTCATATGTTCCGGTCTGCCCATGTAGAGGGCCCCTTTTCTGTCGCAGATAGTTATATGCCTGAAGCCGTATTCCATGAGCATCTTTCCGGTGGCCACTCCCGCCGCGCCCGCGCCGCTGATGACGATTTTTACCTTTTCCTTTTGTCTGTCTACAAGCTGTAGTGCCTTCAGTAGCGCAGCCAAGATAACAGTCGCTGTCCCGTGCTGATCATCATGAAAGACGGGGATGTCTACTCTTTTCTGTAGCCTCTCTTCTACCTCGAAACAGAGGGGCGCTTTTATATCCTCTATCATGATGACGCTGAATGTCTTTGATACTGCTTCAAGTGTGTCAACGATCCTGTCCGCGTTGTCGCTTTCTATAAGGAGAGGTATGCAACTTACACCCGCCATTCTGTTCAGGATGACTGATTTACCCTCCATAACGGGCATTCCCGCAAGGACGCCGATGTCGCCGAGACCCAGCACGGCGGAGCCGTTTGTCGCGATGCATACGGAATTGCCGATGGATGTATATTCCCGTGCCTCTTCAGGATGTTCAATGATGTAATTGCACACCTGAGCAACTCCCGGAGTATAAATCATCCTCAGATCACTCAGCGTATCTACCTTTGCCGTCGGAGTTATGGCTATCTTGCCGCCGCGATGTAGATGCAGGACTTCGTCTTCGATGGAGATTATTTTATAACCTTTAAGGTGTTCCAGGTCGGAAATCGTGTCTGAAAACTGTTTTTCATCGTCGAAAAACATTATCACATCCCGTGTGATATATTGAGAGGTAAGATGTACTTTTGTAATGTCACCCAGCACGGCGCCATGCTTTCCAAGCTCCGTTGCAATTTGGCCAAATGCGCCGGGGATGTCCGGGATACGAACCCGTATTTTCCTTGTGATTTTGTATGAGTATTTTTCAATATCCGCCATTGATCGCTACCTCAAATCCCCTGAGTTTTTTCTAAATATTCCCTCGTTTTACCTATCCTGTAAGCGTCTATTACAGAAAAGAGCCAGCAGCAAACTATAAACAGTAAAATGGGTTTGTAATATATTGATGTATGATTCGCTGAGGCGGCCAGCGCTACATTCGATATGGTGGCCATATCGACCTGATCCAGCTGATTCTGTATCCTCTTGAGAACAGAGAGCGCTCTGACAGTGGCCATCCAGACAATGACCCCAATCCCTGAAGAGGCAAGAATCATTATAGTGACGCCCCTCCGGAATCGTTTCAGGTAAATCTGTCCTGCTCCCGGGAATGCAAACCCTGACAGAAGGGCGGCTTTTGCCGATATCTTCATGACGTTGCTCTTTCGGGATAATCAGGATTAAAATTGGCAACGATAATGTTTCTGGTCTTGTCCATAAGATCTTCCAAGTTGTCGTGAGTATAGTGTTCCGTGACAACAGGTTTTCCTATGACCAACTCTATACCCCCCGGGTTGAACGCGAGGGCTTTTTTCGGAAGAATCTTTCTGCTGCCATTTACTGTTACCGGAAGAATAGGAAGACCGCTTTCCACAGCCGTCGCGAATCCTCCCTTTTTAAATTTATGTATCTCTCCATCGGGTGACCTCGTGCCTTCGGCAAAAAACATGACACTAACACCCAGGGAAAGACGTTTTATCCCTGCACTGATACTTCTTACCGCCTTCTGCCTGTCGGAGCGATCTATAAATATGTTCCTCGATTTGTAGAGGGCAAATCCGAAGAGCGGCACCTTGCGGAGTTCCTTTTTGATGATCCAGCGAAACTGGATGCCAAGTTCTACTACGAGGGCGAGGATGTCAAAGAGCGATTGGTGATTCGATATTATTATATATGACTGACCTTGCCGGATATTCTCGTTGCCTCTGCTCTTAAGGCTTACCCATGTTACCTTCAGCATTAACCACGCCCACACCCTTGAAATAGTAAACGCAAGATTTCCCGTGGAACTCAGCGAGGCAGACACAACAATCGGAATAAATACTACAACGGTGGCAAATCCTAGCCAGAAGGAAACCCAGAGAACCTTGAATATGCGCAACAGAGCATTCATGGTATGCTTCACCCCTGAGACAGATGTATTTGTGGGAAACTCAGCCTGCCACGATAACGATATTTAGTCAAATAATATTTAAAAGTAGTAGGAGAGCTTATCATTTTTCCTGATATTTCTCTTTCCGACCAGAAGGGGGGGCGTCGAGGGTACGATTCGCGGGAAGGACAAGAGAGATGAAGTGAATGCTAAAACATTAAACTCTCTTGAGATTAAATGGTTTATGTTTTAGTATTAACGCCTTCTAAAAAATCGCCCGGATGATAACCGGAGAACATCAATGAAAGGAAGGAAAAATGATAAGAGATCTGGTAACAAAAAACAGGAGTTATCGGCGTTTTCACCAGGATTTTCCCGTGGATCTTGATACATTGAGGGAACTTGTCGATCTTGCCAGGCTGAGCGCGTCGGCAGGCAATAAACAGCCGCTGAAATACGTGTTGTCCTGCGACCCCGGCAGGAATGCGATAGTGTTTTCAACTCTTGCCTGGGCCGCTTCTCTGAAAGATTGGCCGGGGCCTTCCGAGGGAGAACGACCGTCTGCGTATATAATCATACTGGAAGATAAGGGATTGAGCAATCCCTATGTAAAGTATGATGTTGGAATAACGGCCCAGAGCATACTTCTTGGAGCGGTGGAAAAGGGGCTGGGGGGCTGTATGTTAGCTTCGGTAAAACGTGAACAGCTTCGGGGAAAGCTCATCATTCCGGACAGTTGCGAAATAGCGCTTGTCGTGGCCCTCGGCAGGCCGAAGGAGAAAGTAGTAATAGCGGAGGTTCCCCCTTCCGGTGATACAACCTACTGGAGAGATAGTGATAGCGTTCATCATGTGCCGAAGCGTGCGCTTGAGGATATTATTATTGGATAGAGGCGTCTAATGAAAACATTTGATTCGATGAAAAATGAGCTTTTCCATATAAACAGAGAGATCAAGACTCTTTTTGATGCAGCGGGGGAGCTTCCCGGTATATCGAGTCTCCCTTTCGATGAATGGGAAAAAATGAGCGGTTCCATAGAGGCGCAAGTAGATGAGGGTATACTGCGGATAGCCGTGGTGGGGGCCATAAAATCGGGGAAGAGTACGTTCGTAAATGCCTTTTTGGGCGGGGATTATCTCAAGCGAGGGGCTGGCGTAGTAACATCTATCGTGACAAAGACACGAAGGGGCCCAGCCTTGAAGGCGATTCTCGATTTCAAGACATGGGATGATGTAAACGCGGATATGCGGCAGGCAATGGTATTTCTCCCCGCTTTCGACAGGGGTTCCGGTGACGGGCAGTTCGACATAAGGCGTGGAGGGGACCGGAAGGGGTTGGAGAGGGCTCTAAAGGCGCTCGGCTCGGAGAATATCATTTTACAGGAGACTCTTGATGTCAACAACATGCTGCTTATGGCTTATCTTAAGGGGTATGAACACGTAAAGAATATAATCTCTCTTGATGCCAGGACGAGGAGATTTGATGGTTCGGAATTTGTCAGGCACAAGGATTTTGTGGGCGATGATTCTCTCGCGATCTATCTGAGAAACCTTGAATTGCGGATTCCTTCGGCAGAAGAACTGTATGATAACATTGAGATAGCGGATTGCCAGGGAAGCGATTCCCCCAATCCCCTGCACCTTTCAATGACCCAGGAATATCTTCTCCGCACCCATCTTATCATTTACCTCCTGAGTAGCCGAACGGGTGTGAGACAGGCGGATATAAAATTTCTCTCCATGATCAGAAAAATGGGGCTTATGGAGAACATATTCTTTGTCATAAACTGTGATTTCAATGAACATGAAAGCATAGAGGGGCTTACAGCTCTTGTCGGGAGAATAGAAGAGGAAATATCGGTAATAAAACCTGATCCCACAATATTTACGATTTCCACATTATTTAATCTTCTCAGGAAGATGAAGGATGTATCCCGCAGAGACAGAGCCAAATTGGAGCAGTGGCAAGGCGAAAAAGAGTTTGCTGGATTTTCAGATCAGGAGAGCGAGAGATTTGAGTCTGTATTTCGGGAGAAGCTTACGCGGGACAGATTTACACTTCTGTTGAAGAACCCCCTGGAGCGGGTTGCAGTTATGATGGCATCCCTGAAGGATTGGGCTGGTGTCAACAGCGACATTCTGACAAGAGATTCGAAGGAAGCCGGGGCTGTCTTTGAGAAGATGGAAAATGCCCGCAGACAGTTGAAGGATCTGAATCCGGTAATAAAAGACACCATGGACGGCGCATCGCGCAAGACAAAGAATGAGATCGGCAAAGAGGTGGATGGATTCATGGATATTCGCTATGGGCCCGTGATCAATAACATACAAGGGTTTGTGAGAAAATACGAACCCAATTATGAAAGAAATGAGAATGATCTTGAGGGAATGGGATTTTCTACGGCCCTGTATATGCTGTTCCAGGATTTTAAACATGACCTTGATTTTTTTATGGCGGAGACGGTCAATCCTCGGTTGATACAGTTTATAAGACAGGAAGAGAAGAAGATTTTCAACTCTCTCGACAAGACCTCCGGTTCGTATGATGCACTGGTTCGCGATACTCTTCAGAGATATAAAGAGACGGCAAAAAACCTGGGCATCTCTTCGGTAGAGTACACACCGGGGGTAAAGCGGGCAATCGACATCGAAGACCTGAGGAAGAGGGCCGGTCTCAATGTTCCGCCTCTCGTTTCACCGCTCCGGTACACTGCCAGGGTTCGTGCCGAGGCCGTCATGCGTCTGGGATTCTACAATGTTGCCAAGATTATAAAAAAACTGTTCAGACGGCAGATTCAAAACAAAAAAGAGGTGGGGATCCTCGCCTTGAGAGATGGCGTGAGGAGGCTAAAGCAGGAGACGGAGAGATCAATCATATTTCATCTGGGTGACTACAAAGAAAACCTTAAATTTCAGTACCTTTTCAAATTTGTCGATATGGTTTCCAATGATCTGAGGGATGATCTGTTTGATCGGTTTCGTGTTTTTACGATGGATATATCAGAAATGGCGGGACTCATCGACAGAGACCATGTCGACAAGGAAAAAATTCTGGCTGTACTCAGATCCGTGGGAAACGGATCTCAAAAAACGCTGGATCATGTAACCCGTTTGAAAGCTGAAATGGAATAGCCTGTTGATGTGTAACGACAGTGGGCTCTCGTACACACGGCATTGAATCACGACGCCCGTTCTGGCAGAGGATCCCTTTATTCCTAATACTCGATACCTGCACGGTTTTTTATGCCGGAGGCATAGTGATGTTTTATCTCTTTTACTTCGCTTACCATATCGGCCATCTCGACAATCTCAGGTGGGGCATACCTTCCGGTGAGGATCAGGGTCAGCTCCATGGGTTTATTCTTAATCAGCTCCAATACGGAGGCCAGCGATATCAGTTTAAAATCAATGGCCACGTTAATTTCGTCGAGTATCACCATGTCGTACGCATTGGAAGCAATGATTTCTTGTGCGCTCTCCAGCCCTTCCTGTGCCAGTTCGATATCCACGGGCGCGGGGTTGTCCCTCATGACAAAGCTGTCGAGACCGAATTGCGCAACGGTCAAACCGGGAAGATGCTTTTCAGCGGCAAGCACCTCGCCATATTTTCTCCCCTTCATAAACTGGATCATATAAACCTTGAAGCCATGGCCAAGTGCCCGGAGGGCCTGCCCGAGCGCCGATGTAGTTTTCCCCTTTCCGTCCCCGGTCAGGACCATTACAAGGCCCCGGTCTTGTTTCTTCGTTCCTTTTTCGATATGGTCGCTCATCCGGCAACACCTTTCAATGGTTGCTTCCACGCCCTAAGGTTTCCCTGGCAATGACAATCCGTTGAACTTCCGAGCTTCCTTCATAAATAGTGGTAACTCGCGCGTCACGGTAGAGACGTGCTATTTTATAGTCCGACATATAGCCATATCCCCCGTGAATTTGAAGGGCCTTGTACGCGGCCCTGTTCGCCAGCTCAGAGGCAAAGAGTTTTGCCATGGACGCCTCTCTTGTGAAGGGAACCCCCAGGTCTTTCCGGTTGGCCGCTGACAGTGCAAGCCAGTATGCCGCTTCAATCTGGGTGGCCATATCGGCTATCATCCACTGTATCGCCTGAAAGGCGCTGATCGCCCTGCCGAATTGCCTGCGATCTTGAGAATAGCTGACGGCCTCGTCCAGGCATGCCCGCGCAATTCCCAGTGATTGTGATGCGATTCCGATGCGGCCACTGTCCAGAGCGGTCATGGCAATCTTGAAGCCCTGGCCTTTCTTTCCCAGTAAATTTTCCTTTGGAACTATACAATCATCAAAGATAAGTTCAACCGTGTCTGATGCGTGAAGGCCCAGTTTCTCTTCTTTCTTCCCGATGGAAAAGCCAGACATCCCTTTTTCGATGAGAAAAGCCGATAGCCCTCGATTGCCCTTTTGAGGGTCGGTGCGCGCGATCAGATTAATAACATCGGCATAACTGCCGTTGGTGATGAAGATTTTTCTCCCGTTGATAAGATAATGGTCATCTTTTTCCTCGGCACTGGTTACCATGCTGCCTGGATCAGAACCGGCATCCGGTTCCGTAATCGCGAAGGCGCCGAGTTTTTCACCGGAGGCAAGAGGTAGCAAGTATTTTTGTTTCTGTTCTTCGTTGCCGAAATGAAGGAGAGGTTCCGTTGAGAGGTTCGCCACGGACATAGTGACGGCCGTAGAAGCGCAGGCATAAGCAATTTCCTGCAGTGCGAGTGAATAACTCACTGTTCCCGCGCCGGAACCCCCATATTCTGGAGGAATCATCATACCCATAAGGCCGAGCTCACCCATTTTCCTGATTACTTCCGCGGGGAATGTTTCATTCTTATCCCGTTCACATGCATAGGGTTCGAGCTCTTTTTTCGCAAAGTTCCTGGCCATCAATCTGACCATTTCCTGTTCGCTTGTCAGTTGAAACAAGGTGTAGTCCTCCTATGGAATATAGACAATAACCAGAAGCTCAGTGGTCTCTTTTGTGGGGTTGCTCAATTTATGATGGAGGGCGGAATTAAAATGAATGTACCCGCCATCTTCCAGTTTTGTCACGTTATCCCCAATTTGGATTGTAAGGCCGCCCTTTAAGACATAGACGAACTCTTCACCTTCGTGGTGGTACTCAACACCCTTATGCTGTGTTTCAGGATCAATCGTCACAAGATATGCCCTCAGATGCTTATCTGAACCAGGACGGGACAGGGAGGTATACGCGTAGGAATCCACCCGCTTTTTGTGACTCTTGACCCGTCGTCGGGAGGCTTTTTTTTCTTCCACGCTCTCAAGCTGGTCAACATCTATCTTGAAAATATGACTGAGTTGTATTACCAGTGACACGGGGGGGACAGTATCGTCAGCTTCTATTTTTTTCAATATATCGGGAGGATAGCCTGTCTCATGAGCCAGTTCCTCCAGGCTCAAGCCCTGTTTTTCCCGCAATGTCTGTATTCTCTGGCCAAAAGATCCCAGATTTTTTTCTTTTTTAGGCATAATATTACTCCATTTCGATAATCATGGTGACTGCTTCACCGCCACCCAGGCAGAGCGAAGCCTGTCCCATCTCAAGGTTTTGCCGCCTCATTTCATGGATGAGTGTTGTCAGAACCCGGGCGCCCGACGCGCCAATCGGATGACCAAGTGCAACCGCACCGCCGTTTACATTTACCTTTTCGTGGTCGATACCGAGGGTTCTCATGATGGCAACGGTTGATCCCGAAAAGGCCTCGTTGATTTCATGCAAATCAATATCGGCTATTTGAAGGCCCGCCTTCTTAAGTGTCTTCGGAATAGAATTGATGGGAGCCATGAGGACATGCTCAAGCTTGATTCCGGCTGCTCCGTATGCATAAATTTTCGCGAGAACAGGAAGACCCCGCTCCTGCGCTGTTTTGCGGGATGTTACCACAAGGGCCGACGCCCCGTCGCTGATGATGGCGGAATTCCCGGCGGTCGCGTAGCCCTCTTTCTGGAAGGCAGGGTTCATTTTAGAAAGGAGTTCCACGCCGGTAAACCTGGGGCCTTCATCGGTGTCGATGATAATGGGTCCCTTTCGTCGATCCTGAGATGCGACGGGCACGATTTCCTCGACAAAAGTTCCCTTTTCGACTGCTTCAGTTGCCCGTCTGTAGGATTCACAGGCAAATGCATCCTGATCCTCTCTGCTGACCTTCCATTCTTCTGAAATAATGTCGTTTGTGAAACCCATATGAAAATCATTAACGACATCCCAGAGTCCGTCGTGAACCATATGATCAATAAGACTGCCCGTTCCCATTCGAATCCCGAGACGCGAATCGGGGAGATAATGCGGTGCCGCGCTCATATTTTCCATGCCTCCGGCTACCACAAGATCCGCAAAACCTGTCTGGACATACTGTGCCGCCAGCATCACTGCCATAAGACCGGAACCGCATACCTTATTGACGGTGATCGCGCACTTCTCGAAGGGAATATCCGCCTTGATGGAGGCCTGTCTCGCCGGGTTTTGGCCGTATCCGCAGGGGAGAACCATACCCATAATGACCTCGTCGATATCTTCCTGCTGAAGGCCTGCCCTTTTTATCGCTTCTTTAATGACAACGGCGCCGAGCTCTGTAGCCGGAATTTTACTCAGGCCGCCCTGAAACGTTCCGAGTGGTGTTCTGCACGCACTTACAATCACCACGTCACTATCATGTTGCATATAACTTCCCTCCTCAAATGTTCTAGCTACTCGTTCGATGATCAGCCGAGAAGAATATTACTCCCACTTCTCTGTCACTCCCGAGAATGAAATTACACTATGGCCTTTATCAGGCTCTGTCAACTTTTTTGTGAAAATCAACAGGGGCTAAAACTTCACGAATTTTTTCTTGGCATCCATTACTTTTGCCAGATATCTTCTTGCTTCATCGTGGGGCAGTCTTGTTTGAAGAGTCTTGAATACCTGGAGCGGGCCGATCTCGTTTATGCGTTGCCGCGCGAGGTTCCTGTCGGGGTCAAAGGTGCGCAGGACATTGCCGGCGCCGGTGTTATAGGCGGCAATGACACAATATTCCCTGGATACGGGGTGTTGAATATCACTCAGGTATTTGTAATACAGGAGATGAAGGTAAGCGGTGCCATATTGAATATTGTTCCCGGGATTAAGGAGAAACTCCCTGGAGGGCAGGCCATCAACATTATTCAAAAACCTGTGAGCGTCTTGTCCTGCAGTCGTGGGAACGATTTGCATGAGTCCAAATGCTGGAGCGTTACTCACAGCGTATGGATTGAAATCGCTTTCGGTCTTAATAATGGCATAGACAAGGTTTCTGCTGATGGAAAGATCCTTTGCGAAACGTTCAACGAGCGGCCTGTACTTCAGAGCCCGTATTTCACAGTGATCTTTTACCATCGGGATAATCACACAAGGTACGTCTTTGGTTTTATCACCGGCTTTGATTTGCCTGGGCTGAAGCCTGTTTTTGATGAGATAATCGGCGAAACATCCTGCCCGCCAGGACCATCGAATATTTTTGCCCTCGTGGTCATTTACTTCACCATAGAGAAAAGGCATTTTACCCAGCTTCACAGACCTGGCAGAATAAATGTCCACGGCTCGGGGATCGTCAGGGGTAAGCAGGGTTGTAATGATGGCATTTTTCAGGCTTTTTAATGGATCTTTCCGGTCCAGAGTTTCAACAGTGATTATCCCCCTGTCAAAATCAACCGAAGCACGGGAAAGGTAGTTCTGAGTGTATTTGACATATTCCCTGGGTCCGGGTTCTTTTATTTCTTCTTTTCCCCAGACACCTCCGACAGCTTTTCTGAATGTTTCAACAAGTTTCGCAAACTCTTTCTGAAAGTGCTTTATATCCCGATCCAGCGCCTTCGGGTTCGCGGCATACCGGACCGCCTTTTCCGCGGCCATTCGCTGGGCGGACGCAATATCCCCGGTAGCCGCTATCCTGGCTACGCGGGCAGCATCCCACGCGGAACATCCCGTAAGGATTAGAATAACAAGAAATGCCAACGATAAATTTTTCATAAGCCACAAATTTTTACTGACGGAGGTTATCCTGGAGGCCCGTTTCTGTCCGTTACGACCCGTTAATGCTCAAATTGACTTGAGTATGTACCAGTTACACTATTTTTATCAAAGGAGACACACCATACGTCAACGCCTGAAAGTACTTCTAAAAACAGAAAACTGCTTGATGAAATACGGGATGTAATGATATTGTACAAAGAAAAAAATGGTTGCTGTCACTGTTTTGTCGAATGTGAGGCCTGACCCCGTAATCGTACCTCCCCGGTCACTACCAGTTTGTTCCTCTCCTCCTTCGCCTTGTAGAGCGCCTCATCCGCCTGACGGTAGAGCCGCTCATTATCGGGGATGTCGGTTCCGAAACCGACAACAGCGCCCGCTGAAACGGTGACATACGGGTGTACATCGCTGTATTCGTGTTTAATCTTCAACGCCTCTATCCCGACCCTGATCTCCTCCAGGAATTCAATAGATTTTTCCTTGTCCGAATCGGCAAAGACTATACAGAATTCTTCGCCGCCGGTCCTCATGCAGTGATCCGTGGGCCTGTTGAGCAGTTTTTTGAAGACGTTTGCAATCTGGGAAAGCACCTGATCTCCCGCGGGGTGGCCGTAGCTATCGTTATAGTTTTTGAAGAAATCTATCTCCATGATTACCGGACTGTTTCAGAAGCACGTTCACTTCTGTCCATCTATTTTAACTTCCACAACACGGAGAGGCTCCCCGAAACTCTTGGATATCTTGCTCCCTATGAAGTGTATTACGACAAAGAACTATTAATAACTATAACAAAACAGGCTTCTTACTCTATGCACCTTAAACAGCCCTGTTTTTTGTCTTGACTATGGGGATAGGCTTAAAACCTCGCAAATTACCAGATCAGGATTGCGTGTCCGGGTAGGATTTCTCTACATGAAATTCACGGGGTCCACATCGACTCTGATACGCAGACCGGGTTCTCTGGTGTTTGCCAGTATGTTGCCGGCCAGGGTGTGGAGAGTTTTTATGTCGTTTCCTTTCAGGAGCATGTGCCACCGGTAACGACCCTTGACTCTGGACAGGGGGGCCTCCGCGGGTCCCAGCACGGAGATCTTTCCTCCTGCCTGCCGGGCAAGATCTCGGGCAACGGTATTCAGATTTTTGACACAGCCAATGATCCGGGCTTCATTTGTGGCTGATATTGTGAGGTTTACCATACGGCTGAAGGGCGGGTAGCCAAGCTCCCGGCGCGTCTGAATCTCGTTATTATAGAAGCTGATATAGTTGTACTCCTGAGCCCGCTTTATTGCGTAGTTGTCCGGGTTGAAGGTCTGTATGATAACCCTTCCCGGCGAATCTCCTCTTCCTCCTCTGCCTGAAACCTGTGTCAGTATCTGGAAGGTCTTTTCCGCGGCCCTGAAATCGGGAATGTTCAGGGAGTTGTCCGCTGATACGACCCCGACCAGGGTGACCCCTGTGAAATCATGACCTTTTGTGATCATTTGTGTTCCAACAAGAATATCTATCTCACCGCTGTCGAGGGATTTTAGAATTTTTTCGTATGAGCCTCGTTTTGAGGTGGAATCACTGTCCATTCTCTTTACCCTCGCGCCGGGGAAGAGTGTTGTTATTTCCTCCTCCACCCTCTCGGTGCCCATGCCATAACTGTTTATGCGGGAACCCTCGCATGAGGGACATACCGGGGGGGCTTTTACGCGAAAGTTGCAGTAGTGGCATCGAAGAGAATTGTCGTTTCTGTGGTGTGTCATGGAGACGGAGCAATTAAGGCATTTGAATATGTAGCCGCAGTCGAGGCAATAGAGAAAGGTATGGAACCCCCGCCTGTTCAGAAAAAGGAGTGTCTGTTTGCCGGCGTCGAGCGTTTCCCGGATCGCGTCTATAAGGGGTCGGGAGAAAATGGGCGCGGTTTTTCCTGATCGGCCTTCTTCTTTCATGTCAATGATATCTACGCGGGGGAGATCCCTTCCGGCCACCCGCTGGGTCAGTTCGAGGAGCTTGAAAGCTTTGCTTTTCGTGTTGAAATATGTCTGGATACCGGGTGTCGCCGAGCCCAGAATCACCACAGCTGATCTATGTTTTGCCCTTACTATCGCTAGGTCGCGCGCATTGTACGCGAGATGATCATCCTGTTTGTATGAGGAATCATGTTCTTCATCTACCACGATAAGCCGCAGATTCCTGACCGGGGCGAATATGGCCGATCTCGCTCCTATGACAACCCGGGCTTCACCCCGCTGTATCCTCCGCCATTCGTCATATTTCGCGCTTTTTCCAATGCCGCTGTGCAGTATGGCGACCGCGTTTTCGTCAAATCTGTCTCTTATCCTGCTCCTGAGCTGGGGTGTCAGGCTTATCTCCGGCACGAGGTAGATGGCGCTGCCGCCCAGGCGGATGGTTTCTTCTATCGCCCTGAGATACACCTCAGTTTTTCCGCTTCCGGTGACGCCGTGGAGCAGGCAGGGAAAATACCCGCGGGATTTTATCCCCAGGAATATTTCATCGAGGGCCGACTTCTGTTCGTTATTCAGGATTATGTGTGTGTTCTGCTGCCCGATATGAGGAGTTTTGCCCGGGCTTCTGTAGATCTCCCTTGTGGATATATGTATCAGGCCTTTTGTTTCCATGCGTTTTATCGTGGCCTGAGCATTTTTGAATTCTTCGCAAAGTGACGGCAACCCGACCTCGCCATGTCTTTTTAAAAAATCGCAGACAGCTTGCTGTTTTTCGGTCAATTTGATTTCCGGGGGGAAGGGAGATGTTATGCTTACTCTTTTTTCTTGCTTCTTTTTTACAGCGGCCTTCCTGATTCTGTCTTCCAAGGTTACATATTTCAGAGATTGAAGTTTCCTGAGATCATCAAGGATATTATTTCTTCCGGTGCCTTTTTTCAGTTTATTGACAGAAAGACCATGAGGATGATTGGTCAATATCCCGATTATACCGCGCTGCGCGTCGGACAGACCATCCTCTCCCGGCTTCCGGTTATCGGAGAGGGAGACCCACAGATTGTTTTCCACGTCTATCCCGCCCGGAAGAGACGCCTTCAGGGCCTTCCCCAGCGGATACATGTAATAATCCGATGTCCACCGGTAGAATTCGAGGTCTTCCGCGTTAAAAAGGGACTCCGTGTCCAGCAGTTCGATAATATTTTTAACGGATTTTATTTCTGTTGAGGGAGTTGATCCTACGATATAGCCTGTCACTTTCCTCTTGCCGAACGGCACGAGAACCCTCTTGCCGATGGTTATCTGCGCTTCCATTCCATCCGGCACGGCATAGGTGAAAGGCTTTGCTGATGGTATGCTTACGACTACATTGACAAACATCGATCATTCCTTGATGTTGAGAAAATTTGTGACAGGGGAACAGGCATTTTCCCCCTCCGGCAAACTGAAGAGGGCCTCGGGCAGATTTTCATTTATGGTGATGTTTTTAAGCATGCTGACAACCCACAGAACATCATTCCTGTAATACTCTATCCTTTCAGGGAGCCAGAAGCGTTTGCTCGCCTGGTGATAATCCATGTATTCAGCCCTCAAAACGATCCGTTCTCCGCCGGACATTCCCACTCCGACGAATCGCAGGGGCAGTCTTCTCTCTCTCTCTATCCACAGCCGGCTTCCTGGCGCTGCCTCAAGGCCCCTGCCTGCAACGAAGACGGGTTTCCCGTCAATCCTGTCGATGCTGACGGCTTCGGTGTCCACGCCAAGGAAATTGAGGGCATTAAGCAGATCGTTCACTGACTTCTGAAAAAATATGGTGGGGAAAACGGTGTCTAATCTTCTTTCATCGGCATTTGCCGTTTCAACACCCAGATTAAGTGTCTTTTTCCCATCCTGTATCAGGATATTATCCCCATGCGGAAAAGCCCTTTCGGATCTAAACGCGCCCCCTTTCTTTATCAGAAGATGTTCCCTGACCTCTGTCTTTTCGGACAGATCGTCATATATCACGGTTTCCACGTCGACTCTTATGGTATGAAGACCGCTGTATTCCTTCAGGAATGGTTGCAGAATCTGTCTGGCAGAGGGGATATACGCGAATCCCGCATGGACGAAACCCAGGGATACGACCAGGATAAAAACTATATGGAATGAGGATCTTTTCATTTAGATAGGGGCTTTGCCTGGACGGTGTCTTTCCGTGGAGATTGCGGGACAATAACAAAACGTATGCTGTGCTCGGGGGTAAGAGATAAGACCCTCAGGGCAGTTGAGGTTTATGTGGAGGCGCCTATTCTCCCCGCTGTTTTTCCTGTTTTTCCTGTTGTGTTTTGCAGGTTATACAGAGGGTGGTAACCGGACGCGCCATCAATCTTTTTTGCGATATCTTTTTCCCGCACACCTCGCATATTCCAAAGGTGCCGTCATCAATGCGTTTAAGGGCCGATTTAATTTTCCCTACCAGTTTTCTTTCCCTGTCCCTGATCCTGAGCTCAAAGTTCCTGTCGGATTCCTGAGATGCTCTGTCTGTTACGTCGGGGAAACTTTCAGAGCCTTCGGTCATTTCGGAAACGGTCTTACCCGCTTCGCCCATCAAACCTTCCATTCTCTGTGTGAACAAATCCTTGAAATATTCGAGTTGATCCGGTTTCATTTAAGTCTATCTCCGCTTCCTTAAATTGACGGAATCCATATATACAATGAATCTATCTTTGTAAAGAAAAAATTACTCGTCGTCTTTATATGCATTTATTATTTTTTTTATTATATTTGTTGTTGACGCCGGATGGTCCGTTGAAGACTCGTTGAATTGTGGAATAATAACAACCCTCCCGCCTCTTTTTTCCACTGATTTGCGTCCGATAACGGTGTCTTCGCTCCAGTCCCCTCCCTTAACCAGTATGTCGGGTTCGATATATTCTATCAGTTCGAGGGGAGTGTCTTCATCAAAAATGGTTACATAGTCCACCATATCGAGGGCTGCCATTATGTATGCCCTTTCATTCTGAGGGACAACAGGTCTTAATGATCCCTTTATGGATTTTACCGATGAATCGCTGTTGAGGGCAAGTACCAGGATGTCGCCCAGCCCCTTCGCCTGGTTGAGGTATTTTACGTGGCCGACATGGAGAATATCAAAACAGCCATTGGTGAAAACTATTTTTTTCCCCTCGTCTCTGAGTGTTTCAAGCCTTTCTCTCAAATTTTTCCCGGATAATATCTTGTCCATAGACACCTCTCTTTGTGTCAGGCCCTTGCCAGAGTGAGCACTGCCACCTCTTTTGCGCCGTTTTTCATCAATATTTTCGAACACTCCCTCGCCGTGCTGCCTGTGGTATAGACATCATCTATCAGCAATATCTTTTTGTTTTCGATTCCGGTTTGATCTGTTACTTCAAAGGCGCCCCTTACATTTACCGCCCTTTTTTGTCTTGAGAGGCCGACCTGCGATTCTGTATGGATCACCCTCCTGAGAGTGATAAAGTCAATGGGAACGGAAAACCTTTTTGATATCTGTCTCGCGAGGATAAGTGACTGGTTAAATCCTCGCTCCCTCAATTTCTTCGGATGAAGGGGAACGGGTATGATCAGCGAATAATCCCCTGTCGCGAGGGAGTCGTAACAGGCTTTTGCCATCATCCTTCCCAGTGCTTCTCCAATCGACACCTTCCCATTATACTTGAACAGGTGGATGGTGTCCAGCAGGGCTCCCTCGTATTTTCCCAACGCCCTGGCCATGGAAAAGGGAGGGGTCGACAGGATACACTCTTCGCAGAGATGATTTACTCCATCAGTTTCTGTAAAGGGCAGACCGCAGGAGGAGCACAGGGGGGAGGCTACAAAATTTATCGTGGAGAGGCATTCAGGACAGAAGGGGTGCTCTCCATCAGCGATCAGCGCTGTTCCGCATGCCCGACACTCCGGGGGAAACAGTATGTCGGCAAGACCGGAGACTATCTCTTTTGCCTCACATATCATCATTGAGAACGGTCAGTTTCTGTACAGATTCTCCGATGGTCATTCTGGGCGCGTCCGACCACAGCCCCTCAATATCGTAAAACTCCCTAACCGGTTTGTAGAAAATATGTATTATCACGTCACCATAATCCATAAGTATCCAGCTTCCGGAACGTTCTCCCTCGATTCCAAGGGGGAATATCCCCGCCTTCTTCAGTTTCTGCCCGATATGAGAGGCAAGCCCCTGTATCTGCCGGTCTGAATTTCCGCTGCATATAACAAAATAGTCGGCAAAGGACGACACATCCTTAAGTTTGAGAATGACAAGGTCTTCAGCTTTTCTGTCCAGAGCCGCGTTAACACACTGCAGAGCGAGTCTTTTTGAATCTAATGAAATATCTTTAATGAAAGTTACCTCCCTGAACTGTCAGCTCAATCAAACGGATTTTCCAGCATAATAGTTTCATCTCTTCCAGGCCCCACGGAAATGAGGGACATTTTTACCCCGGCTAGGTCTTCCAGCCTTTCGATATATTTTCTCGCGTTAACCGGCAGCTCATCTATGGTTTTTGCCTCGCGTATGTCTTCCGACCACCCATCCATTGCTTCATAAACGGGGTGGCACTGGGCGAACAGTTTTGTGTCGGGGGGGACATACTCCGCGAATTCCTCATCCTTCGTTTTGTACGCGACGCATATCTTTATTTTGTCGATTCCAGTGAGAACGTCCAACTTGGTAAGGGCTATACCGGTTATTCCGGAGATTCTGACCGATTCTTTGACAAGTACCATGTCAAGCCATCCGCATCGGCGCTTTCTCCCTGTCGTGGCGCCGAACTCTACCCCCGCTTTTTGAATCCGCTCACCCATTTCTCCGGTCAGCTCCGTTACGAAAGGGCCAGCTCCGACCCTGGTTGTATATGCCTTGCAGATACCCACGACGGCGTCTATCTTTGTGGGCCCTACGCCCGATCCGCAGCAGGCGCTGCCCGCGGATGTGTTGGAAGATGTAACAAAGGGGTAGGTGCCATAGTCAATATCAAGATGGCAACCCTGCGCGCCCTCAAACAGAACATTCCCGCCTTTTTTGATTTTCCTGTCAATTATGAGGGATGTGTTTGCAGCGTATTCCCTGAGACGTTCTGCATATCCGGTATATTCATCGAATATGGCCTCATATTCCACGGGCTTGTCGTTGTAGAATTTTGTCAGGTAGAAATTTTTTTCTTCGATGTTTCTGCGCAACATCTCACTGAAGGTTTCTCTGTTAAGAAGGTCGCAAAACCTGATGCCTGTGCGGGTGATCTTGTCTTCATAAGCGGGGCCGATACCCTTTCCCGTTGTCCCGATCTTTACCGCTCCCTTGCGCCCCTCGCGGGCGCTGTCCAGACTCCTGTGATATGGCATGATGATATGGGCGTTTTCACTGATATAGAGTTTTGTGTCGGGGGGAAAAAGGTTTTTCTCCTGGAGTTCATCGATTTCCCGGATCAATACCGCGGGATCAATAACCATGCCGTTGCCGAGGATACATGTCTTGTGATTGTGAAGGACGCCTGATGGGATCAGATGAAGTATGGTTTGTTTCCCCTGAACAACCAGAGTATGTCCCGCATTATTGCCTCCCTGAAAACGGGCTATGACATCCGCTTCGCGCGCGTAAATGTCAACGATCTTTCCTTTCCCTTCATCGCCCCACTGGGTCCCGACAACTATTACATTTGCCATGGTCTTTCCTTCGATTTAAATTTTCCAGCCACTGAACGTGACTGTCTACATCTCTATCCTTGTAACGGATATTATATTGGGCAATGCTTTCAGCCTTTTCAGGGTGTCTCTGGAAACAGAGCTGTCGGTACTTAACACGACAAGCGCCTTTCCGTCCACCTGTTCGCGTCCCAGGTGGAGCCTTGCGATATTAACATTGTCATTTCCGAGAGTTGAGGTTATGTTTCCTATAACGCCGGGACGGTCATGGTTATAGAGCATCAGCATATAGCCCTCGGGGATTACATCCAGCATGAACTTGTTTATCCCGACAATCCTAAGATCCTGTCGCCCGAAGATGGCTCCCGCGGCGAATGATTCTTCCTGGTCGGTTTTCACTGTAACGGAAATCATGTTTTTGTAATCCTTCATCTCACTGTTTTTTGATTCTATGACCTTGATCCCCCGTTCATCTGCTATAACCGTGGCGTTAATATAGTTGACGTTATCTTTCAGCACAGGAGTAAGAAGCCCCTTCAGGAAGGATATGGTAACAGGGGCCACGTTGTGTTCAAGGATGGCGCCGCTATACTCAATGGCGACCTCTTTTATCCCTCCGGTAACAATCTGTGCCTCAAAATTGCCGAGTTTTTCCCCGAGGGTCAGATAAGGTTTTATCAGGGCAAGAACTTCCGCGCTGACAGAGGGAAAATTGACGGCATTTTTTATCTCTCCGGTCGTGAGGTAATCAACTATCTGCTGCGCGATGGCTATGGCGACATTTTTCTGGGCTTCATCCGTTGACGCTCCCAAGTGCGGTGTACAGATGATATTGTCCAGGGAGAGCAACCTCGTATTTTTAGTTGGTTCTTCCTCAAAAACGTCAAGGGCGGCGCCGGCGACTTTCCCTGATACGATGGCGTCATGGAGGTCATTTTCATCAATTATCCCACCCCTCGCGCAGTTGATGACGAATACGCCATCTTTCATCTTGTCGAAGGAAGTTGCATCGATCAGGCTCCTTGTTTCATCCGTCAAAGGGGTATGGACAGAAATGAAATCGGCTTTTTCCAGGACCTCATCGAAGGAGGCAAGGCAAATCCCCATCTTCTCCGCTGCTTCACGCGAAATAAAAGGGTCATAGGCCATCACATTCATCTTAAGACCCTGGGCCCTGTTGGCTACTATGGAGCCCACCCTTCCTATACCAACGATTCCCAGCGTCTTGTTTGAGACTTCGGAACCCATGAATTTCTTTTTCTCCCACTTTCCCGCTTTTGTTGAGGCGGTGGCCTGGGGGATTCTTCTGGCCAGAGAAAACATCATCGCTATGGCGTGCTCCGCCGTGGTAATAGTATTGCCGCCGGGTGTGTTCATGACCACGATCCCCTTCTTGCTTGCCGCTTTGACCGCCACGTTGTCGAGGCCTATTCCCGCCCTGCCGATAACCTTCAGGCGCGTGGCCCTGTCTATTACATCTTCTGTGACCTTGGTGGCGCTCCTTATGGCCAGGCCGTCATAGTCTTTTATCATCTCTTTAAACTCATCCGGAGTGAGATTGGTTATTACGTCAACCTCAATGCCGGGGGCGTTTTTAAATATCTCTATGCCTTCCTTTGCCAGGGTATCACTTACCAGAACCTTTTTCATTACTCGTTATTATCCTTTCCTCGTATTGTTGTTATTGCCTGATTGGCCGGGCGGCTTTTTCAAATGCTCTTCATCCTTTGCAGACATGCCGATTCCAGCCCTTCAACGACTGCCCTGACATTTGATGCCTCCACTGTGGGGCCGCACCATAGGCGAAATCCGGGAGGGGCGTCCTTGTATGAACCTGTGTCATGGGCGATGTCTTCTCTGCTCAAGCTGCCGGCAACATCCCTGATAAAACCTGATTGATCTTCCATGGACATTGACTGGAATTTCCTGTCTGTAATCTTCAGACAGACGGATGTGCTGGATCGAAGCTCTTCAGACTCGGCGAGAAAGGCAACCCAGTCTGTCTGACCTACCCACTCCTCCACCACTTTCAGGTTGGCCATGCTCTTTTCAATAAGACCGGGCAGTCCGATCTCTCCCGCCCACGCGAGCGCGTCCAGGTAATCCTCCACACAGAGCATGGATGGAGTATTTATCGTATCCCCCCTGAAGATGCCGCTGTTTATTTTGCCGCCCTTTTTAAGACGGAATATCTTCGGCATTGGCCAGGGCGGATCATAAGATTCCAATCTTTCCACTGCCCGTGGGCTCAAAACCAGTATTCCGTGAGCGGCTTCTCCTCCGAGGCACTTCTGCCAGGAATACGTGAGGACATCCACCTTTGACCAGTCTATAGCCATGGCAAAGACCGCGCTGGTCGCGTCGCAAAGGGTCAGACCCTCCCTGTCATCGGGTATCCATTGCCAGTCGGGGATTCTAACGCCGCTGGTGGTGCCATTGGCCACAAAGATCACGTCACTCGACCAGTCGATTCCCCTGAGGTCGGGAATTTTCCCATAATCTGACTCAAGAATAGTGGGACTGAGCTTCAGTTGTTTTTCTATATCTGTTGCCCACCCCTTACCGAAGCTTTCCCACGCGAGCACAGTTACCGGTTTGGGACCCAGGAGCGCCCACATGGCTCCCTCGAATGCGCCTGTGTCCGAGCCGGGCATTATACCCAGGAGATAATCCTCCGGTACGCCGAGAACCCTTCTGCTGTCGGTTATCGCCTTTGCCAGCTTTCCCCTTCCGAGGGCGCTGCGGTGAGAACGGCCCAGGGCCGCGTCCTTCAATACATTAACATTCCACCCCGGTCTCTTGGCGCATGGACCGGAACTGAAGTTTGGATTATTCATAATAATCACCTCCCTGACTTGTTGGCAATCCGGCCTCATACCAGAATTGTCGTTTTGTGTCCATCCATAAGTGAATTTTTTCTCGGTTTTCATGTTGCCGGTTTGCGGGGGCAGTGATATCAGAATCGCTGGAACGGTTTTTCTCTGGGCGTATGTTGAAGCAAGGGATTTTGGGTTGCGCAAACCGGTTAAATTGGTTAGAGTTTGCCAGCTTCGTGGTAGAGACAGATAAAATCGGAGGGCATTCTTCATGAAAAAGACAAAGACCATTTTTTTCTGTCAGAATTGTGGTCATCAATCCGCAAAGTGGCTTGGGAAATGCCCTTCCTGTGGCGAGTGGAACCAGTTTGTCGAAGAAGAAATTAGAGATGTTTCGCCGGGAGACTCTCCGGAGGCATGGTTTAATGAAGATCCCGTCTCCATCGACACTATCGAGGCGGATGAGAGGGACCGACTCCAGACGGGTATTGCCGAAATAGACCGGGTGCTGGGAGGGGGTATAGTGGGCGGTTCCGCCATACTTATAGGGGGTGATCCCGGAATAGGGAAATCCACTCTGCTCCTGCAGGTCATGCAGAAGCTTGCCGCAGGCGGCCTGGTGGCCCTCTATGTGTCGGGGGAGGAATCGGCAACCCAGATTAAACTCCGGGGCAAGCGGGTAGGGGCTTCTTCAAGAAACCTGATAGTGCTTGTCGAGGTATCGCTCGAGAATATCCTGAAGCAGATAAAGAAAGTAAAGCCCGATATCGTGGTTATCGATTCCATCCAGACGGTTTACTCGTCAGTGCTTACCTCCGCTCCAGGCAGTGTAAGCCAGATAAGGGAAGCATCGGGGAGGCTCATCCTGATGTCAAAAAAGACGGGGATTCCAATATTTCTGATAGGTCATGTGACAAAGGAAGGCGTGATAGCGGGGCCAAAGATATTGGAACATATGGTGGACACAGTCCTGTACTTTGAGGGGGATTCAGGGCATGCCTTCAGAATCGTAAGAAATGTAAAGAACAGGTATGGCCCCACCAATGAAATCGGTGTGTTTGAGATGAGAGAAAGCGGTCTTGTCGAGGTGTCTAATCCATCGGCCCTCTTCCTGTCGGAAAGACCGGAAGGCGCGGTCGGCTCCGTGGTTGTGCCGAGTATGGAGGGAACAAGGCCTGTACTGGTAGAGATCCAGTCCCTGGTGAGTGAGAATACCTTTGGCATACCCAGAAGAACGACTATCGGCGTGGACCGCAACAGGGTGTCCCTTCTCGCGGCCGTTGTGGATAAGGTATGCGGACTTCACCTGGGGAATCACGATATATTCATCAATGTTGCCGGCGGTGTGAAGCTGAACGAACCGGCGGTGGATCTCGGCATAATCTCATCAATGATGTCAAGTTTTCTCGACAGGTCGATTGATTCCGTCACCGTTGTCTGCGGCGAGGTGGGATTGACGGGAGAGGTGCGCGGCGTCGGCCGGATGGATGAGAGAATCAAAGAGGCGTCCAGGATGGGATTCAACCGCTGTATCCTGCCCGGCGGGACCGCGTCTCGTGATGTTCTGCCGGAGACAGGGATGAGCCTTATTAAAATCGACAGTATAAAGAAATTGCCGGAGCATCTCTTTTGACAAATCCTTAAAAGTCGTAAGCAAGTCTGTCGGGTGGGACCTGTAAAAATTCTTGACAATCAACGTAATAAAGTATAAAAAGCCCTTTGGTCAGCTCAAGGTGTCTTTGGGCCCATAGCTCAGCTGGAAGAGCCACCGGCTCATAACCGGTAGGTCCCTGGTTCGAACCCAGGTGGGCCCACCATTTTAAGAGGGATATGCAAAATTTAGAAAAGCACAGATGGCAGCAGAAACGGTTACATGAATTTTCCTAAGAAGTGCACCAGTATTTTGGTGCACTTTTTTTTTGCATGCATGTCGGAAAGGGGAAGGTTTTTGAAAGAGCAGATACTTTTTTTGGTTGAACTTCAAAACATAGATCTTGAGATGGAGAAACTATTGCTCAAGAAGGGGGATTTACCGAAAGAAATCAACCGGCTTGACGAGGAACTGGAAGCCGGTGAAAGGGAGATGGAGGAGGGCGAGCAAAGGCTGGATAAACTGAAAGACGATCATAAAGCAAAAGAAACCGCCATGAAAAATAGTGTCGAGAATTCAAAAAAGGCAAAAGGCCGCCTGCTTGGGGTCAAAACCAATAAAGAATATGAAGCGATATTGAAGGAGATAGACGCTATAAATGAGAAAAGCAGCGGGATCGAGGACGAAATAATTCATATACTGGAGGAGATTGACAAAGTCAGCGAGAGTTTAAAGGTAAAAGAGAGTGAGGCAGCCAGTTGCCGCTCCAGATGTGAAAACGTGAAAAGGAGACTGGAAAAAGATCTGGACTCCATTGGCTCCGAGCTGGAAGGTGTGCTGAAAAAAAGGGACAGGGTAAGAAGCGGGATAAAGGCAACATTCCTCAAAAAATTTGATGCCATAAAGAACAGGAAGAATGGACGCGCGGTTGTGCCTGTGTGGAAGGAGATCTGCTCGGGATGTCACATGAATATTCCTCCACAAATGTATAACGAATTGCAGAGGAGTGAGAGTCTGATGTCATGCCCGCACTGCGAGAGGATGATATACTGGGAAAGCAGGGATGACGATGCCTGATGAAGAAGCAGTCATCCTGTATACCGATGGGGCATGCCGTGGGAATCCCGGCAATGGAGGGGCCGGAGCAGTTTTATTTGATAAAAATGGGCGCGTAGTTGCAACGGCGAAGAAATTTCTGGGTATATGCACAAATAATGAGGCGGAGTATGGCGCCCTCATCATGGGGCTGAAAGAAGCAATCGAGTCGAAGCACAAAAACATCCGGATTTTTCTTGATTCCGAGCTCCTGGTAAGGCAGATAAATGGTAAGTACAGGGTAAAGAACAGCCGATTGAAAGAGCTTATGAAGGATGTAAGGAAACAGCTTTCAATGTTTGATGGATATGCAGTGGAACATGTGCCCAGGTCTCGGAACAAAATGGCAGACAGGCTGGCAAATGAGGCCATAGATGATGAGCTGGACATGGTTTGAAAGTATGTTATATGCGGTATGTCAGAGCAGATTGGATGATCGCGGGTCCGCCGCAGGTGGTGGACTGGAGGAAAGTCCGGGCTCCGCAGGGCAGGATGGTCGCTAACGGCGACTGGGGGCAACCCTAAGGAAAGTGCCACAGAAAATATACCGCCCCGATCTTTTTCGGGGTAAGGGTGAAAAGGCGAGGTAAGAGCTCACCAGTTTTCCGGGTGACCGGGAAGGCTTGGTAAACCCCATCCGGAGCAAGACCAAATAGGGAAACGTTTGAGGACTGCCCGTCCGAAGTTTCCGGGTAGGTTGCTTGAGGCAACAGGCAACTGTTGTCCCAGATGAATGATCATCACCTCTTCAGGGAAACCTGAAAGAGGAACAGAACCCGGCTTACAGATCTATTCTGACACACAAAAAAGACAGGCGGCCTTTCACCGGCCGCCTGTCTTTTTTTGCGCGGAGATTGTGTTTTGGAAAAACTGCTATTTCCCCAGTCTCTTCTCTGTCTTCAATACATTAAGTGTTGTTTCAATAACGGTATCCGAGATGAGAGAAATACTGTTGATGCCGCATTCAACCAGGAACTCCGCGAACTCGGGATAATCGCTCGGGGCCTGCCCGCAGATGCCGATCTTCTTGCCCATCTTGTTCGCCTTGGTAATTGCTGTCCGGATGAGGTCCGTGACTGCCTGGTCCCTTTCGTCAAAGATGTGAGCCACCAGAGAGGAGTCCCTGTCGAGCCCCAGCGTAAGTTGTGTAAGATCATTCGACCCGATGGAAAATCCGTCGAAGATCTTGCCGAATTCCTCTATAAGGATGACATTGCTCGGTATCTCAACCATCATGTAGATCTCAAGGCCGTTTTCTCCCTGAACAATGCCATTCTGTGCCATGACATCGACAACCTTTTTGGCTTCGCCTACGGTCCTGCAGAAGGGGACCATAAGCTTCACATTGGAAAGACCCATCTCATTCCGCACCTTTTTCATTGCCCTGCATTCGAGGGCGAATCCGTCTTTGTAACGATCATCGTAGTAACGCGACGCCCCCCTGAATCCTATCATGGGATTTTCCTCATCGACTTCAAAGAATGGCCCGCCGATCAGATTCGCGTATTCGTTACTCTTGAAATCGCTCATCCTGACGATTACGTCATTGGGATAAAAGGCGGCGCCTATCTTGGCCACGCCCTGGGCCAGCTTATCCACGAAGAAATCGGTCTTGTTTTCGTACCCCGATGTGAGAGTCTCTATCTCTTCTCTGGTCTTCGCGTCCTCCACCCTGTCAAACTGTATCAGGGCCATCGGGTGTATCTGGATGAAATTGCTTATGATAAATTCCAGCCTTGCCAGCCCCACGCCGTCGTTGGGGATAGATGCCACGTCAAAGGCGATATCCGGATTGCCGACATTCATCATAATGTTGGTTTTGGGACGTTCAATGCTTTCCAGATTGATTTTTTTGACATCGTATTTCAATATGCCTTCATATACATTTCCCACTTCCCCTTCGGCGCACGACGCTGTCACCTCGCTGCAACACTTCAGCTTTTCCGTTCCGTCTCCCGTGCCTACGATGCAGGGGACGCCCAGTTCTCTGCTGATAATGGCGGCGTGGCATGTCCTTCCACCCTTATTTGTTATAATGGCGGTGGCGATCTTCATGATTGGTTCCCAGTCGGGATCCGTCATGTCGGTGATAAGGACTTCCCCCTTCTTGAAATCTTTAATATCACTGGCGTTCTCTATGATATGTGCCGTTCCCGCGCCGATCTTCGAGCCTACCGCCGTCCCCGTAGCGAGGAGCTTTCCCGTTTCAGCAAGTTTGTAACTTTCCAGGACATTGACGTCCCTCTGGGACTGAACGGTTTCGGGCCGTGCCTGCAGGATAAATAGTTCGCCGGTATTTCCGTCCTTGCCCCACTCGATATCCATGGGCTTGAAAAACCCGGCCTTTTTCGAGTAGTGATCTTCTATAATGGCAGTCCACCGCGCAAGCGTCAAGATCTCATCCTCTGTGATACAGAATTGTTTCCTCTCCTCTTCCGCGACAGGGACGATCTCTACAGGGTCCTCCTTCCCCGATGCGTAGATCATCTTGACCTCTTTTGTCCCCAGTTTCTTCTGGAGGATCGGTTTGAATCCTGTTTTAAGCGTCGGTTTGAACACATAAAATTCGTCGGGATTGACCGTGCCCTGGACAACCAGTTCACCCAGACCGTACGAACCGGTGAGCAGGACGGCATCCCTGAACCCCGATTCGGTGTCGATGGAAAATATGACGCCGGAGGCCGCAAGATCGGAGCGCACCATTTTCTGTACCCCTATGGAGAGAGCGACCGACATATGGTCAAAACCCTTGTCCTCCCGGTATGAGATTGCCCTGTTGGTAAAGAGAGACGCGAAGCATCTCTTGCACGCGTCGATCAGGGCATCTTCGCCCCTGATGTTCAGATATGTCTCCTGCTGTCCCGCGAAACTCGCGTCGGGCAGGTCTTCCGCCGTCGCGGAACTTCGCACGGCCACATCGGTATCTTCCTTATACTCCTCACAGAGTTTCCGGTAGGCGTCAATGATTGCCCGGTTGAGATCATCGGGAATCTCGGCATTATAGATGAGAGATCGGAGCTTCTCCCCCTTCTCACTGAGGTTATGCATGTCGTGCGTATCCAGATCGGCAAGGATCGTCTCCATCTCGTCTTTTATACCGGCTGATTCCAGGAGATACCTGTAGGCATAGGCAGTGACAGCGAAACCATCCGGAATATGGACCCCCTTTGCGGTAAGCTCCCTTATCATCTCACCCAGAGAGGCGTTTTTGCCCCCGACCTGGGGTATGTCATCCAGTTCTATTTCGTTAAACCACAGCACAAGCTTATCGGTTTCCATGGGACTCCTCCTCTGATGGTTATTGGATTTTTTATAACACATTTCCCTAACAAGTCTGCCTTTTGAAGTCAATCTTTTTAAATGGGGTCGGACTCCATTTACCCCATTTTTTCCGGCCCTATGATTACTGTCCCGATATGAAGAGGGGAAAGCCGTAATTCCTCATGAAGATGGGTTCACAACTGAGGGACTCGTTTTATATAATATAACGGATCCGTTCCGTATCAACAAAACATGGCCCTACGTGTCCGAAATATGATACTATCCGTCGCAGGATCATCATAGAAAATTGGAGGCACTCTGAATGTTTCGCATTCGGCGCATATATGACGATACCCTTCCCCGGGATCGCGAAGCCATCGTCCAGGTTCAGGACATATTAAGAAGTCAGTTCACCGGTCTTGACAAACACGATATTGCCAAGCTGCCACTCCAGTTGGGAAATCCCATGAAGTATCGTTTCCGTTCAATTCTCTTCATCGCCGATGGCTCACGGGGACAAGTCAAAGGCTTTGCCCTGCTCCAGCATGCCCCCGACGTCGGATTCTGCTATCTCGATTTCATCTCCACGGAAGCCACCCGTCCG
>Ga0265595_1000085_pt1 | contig 84548 bp, 84 predicted proteins | sample saktaG_15_FD_190148 | JGI IMG/M metagenome (GOLD analysis project Ga0265595, IMG submission 190148) | Saline water microbial communities from Sakinaw Lake, British Columbia, Canada - sak_2013_06_06_50m | ecosystem: Environmental > Aquatic > Non-marine Saline and Alkaline > Saline ... | reverse complement strand
TCCCATATGTCAACAACAATCAGCACATTCTGTGGCACCACGTTTTGAAAATTTCCAAAGAGCGACTTAATGATTACAAGAACTTATAGGGGAGTGACCCCCTGTAACTGTTAAAGAAAAGTTTAACGAACTTGTGGATCTTTTTCAGAAAGATGCCTTCCGAATGGTTTTCTACCGTACCCGGTCCCGCATGGACGCAGAGGATCTTACACAGGATATTTTTATCAAGGCGTTTAAAAACCTGTCCAGGCTCAAGACGCCTGACCGGTTTCGAAGCTGGCTTTTCAGCATTTCCCTTAACCGGATACGTGATTTTCATCGGAAGAAGAGATTTATGACCTTGTTTGGATTTTCCACCGGGGGCGATGAGTTTGATCAGTCTGATACGGAAATTCATGAAAATCCCGATGCACTGGATAACATAATGAGACAGGATTTCTGGAAACAGATCGAGTTACTTTTAAAAAAGTTGCCGCGTATGGAAAGGGAAGTGTTCATACTGAGATTTATGGATCATTTGAGCATAAAAGAGATATCCCGGGTTTTGGAAAAGAGCGAGAGTACGATCAAAACCCATCTGTACCGGGCTCTTGAAAAATTCAAAAATGATTCTTCCATGCTTCAATTGCTTGAGGAGGGGACATCGTGACTTTCAATAAAGGTTTTCATCTGAATGAAGATCAGATTCTTCGTGCGGTGGTAGATGAAGCCGATCTGCCCCGGCCGGTACGGGAACATCTGTCCACATGTCCCTTGTGCCAGAAAAACAAAGAACGGTTGGAACAGGATCTGAAGCGTCTGGGCCAGATGGCGGAACGTTTTAGCCCATTGCCGGGGAAACGGGTATCATTGCCTGAGCCAACACCCCGGGGCGGTATGGATTGGTCCTGGAACAGGCGTGTCGCTTTCGGGGTAGCCGCGATGACCGCACTCCTGATAATCTTCGTGTGGTGGTCTCCCCTTTTGAGGACCACACATGAAACAGGAACAGGCACGCTGATTCAGGAATTCTGGGAGTCGGACCGGTTGATGACGGATGTTAGCATGCTCGTGGAAAACGCTCTGCCACCCGTATTCCTTGATATTACCGGAGAACCGGACTCAGAATTCGATGAAGAATTCATGCAGTTTGTCGTTCCACCCATTGAAAGCTCTTCCCCATTTTATGAATCGGGAATGAAAGGAGTTACATTATGTTAAAAAGGATTTTAAGCGGAATGCTATTACTCTCTTTGCTGATTTCACCCGCCATTGCCCTGGGTGTGCAGGACGTTCCTCTGGGTAAATGGTGGCACAATCCGCAGGTTTCCAAACAGATGAACCTGAACAAAGACGAAATACGCAAGCTGGATGAAAATTACCTTGAAAGCCGCCGTAAGCTCATAGATCTCAAGAGCCGTGTTGAAAGAGAACGCTTTGAACTCGAGAATCTCCTTGAAAGGGAGACGCTGGACGAGACTGCGGTTATGGAACAGTTCAGGAGAGTGGAAAGTGCAAGAAACAGACTTGCCACTGAACGTTTCAGCTTTCTGGTACAGGTTAGAAAGATTCTCGGATTTGAACGCTATCAGAATCTCAAGATGTTATTCGATAGATTTCGTCATCAAAAGAGACGCCAGATGACGGAACGTCCCGTGCAAAAGAAATAGACCAATAGTCTGTCATGAAATAAGTGTTACAAATATTTCATGACAGACTCTAAACGTGACGGTTTCGTAAAAAGTCGAAATTCTACCCTTTTTGTCATTCCCGCGGAAGCGGGAATCCAGTTCTTTCAAGGACTTATGGACTCCCGCCTTCGCGGGAGTGACTCGACTTTTGACTTTTTGCGAGTTCATCAAACTTAACCCATCTTCTTTTCAAACAATATGCCCGCTCCGCGTGGATCGAGTAGTAGTGTAACCGCACAATATCACCTGTTTCAGCAAGCAACATCCAGTTTTTTGATGTTGACAGCTGCTCCTATACCTTGTTAAAATTCGCAAGTTTTGTTGATAATAAAAACAGGGCAAATTTTCCGGCATAATCAGACGCTCCGCGCCCATTATGCCGCTAAAATTTGCCCGTCAACTCGGCATTAGCGCCTTATGCCCCGGTTCGTATGCAGAGGTGAAAAAGTAAGTAATACTTTGGAGGAGTAAAGGAGTAGAAATGAATACAAAGACAAAGATAGGAATCATCATTTGCGATCGCTACCGCCGGTGTGCAGGCGGGAAGTGTCTGCGAGCGATGAAAAACAAGGAAGGGGCTTTCAGCAAATACACGGACACCGAGGTAGAATTGGTCGGTTATACAACTTGCAATGGTTGTCCTGGCGGCAACATAGAATATGCAGGCGAAGAGATGGTGAAGAATGGGGCAGAATTTATTCATTTAGCTACCGGCCTGGTTGTTGGTTATCCCCCCTGTCCATATATAAATACGTTCAAAGCCTTTCTTGAAAAACGCTATAGTGTGAAGGTCGTGGTAGGCACACACCCTATACCGAAAAAGTATCTCGAAATGCACACTCATCTTGGAACATGGGAGGACGACCCTGCCTGGAAGCCACTTCTCGAGCCTACCATGGCGGATGAAGCGACCCGTGCAAGTTACGATTAAGCTTGTTGTAGTGAGAATGGGTGACCCTAATTGTGTTGTAGGAATTCTGGCAATTCTTTATATGATTCAGGCAAATCGTTTTAAAAATGTAGCCCAAGTTGCAGTGAAAGAATGGTCAAAAATGAAGTAATTATGATGGGTTGTATTTCTTGGTTAACAGTAAAAGCCTGACCCCAGGCTGTGACCCCCAACTGCTATTGACATTATAAATCTTCAGCCCTGATGAAGTCGATGGCATTTCTGAAAATAAAAAGTCCCATTCCCTCTTCGGGTAGTTTTTCCCTCGTCCAGCGTGGATGGTTGGTGTAGTGAAGATAGGCCTCAGGGTGGGGCATCAGACCGAAGAGCCTCCCTGTCTCGTCACAGATTCCGGCTATGGCATCTTCAGAACCGTTTGGATTCGCCGGATAGTCCATCACCGATTCTTTATAATCTTCATCACAGTACTGCATCACCAACTGATTATTCGCATGCAATCTTTTCAATACGGTATCGTTTTCCGTAATAATTTTTCCTTCACCGTGCCTTACGGGTAGATAGATCCCTTTTAGACCATGTGTAAATATACAGGGGGAGTTATCGTTTATCTTAAGGTAAGCCCATCGATCTTCAAATTTTCCTGAATCGTTAAATGTCAGGGTAACAGGCTGTGATGCATGATTTCCATCGAATGCGGGAAGCAATCCCAGCTTGATCATGAGCTGGAAACCGTTGCACACACCGAGGATAAGCTTTCCGTCGTTGATAAATTTTATAAATTGATCATAAAGCCTTTCACCATTGTTCTTGATTTTCGCATGGATTATCCTGTTTGCCCCCGCCGTTGCACCTCCCAGGTCATCCCCGTCCAGGAACCCCCCGGGAAGATTGAGAAAATGATAATCGTCCAGTCGTTTTTCTCCAAAAAGCAGTTCGCTGATGTGAACGATATCCACTTCATCGGAGCCGGCGAGTCGACAAGCATGGGCCATTTCCATTTCGCAGTTCGTTCCGTTTCCGGTAATAACAATCGATCTTACTTTTTTTGTCATCTTAAATTGTTCTCCAGTATTTATGCCATTTTCGGATTTTCGTGATAAATTACTGTTTTTCATGTAGGGCAAGGCTTTAGCCTTGCATTGTGCGTTACGCAGGGCTAAAGCCCTGCCCTACGTTTTCAAAGGCAAAAGAAAAGGTCAAAGTTTAAAAGTTAAGTGGCTTTTGCCACACCCCCTTCAGTTCATTAATATCTTCTTCGATAATAGTATTGCCATGGATGCCGACAATGGTAAGGGTGTCACCGGGAGTTACGCTGCCAACTTCACGGATAATGTTGCCTTCCATGATTTCTTCGAATTCCTCCTTCACTTCCGGTGAAATGGTGACCACAAATCTGCTCTGGGATTCGGAAAAGAGAAGATAATCATCTCTCTCGACTTCCACGGAAGGGACGACGGAGAGGTCTATGGTCATTCCGAGTCCGCCGGAGAAAGCCGTTTCGGCAAGGGCCACACCGAGACCTCCGTCGGAACAGTCATGACATGAGGCTACCAGGCCTTCTTTTATTGCCCTGCTCAACGCATCGTAAAGGGTTTTTGCCTTTTTGGCATTGACTTTGGGTACATTGTTTCCAATGTAGCCGTGCATGGCAAACCACTCAGAACCGCCCAGTTCTTCATAGGTTTCACCCAGGACATACACAAGATCTTCCTCCTTTTTCGCATCCATGGTAACGGCCTTCCTTACATCCTCTATCTTTCCCATCGTGGAAAACAGAAGTGTCGGAGGAATCGAAATCTTGGTATCCCCTATGATGTAATCGTTTTTCATGCTGTCTTTCCCCGATATACATGGTACCCCGTAAATTTTTGTATAATCGTAGAGTGCCTGGTTTGCCCGGACGAGCTGCGCCAGTTTATACTGACCGTCCGGCGTTTTTTCCGATTCTATGGGATCACACCAGCAGAAATTATCGATACCGGCCATTCTTTCGAGGGATCCACCGACTGCTATGGTGTTCCGGACCGCTTCGTCTATAGCGCAGGCGGCCATGTGGTATGTGTCGATATCGCTGTAGCGAGGGCAGATACCGTTGGCGATAATAACTCCTTCAAAGGAGTCCAATATGGGCCTGATCACCGCGGCGTCACTGGGACCGTCATTCGCGATTCCCACGAGGGGTTTGATCACGCTTCCTCCCTGCACCTCGTGGTCGTACTGCCTGACAACGGATTCTTTACTGCAAATATTTAAACGAGGGAGCATCTCTTTCATGGCGTGGCCCATATCATCAGGTTGAGGAAAATCCGGTTCTTCATGTCGGGGAGGTATCCACTTCGCGTTTAATCGCATACGGGGAAGCCCATCATGAAGGAATTTCATATCGAGATATGCAACAGTCCTGTTACCATAAAGGATATGGAATTTTCCCGAGTCAGTAAAAGTGCCGAGAACGGTGGCTTCTACATCCATTTCCTTCGCAAGATCAAGAAATACATCTATCTTTTCGGGGTCCACTGCAAGGCTCATTCTTTCCTGGGCCTCTGAAATAAGAATCTCCCAGGGGTTGAGACCGGCATATTTTAAAGGCGCCTTGCTGAGATCCATCCGGCAACCACCGCATAATGTGGCCATCTCTCCAACGGACGAAGAAAGGCCTCCGGCGCCATTGTCGGTGATAGCCCTGTAGAGTCCCCTGTCCCTTGCGATGAGGAGGAAATCGGTCATTTTTTTCTGGGTAATGGGGTCACCGATCTGCACGGCCGTGACGGGTGAGCCTTCATGAAGTTCTTCCGAAGAAAAGGTGGCTCCATGAATCCCGTCTTTCCCGATTCTTCCTCCCGTCATGACAATTAAGTCGCCGGGAATGATCTCTTTTGTATGGGTGGGCTTTCCGAGGATACGGGAAGGCATGATGCCACCCGTTCCGCAATAGACCAGGGGTTTTCCCAGATATCTTTCGTCAAAGACGAGGCATCCATTAACGGTGGGAATTCCGCTTTTGTTTCCGCCGTGCTCTACTCCCTCTCTCACGCCTTCATATATCCGTCTGGGATGAAGTATTCTTTCAGGAAGGGGTTTCGAATAAAATGGAGAAGCAAAACAAAAGACATTTGTATTAAGGATCAGTTTCGACCCTATTCCCGTTCCGAATGGGTCCCGGTTGACCCCGACTATTCCGGTCAGGGCACCACCGTATGGATCGAGGGCTGACGGAGAATTATGAGTTTCCACCTTAAAGACGAGATTATAGTCGTCGTTAAATTGAATAACACCCGCATTGTCAACAAATACGGAAAGACACCAGTCGTCCGCCTCGAGACTTTCCCTGATTTCCTTTGTAGATCCCTTGATGTAAGTGCTGAAAAGGGAGTCGACAACCATCTTTTCCCCTTCCTCGTCCTCGTAGTTGATAACACTGTTAAATATCTTGTGTTTACAGTGTTCAGACCAGGTCTGGGCAAGGGATTCCAGCTCGACATCCGTGATTTTATTACCTAATCCAACTCTCTCTCTTTCCTTCAAAATGGATTCGTTTTTCAAATAATTCCGGATAACTTTCATTTCATCAATGGTCAGGGCGAGGACTCGGGTATTGCTGATTTCCTGAAGTTCTTCATTGGTTACATTAAGATCAATTTCTTCCGTTCGGGGATCGTCTTCGATGATCACACGGGGCACATAGGGCTGGATTCCCACCGAGGGATTCCAATCCTTTCCATCTATAATTTCATAATGCTGAATGAGTTCGTTAGCCAGAAGCCCTGAAGCAATCCGTCCGGCATCCTCGTTACCGAGTTTCCCCCTGATGACGTACTGTCTTGACGTATAAACACCGATGCCTTCTTTTACCCTCTCATCCAAAAGTAGCTCAACGGCCTCTCTGGCCGTCTTTCCTACGTTATCCGTTACTCCCGGCCTGAAACCCACTTCAATCAACCAGTCAAAATCGTCAGCCAGCCCTCTGTTTATGACGTATTTTTGTGTAACGGGGTTTGAAAAGGGGCCGCTTGCGATTTTCCCTAAATCGTTATCGGTCAAATCTCCATCTATGGTATAGACTTCAATCGTTTTGACTTCATCAACATTGATGCCAAGATGCTCTATTATTTTTCTTCTTGTTTTTTCTCCGAGAACATCTCTTATACTCTGTTTGAACCCGACTTCTATTCTGTGAGCCATTTTTTTCTTAACCTCTTTTAGATTTATAAGGGCGAAGGGTAAAGAGTAAAGAGTTCAAAGTTTAAAGTTGTTAAATTCGTAAAAACTCGCTAATCTGTCATTCCCGCGAAAGCGGGAATCCAGTAATTACACGCAGTTATAGATTCCAGATCAGGTCGGGAATGACAAAACGGCAAAAACTCTGACTTTTTACGAACTTGTCAAAGTTGTTTTTTTGCTTTTACCTTTGAGCTTTGACCTCTTTTCCCTTCACCTGTCCTTTACCCGTTATTTCCGCAGGTCATATTTAATCATCTTCAGTTGAAGGCCTTTTCTGCTGAGACCTAATTGCGAGGCCGCTTTGCTTACATTGCCCTCACATTCATCCAGGACTCTGGCGATCATCTGCTTTTCAATTTCCGCTGTTCTGCTTTTAATGATATCTTTAAAAGATTTTCCCGGTTTGCTTGAATCAGCAGCCGGTAGTACTTGATGAGGAAACTGAATTTCTGAAGGAAGATCCTCCATCCTCAATGTGTCATCCTGGGACAGCAATACAAGCCTTTCAAGCAGATTCTCCAATTCCCTTATATTTCCGGGCCAAGCATGGTTGCTGATAGCCTGCCTGATACCCGGTTCAACATTTTCTATATTCCGAGACAGTTTTTTATTGAATTTATCAATAAAAAAATCGGTCAATACGGGAATATCTTTTTTTCTTTCTCGTAACGATGGAATATGGATGGGCAACACATTTAACCTGTAATATAAATCCTCCCGGAACCTTTTTTCTTTTACATCCCTGAAGAGATCTCTGTTTGTTGCCGTAATTAGCCTGACATCGACCTTGATGGTGCGGAGACCACCTACCCTTTCAAATTCCTGATCCTGGATAACACGGAGCAGCTTTACCTGCATATCTTTTGGCAGTTCTCCTACTTCATCGAGAAAAAGGGTGCCCTTATGGGCCAGTTCAAATCTCCCCGGTTTTCTGTTGATAGCGCCGGTAAAAGCCCCCTTTTCATATCCGAAAAGCTCACTTTCCAGCAGGTTTTCCGCAATGGCAGCACAGTTGATTTTTATAAAGGGATTATCCTTGCGAGGACTGTTTCTATGAATTGCGTTGGCAATGAGCTCCTTTCCCGTACCTGTCTCTCCCGTAATGAGTATGGTAGTCATCGTAGGTGCTACTTTTCTTATAATATCATATATCTTCAACATCTCTTGGCTGGTGCCTATGATATTATAATGATCTATTTCCTCAGGAGCCAGGACCAATTCGTCTTCGCTTAAAATCCGGGTCTTAAAGGCCTTATGTGTGATGCTTTTCAGGTCCTCCTGTTCAAATGGCTTGGTAATATAGTCAAATGCTCCCTTTTTCAGGGCTCCCACCGCTGTTTCTACTGTACCGTGTGCGGTAATTATGATGACAGGTATGGAAGGATAATTCTTGACTACCTCGGCCAAAAGACCAAGGCCATCGAGGTTCGGCATTTTCAGATCGGTGACGACAACGGCCACATCGTCATCATCACGCAGAACATCAAGAGCTTCAAGTCCATCAGATGCCGTAGCGACCTGATAGCCCTCTTTTTTGAGCATAGCCTCTAAAACGAGGAGCATATTTGATTCGTCATCAACTACTAAAATCTTCTTCATAATAATCTAAGTTTCAAGTTTCAGGTTTAAAGTTTGATGGTTTCGTTGAAAGTCAAAAATGCTCCCTCTCCCTTTATACCCTTTAAAATAGATAACTATTATGGGTTATAGCTGCTGTCAAGTCAATTGAGCATATGACGCAGTCAAAGCCTTACAAAAAATGCCGTTCCCTTGCCGGGAGTCGATTCTACATAAATATGACCACCATGGTTTTTGACGATCCTTTGACATATTGGGAGACCAAGGCCGGTACCTTTTTTCTTCGTTGTAAAAAAAGGCTTGAAAATCGTTTTCAAGTCTTCTTTATTGATCCCACGACCTGTGTCACGAACGGTAATTTCCACTCTTTTCCCCCCGTCATTTTTTATCCTTGATGTTGCAAAACTTAAAGTGCCGCCATCGTGCATGGCATCTATTCCGTTCAATGCCATGTTCAGAATAACCTGGATCATTTGTTCCCCATCCATCTTAACATCCGGCAAATCAGGGTCAAGATTTTCTTCGATTGTAATATTCTCCGGAAGATTTGTAGCTTTAATCAGGGAGATAACCTTCTTGATGATATTGTTTATGTCCTGTTTTTCCGCATTCATTACGTAAGGTTTTGCATAATTCAGGAATTGAGATACGACGGTATTCAGTCTGTCTGTTTCTTCTATAATGATGTCAAGAAGTTTGGGGTTTTCCGTCGTATCCACTTCTTTAAGGTACTCGGCTGCACCTTTTATAGAACCAAGGGGGTTTCGTATCTCATGGGCAAGGCCCGTTGCCGTCTCTTCGAGAAGGGCAAAATTCTTTTTCTCCAACTCGTCGTCAATCGAATAAAGAGAAGCTGAAAGGTCTTTTTTATCAAAAAAGAAATAACTGAAAGTTTTTCTCAAAATCATTTTGAGAGGGTCTATCAGGATTACGATGAGGAAGGATGCCATAAAGACACTTGTAAACGAAAGCTTTTGCCTCTCATCAAACAAATCGGTAACTACGTAAATTACAGCGGTCGCAAACAATATAACGAAAAAAATCAGGATAGTCCTCAGCATGATTTCATACAATTCCGGAATATCCGTGTGGGTGATAATAATGAAGAGGAAGTAGATGAGAGCGACAAGGGCTATGTCGGACAGTGGAGGTAATCCATAGCTATTCAATACATCGGAAAGGCTGAAGACAGCGGCCACGATACAGGCACTTGCCACATAGACCAGCCTTTTTTTTTCAGCACCCGGAGGCTCTTCCATAATTTGGCGGATAAGGGCTGTGAAACAGTAAATCAGGACAAGACCGCAATATATGTACAATAAGATATTAAGGTAATGCCATCGGAATAAAGGGGTAAAAAGGGCTGCAACAATCAGAAGACTTACAAAACCTGTCAAGATAGTGTCTCGTCTGGATAAGAACGTGTGGTGGTGCAGCAAATAACGACTGAATGTAATGGCAAGGGGTGGTATAGAAAGGATACCCAGGTAATATACAGCTTTCCAATAATCGGTATGCAAAATCCCATACAAAAAAATGCCTATTTTCTGAGAAAATAAGGCGAAACATAAAACAGCAAAGGAAAGATAAAGAGGATTTTTCTTTCCTTTGATGATAAGAGCCGTCGATATGGTCAGGCTAATCGTTGCTGCTACAAAAGTTTCCATACTTTATTGTCCCGTTCGGGGATTGTGATGGGGCGGGGAACTCCACTGAGTTATTTTTTTCTTACCACTTTATTCTGTTCAAGAAAAAGAAGCATTTCATATATTATTATTTCAATAGATTTTGCAACACCTTAAAAAACAGGATTGTACACTATCAAAAAACATAAAAATCTTCAATTCGTTTCATGCTTCCAAATTCCCCATCCCCAGGCTTAACTTGAATGTTGCGTAGTATCCTTCCGGCTGCGAAGGAAATTACACACCTTGCAACGCTATTCACATGACAAACCATGAGCAGATAATGTTCCATATGCTCAGTAATATCGGCATGTTAGGCATAGAAACAACTGGGTAATTGTTGCTGGCATGAATCATGCAAAGAGAATGAAAGCCGTAATATTGTACTTAATGAATCGAAAACAAGGAGAGACTGTCCATAATGAATGGATCGATTATAGCTGTTGCCTTTCCCGGACAGGGGGCTCAACGTCCCGGCATGGGGAAGGACTTTTATGAGAATATTCCCGTGAGCAGAGACACATATCATGAAGCATCCGACATCCTGGGTTGGGATGTTGCGACTATGTGTTTTGGAGAGGACGAAAGACTGAATCTGACAAAATATGCCCAACCATGTATTCTTGCAACGGAAATTGCCATGCTGCGTGGACTCCATTCCCTATATAATTTTACCCCTCAATATTTTGGTGGCCATAGCCTGGGCGAATACACCGCCCTGGTTGCTGCCGGTGTTTTACCTTTTTCCGAAGCCCTGAAAGTCGTGAGTATTCGCGGCCAACTCATGCAGGAAGCAACACCCGCGGGAATGGGAGGGATGGCGGCTGTTATATCAGATGATCTGGACTTAAACATGGTCCGACAGACATTAAGTGAACTGCCAATTGATTTGGCGAATGACAACTCTGCCAATCAGGTCGTTATAAGCGGTAAATCGAGTGCAATGCCCGAAGCGAAGGATCGTCTTGAGGAAGCTTTCAGCGGAAAGCAATCATTTCGTTTCGTACCTCTCAACGTAAGCGCACCCTTCCACAGCCGTTTTATGAATGCCGTGATGGAAGCTTTTAAAGAGGCCTTACGGGCTCTCATCTTGAAGTTGACACCGAAAAACGCAGAAAAAGTTACCTCAAATTTCACCGGTCGTTTTTATTCAGACCATTGCAGTGAAATTATTGATCAACTGGCATCTCAATTAAGCAGCACGGTCCAGTGGAGACAAAATATGGAAGCCATGGCTTCCGTGGCAAACTCGATTGTTGAAATAGGACCGAGCCGCCCCCTCAGGGAATTCTTCAAAACTGCAGGTGTGCCATGCCTGTCCATTACCACCCTTTCGGCAGCAAGCCGGCTGTTTGAAAAAAATCGTCTATGAAATCGATTCGGGTTTAAACGAATCACAAAGGGAGAATAATTATGGATTTCAACCTGACTGATAGTCAGCAGATGTATGTGGATACGGTTCGAAAGTTTGTCAAAGGCGAAATACTGCCAGATGTTATGAGGTTGGAACAGGAACATGCTTTTCCACAGCATATAATAGATAAGGCCTGGGAGATCGGTTTGTTAAACTTGAGCATTCCGGAATCTGTAAAGGGATACGAAATAGATATAGTATCCAGCGCGTTGATCGTTAGAGAACTGTCCTATGGCGACTCAGGAGTTTCAACATCGGCCATGTGTAACGATCTTGCCAATGTCGTCATTGCACAGAATGGAACGGAGGAACAAAAAGAGGCCTTTCTCCGTCCCTTTGTTGAAGCCCCCATAATTTCATCTTTCTGTCTGACGGAACCGGGTGCAGGTTCTGATAACCTGGCCATGACTACATTTATTAAAAAAAGAGATGATGGAAAGTATATTTTAAACGGGGAAAAGTGTTTTATTACCAATGCTTCATACGCCTCCCAATTTACCGTCTTTTGCAAGGTGGGAAAACCGGGTAGCCTTATGGTGGCCTGTGTAATTATCCCCTCGGATTCTATTCATAATGGAATAGTTACTTCTCAGCCTTTCGATGCCAGGGAGATCACCGTGCCCGGAGGAGGTACGGTAATAACGGGCAAACCGGAAGACAAACTCGGACAGCGCCTGTCGAATACGGCAACGGTAAAGTTTGAGGACGTAGTTATCGAAGATCACCAGATCATAGGTAACAGGAGACTCGGTTTCAAATATGCCATTGAGGTGCTTGATTATGCAAGACCCATGGTTGCGGCAATCGGCGTCGGTCTGGCTAAGAGGGCCTTCGATGTAACTTTAGAATATACGAAGGAGCGCAAGCAGTTCGGGCAGAGGATTTGTGATATGCCCGTAGCGAGAGACACACTGGTCAAGATGTGGAAAAAAGTGGAACTGGCCGATCTGGCTCTGATGAAGGCGGCATTCAAAGTTCAGGAACAGGCCGAAGACAGAGGGATTTATGCCTCTCTGGCGAAAAATACTGCGGCGGAAGCGGCCCTTTTCTGTACCAAAGAGGGTCTTCATCTCCATGGCGGTTACGGTTTCATGTCGGAATATGAGATCTCCAAGCTGGCACGGGATGCTCATATTATCGACATATATGAAGGGGTAAGAGAAGTTCAGGATATGATTATAGGACGGGAGTTAGTATAAAAAATGCTGTATCTTCATGGGGTGGGCCATTTCCACCCGGAAAATGTAATTACCAACCGGTTTTTGGAAGAACTGGATATAGGAAGCAGCGAGGAGTGGATTCTGGAGCGTGTGGGTATCCGTACCCGCCGCACGAGCCTGCCCCTGGATTATATAAAAACGACAAAAAATCAGGATACGCGGGCAGCATTTGAGGCGAGTCTGTACACGAATGCGCAAACGGGGGCTCTTGCAGCACGTCTGGCCCTGAAGCGCGCCGCGCTGAAGCCTGAAGATGTGGGAATGGTTGTATCAGGAAGTTCGGCGCCGGATTACGTTACCCCGGCTGAAGCGTCCACCGTGGCGGCGGAACTGGGGATTGATGTTCCCTGTTTCGATCTTAATTCTGCATGTTCCAGCTTTGGCATGGATCTCAAGTTTTTGTCCGATATGAAGCCTGAAACACTTCCACCTTATATCCTGGTCGTGAATCCGGAAAACCTCACCCGTACGATAGACTATTCCGACCGGAGGTCGGTACCGCTGTTTGGTGATGGAAGCAGCGCCGCCGTTGTGTCCGCTTCCGTTTCTTCAAAAATGGTATTTGAGGCGTTTTTTTGTGATTCAAATCCGTTGTCGTGGGACAAGGTTTGTGTTCCCCGACTGGGACACTTCAGGCAAAATGGAAGCGCCGTTCAGGGTTTTGCCATCCGTAAAACGACAGAATCGCTCAGGAAGTTACAGGAAGATTTTCCCATAAACTCAGGCCGGTTCAAGTTTGTGGGGCATCAGGCAAATTTGGGAATGCTGAAGACTGTATGCGAGAGGTGCGATGTATCTGAAGAAGATCACTGGTACAATGTTGTGGATTACGGCAATACGGGATGCTCAAGCGCTCCGTGTGTCCTGAGTCAGAATTGGGACAGACTTCGACCGGGAGACCATATAGCATTAATCATGGTTGGTTCGGGGCTTACGTGGGTCCGAACGATGCTGAAGATCCTGGAATGAAAGTTTCGAGTTTCAAGTTAAAAACCGGATGTGAGGAAACAGTGAAATACTCTGAATTTATGAAAAAAGAAAGTTTTGAACTGAACGACCTGATTGCTTTTGCTTACGGACGATTGGTTGATGATGCGCCTGAAGGTTTCGATGCCCGTTTACCCGCACCCCCCTTCCTCATGGCGGATCGCATCCTTTCAATAAAGAGTGACGGCAGGAAGGGGTCTATTATCGCCGAGCAGGATATAAGGATGGACGCATGGTATTTTCAGTGCCACATGCCGGGAGATCCCGTACAGCCGGGTTGCCTTTGCGTGGACGCAATTTGGCAATTGTTGGGTTTTTACTGCACCTGGAAGGGAGGATTAGGCGGCGGCAGGGCATTGGGATGCGAGGAAATTTCCTTCAATGGACAGATACGACCCTATAATCAAACGGTCCGTTATGAAATTGATGTCAGGCGGTTTTCTCATCTTAAGGATTCAGGTTCAAGTATTGTCATAGGGGATGGCAAAGTATTCGTGGATGATGAAATGATAATGACCATTCAAAAGGCCCGTACGGGAATCTTCAAGGGAATTGTCTATCCCGATTATCCGAAGATGTCACCCAATTCCAAGGGGGGAATTATAAAGAGAGACATATGAATAATTCAAAATTCAAAATTCAAAATTCAGAATTAAAACCTGTTGCCATTGTTACCGGCGGTGGAACAGGAATAGGCGCTGCGTGTTGCAAAGCCCTTTCCGCTGAAGGATTTAAAATAGGTATTCATTATCGAAGAAGTGAGGATCAGGCGAAGGATGTCCTGTCTCAAATAGAAGACGGATTTCTTCTGAAAGCGGATCTGGCCGATGTGGATGAAGTGGAAGAAATGGCAAAGTCTATCAAGAGTATAGCAGGCTGCGTGGATGTGTTGGTCAACAATGCCGGAATATCGATTAACAGCGATATTAATTCGATGAAAATCGGCGAATTTGACTCACAGCGGACAATGCTGCGCGGTACCTGGTACCTGACCAAACGGATATTGCGTCTTTTCATGCTCCGCAGGGACAGCGGCAGGATCATCAATATTTCCAGTGTGGTAGGACATACCGGCAACGGCGGACAGATCCCATACACTATGGAAAAGGCGGCTCTCGATGCTTTTACCAAATCTCTTGCCAAGGAATTATGGGGGCGGAACATTCTCGTCAATTCGGTAGCCCCGGGATTTATTGATACGGCTATGACGAAGAGTCTTCCAGATGACGTACAGCAAAAGATTCTTGAGAATATTCCCCTGGGACGGATGGGGCATCCTGAAGAAGTGGCCGATGTTGTGGCCTTTCTTGCCAGCCGGGGCAACTACATTACGGGAGGTGTCATTCACGTTAACGGGGGGCTTTATGGAGGCTGATAAAAAAACTATTGAAGATGTGCTTCTTCTGGTTCCTCAACAGCAACCGTTCCGTTTTATCGATGACATACTGGAAATGGATGAGGATCATATTATCGGAACATACCGCTTCCGGGACGATGAGTACTTCTATAAGGGACATTTCCCCGGCCAGCCGATTACACCCGGAGTTATTTTAATTGAAACAATGGCCCAGACAGGCGTTGTTGCCTTCGGTATATATCAGCTCATGCATCAAGGTTTATCATCAGATCGAATTAAGCGATTAGTTACCCTTTTCACCATGGTTGATGATTGCGAGTTTAACGGTATCGTAAGCCCGGGAGAAAGGGTTATTATTAAGGGTAAAAAAATCTATCTTCGCAGAGGAAATTTAAAAACGAAGGTCAGTATGGAAAGGGAAAATGGAGAATTTGTCTGTTACGGTATACTGACCGGCAGGGGAGTTGATTTTAATGAAAAATAGAGTTGTTATAACAGGAATGGGCGTTGTGGCGCCGAACGGACACGGGTTGAACAATTTTGAACAGGCCCTGCGCGAGGGCCGGTCAGGAATCCGATTCTTTCCCAGACTGAAGGAACTAAAGTTTTCCTGCCAGATTGGTGGCATGCCGGAGAATTTTGATGAGATTCGCAAGAGCTATTTCGACCACGAAAAGCTACTCTCCCTGAACGATAATATCGGATATATATCCGTGTCTGCCGTCGATGCGTGGCGTGATGCGGGATTTGCATTATCTGGTGATGATGACGGTCAGGTAAACTGGGACACGGGTGCGATCCTTGGCTGTGGGGTCGGTGGCATGGATACGATTGCGGAAAGAGTCGTTCCCATGGTCAATGAAGGCAGGACGCGCCGTATGGGAAGCAGGATTGTCGAGCAGGTCATGAACAGCGGAACAAGCGCCCGTGTAGGAGGCTTGCTGGCTTTAGGGAACCAGGTAACATCGAACTCCGCCGCCTGCAGCACCGGGACAGAGGCCATTGTAGATGCAATGTGGAGGATACGAACGGGACTGGCAAAGCGGATGCTGGCAGGAGGGTCTGAAGGGGCATCTCCTTATATTTGGGCCGGATTTGATTCCATGCGTGTTATTGCACGCAAGTTCAACGATCACCCGGAAAAAGGCTCCCGCCCGATGAGCGCCTCGGCAAACGGTTTTGTGCCCGGTGCGGGGGGAGCGGTTCTGGTCCTTGAGGAATTGGAAACGGCACTGTCCAGGGGTGCGAGGATTTATGCGGAAATACTTGGAGGGTATGTTAATAGCGGCGGTCAGCGCAACGGTGGTTCCATGACGGCGCCGAATCCGGATGGTGTGCAACGCTGTATAAGAAGCGCTTTGGTTGATGCAGATACTACCCCTGATGAGATCGATGCAATCAACGGTCACCTGACGGCAACGTTTGCCGATCCATCTGAGGTAAACAACTGGTCGCGAGCTCTCAATAGAGATCCTCAGGACTTTCCGTATATAAACTCTACCAAATCGATGATCGGTCACTGCCTGGGAGCAGCTGGAGCAATTGAAAGTGTTGCCGTTGTCTTGCAGTTATATAAAGGGTTCTTGCACCCATCGATTAATTGTGATGATTTACATCCTGAAATTGAGGTGTTTGCGGACAAGATTCCTCACAAAGTCATGGAATACACTGACTTGAAAATCATTGCCAAGGCCTGTTTCGGTTTTGGGGATGTGAACAGCTGTTTGATTTTCAAAAAGTGGGAAGGATGAAATCAGTTTCAAGTTACGAGTTTCAAGTTGTGGGTGGTTCACCCCCGAGAGACCTTCTGCGAAGGCCACATAATGTCGAATCATGGGTCGTTAACCAAAAACTTGGGATTGTTCGATGGATTTGAAAGATCCGGAACTTTAAACTTTAAACATGGAACTTTAAACTATTTTAATTAAGGAGAAAAAGAATGGACGAAAAACAAATTTTTCAAGAGATGGTTAATATCCTCAAACCCTATGTAAAAGATCCGGCTTTGCTGGAAAACGCGACAAAAGATACCCATATACTTGATGACCTCAAGGTCAATTCCGCACGTCTGGTAGACGTGATCATCAAGTGTGAAGATGTATTTGATATTGAAATCGATGATGATGATGCCGATCAGATCAGGACCATCGGGGATGCTGTGGATGTCATACTGAATAAGCTGAATTAAGGCAATCCATGAAAAGGACAACAAAATATCTCCTGTCCCTGCAGTTCATCATGGGAAGCCTGTTGGTTTTCGTTGTTGGTCCCCTTGTGTTTCTTGCGATAAAGCTTATGAGGTACAGGGTAAGAGACCTGAACAAAACGAGGAAAACGGTCAGAGACCTGCTTGTGAAACACAGGGGTTCCTGGATGATATGCCCCAATCACCTGACCATGATAGATTCAGTGGTTCTGGCTTATGCCATGGCGCCCCTGCATCGTTATATGCTTAATTACAGGATACTTCCCTGGAACCTTCCGGAGAGTGCAAATTTTCAGAGCAATATTTTTCTGGCAGTTATCTGTTACCTGGCAAAGTGTATTCCCGTAAGTCGCGGCGGAAATCGAAAGAAGATGAAATCCACCATGGACAAGTGTACTTATCTCCTGGAAAAAGGGGAGAGCTTACTCATTTTCCCGGAGGGCAGACGTTCCCGGACAGGCCGGGTCGATACAGAAAACTTTTCCTATGGAGTCGGCCGTTTGATAAATAGTAATTCCGATTGCCATGTTATGTGCATCTACCTGCGTGGTGATGGACAGGATACATACAGTAACATTCCCCGGTTTGGTGAACTTTTCACCATGAAAGTAGAAACATTTAAACCTTATACCGAGAGTAAGGGCCTGAAAGCGCAAAGAGACTGTGCGGAACAGATTGTAAAAGAGCTGGCCCGAATGGAGAAAGATTATTTTGATAGGCAACGATATTGTGGATTTGACCGATCCTCAAGCGAGGGGAAAAAGCCGGGATACGCGCTTCATTGATCGGGTTTTCAGTGAATGTGAGAGACAACAGATTTTGAATTGCAGTGAGCCGGATTTCCTTCTCTGGAGCCTGTGGGCAGGAAAAGAGACGGGATATAAGGCAATTTGCAAAGCAAATGCCGATGTAACCGCTGCACCCCGGAGATATGAAGTAAGACTGAATACGTCGGAGAAAATCGTAAAGGAAAACAGATCTTTTATGTCGGGAGTGGTTGAAACACCTCATGGTCCTGTGTTTGTCAGAATTTTTGCAGGTAACGGTTACATCCATTGTGTAGGAATCGCAGGTAGATCAGAAGAGATTAATTCAGTCGTCTGTGGGGTACAGAAAATCAGGAAGATGCAGGGAGAGGAGATTCGTTATTCACCGGACGCTGCATCCTTAGTGGTAAGGAGATTGGCAAAAAGAAGAATTTCTTCACATCTTAAACAAAATGTTGAAGATATTGATATCCTTCGCCTTAAAGGTCCTCATGGTTTAGGATCTCCAATGGTGTCCATCAAGGGCAATAAGGCGTTAGTTGATATCAGCTTAAGTCATGACGGGAATTTTGTGTCTTATGCATTCTTGTCATGATTGATACAGGCATTCTCTGTTTTTCTCTGTAATCTACAATATAAAATATCAGGATTTTTCTGTATGATTTGGAAAGAAAATATGGTATCTCTGTGCGTTAATTTTTACGAAATGATAAATTGCTTTATTGCAAGAAATTAAAAGTTAAGAGGAAGTGACATGGAATCCATTCCATGGGGAAAAGCGTTTGAGGTGTTTTTCGTTGGATTTGGCGGAGTTTTTGGCTGTCTGATTGTCTTGCAGCTCTCTATCAATCTTTTTTCGAAAATCACCCATCAAATCGAGAAGATAGTGAAGCAAAGCAAGGGAAAGGAATAAAAATATTGTTGCTCCTTAAACATAGAGAAAATAATCCAAGTCAAAAAATCAATCCGCAAGGTAGAGAATAATGGATGCCGGTCTTTTTTATCAGTTGGTTTCAAAGATGGGTTTTTACCATTTAACATTGGGCAATATCCTGATGTGGATGATTGGGATTATCCTCATTACACTTGGCATAACAAAGCAGTATGAACCATTGCTTCTGGTGCCTATCGGTTTTGGAATCCTGGTGGTCAACCTTCCCCTTACTGATCTCATGAAAGAAGGACATTTACTATGGGTATTCTATCATTTTGCCATTGACAGGTGGGATATCTTACCTCCGCTCATCTTTATGGGTATAGGTGCTATGACCGATTTTGGGCCGGTAATAGCCAACCCAAAAACGCTGCTTCTCGGTGCGGCGGCACAATTCGGAGTTTATGCGACTTTCTTTGGTTCCCTCTTGCTGGGATTTAACCTAAATGAAGCTGCCTCTATAGGAATCATAGGGGGGGCCGACGGACCTACAACGATATTTTTAACTTCGCAACTTGCTCCTCATCTTCTCGGCGCAACAGCAGTCGCCGCTTATTCGTATATGGCCCTGGTGCCGATAATCCAGCCACCCATTATGAGGTTGTTAACGACGAAAGAGGAGCGAAAAATCAGGATGCCAAGATTACGGAAGGTCAGTAATCTGGAAAAAATAGGCTTTCCCCTGTTGGCAACAGTAATCATCTGCCTTCTCGTTCCTGCTTCCGCGCCACTTGTCGGGATGTTTATGGTGGGCAATCTGTTCAGGGAGTGCGGTGTTGTGGAGCGTCTATCCAAAACTGCTCAAAACGAGTTAATTAATATTGTAACGATATTCCTGGGCCTGTGCATCGGTGCTACCATGCCCGCACAGGTCTTTTTGAAACCGGGCTCTCTATATATCTTTTTTCTTGGATTGTTTGCCTTTTGCTTCAGTACGGCTGCAGGTCTTCTTTTAGCCAAGTTTATGAACCTGTTTTTAAAGGATAAGATAAATCCCCTGATCGGTGCAGCAGGTGTGTCGGCCGTACCCATGGCCGCACGTGTGGCCCAGGTGGTAGCAAGAGAAGAAGACAAGAAAAATTTTATTCTTATGCATGCGATGGGACCGAATGTGGCGGGTACAATTGGAACGGCTACTGCGGCGGGATTGTTCCTGAGTATGCTTTTGAAGTAAGATAATAATTATGCTAAACTTTTTTATAGTTTTATTTTAATGTTTTCACAAAGATAAATTTAGGGGAGGTAAATAAAGTGAGTGTAGAAGTGATGTCTCCAATATCAGGAAAGATTCTTGAAATTTACGTTCAGGTTGGTGACCAGGTAAATGAAGATGAGGAGCTTTTAAATATAGAAGCAATGAAGATGCAAAACCCCATTTATGCCGATTCATCAGGGGTCGTGAAAGAAATCAAGGTGAAACAGGATGACCAAGTAGAAGAGGATACGGTTCTGTTAATTTTAGAGTAAAGGAAAAAATATCAGGGTTAAACACTGCCCCTCAGAGATTCTGTGGGGCAGAATATTGTATGGGTTATGGTGAAAACCGAAAAAGAGATCTAAAAGTTAAGAAGATCCTTATCTAACGTTTTAATAATTTCCGGACCGAAATTTCTGATTTTTCGAGGGGAAAGTACCCCTGTCTCATTGAGAGAGGTAATGGTGTCGATTTTTTCTCTTGAGAGATCGATCAAGTTCTGGTCAGACAGAATCATAAAACGAGCCTTATTAGTTTCTCTTGCTTTTTCGAAACGCCAGCGACAGAGAGCTTTTAAACATTTTTTCTGATGTTCGTTCAAGTCCTGGCATCCATTGATTTTCATGTATCCATTGGGATCAAGGGTTTTTGCACTCCATCGTGCAGCCTCAACTATAACGAAAGCTTCATATGCCTTTTCTTCCAGCCCATTTATTTTTAACATATCTTTAAGCGTGCGGTATAGCTCCAGCAGGTAACTGGTATCCTGGACCGCATAATGCAACTGTTCATCTGTGAGGGGTCTCGTTTCCCATTGTGATCTCTGCATCTTTTTTGATTTATTCAATGTTACTCCCAAATAGTTGTTAACAACATTCGAAAGAGAAAGATGATTACAGCCCAGAATTGAGGCTGCCCTGTGTGTGTCGAAGATATTCTTAAACACGAAGCCGTAATCTCTGTTTAAAATTCGTATGTCATTGTCTCCGGCATGTATAATCTTCAGAGTTTCAGAATCGGAAAAAACAGTTCCTAAAAAAGAAATGTCAAGGTCTTCAAACGGATCAAAAAGGTATGTTTTTGATCCACCGACTATTTGAATGAGACAGAGTTTCTCTCTAAAATATCTGAAGGAATCATACTCCGTGTCGACACCAGTAAAGGGAGAGTTTTGTATATCACTTCTGGCGCTTTCCAGTTTTTTCTGATTGTCAACCCAAACCCAATCGCAATTCATAATGTAAAATCTTTCCTCATATTATTTTGGAAAAGTCTGTGCTCGCATAATTTCCCCGGCAGATCAGCTGGCAGACTCTTTACCTTTCAGAAAGTGTGCGGAATAACTTCCCGCAAAAAGGAGAAAAGCGGAAACAGGAAGAGTAAGGAGTGCAAGATTGTTGTGTCCTGATAATTTTAAAAACAGTCCCATTCCACCACCCCCTGCGATGGCTGCTATAACACCGACGGCATTCAATTTCAAGCTCTTTGCGTAAAATCCAAGAAGAACAGGAATCACCAGACCGCTCGTGTATACCGTATATCCTAAAAGCAGCGAAGCAATGATGCCTTTTAATTTTAAGGCAATCAGAAGTGAAATGATTCCTATTATGATTACTCCGATTCTCGTTATCATAAGAAGAGTTTTTTCATTGATTGTTGATTTAAAAACGGGATTGATGATATCCGCTGCAATAATGGTACTTGTCGTCAAAAGGCATGTATCTGCCGAAGACATTACTGCCGCCAGAAGAGCTGCTATTACCAATCCGTTAAGTCCGACGGGAATTGCATTCATAACAAGGGCGGGCAGAGCACTTTCCGGCGGAATCCCCGGAAGCATTACCCGTGCTGTTATTCCTATCAAGGTAATGGAAAAAGCTATGGGAATCATTGCAATTGCTGCCAGCATGGTTGATTTTTTAGCAATGTCGGGGCTTTTGGAACAGAATATCCTGGAATAGATATCGGGGCCTACAAGATAGGCCGCACCTACAAACAGAAGAAATGTCAGGAGGTCAGTCCAGCCAAAAGCGGAGGAAACGGGAAAAGAGAGATAAGATTCGGGGAGTTGTCCGGCCATTGTTGTCAGTCCGCCTGCTGCGGATATGCTGAGGATCAGGCATATGAGCAATCCCGCAAGAATGATAATGGACTGGATAAGATCGGTCTTTAGTATGGAATATTGACCCCCAAGGACGGTGTAAAGAATAAAAACTGAGGTTGCCGTGATCATTAACAGATCTAATTGTCCCGGCCATAAAACGGATAAAATCTTTCCTGCTGCAATAATTTGTCCAGCAATGATTCCGAGCCATGCCGTTGCAATCACGATTGAAGCTATTATTTTTATCGTATTCCCTCCATATTGCCTTTCCAGGATCTCGGGGAGGGTAAAGACAGCATAATTTCTAACCTTTTTGGCAAGCCAGCAAGAGAGAATCAACAAACCGATTGCTCCTACGAGCATCCACCATGCGCCAACAAGCCCTTTCGAATATCCCAAGCCGGCAATACCTATAGTGCTTGAACCGCCAATTATAGTGGCCAGAAGAGAACCCGTTATAGCCACGGTGCTGCCATTTCGATCCGCCACGAAATAGCTTGAAGTGGTCTTGATCTTTTTCATACTGAGAATGCCGATAAAAATCAGTCCTGTAAAAAATATTCCCACAATAGCAATGTTCATTTAGTGAAAATTCTCCTTTTTTCTATTCATGAATGATTATTCATGAATGATTCTGTTGACTTATGAAGATTTTCGTTCAAGATCAAGGCATGCGCAAAAAATAACCGCAGGCATATAGTTGATATTCCGAGGATTATTTTTTGAGCATAACGCAGAGATTGGGCGAAAAGACCATTAATCAACAGAATCATGGATAAGCGTTACATCTCCAGAAAACATCCTGTGAGTTTCCCCGTTTGAGTCTTTGATTACCAATACACCGTCTTGATCTATATGGGAAACTTCTCCGATATATGTTCTGCCGGACAGATCGACCATAACCCGACGCCCAATAATATCTGAAAATTTCTTCCACCGACTTACAATTTCTTCAAACCGTCCCTCGTTAAACATATTATAATATTTTTCAAACCACTTTAGGTAACCGTGAATCAAATTTATTCGTGGAATTATTTTCCCCGTTTCAATGAGGACGGATGTAGCCTCTTCCCTGATCTCATCAGGAAAACATTCATAAGGGATGTTCACATTGAGCCCGAGACCCACAACAACATAATTGACTACATCCATTTCTGTGCCGATCTCGATGAGGATACCCGCTATTTTTTTCCTGTTAACAAGAATATCGTTCGGCCATTTAATTGTAGTTTTTAATTGTATCTGCGCAAGAAGGGCTTCAGCTACTGCGACAGATGTCATTAACACGATACCGGGTGCTTCACTTGGCGGTATGGCTGGTCTTAATATAAAGGATGTATAAATCCCTTTTCCTGAAGGTGAGAACCAGCTTCTTCCCCGTCTTCCCTTTCCCGACAATTGTTTTTCCGATATGACGATTGTTCCTTCAGGGGCACCCCCGGCTGCCAAATCGCGTGCCCTGAGATTAGTAGAGTCCGTTTCTTTGAGATAAACTATGTTCTCCCTGCCAAAAAGTTTTGTGTCCAGCCCCTCACGGATTTCTTCCGCCAAAAGCAAGTCGGATGACTTTCGAAACAAATAACCTTTTTTCGGAGAGGATTCGATAAGGTAACCCTCTTCCTTTAATTTGCGAACATGTTTCCATACGGCCGACCGGCTGATCGTCATTTTGTTGCTTAATAATTCACCGGAAACCCAGGCCCCCTTTTTTTCTTTGAGATAAGATAAAAGCTGATCTTTTGTCGACATGATTCGTCCTCTGGACTTCCGGGGTCTGCCGAAACCTGCCAAAAGTTAAGGTCTTCCCCTAAGGCATGGTCTTATTACCACCCCCTTTTTTCATTGTCAACCTGGATTGTAGTTATAGTTGACATATGAACGACTGCCCGGGGGCTATAAGGATTCTTTGTGAGTTTAGCGACGAGAAACCATCATGGAGAGAAGATATTTAGGCAATCTCGGGACCAGCCATTCAAGGTAGCTGCGATATTGCCTTTTTAAAGTAGGAATATCAGTAAATTTTTCAAATACTTCATAGTTGCCGGTCAGGATTTTAAAGAAAAAATCGGGGAAACGATACATCATTTTCACCGTTATCAAGGCATATTTAAAATTATTTACAAATTCACGCTGACAGATATTTTCGTAATTTCTCAGTTTCTCCAGCCCTATATTTTGATGTACGATTTCAGCGATTACCTCTACCGCAATCTGCCCCGACCTGATGGCATAAGCTATCCCTTCTCCGGCGAATGGATCCACGAATCCTGCCGCGTCACCAATCAGGACAACCCGTGAACCAATAACGTTCCGCTTTATACCACCTGCAGGAATGGTATGCCCCCTTAATCGATAGTTGCCATTGAATCCGTTTTTCTTCAAAAATTCTCTCATTACTCTTTTTGGATCGGACAATTTGTTCGCAAATGCACCAATTCCGACTGAATAATAATTTTCGTGGGGGAATATCCACCCATAGCCCATATCCATTACATCAAAATGAATCTCAATAGCTCCGGGCATATATTTGTCAATCTTTTCATTCTCTTCTTCCACTTCTGTTACGATACAGATACCATATTCACCCTTTGCGTCTATCTTTCTTATCTTGCTTTTTAGTTTTCCCTGAGAACCTTCTCCGATAATGACGAACTTTGCCCTGTAAATCTGCTCGTTAGTGTAAATCTCCACAAAGGAGTCCTTTTCCCTATAATCAAGAACTTTTTCTCCTGTTTTTACCTCTATCCCCGCTTCCTTCCCCTTTTCGAGGAGATAACTATCCAGGGCACTCCTCGTTACCATTGTTGCCATTCGGGATTTTTTATAACTTTCTATTACAGTCCCCTTAAAATGCATCCTTACCCCGAATACCTCCCTTTCCCGAATGGATTCAGGGAGGGGAAAGTCGAGGCAGGATAATGCCTGTTCCGAGAGCGCCCCCCCACAGGGTTTATACCGCGGGAATGTTTCTTTTTCGATTAAAAGTGTCTTTAATCCCTTTTGTCCGGCCAACCTGCCTGCCGATGATCCGGAAGGTCCGCCTCCCACAATAAGCAAATCATACATTTTAGAAAAACCCCGTGACACAAGTATACAGAGAATAATATTTTTATTACGGGATATTATAAATTTTTACAACCCTGCATTTCACATCCTAAACATAATTTTTTAAAAATTCACATATCTCTTTGATAATTTTCCGCAATGGTGTATAAGCTGTCATCCATAGAGTGAGACCTTTGCAGAATGTTCAATTTTGTTCAAGTTCAAGGAAGGTGAAGATTTTAACCACAGGAATATATTGGATATTTCGAGGATTAAAATTTGAGTCTGACGCAGAAATTGGGCAAAAGGGGACGTTATGCAAAGGTCTCAGAGTGTGTAAGTAAAGGAAGACATCACGACAATAAAAAAAGAGGTGTCCATGGCAAAACATAAAAAACAGGAACGTGCAAAAGAAATAGATAGAAGACGACGGCGCCGCAAAAAAAGATTGAAGCTTCGGGGAAAGGGCTTGTTGCCTCCCGCCAATCCTGACAAGGCCTCATAAGCGTTTTAATCAAAACGACATACATGTTTAACGTATTTTAACAAGGACGAAAACTGCCGGAGTCATTTGGCTGATCTGGTGATCAGCAGTGAACATACCATACTGCTGATGTCTCTATGTGTGGATATATCCATTGTAATTTTCCTTGTGAAATGGTTGTACCGTACTTTCTCTTTCCCATTGCCATTCTCCCCTTTTGTTTGATATACACCCTTCCATGAAAAACACTATTAAAAGCAATCAATTAAAAACAGCCATTATGACAGGTGTGAATAAGGGGTGGCGTGGATATATCTGGATGATGAAAATCATTATCCCAATTTCTTTTTTAACGGCCCTCCTGGCGTGGAGTGGTTTGATTCAAAAGGTCAACTTCCTTGTTCAACCTGTTATGGATATTTTCGGACTGCCGGCTATGGCGGCGTTGCCGCTCATTATCGGGATGCTCACGGGAATTTACGGTGGTGTTGCCTCTATGGCTGTTCTTCCCCTTTCTATAGAACAAATGACCCTGATAGCCATTTTTCTCCTCATCGCCCATAACCTTATACAGGAGGGTGTAATACAGGGAAAATCAGGCATTCATCCCTTGAAAGCCACTCTTTTCCGTCTTGTTGTCGCCACCATTACCATAATGATCGTAGCACAACTTCTCGATGTGAGCCCCACAGCTCAAATGTCAATAGACGGACCATCTTCCCCTGCTTCTCAGCCTTTTTCAACAATGCTGAAAGATTGGGCTATAATTACAATAAATCTGATCATTAAAATCTTTTTCATTATAATGTTTATTTTAACGATGTTGGAAATAATGAAATCCTTTGGGTGGGTCGACCATATAGTCCGGTTTCTTTCACCTCTTTTGAAAGCCATGGGGCTGAGTCACAGAGTCGGTGTTCTATGGGTGACAGCTGTCATTTTCGGTTTGGCTTACGGAGGGGCCGTCATTGTCGAGGAAGTAAGAAACGGAGAACTGACCAAGGAAGAACTGGAAGAGTTGCACCTTTCCATAGGCATTAACCATGCAATGATTGAAGACCCTTCTCTCTTTTTGCCTCTCGGCATCAGTCCGCTCTGGCTCTGGATACCGCGCCTGTTAGTGGCCATAGTTGCGGTTCGACTGCTCACCCTGTGGCATTTATTCCTCGATAAATACCGGGCGTGAAGCCACTCGTTATCAAAGCACAATTTATGTCAAGATCACTTTTTTCACTTGATATACAGGCTACTTTCCAATAGAATTTATACCTTTAATCTTGACAAAGCCTTGAAAATTAAATAAATGATTTGCCGTTAAGCAATTCGTATGATTGTTCTTAGGGAAAGATTTTACCAATCTGAACCCGCTGGAAAATAAAAGAGCGAGGAGGCACAATGACTTTAGAACGTATGATTGACGAACAGGCGCGTAAGTGGCAGCAAGCGACTGACAGGAGAAGGAAAAAACAAGAACCACCAGGACCGGTTATTACGATTTCGAGAGAGCCTGGCTGTGAAGGCCATGCTTTGGCCAGGCGGATTGCAGAAGAGCTAAAAATTGATCTGTTCGACCGTCAGATTATCCAGGAAGTTGCCCAGAGTTCCAGTATGAGTGAGAAGGTTGTCTCATCTCTGGATGAAAAGGAACGTAGTATTCTCGATAACTGGATACAGTTCCTGAAAGTAGTTCGCTGGTTCTCGACAGATGAATATATGCACCATCTTACAAGGGTTATCGGTACAATAGGAAAACATGGTGGTGCGGTCATTTTAGGGAGAGGCGCTAATATGGTCCTTCCACCCGAAGAGACATTAAGAGTGCGGTTCATAGCTCCAATGGATGTCAGAGTCCAGAATTTGGCAAAGGAACTCAATATTTCTACAGAGAAAGCCAAACAGCAAATTATTAAAGAAGAATCGGATAGAAAGGCTTTTATAAGAAAGAATTTCCATGTTGATATAGATGATTCCTGTTATTACGACTTGGTGATAAATACCCAATATTTAGAGGCTGACAAGATCATCAATCTTATAAAGGGCTCGTTAAAGGATAAAAAACTTCCCGCGAGGCGGCGGTTTGACTCGAAACCGGAGGATCAGTAAGGTCTGGATCAGACAAAGGTGACTATGTTGTATTTTCGGTAATTATCTGTTCATATGGAAATATTTTAATTTAGTTGCACTGGAAGGTCAAAATATCCTTTTCAGGTTTCAAATGCTTAATCTACAGTCTTTATAAAGAGGATTTAGTGTACATTGAATGATTATACGAACTGGCAACATCGGAGTAGTTCAATTAAAATAAGGAGAGAGTTTTAAATGGGAGATGATATACGCTGGGTGAAAACCCACTGCGCGCGAATGGACCACGGCGGATGTGGTTTATTGGTTGGTGTGAAGGACAATGAAATTGTAAAAGTCAAAGGAGATCCGGACGGATTTTTAAACAAGGGATATATATGTCCCAAGGGAGTGGCATCACCCGATCGTCTCACACACCCTGATCGTCTCAAGTATCCTTTGAAAAGAGCAGGAAAACGAGGCGAAGGGAAATGGGAAAGGATTTCCTGGGAAGAGGCCCTTCAATACACAGCTGAGAACCTGAATAAAATAAAAGAAGAATACGGTGCAAGGGGCGTTGCTTTTGGTGTTGGTATGCCCAAAGGCCTGGAACACTTTGTCCTGATCCGTCTCGCCAACCTTTTCGGTTCTCCCAACGTTATCGCATCCCAGGACGTATGTCATGCCCCTCGTGAGATAACAGGTATCCATACCTGCGGTTTTTATCCTGTGGCGGATTTTCATCAAAAAAGCAAACTGGTTATCCTGTGGGCAAGCAATATTACTTCTACAAATGAAGAGGGGGAAATATGCAGCTTGCTGCTGGAGCAGCTAAAACAGGGAACAGAGCTGGTTGTCATTGATCCGAGAAAGATTGATATGGTCGGTAAGGCAAAGAAGTGGCTTCAAATAAGACCGGGAACGGATCACGCGCTTGCCCTGGCACTCTTAAACGTCATCATCGAAGAATCCTTGTACGACAAGGAGTTTGTTGAAAAATGGACTTATGGTTTTGAGGATCTCGCAGAGCACGTCAAACAATATACACCGGAAAAAGTCTCCGGGATAACCTGGGTTCCAGCAGATCTCATCAGAGAGACGGCAAGACTTTATGCCACATCAAAGCCGGCTGTTATCCAGTGGGGGAATCCGGTTGAACACAATATCCATACCTTCGATACAGTAAGAGCACTTATCTGTTTAATGGCGATAACGGGTAATCTTGATGTTGCGGGTGGAAATGTTGCAGCCCATGACCCGAAGATCATGGGATTGGGACCGTTTGTCCGTGCCGATCTTATCCCCGACAAGAGAAAGGAAATGATCAGTGCTTATCATCGCATCATTCCCCGACTGATGACCATTGCGCCGTCGTTCTTTAAAAAGGCCATTCTCGAAGGTGTTCCTTATCCGGTTAAGGGATTCTATGCCATGTGTGCTAATCCTATGTTGTCTTATGCCGACAGCCGCCAGACCTATGAGGCATTCATGAATCTTGATTTCATAGCAATTGCCGATTTGTTTATGACCCCTACGGCGGCCATGGCAGATATTGTTCTGCCTGTTGCAAGCCAGTTCGAAATTAACGACATCGGCCATTACGGTATCGGCCACGGTTTTATCGTCGCCCGGCCTAAAGTAGTTGATCCCCCGGAAGAATGCTGGCCGGATATGAAAATCATGAATGAACTGGGCAAGCTCGTTAGTCCACCGGAATTATGGCATGACGATTACGAAGAATTCCTGGAAGACATTGTCAAGCCGGCCGGTCTGACATACAGCCAGTTCGTTGAAAAGGGTTATTTGAAAGGTCCTGACAGATTCAAACTTTACGAAGAAAAGGGATTTCGAACTCCTACCGGCAAGGTAGAGTTAAGGTTGAGTACGGCTGAGAAATTCAGATTAAAGCCCTTACCTGAATTCAGCGGTCTTCCGGAAGATGATGATCCTGAATATCCTCTCTTGTTAACGAGTTCCAAGAGTCGCTATTATCTCCATTCATCTTACAGGTGGGTCGAAAAATTAAGGAAGATGAGACCGCACCCGAAAGTTGAGATTCATCCTGAAACGGCCGGGAAGTATGGTATCAAGGATGGTGATGAGGTAGTTATTGAAACCAGGAACGGCAAGATTATGCAAGTTGCAAATCTGACTGATACTGTTGATCCCAGGATTATTAATGCATCTCATGGGTGGTGGTTTCCTGAGGAGTCACCGGAATCTCAATATGGATGGGAAAAATCGAACCTTAATATGCTTACCTCTACGGAAAAACTTGGTAAAGAATACGGCACACCCAACTTGAAGGGGATTGGCTGCAGAATAGGCCTGAAAGAGTAATTTTCACTACTGCCATGACTTAAGATAAAAGGGTAACGGAACAAACCGCTACCCTTTTTTTTGTCTGTATGATCATGCGCTTTAAAAAGAACACTTTCAGCTTAAAGTTCCTGTCCTTTATTTACTTTTTCCTCGACTTGAACCGAAAAATGAGATAACTTTACAAAAAAAAGGAGTTTTCCTGTGATTGTCCGCAATTATGAAGACATAGAAGCCGTAGAGTTGATGGAGGGTGTCAAAAAAAGAGTTGTTATAGGTGACAATGAAGGTGCACCTAATTTCATTATGAGAATTTTTGATCTTAATCCGGGGGCATCGAGCCCGTATCATACTCATCCTTGGGAACACGAAGTATTTGTCTTAAATGGAAAGGCTGTCATTAAAGATGATACAGACGGGGAAACCCCCATCAGGGAAGGCGATACTATTTTTATTCCTGCCAACGAAAAACACTGCCTGGTCAACAAGAGCGAAGATATCTTTCGTTTCATATGTCTTATTCCAACTGGTGTAAAAGAAACAGAAGCGCAGAATGTTCAATGAAAGATTTATCTTCAATATATGTGCCGGGATAGCGATAAAAAAATGAGACCTTTGCAAAACGCCCCCTTTCGCTCAATTTCGGCGTCAGGCTCAAATTTTAATCCTCAAAATACTCAATGTATTCCTGCGGTTAAAATTGTCGCCTTCCTTGAACTTGAACGAAATTGAACATTTCTCAAAGGTCTCAAAATGATAAAACAGATGACCTGTCAACAGATATTTTCATTAGATTCAAAGGTGTTGTAATGTTCGGAAGTATATTAATTCCCACAGATGGTTCTGATTATAGCAAAACTTCTCTTGAATACGGAATCTACTTCACGAAAAGGCTGGGCGCCCGGCTGACAGGTCTCTGCGTCCTGGACATTAAGATAATTCAGGGGCCTATGTTTAACGACATATCAGGCTTTATAGATTTGTCCCCTTATCAGGAATTTACTCCACTTATAGAAACCGGTCTGGATGAAAGAGCTGAATCAATCCTTCAAGACTTTCAAAGCAGGTGTGAAAAGGCTGGGTTGCGGCCTGAATTGAAAAAAGTAACAGGACTCATAGACGAGACGATCATTGAAGAGGGGAAAAAAACGGACTTGATTATTCTGGCCCAGAGAGGTGAGCACTATCCCTTAACGGGAGTTGGTCTTCTCGGCTCAACTTCGGAAGCAGTCGTTCGCAAATCGGGAAAACCTGTCATGATTACTCCCATCGACTATCAGGAAATCAACAGGATGGGACTGGCCTACGATGGAAGTAAACCGTCTGAGAACGCTTTACAATTGGCTGTTGAACTATCCAGTAAAACGCACTGGCCCCTGTCTATTCTTCTCATTACCGATGATCCTGTTCGTGTTGCAGGGGTGAGCGAGAAAATAGATTCATTCCTCAAGCCGTATGACATTGAAAGTAGTTTCATCGTAAGGGAGGGGAGAGAAGAACAGGAGATTCTTCGGTTTATACAGGAGGGCTCTGTAGAATTAATGGTCATGGGAGCGTATGGTCATGGCAGACTCAGGGAGCTTATATTAGGCAGCACCACATCCTATGTGATAAGGAAAAGTAATATTCCCGTACTCCTCATACGTTAAAAAAGATCCTTTATTGTTTCAGTTAAACCCGCCATCACATCATACCTGGTCAAATCATACTGGATCGGTGTAATAGTGATCAGCCCTCTCTTAAGAGCAACAGTATCAGAATCGGTTGTTTCTCCCATATCAGTCACGAGGGTCTCTCCTGTCAGCCAGTAGTATACATTCTCTCTGGGATCTACTCTTTTTTCAAAAGTTTCTATCAATTGAGCACTTCCCTGTTTGGCAACAACAACACCTTTTATCTGATCTTCCGGTATCGCAGGAATATTTACATTTAAGGGAACTCCCTTCAGCAAAAGGTGGTTCTTCAATACGAATAACGCCAGTTTCCTGGCAACCCTCGCCGCAAAGGAGAAGTCTGCATTATCGCTCCGGGTATCCAGAGAAACAGCCAGAGATGGAACGCCCAGAATAGCAGCTTCTGTTGCTGCCGATACCGTTCCCGAATAAATCACATCTATTCCCACATTTGGCCCAAGATTGATCCCCGATACAACCAGATCTATAGGGTTGTTCACCAATTCCTTAATCCCGATTTTTACGCAATCCGCCGGTGTTCCGTCAACGGCATACCCGAAAAAATCACCGTTTTTTCTAACTTTCTTTATCATCAGCGGGCGTGCAAGAGTGATCGCATGACCCACAGCGCTCTGTTCTCTTTCAGGTGCTACAATTAAGCATTCTGCATCCCTGGATAGTGCCTCATTGAGGGCATTCAAGCCTCTGGCATATATTCCATCATCATTCGTAAGAAGAAGTCTCATATACAATGTGCCGATCGTCAATTGATTTGAATAATCTCATTATTCTTTACCATGAGAACATAGAGAGACTTCTGGACATCCCCTTCTTTCAGAAAAGAGGTTTTTCCCGTTATCCCAGGATAATCTTTAATTTGTAACATGTTATCCCTGAGATCGTCTCTCACTTCAATATTATTATCTCTAAGAATACCTGCAACTATGCTTGCCGCGTCATACGCCAGTGCTTCCATATCAGATGGCTCTCTGCCATAGGCGACATAAAAATGATCAATGAAACTTCTCACAGCAGGGAGATAGCTATTGCTGAAGAAACCGTCAACGAAGATAGACCCTTCCAGATGTTCAGTGTCCATCTTGAGAAGCTCCGGTGAATTCCAGGCATTAGTGCCAAGCAGTTGAATACCTGTCGCATCATAAAAGGCCAGTTGGGGTGCGATCATAGATACTCTTTTATAGGAATCGGGGATAAATAGAGCGTCGAAGTCAATGACAGGTTTTGGTTCTTTCCCTTCTGTTTCTCCCTCTCCCTCCTGAAAATTGAGGCCTGTCAACGATTTAATTTCGTCTCCGAAATCAGTCTTTTTGGTGCTGTACGATTCCACTCCCCGAATTTCTCCACCCAAAAGCAGCACTTCGTTCCAGAATATATTCATCATTTCAATGCCATAATTATCTTCCGGATAGAGAATAGCGAAACTGGTCATCCCGAGATTCCGGATAGAATATTTTACCAGTGCCTTTATCTGCATAAGTGCGGTGAGGAAATTTCGGAAAACGTAATCACCTGCCTCCGTTATCCCGTCTCTCTGGGTGAGCGTGAGAATCGGAAGCCCTAATTTCTGTGCTTCCTTTGCAGCCTCAAGAGCAGTGGTGCTGCCCATTGGTCCTATGATGCCGATAACCCTATCCTCCGTAAATAATTCAATAACAGCTTCACTGGCTGTTTCCGGATTACTTTTCGTATCTTTAACAATCAGCTTTATGGGAGTACTACTTTCAGGATTAAACACACCGCTGGCCAGGATAATAGATTCTAACGCCATATTTCCATAGTTGGCAAATTTTCCGGTTAAGGGCAGTAAACATCCTACAGCGTAGCGATCTACCACTTCCATTTCAGTAAACCGTTGATGGAGCTTCATGCCCTCCTCATAATAAGGATGTCCGCTGTAATATGTAAGGAATTTTTTTAAAGATTTTTTCGCCTTTGTCATATCATTCGTTTCGTAGCAAGATCGAGTCAAGGCATAAAGTATATATCCCGAAGGATAGCCGGATCTATATTTCTCCTTCAATGTTTCAAGCTGTTCGAGGGATAAACGTCGACCGATAATATCTTCAACTTTAGTTTTTATATAGCTTGTAAGCTCCTTGTCCGGTTTCTCTTTCAGAGCACTCATATATCTCGAAAGGGCATCAAAGGCATTATCTCTTCCTATCAGATTGTCCCCCATGATTGATTGTAGCTCGGACTCACGATACGATGGAATTTTCTCCCGTAAAAGTTCTTCGGCAAGCTTTTCTGATAGATCGTATTTTCCCAATTTGGAATAGGAGCGTACAAGTTGAAACCGGGCCTCATTGTATAGAGGATCATCTTCAAACCTTTTGGTGATGTGACGTAACTCCAGGACCGTCTTATTGTAATCTCCTTTCGCCGCAAATATTTCGCCTCTCCTTATATGTGAAAATACCGCCACTGCTCCCGTTGGAACCTGTTCCAGTATTTTTCCGTAAAGATCAAGGGCCTCATCCATCCGTTTTGTCTCAAATGCCCTCTCCGCACTGCTGTATAGTAATTGAACCTCCCGAGGAATCTCATCGGGACTAATGAGAGGTTTTTCTTTTACAAAAATCGGTATGCCGGCACACCCGGCAATTAGTAATAATAAGGTTAGACTACAAATGCCTGATATTTTCTGCCATCTGTTTATCATAAGGTTATATCCTTATTTATATAACGAATTGATATAGCGTAAAGTTTCTTCCGCCACTGCCGGAGAATCAACAAAAATAGAAATTTCATGATTATATTTCAATGCAGAGTTAGTAAGATTGTGACTTCCCATAATAGTATATCTTCTATCAATCACCATCACTTTTGTGTGAGTTGTGATGTGCGGAGAATCAAAATAGACACGAACACCCTCTTTTCTCAACCTCTTTGCCGTATCCCTATTATTCTTGTTCACATTTGACTCAGGGTCTTTCCCTGTTTCAAGAAGAACTTTTATCGAAACACCTCTTTTGGCCGCCTGAATCAGATGGTTAAGGATTTTATCAGAATAACTGCTCCTGTAACCGTTTGTCTTGAACAAAAAAAACGACATGACGATCTCACGTTTTGCATTATCTATCATATTTATGAGGGCAGGGAAATAACTTCTGTCTTCCAGCAATCTGACACGACAGTCTCGCAGTCCGTATGGTAGTTTATCCTTTGAATGAGAATAAGAAGACGAACCATAAAGTAAGCAGGGATCAGACAGAAAGAACAAAGAGGAGAAGAAAAGGGAAACGATAATAGTTTTAAGAAGTCGCAGGCTTATAAATTTTTGACTAACCATTTTTGATGGCAACTTTCTTTTTTGCACTGTATTGATATTGTAACTTAATAAACTGCCATAAAAATGCCCGGAAATCAACGAGTATAATTCCAGGGCGTTAGGAAATTAGGTACTTGTTAAGTGTCTTTAAATTTGATATTTATTTATGATCTGAATATCGCCAGTTACTAAAATCTCTTACAGAAACTAAAAAGAAAAGGGCGGGGATAAAACCCGCCCTTACTTTATCTCTAAACTTGAAACATTACACTTGAGACTCTAAATGGAGCTTTAAGCTAACCGTTTTATATTTATTTTACCTCTTCAAAGTCGGCATCTACCACATCATCTTCGTTTTTTTCTGCTCCGCCGGGTTGCTCTCCTGCACCTGCAGAGGCCCCGGTGCCTGCTCCCGCGCCCTCTTGTTGTGCGGACGCCTTGGCATACATGGCTTCAGCCAGTTTATGCGATGCCTGGGTCAGTTCTTCCTGGGCGGTATTGATGGCACCCGTATCGTCGTCTTCCACCGCTTTTTTAAGTTTAGAGATGGCTTCTTCTATCCTTGACTTATCTCCAGCATCTATCTTGTCTCCCATTTCCTTCATGTTTTTCTCAATGCTGTAAATAAGAGAGTCTGCCTGGTTTCTTGCTTCGATCAAATCTCTCTTCTTTTTATCGTCTTCTGCGTGAGACTCCGCTTCTTTGACCAGGTTTTTTATTTCTTCTTCAGATAAACCGCTTGAAGAAGTGATCTTGATACTCTGTTCTTTTCCGGTGCCGAGGTCTTTGGCGGAAACATGGACAATACCATTGGCATCAATATCAAAGGCAACATCAATCTGAGGGAGCCCCCTCGGTGCGGGAGGAATACCTGACAATTCAAATCTACCCAGAGTTCTGTTGTCCACTGCCATGGGACGTTCACCCTGAAGCACATGAATACTCACAGCAGGCTGATTATCCGCCGCTGTGGAGAATGTCTGACTTTTCTTTGTCGGAATAGTGGTGTTCTTTTCAATAAGCTTTGTCAAAACGCCACCCAGGGTTTCAATTCCTAAAGAGAGAGGGGTTACGTCCAGGAGAAGAACATCCTTTACATCTCCCGCTAACACTCCCGCCTGAATGGCTGCCCCAACAGCAACCACTTCATCCGGATTTACTCCCTTGTGGGGTTCTTTCCCGAAGATCTCTTTGACCTTCTGCTGTACACGGGGCATGCGCGTCATTCCCCCGACGAGAATAACCTCGTTAATATCATTGGGTGACAGCCCGGAATCCTTGAGAGCGATCCTGCAGGGAGTTTCAATTTTATCAATAAGATCTTCCACGAGCATTTCAAGCTTGGCCCTGGTAAGTTTCATATTCAAGTGCTTGGGTCCCGAGGCATCAGCCGTAACGAAAGGCAGGTTGATGTCAGTTTCCATGGAGGTGGAAAGTTCCATTTTTGCCTTTTCAGCCGCTTCTTTAATCCTCTGTAGAGCCATTTTGTCGTTTCTCAGATCAATTCCCTGATCCTTTTTGAATTCATCCGCTATATAATCAATCAACTTCTGATCGAAATCTTCTCCTCCCAGATGAGTATCGCCATTGGTGGACTTAACCTCGAAGACACCATCACCTAATTCAAGAACAGAAATATCAAAGGTTCCTCCACCAAGATCAAAGACTGCAATCTTCTCATCCGCTTTCTTATCAAGACCATAAGCAAGTGATGCCGCTGTCGGTTCGTTAATGATTCTCAGGACATTCAACCCTGCAATCTTCCCCGCATCCTTCGTTGCCTGTCTCTGGGAGTCATTGAAATATGCGGGAACCGTAATAACTGCATCGGTCACCGTTTCTCCCAGATAATCCTCGGCAGTCTGTTTCATCTTTGCCAGAACCATCGATGACATCTCCGGTGTGCTGTAGTTGTTGTCCCGTACAGTCACCTGTGCATCGCCGTTCGCTGCTTCCGTAATCTTGAAAGGGCTGATGGTGATATCATGCTGAACCTCTTTGGAAGAATACTTCCTGCCTATGAGCCGTTTTATTGCATAAACAGTGTTTTCAGAGTTGGTAACCGCCTGTCTTTTGGCAACCTGCCCAACTAACCGTTCACCGCTTTCCGTAAATGCAACCACGGATGGAGTGGTTCTGCTTCCTTCCTGGTTGGTTATAACGACCGGGTCGCCTCCTTCCATTACGGCGACACACGAATTCGTCGTCCCTAAATCTATTCCTATTATTTTTCCCATCTTTATTAAACCTCCTGATGTCTATACTATTATGTCTGTTTTTCTTTCGATATATTCTTTGAAATGGCTGCCTTAACGGGCCTTAATAATCGACCGTTTAACAAATATCCCTTTTCAAGCTCTTCAACAATTTTGTTATTTTCATATTCTTCAGTTTCTACCTGCAACATGGCTTCGTGGAAGTTGGGATCAAAATCCTTACCTGCTGCATATATTCTCTCAACGCCATGTTTTTCCAGGGAAACGAGAAGCTTATCGTATATCAGTCTCAGCCCTTCCACAAATGCGTCAAAATCTTCCGAATTGTAAGCATGATCTAATGCCCTCTCCAGGCTGTCCACAATCGGTAATATGTCTTTGAGTAACCTTTCATTTCCATAATTGATAGCATCTGCACGTTCTTTTATGGCGCGCCTTTTGTAATTTTCAAACTCTGCTGATGTGCGTAAATATTTATCGTAACTCTCCGCAGCTTCCTTTTTGGTTTTTTCTAATTCCCCAACAAGTTCTTCTTTGGATTCAGTTAATTCCTCCTCTATATACGATGCACTGACTTCCTCTTTAGGCTCCCTCTTCCTGCTGTGTTTTTTCGCCATACCAACTTAATAACCTCTATTTCTTCTAACTTTAAACCCGAAACTCGAAACTCAACCCCTATTCTCCCGGTTTTTGGAAAAGTTTGTAATCCACCATCTGACATATTGTATGTCCCGCCGTAATATGAACCTCCTGAATGCGGGGAACGCTGTTGGACTGCACATTGAGTGCGTAATCTGCTATCTTTTCTGCGTCTCCCCCGTCTTTTCCGGTTAGGGCAACTGTGACCATGTCCAGCTTTTTGGCAGCCTCGAAAGCTTTTATCACATTGGGCGAGGAACCGCTGGTGCTTATTCCCCATGCCACATCACCGGCATGGCCTATCGCTCTTATCTGTTTGGCAAAGATTTCTGAAAAACCATAATCGTTACCGATACTCGTTATTACCGAGGTATCCGTGCTGAGCGCAATTGCGGGAAGGGGAGGCCTTTCTATAATGAATCTGTTTACAAATTCTGCTGCCAGATGCTGGGCATCTGCCGCGCTCCCTCCGTTTCCGAACAGCAGTATCTTTTTCCCGCCCTTTAAGGCTTCTGTAATGACGTCAACGATCTTTGCAATCCTGACTACGTTTTCGTTAACAAAAACCTCTTTTAGATGACAACTCTCTTTAAATATCCTTAATATAATGTCTTCAATATCTTGCATTCTTGTCCTGCCTGCTGGTTTTGAAAATAATATAAGAATCGACCTTCCATATGTCAAGAAATGAAGGGTGAATAATAGTTAAAGTATCAATGATTGTTTTAATAAAGACAGGGAGGTCGTTGGGGTTTCGGCTGATGATCATTTCTCCTTAAGAAATTTTCCGTTTCTTTTTCTATCCCTTAACTCGGCTAATTTTCCTTTGTTCCAGCTTGATATTCTGGAAAAATATCCCGTAATTTTTGAGATTCCCTCTACATCTTCTGACTGGCAGTACACGCACTGTTCGTGAAGCCCCCTGGATGTTCTGCCGCAGTTCAGGCAGGTGGTGAACTCCGGAGAAAATGTAAGCCGGCAATTGGCTGTATCTTTGAACACTTTTTCGACAAAATCAGCTAAAGACTCCTTTGACGGCCTCACCTCACCAAGCCACACATGGGTTACCGCCCCCCCCTCTATGAGTGGATGGTAGGAGCCTTCAATCCTTACCCTGTCGATAGGACTGGTTGGTGATGACACATCAAGTAGAGTCGAATTGGTATAATACACCTCTCCCTCTGAAATATCCCCTTTTACAAAGTGGCCCGCTTTTGGAGAAAAATGTTTCAGGTCTAATCGTGCAAAGCGATATGCCGTGCTCTCGGCAGGTGTTTGTACCAGGACAAACCTTATGCCATGTTTTTTTGTTAATTGGTCAGCCAGATTCCTCATGTGACTGATTACTTTCAGACCAAACTCCTGGGCATCTGCCGACTCGTGAAGGTGTGATCCTTTTTGTATTCTGACCAGTTCATTGAGGCCAACCATTCCTATTAGGTATGTGACCCGCTGCATTCTGAGATAAGAAGTTCCATCGCAATTCATAGTAAGAAGCGACAGGGGGCCTTCGTCACCATATGATAGCAGTCTTTCTATGAAATCCTTCTTCTGCAAATGAGCCTTTGCCGCAAGTTTCATAATATCGGAAATGAGGGAAAACAACATCTCCTCATTTCCATCGGCCTTATACCCCAACCTTGGGAGATTGATCGTGATATTCTGAATAGCTGCATATCTCATTTTCCAGGGTGTTTTGGTATATTCAAACTCCTCTTTTTCTAACCTGAAGTTCAAGCGACCGCACTCTGATATACTGAAGGTATCATCCCGATCGAAAACGAAATATGTGTTCCCCTTTTCACCCGCCACATCGCAGACATGAAGAAGAAAATCCTTATAGCCTGGTGTTTGAAAAAACTTTTCCGTTATGTGTACTTTAGGTCTGGGAAAGACAAAGGGTTTACCTGAGGAGTCTCCCTCTTTGAATACATCAAAAATAGCCCGGACAAATCTCTGGGCATCCTTTACATATTCACCATAGGTCTTACCTGTATATTTACCTCCTGGCCCTATGGCAGAAACATTTTCAAAATGTTTTGGTACTTCCCAGTAAAGATTTATATCGGTAAATATGGTTTGCCCCCCCCTGGCCACAGCCTGCTGGGCAAATTCATAGATCAGCATCTGGGCGCATTGCTTTATTTCCCTGTCACTCAATCCCTGCAGATAAGGGGCAAAAAAAAGATTAACGGCGTCCCACACAATTGCCCCGGCGAAATTTCCCTGAAGTGCCGCAGCAAATCTGACCATGTGGGCTACGAGTGTCTCTGCGTGTTTTGCCGGTGCAGCGGCAGCGAGGGAATTGGGAAGATTCAGGCCAAACTTTTTAATGTATTCAAGGGACTGACACGAACAATAGGGCCTGTCAATATAGCCCAGGTTATGGACATGGATATCTCCTGTCATATGAGCATATCCAACATCCTCTGAAAAAACATTCAATATGGCGTATTCTTTTTTAACACCTTCTGCCAGAGTCAGATTTGTTCCCTCCGGACTGTGGGGAACATTAGCATTTTCTTTATTATGATACAGGATTAACTGCCCCACATCATACAAAGGGAACCCGAGGCGGGCGTGCATCGTTGTAGCCTTTTCCAGCCCCCTTTCAATCAATTTTGCATTGACAAGTTCTCTGATCAGGGGGGCCGTAAGTAAGCTCATCCCCGATGAAATAATCTGCTTTTCTACCTCTTTGCTGATCTCATCCGCCGTACTAACATCCACATCTGTCTCTAAAATCAAGGCATCGACTATCTTGCGCCTGTCCCAGTTGACAATATCTTCCCTTGATGTCCTAACGAAAAGGGCAATATCTGTTGTTTCAGTGGTAATCATAGAAAATGCTCCACTCTATTCTGACTCCTGCCGCCTTTATTTAAATATTCGTGGTTATGCCTTCGCCCATCGATCCGAGAACCTTTTCAGACGCTACGGTTAAGTCTTTATCATGATCATGACTCAGTGAAAACACTCTAAAATGGACTACTCTGGCAGGAATAAATCGGTAAATATCTCTCAGAGGTTCCAAAGATGTAGATTCTGTAGCCGGGTTGAAAATGTTGACCCTCTTGTTGCCCTCGACCATTGGGTTGATTGGTCGCGGGTCCTGAGTAGCAAGATCGACGCGAAATTTTATATTTTTCAGAGGCCTGGGAAGGCACCTTCTTATTTGTCTTTCATAATCCTGTGCATCCGAAAACCTGACACCTTTTTGAATCTGGTCCACTGAAAGCTCAGCAGAATAAGACATCTTCCATTTAACCTGTCTCAAATAAATTTTTTCCCATTCTTTTCCCAGTCTCTTTTTCCTTCTATCCTTTTCCCTCACCCAGTTTTTCACCTCTTGATACAATCTCCATTCATCACAATCGAGATATTCGTCCAAATCATCGGAAGGGTCATTAGGCAGGATAATATTCATCGTATCTCTGAATATCTCCTGGAGGTGAAGATCAAGAGCTCTTGTTGTCCTGTGGTAATAGACATTGGAATAGAGATTGAGTCTTGCGTTCAAAAATCTGCTTAGGGCCGAAGTTCCGGCCTGATGAAGGGTAAGTCCGTCCCTGGTAAAAAAAGTATAGAAACAAAGTCTTTTGATGTCGACAATGTCAATGGAAAATCCCGTCGTGTAGGCATCTCTTTGAACATAGTCAAGGTTATCTACGGTATATATGCCTGAAAAAAGCTGTTGTAAATATTTCATCCATTCGGGCTGTTTTCCCCTGTCCCCATTTTCCGGTTTTTTGATGAGAAAGGCGATTTGATTTGGATCCAGAGATTCCCCTTCTTCAAAATTACCTGTGGGGCTTCTCTTTATTTTTCTAATTAACCTTCCCAGTTTCTTTACTATAATTTGTTGTCCCAGGATCTCGTGGGTGAGATCATATTGGTCCAGAAAATTATCATCAAAAAAATGTCCATAGGGACCGTGCCCCACATCGTGAAGCAGTCCTCCCACCCTGAGGAGTTCCTCAATAAAGTTTATGGACGGAATATGGGGAAACATTTCCTTAAGGCCCGGATATAGATGCCTGCCAAACTCACCTGCCATGTGCAGGGTTCCCAGGGAGTGCTGAAATCGGGTATGCTCGGCGGCCGGATACACCCATCGGGCACTTTGGAGTTGATGTATACGTCTTAGTCTCTGTACCCAGGGTGAGTCAATAAGGTCTTTTTCTGTTGTTTCTTCCGGAAAATCAGAAGATGAGACAGTAAACCAGATATACTGGTAGATAGGATCGGCAATCAGCGCCTTTCCTTTATATGCCTTTGCAATTTCCGTATCACTGAATTTCATCGTTCGTTGTGTTTGAAAAGCTGTATTTGTTTATCAGTACAAAACTTTCCTGGAAATATCAATCGATGATTTTGGATCGATGAGCGACCAACTGTCAGCGTTCATCCATCTCGAAAATTTTTCCCGGGTTCAGTATAAGTTGTGGATCGAAAAGACGTTTGATCTCCCTTTGCAGGCGGATGCTCTCCGACGAAAGTTCTAATGGCAAAAAGCGCCTCTTGGCCGCTCCTATTCCATGCTCTCCGGAGATAGTACCACCCATGGAAAGGACCAGTGTTAAAATCTTTTGAATTCCATCATCGACACTTTTCCTCGACTCTTTATCTTCCGCGGTGATGTTCAAATGTATATTCCCGTCTCCGGCATGACCGAAGGAATAAATCTTCATTTCATACTCTCTTTCAAATTCAGGAAGGCAGGCTACAAAATCTGCAATACGCTCTATCGGAACAACCACATCTTCAGGAATGTACAGAGGGGAATTGTGCTCAATCCGCAAAGCAATTTCTCTTCGTATTTCCCACATTTTAGCTCGCTTACGTGAATCCGGGGCCAAAAGAACGTTAGATGCCCCACTCTCGAGGCAGATTTCCCCTATGGTTTCTATCTCTTTTTCAATTACTCCTGGAAGGCCATCCGTTTCAATCAGCAGAAAAGCCCCTGCATTTTTTGCATCTTCGAAAGGAAGGAGATCCCCTACCAAATTAAGACACTCCTTATCCAGGAATTCTATGGCACAGGGTATATGACCCCGAATTAAAACGTTGGTAACTGCATCCATGGCTGAAGTAAGTTGAGGGAAGAAGGCAACCAGTGTCATTAAGGATTTTGAACGGGGGATAATTTTGAGAATCAGCTTTGTAATAATCCCCAGGGTCCCTTCCGAACCTATCAGCAAGTGAAGCAGGCTGTAACCGACCACTCCCTTTCGGGTTTGTACACCCGCTTTGATTATTTCTCCGGAAGGTAAAACTGCTTCCAGACCGAGCACGTAATCTCTGGTGGTTCCATATTTCACGCAAGAGGGTCCACCGGCGTTAGTCGCGACATTTCCTCCAATAGAACAGGTATCCAGACTCGCGGGATCAGGGGGATAAAAAAGCCCTTTATCGAGGACAGCATTTTTCAGGTCCAGGTTAATGACCCCCGGCTCAACGACAGCAATCATGTTTTTCCTTTCGACAGAGACAATACGATTCATTCTGGCTAAAGACAATACCACCCCCCCGAACAGTGGAACCGCTCCTCCGGCCAGTCCCGTGCCGAGACCTCGAGGTGTTACGGGAAAACGATATTGATTGGCCAAACGTAACAGCGTCTGTACTTGATCTGAATTAGTTGCCTCTACGACAAGATCGGGAACATGAACATATTCACCCGCATCTTTTCCGAATTCCATCAGCTTTTCCGGATCCTGAATAACACATTCCGCGCCGACGGCTTCCCGAATATGATTTAAAATTTCGTGGGTGATGGGTGAAAAGGTTAACATATTTTTAATCAAACACTGTAATGATCAAAGCCGGGAAGACGGAGACGATTCTCCAGGTTGTGGAGAAGCCAGCTTGCGGCAGACGTTAAGGCAAGGTAAAAAATTCCTATAATAAAGAAGATTTCCGTGTACTTGAAAGTTTCAGAGGCAATAATTTTCCCCTGACCGGTCAGTTCGATACAGGTAATCATATAAGCCAGAGATGAATACTTTATAAGATAAATAATCTCATTCCCGCAACCGGGGAGGGCCCGGCGAAATGCCTGAGGAAAGATAACCGAAAATATCATTTGTACCTTTGTGAAACCAAGAGACTCGGCTGCCAGCAATTGACCTTTTTTGATAGAGAGGAGTGCTCCCCGAATATATTCAGATTGATAAGCACCGCTACAGAGGGAAAAGCCGATAACAGATGCCAGAAAGGGGTTCAGATATATTCCCAGATGAGGCAATCCGAAATACCAAATAAAGAGTTGAATGACAAGAGGAAATCCTCTGAATATGGCTACATACGTATTAGCTATCATTATGGCAAAAGGATTTCCAAAAACCCTCAAAACACCGACAATTATACCAATAAGGAAGCCAAACAATGCAGACGGGATAATCAATTCGATACTAACAATCAATCCCTTGAACAGAAACGGTAATACTTCCTGTTGGATAAACAACAATTCTTCCATATTAACGAGTATCCCCGTAGAGTTCTATAATCGTGGAACAAAATTCTCTGGTTCTTTTATATTCTGCCTGAGAAAATATCTTTTCCGGAGAGCCTGTCTCCAAAATAACTCCGTTTTCTAAAAAAACGACTTCATCTGCCATCTCACTTGCAAATCCGATCTGATGTGTGGACATGACCATGGTCATACCATTATCTCTCAAATCCTTAATCGCGGCCAGAACTTCTGTGATAAGTTCAGGATCGAGGGCCGATGTCGGTTCATCGAGCAACAGAACTTTTGGATCCATGGCCAGTGCTCTGGCAATGGAAACCCGCTGTTTTTGCCCTCCTGAAAGCTGAGCCGGATACTTATAAATATGTTCCATGAGACCTACTTTCCCTAATTCGGCCAAAGCCTTGTAGCGTGCTTCTTCTTTGCTCATACCTTTAACCCGCACCAGGCCAATCTTGACATTTCCAAGAGCGGTCAGATGATCAAACAGGTTAAAATCCTGGAATATCATACCCACCTTCTGGCGGTATGCATAAAGGTCTTGCTTCCTGGTACGAATTATCTCTTTCCCATCCAGCCAGACGCGACCCTTATCGGGTATAACCAGAAAATTCATACATTGGAGGAATGTACTTTTTCCCCCGCCGGATGGACCGATAAGGATTTTTAATTCTCCTTTATTTACAGACAAAGAGGCATCTTTCAAAACCTCTTTCTGGTCATATCTTTTTGTCATATTTTCAACCCTTAAAACAGGGCTTTCCATTGTCATGGCGGTAAACTTCCTTATTGAGTATAGCCCGGGATTCTCACTCTTTCTTCCAGCATTCTGAGAGCTTTGGTTCCCATGTATGTTAAAATCAAGAAGATTAATCCGGCTGCAAAATAAAGGGGTAAATGCTCGTATGTCCTCGAAGCAACAAAATGAGCACGCGCCATCATCTCCATAACGCCCAGGGCATAGGCAACGGCAGAATCTTTTAAAATTATGGAATATTCATTGGACCAGCCTGGAATAGACAACCGTAATGCCTGTGGCAAAATGATAAATAAGATTGATTTCCCATCACTCATGCCGAGGGATCTGGCTGCCTTGAGCTGTCCTTCAGGTAAGGATAAAATGGCTCCCCGAAATATTTGAGACTGATAGGCAGAACTGATGAGACCGAGAACGATGGTAGCTACAGAGAAAGCAGAAAGATTAATTCCCAGCAAAGAAAAAAGTCCAAAGTAAAAAAGGAACAGAAGGACGAGAAGAGGTACACCACGAAAAAACCATACGTAGATTCCAATCAGATATCGAATATAGGAGTTGCCATAAACCTGACCAACAGCCAGGATAATGCCAATGGTCAAGCCCAGTCCCAGGGCTCCGCAAACCAGTGCCATCGTCACGAGTGATCCCTCGAGCAGGTACGGCAAAGCCTCATAGATTGCAAGTAAGCCTTCTGTCATCCTGATATTATTGTCCCTCTCGGGGACTGTGAGAAAAAATCCTCGCCTTCAGGCGAAGACATCAGTTTGTTAAATTCGGGTTTCGGATAGCGAAAATCGAAAACCGGATAACGTTTTACGAATTGCGAGCTTCGGGTTTTATAATCTTCAGCCGTGTTTCAGCAGTAAACCAGGAGCTGGCGCCTTGCAGGCGGTGGAGCCTTCATTTCCCCTGTCATATCGATTGTATAAAACCTGGAAGGCATCAGGAATGTATCCTGATGCCTTCCAGTAATGGAAAAATGATTCAAATGAGCAGAGTATCAGGGTTCATATTTCTTTATTAGCTCATCCCAGTAAGGAGAAGCCATCAGACGGCGCAGTCCTTCATTCATAGTTTTAAGAAGTTCCTTGTCCTCCTTGCGGACGGCATATGCGAAATCTTCATTCGGCATACCAAAGGTTCCGACAATTTTGACGGGTTTTTTCCGCATTGCATCTTTAGCCGGTGCATCGTCCATGGCGGCGGCAACGATACGTCCGTTTAGCACATCCTCAACGGCGAGGGGGGCTGAATCATATTCGACGAGCTTGAAATTCTTTCCCTTTTTAATCAGGTTTTCTTTCATCCATTTGGCTTCCGACGTTCCTCTCTGGACACCAACTTTATTTCCATTGGACAAAAGTTCATCCACAGATTTGTTGCAATCCTTGGGGGTCACAAGCACCTGGGCAATAACCCAATAGGGGATGGTAAAATTCACCTGTTTCTGCCTTTTTTCCGTTACGCTCATTCCGGATGCGATCATGTCAATCTTCTTTGCCTTCAGACTTGGGATAATGCCATCCCAATCCATAGGCTTGTGTATTACTTTGAAGCCCATTTGTTTGGCGATCCAATCTACAGATTTTACATCAAATCCATCAGGAACACCGTTTTTGTCTACATATGCAAATGGAGGGAAATTAGCATCGATGCCGTTGATATAAACTTTCTCCTTTGCGAGTGTATCCGTTACATTTGTTAAAAAAAACATTGTTAACAGTAAAGCCAAACACCATAGAATTTTCTTACCCATTTACCTGTTCTCCTCTCTTGTAATGATATTTTCATTTTTCAGACCACTATCATGCTGTTAAAGGAAACCAATCCATAGCAACCCAACATAGACAAAATCATGTTATGTGTCAAGCTTGAAGCAATTATCATAGGCACTTAAACCAGAATCGGATATTCAAGCTCCTGATTTTTAATCCCTGTAAGAGCACTTTCCTTCTCCCAGATAAAGCCCGAATAAATATGGCTTCTGAGAGAGAAAAGCCATGGCTTCACTCTCCACTTCTTCTTCAGCAAAAGCTATACTATAACGCCAGGTCTGATAGTCAAAGGTCAGGCTGCGAGCAAAATAGAGAGGTTTCAGTGCGTTAATAATTTCACCCTTTATCTTTTCTGAAGCTCCATCGAAAAGAAAGAGGAGTCCGTAAACCATCTGAGACCAGAGCATGATGTCCACATCGTAATTATCCATGTTAAACATGTTGTCAATTTTCTTATAGGCATATGGACTCAAATACTCGTTCACCAATTTGTGATATTTTTTATACTCCTTACGACAGTCCTGCTTTAGTTTCAGAATATCAATATCGAGTGACTGGGTCTCCATCAGTTTCTCTGAACCATAGCACTCTATTCTTCGGACAGTGGTTTGCCAAAAGATATTCGAGCTCTCTTTTAGCCTGGCATCCAGCCATTCACATCGATACTTAATTAAAGTCGAAAAGAGGGTGTATACAACCTCTTCAAACATCCTGCCGAGTTTAGGATTGCTGGCATTGTGGATCTTGGTCCCCAATCCCGCCTGACAGATTTTGAAGTCACCAAACAGTGCATTCAGTGACATAAAAACATCGATGCCGTACTGTCGCACCATATCATCCCATGACTGCTCAAGCCAGTATGAACATAACCCCGGAGAAAAGGCGAAATCTCCTCCGATGGGCTGGCGGATATTAAAGCCTGTGAGGGAAAAAACAAGGGGATAACAAAAGTGATTCGTGATGGTTCCGTCAAATTGATGCCTCGAATACAGAGGAGTAACCAGATCATATCCTTCTTTGACAGGATAGCCGAGATATTTTATCCATTCCGGGGTGATGGACCGAATATCTGCATCGACAACAATAGTAATCCTGGCCCCTGCTTTCTTACAAAAGTGAAAGAGATTCCAGAAATTATTTCCCTTACCTTTTACCCCTTCCGATGTGGAAATATATTTTTTCTTTATTTCAGAAGGAACCCTGGCAGCAAAGAAAGCCCCTTTTGTATCGTCAGGACTGTTGTTATCACAATTAACAATAATACATCTTGAATTCGGGAAATACTTTGCAAGGCCCAGCCCAGCCATCGAGACTACATGACCGATGGTCTTCGACTCGTTATATGAGGGGATACCGACCACTACATCGTATTGATCTTTCATAATTACTGTTTAAATTTCAATTATCTTTTTTGGATTTTCTTCCTGATCTACTGGTGTAACCCTATAGTGTGTTTATGAATCAGCTCTTTATGACAAGTATAGGTCTTTTAACGCTTTTTACCAGTTTATACGAAACAGATCCCAGTAACATTTTGTCAATATTACCTTTCCCATGAGACCCAATAACAATTAGCGAAACATTTTCCTCATCTGCCACCTTCAATATTTCGTTATATGGTCCGCCTTTCTCGATCCTCAATTTGACTTCAAGACCAACTTCTTTCAGTTCATTCATTGCATGACTCATTTCGCCTTTTGTTTTTTTCTCCAGATCTTTCATGATTCCCGGGAGATCTTTCTTGGCAAACCGGGCCAGATCATTGAGGCCTCTTCTGTCAATAACATGGAGAACAATTACCTCTCTTGCTCCGGCACCTTTTAACTGCTTGATAAATTCCAGGGCCTTCAGGGCCTCATCTGAAAAGTCCGTCGGATACAAAATTTTCTCAAACATTGTCATCCTCCCTTAAAATCAAGAATTGTTCATTTTTTACTATCGTTCTATCCGCTGCCGGCAGTCTTTCTTATGAAGTTGCCGGATCGAGACTTGAGTTTACCTGTCCGTTGGGTTAAGTATCACTCGGTACCAGCTTCTTTTTTATCGCCAAATGGCCACTTGATACCCTTTGGAAGTTTAAACAAAGATTCTTTATCTGAGCCCTCGGCTTTTTCACCTGCCGGAAGATTACCATACAGCGCAATGATACTTGCAACCTTTTGGTAACCGTCAGGGATTTTGAAAAGCCTGGCAGACTGGCGACCCGGTTTAATATTCCGCAATTCCGTGATATCTCCATCTTTGCTTTTTGTTCTAATAGGCATTTCCAGTTTATTTGAAACCCATATAGTGGAGTGGCTTTTTCTCTTGATGCCCATAAACGATACGGTGGTTTCAATACGCTTTTTACGGCACTTGAAGCCGTTTACCGTCTCGGTACCCAAAATTTCCTCATGCTGACTAACGCTCTGATTCAAGGCCTTCTTCATCTCTTCTTCATTAATCGGCCTCTCGAAGTACTTCTTGTCTTTCGGGTTGAGCATCCAGTGGACCTTGAGGTCTCTTCGGAAAATCATAATCATATTCCCCTCATCTTTCGGAGATTGCATATCCATCCGGATTTTGTCAGGAGTCATGTATAATTTGCCGACATTAAGCGCCTTACCGCTCGGGTCGATGGATACCTGATCAGCGGAAAAGCTTTTTATTTTTGCGCAGTATCCGCATGTTGTCCAACTGAATAAAAGTGCCAGAATTACAAAGCAGATAACCCACCACTTTTTTCTGAGAAAAATGTTTTTACGCATTTTTTGATCCCCCCGTATTTTCGTTTAATCAAAGAAAAACCGATATTTCTATCAGAACAAACATTACTGCTTATATCCATAAAGCACAATAGGAGAAAAAGCAACTGAAAGACTTACATTTTCTGTTCCACCACCTCATACAATCAGAACAATTCTTTAATATAAAAGAAAAGTACGACTCCGGAAAAGGCCAGTTTCAATCCAATGCCCACCATGATTCCTGCGAATACACCCCAGCCGGCTCGCAATGCCTCCTTTCCCCCCTTTCTTGCCAGGAGTTCCCCGGCTAATGCTCCCGCAAATGCACCGACGAACAATCCCAGGGGCGGGAAGAAGAAAAAACCTGTGAGCATTCCGATAATCGATCCCCCCACACCATATTTTGATGCCCCGTATTTTTTTGCCCCGCCGGCGGGAACTATATAGTCCAGAGCGGTAACTACTATCGTTAAGATTCCCATAATAATCAAGAATGTAACACTGAATACTTCCCAGTCCTTGGCATAGGAGAGAATAATTAAGGATAAAAAACTGAGAGAAGGCCCCGGGATGACGGGAAAGATGCACCCGATTAAACCGACCAAGGCAACAATTAGTCCTAAGATTATCAATGCGACCGTCAAATTTGATCTCCTGTTGAATTAATAAAGGGTAAAAATTAAGTTTAAGATTACAACAGACAGAGAATAACATAAATAGCAAAAAAGAAGTCCCGTGCTGGTTGTCCATCCGCCACCATAGGGAAGCCTGGACGAAGTACTGGGCAGATTTCATGCAGACTGCCGGAGTCTTCATGAAATCATCTCAACTCACCAGCCGAGGCTGGTAATCTGTGGTCATATCCATGAAAGTCCGGGCACAGCATTCATTGAAGAAAACCTTATAGTGCATTCATAATTCGTAAGCAAAACAACCCTGTTTATTTTGCAAGAATCTCTATTATATTCTGAGACAGGTCTTTCAGGTTGAATGGCTTCTGGATAAAACCATTGCAGCCACGGTTCAATATCTCGGTAGCCTGACCAGTTATGCTGTATCCGCTTGAAAGGAGAACCTTTATATCCGGGTTGATCTCTTTCAGCCGATCGTAAGCTTCACCTCCGCCCATCTCCGGCATGATCATGTCCATGATGACTATGTCAATCCTGTCCCGGTTTTCTTTGTAGACCTCTATTGCTTCTCTTCCGTTTCGAGCCGTTAATACCTCGTAGCCCAGTGTCTTCAACATCTCTTTACTGACATCGATAATCATCTCCTCATCATCTACAAAAAGAACCGTCTCATGTCCTGTCGGAATCTTTTCCTCTCTGATCTCTGCTTCCTGATCGCCGATCACCGCTTCAGATGCTGGCAGGTAGATGTTGAAGGTGCTTCCCGCGCCCTTTTCGCTGTAGACATCTATAATGCCGCCGTGATTTTTTATGATTCCATAGGCAGAGGCAAGGCCCAGGCCTGTACCCTTGACACTTCCCATTTTCTTAGAGGTAAAGAATGGATCGAATATCTTTTGCCTTGTGGCTTCATCCATGCCTGTCCCTGTATCTGTAACGGATATCTTCGCATAATTGCCCGGTTCAATGTTATGCGGTTTAGTGTATTTCTTGTCGATTGTGACATTCTCCGTCTGAAGATACAGTTCACCACCACCGGGCATGGCCTGTGAGGCATTTAGATAAAGGTTCAAAAGTACCTGTTCCATCTGTCCCTGATCCGCTTCCACCGTCCAGATGTCTTTCTGATATTTTTCGTGAATCGTAACCTCCTTCTTTGTGCGGCCAAAGATCTTAGAGGTTTTCCTGACAAGACTGTTCAGATCGGTTGGCTTGACTTTGTATTTCCCACCCCTGGCAAAACCCAGTAACTGGCTTGTGAGTTCTGCCCCGCTCTGGACGTGTTGTTCGATGGTTTTCAGCTTTTCATAATGTGGATGGCCTGGATCGATACCTAAAAGCATGAGAGAGACGTTTCCCTGCATGCCCATGAGGAGATTGTTAAAATCATGGGCGATGCCACCTGCTAATATGCCGATGGATTCCATCTTCCGGGCCTGATGAAGCTTGGTCTCCAACTCCAGCTTTTCTTCTTCTGCCAGCTTGCGTTCGGTGATGTCACGGGCGATGCCAAACCTGCCTGTTGGTTGCCCCTTCGTATCAGATAATGTGGTCACCAGGAATTCTACGGGGATTCTTTCTCCATTTTTGTGGACAAGGTCGGCTTCATAGGCCGGAGCAGCTTCACCTTTAATCCCTTTTTTGAAACGGTTAATAGTTGATTTTACCTGTTCAGGGGCAACAATATATGTAAAAGGACGTCCTATTAATTCAGAAGCAGCATAACCCGTAACCTTTTCAAGCGTTGGGTTAACATAAGAATATATTCCCCTCCTGTCCACTATGAAGACAAGATCTAATGTCGATTCAATGAGTGTACGGTATTTTTCCTCACTCAGTTGCACCGCCTCCTCCACCCGCTTGCGGTCGGTGAGGTCGCGGATAGATTCGATGGCACCAATTACATTCCCCTGGTAATCATATATGGGACTTGCCTTGCCCCAAAGAAACAGATTGTGTCCTTTCACTAAAGGAACATCCGTTTCGACAATGAGACAGTCTTTTTCCTTACTGATAAAGTGATACTTTTTCTCTATTTCTTCGTCGGATTTAAACACGAGATCAATCAATATGGGCCTTCTAACACCATAAAACGGGATAGCATATTCATAGTTTCCCTTGCCCAGCATGTCTTTGGCCTTTACTCCGCTCATCTCCTCAATCGCTCTGTTCCAGGCAACTACCTTGCCTTCAAGATCAATGACAAAGGTGGCATCGGGAAGAAAGTTAATGATGTCGGCATATAGTTGTTCCGATCTACGGAGGGACTCCTGGGTTGCTATCTTTTCCGTTATGTCCATGGAGTTCCCAAGGACGGCAGGTTTGTCATTATAATTGATGGATGTGACTGTCTCCATGATCCATCTTGTAGAATCATCTTTGGTGATGATCCTGAATTTGTAGGGAAAAGTGCGCTCACCTTTTAGCATCTTCCCGGCATTCTTCCGTGCTGTTTCTCTGTCTTCGGGGTGGACGATGCTTATAGATGTTTTACCGATCAGCTCCGCCGGTGTATAGCCGGCATAGGCCGCGGCATTGGAATTGAGGAATTGGAATATGCCGTCCTGTACCACGTAGACGCCGGCGAAGGATTTTTCTGCAAGTGTCTGGTAAAGATCTTCAGCCTCCTCAATCCCGGTTTCCGATGCTTCCAGTTCAACAATCTTCTGGCGCAATTCAACAAGTTCGTTTACAATCTGTTCTTTGGACCTGTTTTCGTCCTTCATCTTGTGCCTTTCAACAACATAAAATCCTGCTTGTTTTTACGGATATACTGGAAAAACAGGGACAGCCGTACGACGACACCCTTTTTTTGTGTTTTGTCCTGATTATAGGCGCACTGTGGTTGTGAAAACCGGATCAGAAGTGAACTTGAATATTATCCCTCTTTGCCCTTTCCTCTTTTATCGCATATATATACCAGTGAAAATTAGAAAATCAAGGAAAATCCAATTGTTCTATCGGGGTTACCTGCTGGGGGTCAGATCTTACAATACCACTTGGAAGTAATTCGGTCAACCGGCGATATGCCCTTACAGGAGACCCTCGAATTGGAAACAGAGAGAGCTGTTACTCTCATTACATCCGGGGAATGCTATCATGGCATATCGGCTTTTTTATCAAAAGAGGACCCCAGCTTCCCGGACATAGAAGATGAAGGCATCTAATGAATTTGAGACCTTTGCAGAATGTTCAATGTTTCTTCTTCGAACTCACGCTTTGCCGCCACAACACCGAATTTTCTTTATCTTTTCGCTATTATTGACAACATGAAAAATACAATCACCGTAAATATTACGAGAAAGGACACAACAATAACACCATATTGAGACGCCTGTTCTAATCCATTGTACCACTCCATAAATTGAGAATAATATTGGTTGAAAAAATCTGTAATTTTGTCTATCATAAAGCCCTCTTATGTCCCGGATATTTTCTGTAATCATTCAATCGGAAATTATAATATATCGATTGTATTTTGTAGTAAAGATAAATATCAGGCATCTTAAAACCAGGATTTGAGGAGGGCAATAAATTGTTTCATGCCTGATATCGAAATCTATCAGTATTTTTTAATTTAAAATCATTATTGGTCATCTTTCAAGCAATTAACTATTGACAAACGATAATAAATTTTTATAATAGACGATTCGAACTTCATTCTAAAAGGATTTAATTATGTACGCAGTCATAAAAACCGGGGGGAAGCAGTATAGAGTTTCCGAGGGCGAACTCCTGAAAGTTGAAAAAATTGAAGGAAACAAGGGCGACACGGTATTATTCGATAATGTATTGATGGTCTCCAGGGACGGTGATATAAAAGTAGGAACTCCAGTTGTCGAGGGTGCGAAAGTTACCGGTGAGATTGTTACCGAAACGAAAAGTCCGAAGATAACCGTGTTCAAAATGAAAAGAAGGAAGGGTTATCGCAGAAAGACGGGACACCGCCAAAAATTAACAGTACTGAAAATCAAGGAAATTTCCATGTAACGGAGGATAGATAAAGATGGCACATAAAAAAGGACAGGGAAGTTCCCGTAACGGAAGAGATAGTCAGGGACAAAGACGGGGCGTTAAAGCATACGGTGGGCAAACTATTCCTGCCGGTTCTATCATTGTGCGTCAATTAGGAACGAAAATACACCCCGGTAACAATGTTGGTATGGGAAAGGATTACACCATCTTTGCAAAGATTGACGGAGTGGTCAAATTTGAAAGGAAAGATAGAACCAGAAAAAAGGTCAGTGTATACCCTTGCTAAAAGAATAAATAATCCTCTTTATTCTTTGTGTACCTGGAACTGATAAAATTAAGCGAATAGATGAAAAGGTGTTAGTTGGATGTTCGATTTCATAACTAACACCTTTTTTGGTTTTAAATCATGAAATTTATCGACGAAGCAAAAATCTATGTCAAGGCTGGTGATGGCGGAAGAGGCTGTGTAAGCTTCAGAAGGGAAAAAAATATTCCCAGGGGGGGACCCGATGGCGGAGACGGCGGAAAAGGCGGAGATGTTATCATCAAAGCGTCCCGGGGCTACAGAACACTTCTTCATTTAAAATTCAATCAACATCATGTCGCGAAACGGGGGAGTCATGGAGAAGGAAGTGATCGGACGGGCAGAGGCGGCAAGGGTGTGGAGGTTGTCCTTCCAGTTGGGACAATAGTTAAAGACATTGACACGGACGCCGTGCTGGCGGATCTTACTGAAGATGGCCAGACATATCTGGTTGCAAAAGGAGGAATCGGAGGACGGGGGAATGCCAGATTTGCAACTTCGACAAACAAGGCGCCTCGTTACGCCCAGGATGGCGTAGAGGGAGAAAAAAAATGGGTTAATCTGGAATTAAAACTACTTGCAGATGTTGGAATTATAGGCTTCCCCAACGTTGGGAAATCAACTCTTATATCAAAAATCTCCGCAGCAAAACCCAAAATTGCAGACTATCCATTCACTACACTGACGCCAAATCTCGGGGTTGTCAAATACGGCGATTTTGAGAATTTCGTCGTTGCAGATATTCCCGGGCTGATAAAGGGGGCTCACCTCGGTATGGGGCTGGGCACGAAATTTTTACGTCATATTGAAAGAACGTCCCTGCTGCTGCACATGATAGATATTTCAAAAGAGTCATACAGCAGTGCATGGGAAGACTTTGAAACTATAAATAAAGAGCTTGTACGTTTCAGCCCGTCTGTGGCAGAAAAGAAGCAGATAGTGGCCATTAATAAAATGGACCTTCCCATAACAAGGGAGAGAATAAATACGGAAATAGAATTCTTCGAAAATAAGGGTATAAAGATTTTTCCCATTTCAGCAGTCACCGGAGAAGGAAAAAACGATTTGATATGGGAAATAGCAAGAAATATGAAGTCTTATAAGGATCAGGGATCGTAATGGGTAAAGAAAGAAAAGAAATATTAAAAGATGCCAAAAGGGTTTTGGTCAAAATCGGAACCGGTGTCTTAACGGGGAAGAATGGGCTTGACCGTGAGATCATAGACCAGTTGGTCGATGAAATAGCAGAACTTACGAAACAGGGTTATCAGTTCGTTGTTGTGTCTTCGGGTGCCATCGCTTCCGGTATGCACAGGATGGGATTTAAGAATAAGCTCCAGAGTCTCCCGCAGAAGCAGGCCGCGGCTGCCGTCGGACAGGGAAGGTTGATGAGAGTTTACTCCAACGCCTTTGGTAAACATGGATTGGTGGTAGCACAGATTCTCCTTAATATGAGCGATCTAACGGACAGAAAAAGATTTCTCAACACGCGCAACACCCTCTCGGAGCTTATGGGATGGGGCGTAATTCCTATCATCAATGAGAATGATACCGTCGCTGTAGAAGAAATAAAATTCGGAGATAATGATAATCTTGCCGCCATGATGGCCAATATTATGGATGCAGGCCTTCTGATTAATCTGACTAATATCAAAGGTCTGTACGATAGAGATCCCAAAAGTGCAGATAAACCAAAGTTGATTTCTCTGGTCAAGGAAATAACGGATGAAATTGAAGCTGCTGCTTCATCTGAGGCGGACCCCGTGGGAATGGGCGGAATGAAAAGCAAGGTAATTGCCGCAAAAAAAGTTACCGCTTTCGGTATTCCCTTCATCATTGCTCCGGGGAAAAGAAAAGGGGTCATACACGATATATTTTCGGGCAAAAATATCGGCACCCTCTTTCTCCCCATGTCGGAGCATTTGAAAAGCAAAAAGTACTGGATAGCTTTTACTTTAAGATCACGAGGGAAAATCTACATCGATGACGGTGCGAGAGATGCCGTTATGTTCCAGGGGAAAAGTTTGCTGCCTTCCGGTGTTTTAAGGGTTGAAGGGGATTTTTGCGTCGGGGATCCCGTGACCTGTATAGATACAAGCGGAGCAATCATTGCAAAGGGATTGGTAAACTACAATTTCGAGGATGTAGAAAAGATAAGAGGATTGAAGACATCCAAGATCAAACAGGTACTTGGAAGCAATCCCTACGATGAAATCATTCACAGAGATAACATGGCCGTGTCAAAACAGATGAAAAAAGGACGTGAGTAAAAGTAATAATTTTGAATTCTTAATGCTTAATTTTGAATTAATAATTGAAAGTTGTGTTTCCTCTACCAGAAATAGTGTGGATCAATCTTCCCTTTAGTGCTCAATTTAATCCCTTCTAACCGCAGGAGAGCTTCTTTCAACTCTCGTCCGCCTCCGAAATTGCCCGGATGTCCTGTGGATTTCACGACACGGTGACAGGGCAGGGTAATGGGAAAGGGGTTTCTGGCGAGGGCCGTTCCTACTGCCCGGGCTGCTCCGGGAGCGCCGATTTTACCAGCCAGTTGGCCGTATGAGACAACCTTTCCCCTGGGGACCTGGCTTAATTTAAGCAAAACCCTCTTCTGAAAGTCATAACATTGTTCCATGTCGAGAGAATCCAGCGAGAATTCGACAGTGTGTCCCTTCAGGTACTCCCGAATCTGGGAACAAATCTTGTCCGGATTATTTTTTGGCTCTTTTACGGCACCGGGATATTCACTGTTTATTACTTCATCCATTGCCCCATCTTTTTTTGGAAGAAAAATGCGCACAACGGACGGGGCAACATTGTTTCGAGCCCAGACAATTCCCACATCACCAAGAGGTGACGGTATTAACTCGTAGAAAAATGATATATTCATGGAACATTCAGGCAAAGCTATTATCCTCCAAGATCACGTAAAATTACCTGTACTCCGCTAATTCCAATAGTGTCCCGTCCGGGTCAAGGAAATAACAGAGTATTTTGTTTCCGGAGTCGTGGCTTACAACATCTGAAGGCACAGCAACCGGTTCGCTAACCATTGTTACTCCCGCCTCTTTCAAGCGCTCTGCCGATGAGTGTATATCATCGACACGCAGGGCGATATGCCGCAAGCCTGTTGTGTTTGCTGTGGAGTTTTCCGAAAACACTTTGCCGTGAGGCGAAATATAACAAAGTAGCTCCAATCGGGGCTCTCCGGCAGGCGCTGCTATGAAAACAACCTCAGCCTTAACATCCTGAAGGCCAACAACTGATTCAATCCATTTTCCTTCAAGACGCGCCCTTCGAATTTCTCTGAATCCCAGCAATTCCGTATAGAATTTGACCGACCTCTCCAGGTCGGAAACTACGATGTTGATATGGTCAACGGCACTGATCATGATTCAGTCACCCCCTGTGCTATGAATAAATGTGAACCCGCCCCTGATTTTTCGTTAAGTGCTAATGCCGAGTTGACGTGCAAATTTTAGCATCATAACGGGCAAGAAACAACTGGTTATCTTCAGCCCTATCGCTATTTGTTCCGATGTGAACCCGTCCCTGATTACGGACGAACCTGATCTATAAGACGTATATTGGAATTTGGCTTAAATTTGTTCTTGACGTTCATAATTGAATTTAGTACTGATTTTTATAAGTTACATAGTTTATTATTTTGCAAAAAGCCAAACTCGGTGATTCTGTCATTTCGACCTTAGGGAGAAATCTTATTTTTTCATTCTGTTTGGGCCTAAAGATTTCTCGTTTCGCTCTAAATGACCCCGCTGGTGGCGGAGAGACCATCATGTTTTCTGTATTAAGCCTTTATTATAGCAATAGACGGAAAATAATGCCGTATATATACACCAATATCACGGAATTTATTTCGGTCTATTGATAATATTGGCTGCGAATAATCGCATAAGGATACTCATATGGATCTTTTAGAGGAACTAAAAAAACTTACTGCGAAATTTGATCAAGTAGGGATTGATTATGCTCTTTGTGGAGGTCTGGCTTTAGCCATATATGCCCGCCCAAGGGCAACGCTTGATATTGACATTCTAATCGAATTTGAATCTTTATCAAAAGCTGAGGATGCAGCTACTGCTTTGGGCTTCACTATCCGTGCCGCACCAATGGAATTTCAAAATGGTAAAGTGAAAATTAATCGACTTGCAAAAATCGACAAAGATACAGGAGAAACGCTGGTATTGGATTTACTGATCGTAACCCCGGCTATCCGAAATGCCTGGGAAAGTCGCCGTACGGTGGAGTGGGATGAAGGACTGCTCAAGGTTGTTTCTCCAGAGGGGTTGATTTTTCTAAAATCACTTCGTAGAAGCGGGCAGGATAAGGACGATATTGAGTATCTTAGGAGTATTACTTATGAAGATTGAGATGAGTCCACGTGCTGTTACGATGCGATTAAAAATGGTGAATCAGTTAAGACTAGTATGCCTTTCTTTAGCTGATTCCAGCGAGGGCAAAAAAATACGTAAAAAATATTCAGCCAATAAATTAGTACAGCGGACCTCGCAAGCGCTCGGCCGCTGACCAAATCGTTAGGGTGGACCGCTCGGAAATATGGGGGAAATATGGGAAATATGGGGACACTTCCCCTATTTTATTAAAGAATTTTTGTTGAATGATTGCAAAAAACCGAGAAGTGCAAAACGTTCGAAAAAGAAAATTGTAAATTAATATAGGAAGGGTTCCTTTAATGCCAAAAATGAATGAAATTGAAATAAAATTTACTCCTCAAGAAAGAGATTTGATCGTTGATCAAACCTTTGCAGACCCAGGACTTACAAAAAGACTAAAAATTGCAGAGATCAAGGGAAAACATCTAATTGCAAAATATTCAATTCATGATCTTGATGATTTGTTAGGATTTATAGCTGCAGAGGTAAATCATACAGATGATAAAAAAATCGGTAAGAAACTTGATAGGGTATTTGAAAGACTGACTCGAATTCTTGAGAAAGAAATCGATAATCAATAAAATTCATTTCAGTTACATGCTGTTGGTAGGGACGCGCAAAGGACCGTGCGCCCCACAGCAGCAGCGGAATTCGGATTTGAAAGGATATCAGATTGAAAGTTTATTGTATTAAAGCAGCTCTTTTTTATAACAAAAGAATCTATAGAAATATCGAAATTCTTGAGAATCAAAGCTTAGCTGATTTGCATGATTCCATTTTTGAGGCATTTGACAGGTATGATGAACACCTCTATTCGTTCTTTCTGACGGGAAAAGCTATAAAAAGTACGCGAAAAATCTACGACTTTCCTGAAGTAAGTCACCCGATGAACTTGGAAGATCTTACCGGTTTCACACACAAGAAAAGATACAACGCTGAAAAGACGAAAATTCGGGATTTAGATTTAGATGAAAAGGGTAAATTCTACTACCTCTTTGATTTTGGAGATGATTGGTGGCATGAATTAAGTGTTTTAAAAATTGAAGATGCATCTGGCTCAAAGGGATATCCCAAAATTACAAAAAAAGTTGGAGATTCGCCAGAACAATATCCAGATTATGAAGACGATTATGATGAGGATGATGATTTTTAGCTATTTGTCTTCTATGCTTTTATCTGTAAATATATTTTGAAAACGAGGAATCCGAAATGTCACCAATTCAAGACCATGTCGCACCTCTGGTTTCTTCCGTCTGGTTTCGTTTTACTTTCCTGCTGAATTCGCCAGAATAAAATCACCTAATAAAAAACCCACCTTTTGCGCAAGTGACCTGTCGACACCCCCAAAGCTATATGCGGATGAGAAGGCATTCGGTGCTCCTATCAATTCTTTTTGTACAATTAACGTACCGTCAGCATCTGTGAGTTTAACGTCTATATTCATGTTGGATCGTCCTGCAAGTGCCCCGGCCCAGAAGCGAGCCGCCCCGCCGACAATTCTTAAACTCGTGACATTCACATCCACATACATGGTCGGTCCCGTATATGAATTACCGCTGTCCCGCTCTATTTTATTATAGATACGTTTCAGCTGGAGATAATCGATTGCACTCTGCCTGCATTCCATCATCGGTCCCTCAGGGGCCTTAACACCGGGATTTGCCGTAAAGTTTCTGAAGATGACGTTTTCGTACTTGAGATTTGCCTTTATGTCTGCGACCGATACTTCCTGTACAGGTGTTCTCACGGCACATGCGGTTACAAAGAAAATACAAGCCACTGCTAGAATGTAATGCTTTACTGACGATCTCATATTATGCTCCTTCCTTCTCTAAATATGTAATTGTTTACTACTGTCCCAACGTTATAGTTGATAAACGTTATAACAATGTAAAAACATACAATATTTAGTGAAAAATGTCATTAATCAATTTGAAATTTTCTTTTCCTGAATGTCATACTTCTGCATCAGTTAAGCAGGAGAGGACATATAAACCCGGGGAAAACAATATTTTTACAACTAATGGAATTCCTTCCTGTCCACGAATTTAGCAAATGCGTCGCACGATACAACGGCAATTAAGGCGTACACGTTCTGATCAGGATGGCGAGAAGTTCCGCATTGTTCAAGATATGCTCGCCATACTTCAGCAATTTTTCTCCTGGCCGATCACTTTCTGACCAGTTATGGGTGGAAACAGGATACTGTGCTTTATCTTTTTTCTTCATATCTTCATGGCAATGTATAGTTATACGATCACAAAAGCACAATAGAGAGACACTGATACTTTGTCAACAAGTGTATTTTTTCGCCCCTATATCATTGGTTGTGAAACCTTTGATGATTTTCTGGACACACGACCTTACAGTAAACTTAAGGAACTGAGGCAGATGGATGGTGTGCAGCCGATACTTATAGACTGATTATTGTTCAACTAAAACAGATTAAGCCACCAAACAATATCTTAAGGAGGAAATAATGTCTGAGTAAATTGGGACAGCGACCATTTTCTGCTGAAAAAAGTCGCAGTCCCAATACTGTCCGGTATGAATATTGCTTTCCCCTGTAGGGCCCGTTCCCCGAACGGGCCGATATCAACGGGCCGATGAGGGCATCGGCCCCTACAAATGCTGGGTGGCATGGACAAACTTGTTTGTCCGTGCATATGATGACGATGCGGACAAATCCCACCATTTGCGGGATCCATGTTACCGATTAAAGTAAAGGGGGAAACAAACGCAATATTCATACCGGACAGTATTGTCGCAGTCCCTATTTATTGCCTATTTATTGAACCTGGTGGTTCGGCTTTTTCTATCGCAGTTGATCTTTCCGGAATAATTGATCACTCTCATCAAACAAGATGTTCTATCAGGATCTTTATCCCGATACCGATCAGAATAAGACCACCGAGAATCCCGACTTTTTTACCCACAATTCTACCCAGGCCTTTCCCGAATAATATTCCAATTATCGTCATTATGGCGGCAACGATACCGATTACGATACTCGGATACAAAATCGTGATGTTTAAAAAGGCGAGGCTGAGCCCTACGGCGAGGGCATCAATACTGGTGGCGATCGATAGAATGATAAGGCTAATCCCTTTTGTTGGATCTGCCTGCGCAATCTTGCCATCGTCTTTCTTGAAAGCATCCCATATCATCTTTCCTCCGATAAATACGAGGAGGAAGAATGCAATCCAATGATCATAATTTATGATGTAATCTGAGATAGTCCTGCCGGCAAGCCAGCCGATGATGGGCATTAAAAACTGGAACAGGCCGAAATGAAAGGAAAGTCGAAAGACATGACCGAATGAAAGTTTCCTGATGACAACCCCTGCGCCTATGGCTACGGCAAAGGCATCCATCCCCAATCCGACGGCAATGAATAAAATCGACAGAAAACTCATTTAATATATGCTCTCCGCTTTATACTAAACCCAAAACACCTGATCCAAAACTATCTGGACTGTTTGTGAAAATGATTAAAAATCCTGTCGGCTGTTTCTTCGCCGATTCCGGGAATTTTCTCTAAATCTTTCCTTGATGCCTTTTTGATTTTTTCTACATCCTTGAAATAGCTGAGCAGCGCCTTTTTTCTGAAATCGCCGATTCCCGGAATTTCATCAACAATGGATCGAAAATCCATTTTTTCCTTCAATTTTCGATGGTATGATACGGCAAAGCGATGGGCCTCATCCCTTACTCTCTGGAGGAGAAAGAGTGCGATGGGATGCCGTGAAAGATATACGGGGTTTTTTCTGTCAGGCAGATACACCCGATCTTCTTCTTTGTGGATAATGGTTTTATTCTTTCCGGAGATCGAACGCGATTCCTTTGCCAGACCAATGACATCCATTTCTTTTATTTCCAGTTCCCGTAAAACATTGAGCGCTACATTAAGCTGACCCTTCCCGCCGTCAACAACAATGAGGTCAGGAAGATTCTCTGTATTCCGGTAACGTCTTCTTAAAACCTCATATATCATGGAGTAATCATCCGCGCCGATTACAGTCTGAATTTTGAAACGTCTGTAACCTGACTTTTCGGGCTTCCCTTCGAGAAAAGTTACCATTGATCCGACGGCGTACCTGCCACCCACATTCGATATATCGAAACACTCGATCCGGTGAGGCATCTTTTTCAAGTGAAGCCGCTCCGCTAAAACTTTAAGGGCTTTTTCTTCATCGGCTTCGTGAATCCTCTCCATATTGAAGGCATTTTCGGCATTATTTGCAGCTATAGTGAGAAGATTCACCCTTTCTCCTCTTTTGGGAACGATTACAGAAACCTTTCCACCCTTTCTTTTTTCCGTCAGCCATTCCTCAATGACCTTTCTATCCTCAATATTCTCAGGGATAATGATCTCGTGCGGGATAAATACCTCTCCGTCATAATACTGCTTCAGAAGAGAAGAAAGAACCTCCGACGAATCGACTCCTATTTTAACGAGAGGAAAATTCTTTATACCCAGAATACTCCCGTTTCTGATGTAGAGAATGCACATCTGGAGCTGGTTACCTGACCTGTAAACGCCAAAGACATCCTGATCCCTGAAGGACATGGAAACGGCCCTCTGCTTTTCAAGGGTTGTCGTGATGGCACTGATTCTGTCTCTTATTACAGTTGCCTCTTCAAAATTCAGATCGTCTGCCGTTGTCTTCATTCTTGATTTCAGTTCGGAGATCAGTTTTTTCCCATGGCCTTCCATAAAGAGGACGGCGTCTTCTACAAGTTTCTGATAATCTTCGCTTTCAACAAGATCGCAACATGGAGCAAGGCACCTTTTTATCTCAAATTCTATACAGGGCCTTGTTCTGGCGCTAAATTCCATATCCCTGCATGTTCGAAGGGGGAAAATCTGCTGGAGAAAATGGAGGGTTTCTTTTACTGCGGCACTGGAGGAATAGGGACCAAAATACTTCGCTCCGTCTTTTTTTATGCGCCTCACCAATTGAAAGGGGGGGAATTTTTCCTTGAAGTCTATCTTTATGCTGAAATAGTTCTTGTCATCTCTGAAATTGACGTTGTAGCGGGGCCTGTATTTTTTGATCAGGGTATTTTCCAGAATCAGCGCTTCTTTTTCCGTATCCGTAACGATAAATTCGAGATCATGAATTCTGGATACAAGAAAAGGAATCATAGGTCTTGAATCCTTCCCTCCGAAATAGGAACGGATTCTCGTCCTGAGATTTTTTGACTTTCCCACATAGATGACCTTATTATGTTCATCCTTCATGAGATAGACCCCCGTTATTCCGGGGGCGTTTTTTATCTTGTATTTCAAGGTATCCGTCATGATTATAAGAGACCAGGTTCTTCTATTCTCTCTGTAACTCTCTCTTTGATTTCCCGGCTCATCACGATGTCCTCCGGCCAGGGCCGCGGATGACCATCTTCCACTCCTTTTCTGGAAGCGTCAATTACCGCTCGATTTTCCCTCACGGTAATATCCCTCACATGCCTGTATTTTCTGCAACGTATAAATGACAGATGCCGAACCACAGGGGTAACGATTCGACGATTCTGAACCCCAGCTTCCTCATTTTGTATTCAAGTTCACCGGGTGAATCGAAGGCCATTACAGAATCCCTTAGATAACGGTAAGCTTCTCTTTTTCCCGAAATGATTCCACCCAGAAAGGGGAGTATTCTTTTGAAGTATACAAGGTATAATTGATTTATGAAATGTTGTTGTGGCAGGGAAAATTCAAGAACCGCCAGTTTCCCCCCCTTCTTGAGGACCCTGCTGCTCTCTTTGAACAGATTTTCCATATGGGCTACGTTTCTGAGTCCGAAACCGATCATGGCGTGGTCAAAAACACTCCCCTGGAAAGGCATGTGGCAGGCATCACCCTTCAAAAGGGCATACCGGTCGCGGCATCCTTCTTTGTTTCGCTTGTTTGCCGCCAGGCCAAGCATCTTCCCCGACAGGTCTACTCCCACGATTCGGCAACCGGCGTTTTTCTTCAAAGCCAGCATTGCCAGGCCGCCGGTACCGGTGGCAATATCCAGAATCACGTCCTTGCTTTTAATTCCGAGTGCCCTGACGGTTTTCAGTCTCCAGAGGGTGTCTATAGAGAGGGAGAGGCGCTGGTTCGCGGAATCATAGGTTGGAGCTATTTCGTCAAACATGCGCTGTATTGTCTTCGAACTCTTATCCAATGTTCTTATCCCCCCATCTGGTAATCAATGATTCTGTTGATTAATGGTCTTTTCACCCAATCTCTGCGTTATGCTCACAAAATAATCCTCGGAATATCAACTATATGCACCCCAAGGGCATTTCCTGCGGGGCACCTGCGGTTATTTTTTTCGCATGCCTTGATCTTGAACGAAAATCCTCATAAATCAACAGAATCATCAATTGAGTATTTCGAGGATTAAAATCTGAATCTGACGCAGAGATTGTGAAAAAAGGCCATTTCTGGATGACCACTAATTCAAATCACCTCTCTTATTTCCAGATCCAGTGCGGAGAGATCCTTGATTCTGTCTCGTATTCTTGCCGCTTCCTCAAATTCCAGATTCTTTGATGCTTCCTTCATTTGCCGGGTCAGTTTCTTGATCATGACGGGAATATCTTTTTCTGAAACGTACTCTTCCATTTCCTCCGCTACGGTCGAAATGGTCAGATAATCCGTCTCATACACGGAAGCGAGGATATCGTGTATTGATTTTTTGATGGTTTCAGGTGTGATCCCGTTTTTTCTGTTAAATTCCTGCTGTATTTTTCTGCGTCTTTTCGTTTCATCAAGACACGCCTGAATCGACTTTGTCACCGTATCGGCGTACATGATGACCTGACCATTTATATTCCTTGCAGCGCGACCGCTGGTCTGTATCAGAGACCGTTCGGAACGTAAAAAACCCTCTTTATCCGCATCCAGAATGGCTACCAGAGAAACCTCCGGAATATCCAGACCTTCTCTTAAAAGATTGACGCCGATGAGAACATCAAATTCACCTTTTCTCAGATCCCTGATAATACTCACACGCTCCAGTGTTTTAATATCAGAGTGCAGATACCGGACTCTGATGCCCAGTCCCCGGTAATATTCTGTGAGGTTTTCGGCCATCCTCTTTGTCATGGTTGTGACGAGAACACGTTCCTTTGCTTCGATCCGTTTTTTGATTTGGCCGAGCAGGTTGTCAACCTGGTGACTGGCAGGTTTGACGACAACCTCGGGGTCAATCAGCCCGGTCGGCCTGATAATCTGCTCAACAACCCTCCTCCCCGATTTTTCCAGTTCGTAGGCTGCGGGGGTTGCCGATACATAAATCTTTCGATAGAAAAATGCTTCAAACTCGGAAAACTCAAGGGGGCGGTTATCCAAAGCCGAGGGGAGTCGAAATCCGTAATTCACCAGAGTGTTCTTTCTGGATCTGTCCCCGTTATACATTCCACGCAGTTGCGGAACCGTTGCATGACTTTCATCAATGATAACCAGGGCATTCTCATGTAAATATTCCATAAGTGTCGGTGGCGGTTCCCCCGGTTTTCGACCGGTCAGGTGGCGGGAATAATTTTCGATACCCTGACAGTATCCCATCTCCTCCATCATTTCAATATCGAATCTCGTCCGCTGTTCGAGCCGCTGGGCCTCAAGAAGCTTGTTCTGTGCTTCCAGCTCCTTAAGTCGTATTTCCAGTTCTTCTCTTATTGCAGTAATGGCCCTTTTCATATTATTTTTCGTTGTTACATAATGACTGCCGGGATACACTGCAATTTTTCTGACTTTTTCGATCCTCTTTCCCCGCAGCGGATCAACGATCGATATGGATTCAACGGTATCTCCAAAAAATTCCACCCTGATAACCTGTTCATCCTCGTACGGGGGAAAGATCTCCACAACATCACCCCGGACGCGGAAGGTACCCCTGTGAAAATCCGTATCGTTTCGCCTGTACTGTATCTCTACCAGTCTTTTTAAAAAATCGTTGCGCTCAATTTCCATCCCCTCTTTCAGCGACACGAGCATCCCGTAATATTCATCGGGAGAGCCGATTCCGTATATGCAGGATACACTGGCCACAATTATGACGTCGCTTCTCTCAAAAAGGGAACGGGTGGCGGAATGTCGCATCCTGTCTATTTCTTCATTAATGGATGCGTCTTTTTCAATATATGTGTCGGTGCTCGGCAGATAGGCCTCCGGCTGGTAGTAATCGTAATAGCTGACGAAATACTCTACAGCATTATCGGGAAAAAGAATTTTGAATTCGCCGTAGAGCTGGGCTGCAAGAGTCTTGTTGTGAGCTATGACAAGGGCAGGTCTCTGTGTTTTTTCGATGACATTTGCTATGGTGAACGTCTTGCCTGAACCGGTGACTCCAAGGAGCACCTGGTGTTCAGAACCCTTTGCAATACCTTCAACAAGCTTCCCGATTGCCCGCGGCTGGTCGCCCCTGGGTTCAAAATCTGTAACTATATTAAGTTTGTTCATTTAATTTCTTGTGTTCTTTGCTAATAATGATTATGCTATCCGCGGAATTATAAGAACATTTAAACTGAATTGGCAAGAACTTCTATAGAAGCATGAGCAAATATAATTACAACTTGACAAATAATTTCAACTATGATCTAAAACTCTGCTTATAGATTTCGAGTGGGGTTCATTTTATGAAAAAGAATTTAACGCACAAAAGCAATCTCAAGAGAAAAAGGGTTCACGGATTTCGTTCGAGGATGGCCACGAAGGGCGGCAGAGCGGTCCTTAACAGAAGAAGAGCAAAGGGTAGAAAAAGGCTTGCCGTTTAACCAGTTACGTTAAAGACAAGTAAATGCGACCAGCGAAAATTAGAGTTTAGTCCTGCCGTTATAGAATGAAAACATATTCTTTTGGCAAAGATGAGAGAATACGTAAGAGAAAAGACTACTTAGAAATATATCAAAACGGGACAAGGATTGACTCGAAGAACTTCATCATCATTTTGAGTCGCAACCAATCGGGAACAAAAAGGCTGGGGATTACGGTTACCAAGAAGGTTGGGAATTCGGTAAAGAGAAACAGGATTAAGCGTCTATTAAGAGAATTTTTCAGATTGAATAAAGACAAGTTGCCTGATTCACAAGATATAGTAATCATCGTAAAGAAAGATATTCCTTTTCTCAAATATCAGGACGTTTGTGTGGAACTGGAAGATCTCTTTTTAGAGAGAGCTGATATTTGAAATAATGATTGCACAAATTTTGGAAAAGATTTTTATCTTTTTTATAAGATCTTACCAGATAGCTATATCACCCCTTTTCCCCCGTAGTTGCCGTTTTTATCCAACATGCTCCGAGTACACGGTAACAGCCATTAAACGTTTTGGCCCTTTCAAGGGTTTTTCCCTTGGCCTGAAGCGTCTACTTCGGTGTCATCCCCTAAATCCCGGTGGTTACGATCCCGTAGAATAATTGCAACGGGTTACGAGAACGGAGGTCTCTATATGGACAAGAGGACAATATTTGCTGTAGTCCTGTCATTATTGTTAGTGATGGGCTATCAATACTTTTTTTTGAAAAAACCTGTTCCCGAGCAACAGGGACTTACATCTGTGCAGGAATCGGGCGATATTACCGCTAATGAGGAAATAAAGAAAGAGAAAGTCATAACAGAGAAGGCCTCTTCTCCCCAAAAATCATTAGTAAGAGGGGAAGATGCCAGGGCTGTTGGAAAAGATATAAAAGTTGAAACTCTCCTTTATTCGGCTATCTTCAATACAAAGGGCGGAGCCCTTAAATCTTTCAAATTAAAAAATTACCGTAACAGTCTTGGTGAGGATTCTAAACTCGTTGAATTAGTGAATCTTAATGAAGACACGGATTATCCTTTGGGGGTATCGTTTCCAAAATCAAGTGTAGATATCGATCCGAATATGATTTTCAGAACAGATGAAACCTCCCTGGATCTCACTAAAAAAATGAATGAAAAAAAATTAATCTTTACCCGGTCATTTCCGGGAGAAATAAAGATTGAAAAGATTTACACCTTCTATCCGGAAAAGTACCTATTTGACCTCGATGTAAATGTTGAAAACTTGTCTAAGGGCATCATCAAAGAAAGCGCACTCCTCAGCTGGAATCAATATGTTGACCCTGAAATCAAAATAGACAGTTACAGTCATGAAGGTCCTGTATTTTATTTAAAGGATAAAATTCATACCGAAAAAATCAAAAAACTCGGCCCCCCAGAGGTCTTCGGCCCTGATGTGTCGTGGGGAGGGTTCGAGAGCAAGTACTTTATAGCTTCCTCTATACCTCAGCAACCCACGCTTACGAATCTTGTTATATCCAAAGACTCAAGAAGTCTCGTTTCTGTAAATCTGGAAGGTCCTAAAAACATTATTTTGCCAGGACAATCCGGTACGTTTAAGTATGCTTTATACCTTGGTCCCAAGGATTACAATGTTCTCAAAGTAGAAGGGGTGGGGCTTGAAAATTCTATCAACTTCGGTTCCTGGATAAAGTGGCTTGCCCTGCCGCTTTTGGCATGTCTTAAATTTATTTACCAATACATTCATAATTATGGCCTCGCAATTATTATAGTGACATTATTGGTAAAAATCATTTTCTGGCCCCTGGGCAATATAAGCTATAAATCCATGAAAGGAATGCAAAAACTTCAGCCAAAGATCAATGAAATTCGTGAAAAGCATAAGGGCGATAAACAAAAAGTAAATCAGGAAGTCATGGCGCTATATAAAGCATATAAGGTAAATCCCATGAGTGGATGCCTCCCCATGTTGATCCAGATTCCCGTGTTTTTCGGCCTTTATAAGACGCTTCTCTACTCAATTGAACTTCGCCACGCACCCTTTCTCTTCTGGATACAGGATCTGTCTGCCAAAGATCCTTATTATATTACACCAATTATCATGGGAGCAACCATGTTCCTGCAGCAAAAGATGACTCCCCAGCCCGGAGGGGATCAAATGCAGGCAAAGCTCATGCAGTGGATGCCCATCATCTTTACATTCATGTTTTTAAACTTTCCATCGGGATTGGTGATCTATTGGCTGTTTAACAATATTTTGAGCATCGGCCAGCAGTACTATGTCAATAAGCGCGCGACCTAAAACGAGGCAACTAATATGGATGCGAAAACTGTGAAGATAGAAGGAAAAACTATTGATGATGCTATCGAAAAAGCATGCAAAGAATTTAATCTGCCAAGGGAAAAATTGAATATAGAAATCATGTCAGAAGGTTCCTCTGGCTTTTTCGGCCTGGTAGGATCAAAAAAGGCTTGTATCAAGGCCAGTATCATGTCCATCGATCTTGACATAGAAAGTTCCCTAAAAGAAAAGATGGAGCAAACCGTCAAAGATTCAGATTTGCAGAAGATAGATTCACCGGGGATCAAGGAATCTGAAGAAAATCTTGCAATGAGAGCAAGAGAAAAACTCGATGGCATACTCAAACGAATGGGACTCGATTATCCGGTGCAGGTAGAGGAAACATCGGAATCCATCACTTTAGAAATTGAAGGGGACGGCAGTGGTCTTCTCATAGGCAGAGGGGGGCAGACACTGGACGCCCTGCAGTATCTGGTAAATAAGGCAACAAATAAAAATGGGAAAGAACGGAAAAGGATTATTCTGGATACGGAAGATTATAGAAAGAGAAGAGAAAAAACCCTCATCGCACTGGCAGAAAAACTTGGAGAAAAAGTAAAAAGAACGAAAAAGCCCGTTACTGTTAACCCCTTAAATGCCCATGATCGCAGAATAGTTCATATGGCCCTGCAAGATGACAGGCAGCTAATCACAAGGAGCCGTGGAGAGGGAACCTTCAGAAAGATTATTATATTACCTGTCAAAAAGGGATAGGGTGCTGGATATTTGAGTTTTTGAACTTGATTGCACCGGTTTAAGTGTACTTTTTTAGCCACAGACGCACACAGGCTGACATGGACTTCTTCCTCTGGGTCAACGCTACATTAGTTTTTAAGTCCGTGGCTAACTTGAAACTTGAAACTTGAAACTTGAAACGATTACAAGAAGATACAATAGCAGCCATAGCCACACCTCGTGGCGTGGGCGGCATAGGGATCATACGGGTCAGTGGTCCGAAGTCAGAGAAAATCGGACATCTTCTGTTTAAACCAAGGGGAACCCCTCCCCGTTTTTTCAAAAGTCATCACCTTTACTACGGAGATATTGTATCACCCACGACGGGTACCATTCTCGATGAGGTTCTGCTTTCTGTTATGAGAAAACCTCTCTCCTATACGGGAGAGGATACTCTGGAAATTAATTGTCATGGTGGGCGGGTCGTCCTTGAAGCAGTCCTTAATGAGGTCATAAAGACTGGTGCACGTCTCGCGGACCCGGGAGAATTTACTAAAAGGGCTTTCCTCAATAACCGGCTTGACCTGTCACAGGCTGAGGCGGTAATCGACCTTATCCTGGCTAAAACAGACAGGGGACTTGATCTTGCTCTTTCCCACCTCAGGGGAAACCTGTCAAAAAGGATAAATGATCTTCGCTCTTCCGTGATCGATCTCCTTGCAAATCTTGAAATATCTATTGATTTTACTGAAGAAGATATTCATGTTTCACCGATCTCGGAACTCTCGGATTCCGTCCAGCGCATCATAACGTCCATTAACGAGATTCTTTCGACATACGATGAAGGAAAAATATTGAGAGAGGGTTTGTCCGTTGTCATAACGGGAAAACCGAACGTTGGAAAATCAAGCCTCCTGAACAGACTTCTTGAGGAAAACAGGGCCATAGTGACCTCCGTGCCCGGGACTACAAGGGACTTTATTGAAGAGGTGATTAATATAAAAGGAATCCCGGTGAAATTCGTTGATACAGCGGGAATCAGAGATGTTGAAAATGTCATAGAACGAGAAGGGATCAGGCTGGTCTGGGAAAAGGTTGCATCGGCGGATGTGGTCATTATACTCCTTGATGGAAGCACAAATCTGACGGAAGAAGACATAGAAGTTATTGAAAAAAATAAAGGGGGATTCATTATACCGGTCATCAACAAGAATGATCTTTCCCCAAAGCTGAAAGACAGTGATCTCAACAAAATACTTCCCGGGTTTAAACCATTACGGATCTCAGCAAAATATGGAGATGGCATCCCTGCCCTGAAGGAAGAAATTTATACCCGAACGCTTCAAAACAATCAGGGTGATCTTCAGCCGGATGTCATACTGACAAATCTTCGCCACAAGATCGCCCTTGAAGAGGCAGCCGGTTTCCTTGCAAAAGCGAAGGAAAATGTTATCCAGGGATGTTCCCCTGAATTAGCTGCCTTTGATGTGAGAGAGGCTCTCGAAAGCCTGGGTGAAATTGTGGGAGAAACAACAAACGAAGAAGTTTTAGACAGAATCTTCTCAACATTCTGTATCGGAAAGTAGGGAAACACCCACCGCATGGTAGATTAATTTTGAGTGTTGAATTATTAATTAGATTTGTAGCCAACCAATTATCTAATGATGAAACAATACGTTCATGAAGAGTTAGGAAAAGAAGTACGGTCTATTTCCGGAGGCTACACTCTTATCGAAGAAGAACGGCTGCGCTACAGGGAAAGGGAAGTGCTCTATGTGGTCGGCGTGGCCGAAGTGGATAATTCCTGCTGTGGCACAGGCGGTTGTCGCTTTATCAATGTTCCCGGTTATGTTGTTTCCTCGAAGGGGGAAAAAGATGATTCCGGCCTGACCGTAAGCGAGGTCGAGCCGATAACAGAAGAAGGGGAACGAAAAGAAATAAAAAATCTTTTAGATAAGAAATACCCCCATTCGCAAATACATTTTTAATCCTGTCAATAGCCTGCTGTAACCGCGTTCCTGTTAAGATGTAACCATTCTCTATCCCTTCACCTTCTCCCACCAGGAGGAAAATTCGTTACCGGAAACAACTTGTTGATGTATTTGGTAATATACTGTAAATTTCCTATGGTAAGTGATCAAATCAGCAGGATTCTCCAATCCAGTTAAGGGGTTTATATGATGAGTGAGTCTATTAAAATCACGCAATTGGTTCTACCGTTGGCCTTCCTTATAGGCGGGTTTGTGGTCGGGCTGATCTTTGAAAAAATTATCCTTACGAAACTCAGAAAAATGGCTGAAAAAACGAAATGGGAAGGTGACGAAATATTGATCGCTGCGCTGCGTGGCAGGATGCTTTTCTGGTTCATCATTGCCGGTATTTATGGGGCAATTCTTAATGTGCCGTTAAGTCCAAACACCTTCAATGCCCTTAAAAAGATTCTGCTGATAATTTTTATAGCTTCAGTGACCTTAGTCTTGGCAAGGATTGCAGTCGGTTTTGTCAATTCCTATACAAAAAAGGTAAAGGGCGTTACGCCTTTAACCTCTATATTCACAAACATAACGAATATCGTGGTTTTTGTTGTGGGTATGCTGATTATACTCCAGTCACTCGGCATTTCCATTACACCAATGCTGACTGCTCTGGGCGTCGGTGGTCTTGCCGTTGCTCTGGCTCTCCAGGATACACTCTCGAATCTGTTTTCCGGGGTCCACATCATAGCCTCAGGACAGGTAAAGCCGGGAGACTATGTACAGCTTGATTCGGGTGAAAGAGGTTACGTTACAGATATAGCATGGCGAAACACAACCATAAGAGCACTCCCGAATAATATGATAATTGTGCCGAACTCCAAGATGGCTTCCGCCATTATTACAAACTATTGCCAGCCCGAAAAAGAAATGTCGGTGTATATCGAGGTTGGCGTTAGTTATGATAGTGATCTTGGAAAAGTGGAAAACGTTACCAGTGAGGTTGCTAAAGAGGTTCTGAGTGAAATGCCGGGAGGTATTTCTGAATTTGAACCTTTCATTCGTTATCATACTTTTGGAGATTTCAGTATTAACTTTACCGTAATACTGCGTACGAGAGAATTCATTAACCAGTATATTATCAAGCATGAATTCATAAAAAAACTGCATGCACGCTATAAAAAAGAGGGTATCGATATTCCATTCCCCATCAGGACGGTTTATATGGAGGAGAAAGCCGAAGGTCGCATCGAATAAAAGAAGATTAGATTATCGAAAGCATTGTTACCTCCCTCGTCAATTTAGTCATGACACATAAGTTTCAACAGTGTATTAGGGGGCTCTGCAAATATGATCGTCATTGTATTGAAGTAGATGATTGCATTAATACACAAAAATACCTTGACAAGGTTATGCTAATATGTATTATACCAATTAGTATAATTCCGTATAGCATAATACAGGAAAATAAAGTATATGATTGCGAACCCCTTTAAATATGGAACTATTGTTACCGGCAAAGATTTTTGCGGTCGGTATGAGCTGCTTGGAGGGATAATCAAGTATATCGAGTCGGCCCAGAATATTGCAATAATCGGCGAGAGACGAATCGGGAAAACGTCTCTTGTTCGCGAAGCGGCCAGAAAGACGAAAGGAATCCGCACTCTGTACGTCGATTTCTTCGGCGTCAAGTCCATCGATGCGATGTGCAAACGAATTATCCATGGAATTACGCTGATGGAAAGAAAAGAAAAGTGGATAACGAAAATCATAAAGGCCATACCCCATATCAGACCAAAACTGTCGGTTGATCCCCTTACAGGTGCGATTTCTCTAACCTTCGACGCATCCACAGAGCTGGGAGAAGAATCAATCCCCGGAATCCTCTCGCTCATAGAAAAGCTTGCTAACGAGAAACCGCTCGTCGCCGTATTTGACGAATTCCAGGCTATTCTCGATATCAATGATTTCCACGAAGCCCTGGGGCTTTTGCGGAGCACCATTCAGTTCCAGAATGATGTACCGTATATCTTCGCAGGAAGCATCCGGCACAAAATGGACTGGATATTCTCCTCCCCTGATTCACCCTTTTTCAAGTCGGCAATACTCATAAACGTCGATTCCCTGCCCTATGACGAATACTCAAAGTTCCTGATGGGGAAATTCAAGAGGGGAAAACGGACGATCTGTGATGAGTTCATGCAGAAGATCTTCGAGATGGCCGACAACGTAACCGGTGATATCCAGCAGCTCTGCGAGGCGTTGTGGGAAGTGACCCCGGAAGGGGCGGAGGTCAAGGACGCAAACATAGCCGACGCGCTGAGTCTGATATTTGCCAGGGAGAGAAACGCATACGAGAATTACCTTAGCCTGCTTACGGACCTGCAGCAGAAATGTCTGATGGCTATCACAAGTGAAGGTGGAAAAAATGTGCTATCCGCACGTATAGTAAAAGCTGCAGGTGCCGCCAATCCGTCCTCGGTAAGGAAGGCAGTGGGCAGAATGATTTCTCTGAATATCCTGTTTGAGAAGGGTAAGGATGTCCGGTTTGCCAACCCGTTCTTCCGTGCCTGGCTGGTTCGGAGAGGAGGATAGGGAAACTACGCTCGCTACTGTCCAGTTTTTAGAACTTTACCCCGCCATCCCCTCGATAAGGGCCAAAGCATTCTGGCCGATGACACTGTGATTATATCCGCCCTCCAGGACAGCGAAATAACCGCCGCCACTCTTTTGACTTGCATGGCGGACCATCTGGCCGATTTCTCTGTAATTCTCGGTTGTGAGAAGGCCGCCCCAATCTGCCTCATGGTTGTCAAAACCGGCAGAAATACCGATGATATCTGCATCGTCAGGCAGGGATTCTTCCACTTCCTTCAGATATCTGCTCGGATCAACACCGTGAGGGTTACAAAGGGTTACATATCCTGTACTTCCGAGAAGATTCACCGTTCCATCACCAAAATGAAGGTCAATATCGAGAACGAATGCCTTTTGTATTTTGCCTTCTCTTTTAAGTTTTGAAATGGCGATTGCCATATTACTAAAGAAACAAAACCCCCATGCACTATTGAATGAGGCATGATGTCCCGGTGGCCGAATCAGGCCAAAGCAGGGCTCTTCCAGACCGATAAACGCTGCCTGAATAGCCCCGCCTGCCGCCAATGCGGATATATCATACAGACCCAACCGTTTTATATGATCAACATGATATTCAGAATGGCAGGCTTCTATATCTTCTCTTTTGGCAGGAATCGCTTCAACAAAAGTTACCTTATCACGAATTGCCTTGACTATGGGCTCTATACGCCCATCAGCGGCAGCAGGGTCGGCGCAATAAGACTGATAAAAATCTTCATGAAACACTACTTTCATTTGTCTCCTCCCTCCCGACATTTTAATAAACCGTTATTTGATGTCCAGATCATGAAACGCTGCTATGGTAAAGCCATTTTCTTCAAAATGCCTGTCAAAAGCAAAGGCGTATTTGATTTCCAGCGATTCCATGATTTCAAAGCTAAGACAATCCACAAGGCTCACATCCTGATTGTTCCGGGCGAAAAGGCGCTGTGTGGCTCGTTTGTACCATTCCCCGTCAACCCATATTACTTCGAGCAGTGGAAGAATTTTTGCATTAAAGTCATGAACAGGCGCAATACCTATACGCCGCTGTAAAAGGGCTATCGTCTCGACAAGGACAAAGGAACTGGTCACAAGTTTGACGCTATGTCCGGCAAAATAGGCAAAATTTTCCCTGGCCCGGATATGCATGTAGTCATTATTAACCAGCAACGCAAAAAGTCCGGATGTATCTGCAAAAACGTTCATGACCCAAAGGCCTCCTCAAGATACCGGTCATGTTCGACCGCTATATCGGATTTTTCTGCTTTGTATTTCCCTACTATCAATCCGGCTTGTCTGTAAAGGACTGAGCGGTCAGGTTTTCCTGCAATCAGGAACTGATCGACAGCCTTACGGATTAAGGCCGCAACAGATTCACGACTGGAAAGAGAAAGCTCTTTGAGCATTCGTGCCTGTTCCTCTGACAGTTGAATTTGTGTGCGTATCACATAACCCCCTCTTTTCTCTGTAAGCATGTTATCATTTATGGCTTCACGATTACACTTTTCGGTATGTCCGTCAATAGAAAATTTTAAAGAATCTAAATGCCAAAACAAACTCTGTCTCAAGGGATCAGGAACAGAAGGAAAAATTAAACCACGAATGACACGAATGGGCACGAATGTGAGAATTATGGAACCACAGGTTTTTTACAGTGATGATTTTACCGATAAAAAGAGCATTCTAAGGGGCGACAATACGTATTTATGGAACTATAATTATTGAATTACAATGTGTTAGCTTGGTCCGACCCTAAGTTGAAGTTGTTACTGGCGTACGTTTTGGGTCTGAAGTTTCGCCGATACATGTGCCGAAAATATTCCTCAACATGTTCTTTGCCCGGCAAATCCCATCCTGCAAGGCGATTCAGTGCCCTTTGAAGCGCTCTCGTCTTGTTCTTGAATTCAGGACAAAACGGCCTCTCTAATTTTCCTTTGTTGATTTTGGCAAAAACACTGGATGGGTGAATTCCCTCCCGTTGATCAATACTTCCAAAAGTCGTCAGGGATTCTTTCGTCGAAATGAAACTGCAAGATTCTATGGTCCTCTGATCCATCGCTACCTCCTTTCCTGTGATTCAATAGGAAATACAGATAGATGATGAACAATACAAGTCTAAACTTCAAGCACCTTTTTGTTACGTATAGCACCTACTTATGAACGCTCTTGACTGTACCGAGAGATTACCCATTATTTATTGTAGTCGTGTTTTTGGGGGAAAGTGCTTATGTGGCAGATTTCAACCCGTACTGCTCAGGAGTGATCAAAGAAAAAATGAAATGTGCCGGGTATTGGCGTTACCTACCTACTGCTCAGATATCTTTCAAAAGAAATTCAATGATTACCGCTTGAAAGTCTCACTGTAATATTTCTTGACAAGATATCCTAATGGAGTTAGTGGTTTAGAGTATTTTATTGATCTTGAACGCATCTATGTGCCTTTGAACAGCTGTAACCAATGGGGGGAGTTATGGTCTGATCATCTAAAGCCCTGTTTCTCAAAATGAGAGAGAGGGCTTTTTTGTGAACACCTTAGATTATATCGAGGTCATCAGGACAGAAAATGGAGTGTTATACGGATCTGCATGACACCCCGATTGAAAGAGAGATAAATTGTTGCATTTGAAACGAGATAAATGAATCAAGAGTAGCGAGTAGACTTGATGACCCATTTACAACATAATCCTATCTTGCGAACCTTAATATATTTAGTGTTCAGCATAATACTTCTTGCTGGCGTTTCCTATATTTTGCGGACATACGGTACCAGAGAATGGTTATGGGCTGCCCTCATATTTTTAGTAATCTTTTTTCTATTCCTCTTATGGAAAGTTCCTGAATGGCAGGTTGCATCCCTTAAAAAATCAACAGAGCCTGAAAAACTAGTCGCGCTTAAGAACGAGCTCAGAAAGACATTAGCCCAGATAATGGGTGGCTTATTGATTTTAGTAAGTTTATATGGCACCTGGGAAGCAATAGAAAACTCTGATGAAAATTTGAGAATTTCTCAAGAGGGTCAAATTACGGAACGTTTTACCCGGGCAGTAGAACATTTAGGGAATGCAAAGCTTGAGATCCGTCTAGGCGGAATCTATGCCCTCGAACGAATTTCCAAAGATTCACCAAAAGACTACTGGCAAGTTATGGAGATCCTTACCGCCTATGTTCGAGAAAATTCACCCAGAAATCTAAAACAAAATCCGACTAATAAAATCGGCGAAGCTGCTAAAGATGAACCTAACAAATTTCCTCAGTCCATAGAGGCTGAGAAACTTTCCACAGATATCCAAGCAATCCTTTCCGTTATCGGGAGACGTATACTGAATCACAAAAAGGGAGAAGAGCCACCTCTGGACTTAGGGAAAACAAATTTATACATGGCAAGACTCGAAGGAGTTCACCTGGAAGGAGCCAACCTGAAAGAAGCCAACCTGAGAGATGCCAACTTGGATGGAGCCAGACTTGAAGAGGCGAACCTCGTTGGGGCATATCTGTACGGAGCAAACCTGAAGGGGGCCAACTTGACGGGAGCCAACCTTTTGAATGCCAATCTGGCTGGAGCCAATCTAGTGGACGCCAATCTAGCAAAAACCATCTTGGTGGGAATCAATATGGAAAGATCCCACTTGGAGGGAGTCAACCTAAAGGGACAATCTCTTTATAGAGCCAACCTGAAAGGAGCTTTTCTGCAGGGAGCTAATTTGGAAGGAGTCGATTTTTATGTAGCCGATCTTAGGGGAACCCATAATCTGACCATTGAACAGTTATCTAAAGTGAAAACACTCTATATGGCTACGTTAGACCAAGATTTCATAGAGCAAATTAAGAAAAAGTATCCTCATCTTTTGGAAAAGCCAAAGGAATTATAATGTGAGTGAAGTGGAGTTATAAAAAATGGTGACAGGGCTATTTTTTATGAAAATGGGTTATGATTATATTTTTAAAGTATCTTCGAGGGATCTTATACGGCATGCCATATTTAGGTTTTTATCAGGAACAACATAAACACTGTCGGACGGATAAAAGACAACTCATATTTACAATAGAGAAACGGTAAAATGACAATACAGGGTTATCTAAGCACAATCAATAAAAGATTTAAGTCGGGTATTTCAACGGAACATTCCTACAGGGCCGATCTTGAAAACTTGATCCGTGAATTGGTAAAAAATGTTGAAATCACCAACGAACCATCTCATGTCACTGATTGCGGAAACCCTGACTATGTGATTACAAAGGGTAAAATCCCCGTTGGGTATATTGAAGCCAAAGACATTGGCAAAGATTTGAACGGCAAACAGTACAAAGAGCAGTTTATCCGTTATAAAAAAGCACTCGATAATCTGTTTATTACCGATTATATTTGGTTTCAGTTTTTTCAAAATGGTGAATTGATTCACGAAGTAAAAATCGGAGAAATTGAAGGCGGCACGGTAAAACCAATCCCGGAAAACTTTGCCGAATTTGAAACCTTGATTCAAAACTTTTGCACCTTCATTGGGCAGACCATTAAATCACCAAAGAAACTGGCCGAGATGATGGCCTCAAAAGCCAGACTGCTTCAAAATATTTTGGAACGCGCTATCACATCCGATGAAGAAACACAGGAAAATACCTCACTTCAAGACCAATACAAAACGTTTAAAAAAATCCTCATTCACGACTTGAAACCCAGTGAGTTTGCCGATATTTACGCCCAAACATTAGCTTACGGAATGTTTGCCGCCCGATTGCACGATCAGTCTTTGGATACGTTTACCCGGCAGGAAGCCGCCGAACTGATTCCCCAAACTAACCCTTTTTTACGCAAGCTGTTTCAATACGTGGCTGGCTACGATATTGACGAACGCATCAAAACCACCGTTGATAATCTGGCTGATGTCTTTAGGGCGACCAATGTAAATGATTTGCTTAGTAACTTCGGGGAAAGTACTCAAACTCACGACCCAATTATTCATTTTTACGAAACCTTTCTGGCTGAGTATGACCCCAAACTCCGTAAAGCACGGGGTGTGTGGTACACCCCGGAACCTGTTGTAAATTTTATTGTGCGGTCTGTCGATGATATTCTCAAAAGCGAATTTGGCCTGCCGCAAGGATTGGCTGATACCAGCAAGACCACAATAAAAGTTAAAACCCAAATACCAGATAAGCGAACTACCTCCGGGTACAAGGAATTTGAGCAAGAAGTACACAAGGTACAAATTCTTGATCCGGCCACCGGCACAGGAACATTTTTAGCTGAAGTGGTAAAGCATATCTACAATAACAGCTTTAAGGCCATGCAAGGGGCCTGGAGTGGTTACGTAGAAAAAGATCTCATTCCCCGGTTACACGGATTTGAATTGCTGATGGCCTCTTACGCAATGGCTCATCTTAAACTGGATATTCTCTTAAGCAAAACTGGCTATAAGCCGAAAAAAGACCAGCGTTTTAATATTTACCTGACCAACTCATTGGAAGAACACCATCCCGATACTGGGACTTTATTTGCCAGTTGGCTAAGTAGTGAAGCCAACGAAGCTAATTATATAAAACGAGACACCCCCGTTATGGTTGTGCTTGGGAATCCGCCTTATAGTGGCGAAAGCTCAAATAATGGCCATTGGATTATGAAGCTGATGAATGATTTCAAAAAAGAACCAGGAGGGGAGGAACGGTTAAAAGAAAAAACTTCTAAATGGATAAACGATGATTACGTGAAATTTATACGATATGGCCAGCATTTTATCGAAAAAAATGGGGAGGGAGTTTTAGCTTTTATCAACAACCACGCATTTTTAGATAACCCTACATTTCGTGGTATGCGTTGGCATTTGTTAAAAACTTTTGACAAACTATTTATAATTGATTTGCATGGCAACGCAAAAAAGAAGGAAGTATGTCCAGATGGAAGCAGAGATGAGAATGTATTTGATATCCAACAAGGCGTTTCAATTAACATCTTTGTTAAATCTGGCAAGAAAAAAGTTAATGAACTGGGTAAGGTTTTTCATTTTGATTTATATGGCGTCAGAGAATTTAAATACGATTTTTTATGGACAAACAGCCTTGATAAAATGGTTTTTAATCGAGTGAAATTATCAAAACCGTTTTGGTTTTTTTCTGCTAAAGATTTCTCTTCATTCACTGAATATAATAACTTTTTTTCGATAAATGAACTGTTTTTGAAAAGTGGTAATGGAGTTGTTACAAAACGTGACAAATTAGCCATCCAAGACACTGTTAATGATGCTATAAACTCAGCCATAGATATTCTTGAACTCAAAAAAGAAGATTTTTACAAAAAATACAAGTTGCCAAAAGATGTTCGGGATTGGAGATATGAATGGGCGAAAAAGGATATTAGGGATAATTTCAAAGGGCTTGAGAGTATTCAAAAAATATCCTATCGCCCCTTTGGTGAAAAATATATAGTATATACGGGAAAATCCAGAGGCTTCATAGGTTGGCCTGTATATGACATAATGCACAATTACATCGATAAACAAAATATAGGCTTATTAGTAAGTCGTATGACAAAAGGTTTACCCTTTGCACATTGTTTTTTAACGAATAGGATATCTGAAGCAATTTTTCTATCGTCAATCACAAGCACTAATGCTTTTAATCATCCGCTCTACCTCTACCCAGAGACTAACGTTCAACAATCCTTTGACGAACACAAAGAACAACGAATCCCTAATCTAAACCTTGAAATCGTAAATACAATAGGCCAAAAAATGGATCTAACGTTTACGCCGGAAATAGAAGAAATTAAAAACACCTTTGCCCCAATTGATCTCCTGGATTACATCTATGCCGTATTTCACTCACCAACTTACCGTGAGAAATATCAGGAATTTTTAAGTATAGATTTTCCGCGAGTGCCATACCCCAAAGACCGGGAAACCTTCTGGCAGTTGGCAAAACTCGGTGGTGAATTGCGACAAATCCACTTGCTAGAATCGCCCAAAGTTGAAGAATACAACACCCGATACCCTAATGGGGGCGATAATACAATTACTCGTAAACTCACCAGCACTAGTCCGGGCTATGAACTGACCAACTTGGAAAATCAAACCGGCAGAGTTTTGATAAATGACCACCAGTATTTTGATAATGTTCCCTCAGTTGCTTGGGAGTTTTATATCGGCGGCTATCAACCTGCCCAGAAATGGCTCAAAGACCGCGTAGGCAGGCAATTAAGTTTTGGAGATATTTTGCACTACCAAAAAATCATTGTTGCTCTCACAGAAACAGACCGGATTATGAAAGAGATTGACGGTATTGAAATAGAGTAAATCCACCCAACAAGCCCAACGCGACCGATCCGTTCAGAAACAAAGACATTTTAGATAAATCATCAATATTTCTGTTTGAGAACGATAGGTGAAAAAAAAAGATACAGGGCAACAAAAAGCACATTCTGCTTAATGATTAATGTTGGGTGCGTTTAAGATTGGAGGAACTATGAAAGAAATAAAGCTCTGGGAAATCAAAGAGGATGCCAACAATGAATTGAATGTCGAGAACATCCAGAGTATAAAGCAGACCCAAACAGAGGAACAGCTTGAGGAAGTTATAACCAGGTGCCCCGAACTTCTCATGGAAGACCTAAAATTAATTGGTCGTCAAACTGAGACGCCTGGAGGTCCTCTGGACTTACTTGGCGTAGACAGCGATGGACGGTTAGTGGTCTTTGAATTAAAGCGAGGCATATTAACGAGAGAAGCTATTGCTCAGATTATTGATTATTCATCCTACCTTGCGATGCTTCCTCCAGACGACCTATCAGAACACATTTCCTCACGCTCTGGAAATTTAGGAATTGATAAGATTGATAATTTTTTAGCATGGTATCAGGAACAATTCGGGAAAAGATATATAGAATACCAAAGACCACGGATGGTCCTTGTTGGCTTAGGTGCCGATGAAAAAACTAAACGGATGGCGTCGTTTCTTTCTGAAAGTGATCTGGACATCTCTCTAACCACTTTTCATGGTTTTAAAAAGGGGGAAGATGTATTTTTAGCTAGACAGGTAGAAGTGCAATCTAGGCCACCCGATTCAACAACTGCCTTCACAAAAATGAGTAATCTTGAGAAATTAAGACTTAAGGTCAAGAGTTTAAGATTGGAAAATTACTATTATGATATTGCCTCGCTTTTACGGAATCAACTCCCACCCTCTTATGAATGGCCAAATCCGGGAGGGTATTCTTACTCGTTGCCAGAATTAACAGAATCCGGCAGCCAATCCAATAGAGTCTACATAGCCCTATATATACACGATTCCAAACCTGGTCTCGTCCAAATCTATCTTCACCATCGTGCAGTGGATGCTGCGTCAAGTGGCTTTGAGGGATTCGAAAAGGCATTACATCAGCGTCTTAACAAAAAAAGTGACGGCAGCTACGAAATGTGGATACAGTCTAAAGATGACTGGAATGAGGTGAAAAATCATTTTGAAGAATTTTGTCCCTCAGTTATTGACGGCTGGAAGAAAAAGCGAGAGCAACAATCTAAAGATGAATTTGAAGCTACAGAACCAACCCTTGAAGACTAGGAAAAACCTTAAGCTTAGATCTTGATCAAAGAAATATCATGGCGCCAGCGGCTGAAGAATGACTGGCAAATCTGCTGCGCTACTTTGCCAGCGGGTTATACGGACAGCAAACATAAGGGGGGTAAAATGAGAATTTTAACTGTGATATTAATTTCAGTTTTTATAGCAAGCTGTGCATCTGGCGTGCAAAACATGCGCAAATTGAATCCAGGTATGTCACCAGCAGAGGTTGATCAAATAATGGGTAAAAGGGATAGCTTTAGTACGGTAGAAAAAGATGGCGACACATATACCCTTTACCAATATACAAATCAATTCTGTAACGTGCATGTAAGTATGTATGAAAAATGTGATTTCTTTGTCATCTTTAAAAACAATAAAGTAATTGAAACAGGTGTAAAAAATGTACGTTCAAATATGCCTCAGATGCAATTCATTCATCTTTTCCAATATTGAATTGCGCATATATCGGGATAGGACTCCCCATCACTGAGGAGCCCTCCCACACCACCTGGCATACCGATCGGTACCTCGGCGGTTCGGCTGATCAGGCAGATTAACTTCCGGGCAAGAATAAACCAAGATCAAGGAAA